>ERZ1022756.585-NODE-585-length-9730-cov-8.265426_pt1 | contig 9730 bp, 9 predicted proteins | sample MGYA00520902_ERZ1022756 | MGnify/ENA primary metagenome ERZ1022756 (study PRJEB33162, sample SAMN09537601) | freshwater metagenome | isolation source: freshwater | place: Canada:Alberta | collected 2017-07 | study: EMG produced TPA metagenomics assembly of the... | reverse complement strand
GTCCAGTGCGGTTCAGATAACACCATTCCTGCATGGCCTCATCGAGAGCGCGAAATGTAGATGCATCGACGCCAGGGTTCAACGTGAATGTTTCTATTTCGAGAACAGCCATGGGTAACTCCGATACAAGTTGTCGCCACTGGGGCTAACCCAGAGTCGAATCAGATTACTTCAGGCTGCTCACGCGGTAACTCGCTTCCCACAGACAATGTGGGGTGAATCTGTCCGTCTTTGAATGACACGAATGGCAAGAGATAGATCGTGCTCAGCTGTGTGCGATTTCGTGCACCTGAAGCGACCAGCAACTGTGAGATGCGATTACGAACGGTTTGAACTGACAGCGAGACGCTCTCAGCAATTTCACCGTTACTGAAGCCGTACGAAATAAGCCTGACGATGTCTTCATCAATACTGTCGCGATACGGAATCATGTGTGGAACGTACGTTGTCAGAGGGAAACTGACATGCGCATGCCCATGACCTTTTTCTGCAGTTAACAACTCGGCTGCATCTGCAGCAAATGTTTTCCGAAAGTCTGAGAGATCAATAACGCCGTCGTAAAACTGTTCAGATGCCCATTGAAGCAACAGCGCGCTGACTGCGGCTCCACACACAATGCGCCGTTCAGGAAAGATGCCCTCGTTAGCTAACTCTGCTTCGACACGTTGGTACTCGGTCAATTTGTATTGTCCGACAATGAGAGCGAAATCCTTGAGCTCTCGGGCTGCCTCTGCGTATTCCTTTGTCGTTGTGACGGGAAGTGCGCCTTCGAACCCGGGTTGGACGCTGATTTCGTCAGCCATCCATGCGCATGCCTTTTTGAATTGTCCGAAAACAATGACCTTCACAAATCCCCCGATTTTTGGATGTCTCTCAAGGTATCTCTCCTGCGGCTCCTGGAGAGTTCAGCAGGAGTGCCGGCTGAACGGGTCGGGGAATCACAAAAGCCCAGCGACTCACCGCTGGGCTTTTTGAATTTGGTGCGCCCTCTGGGGATCGAACCCAGGACCTGCGGATTAAGAGTCCGTTGCTCTACCAGCTGAGCTAAAGGCGCATTATGAAGTTCTCACCCTAGACGGTGCTTCACGGCGTTACCCAAACATTCAATTCGCTGGCACCGATTTCTCGATGCCAGCGAGCGAATGGGGTGAACGAGGGGTCTCGAACCCCCGACCTCCAGGACCACAACCTGGCGCTCTAACCAACTGAGCTACGCCCACCATGAAGACCAACAGTTTGCCACCTCTGCATGGTTATCCCAACTGCAATTGATGCAGATGCATCATGGCAGGACAAAGCGTTCGTCAGACACCTGTCACTCTTCGCAATAATGGATACCTAGGGGGGTATATCGATAACATACAGTTTGAGGGAAGCAAGAGGCGCTTTCCTCACATGCTTCGCGGAGGCCCCGATGACACACCCACTTCACGACCACAACAGGCCAGCACTGCCACGAATGATTCTTCGTGGTCTTTTTCGTCGATGCGCATGGTGCGGTGGCAAGGGTTCCTTCTTTACTTCCTGGTACAAAAAGGAAGCTCAGTGCCAAACCTGCGGCATCAATTGGGAGCGTGGCTACGAGGGCTATGAGCTTGGCGCAGCAACCATGGGCGTATTTATGACCTTCGGTTGCATTATCGGGTGGATGGTTGTCTCGGTGATCTTTGGTGTGGCTTTGGTGCCGCTTCTCGTTGTTGCCGGTGTGATGGCAATCAGCATCCCCATTGTGGGTTACCCCCTCACGTACTGCGTCTGGCAGGGGATTGATCTGTTCATCCGTCCGCCGTCGCAGGAAGACATCGCACAGGCTGAAGAATGGCTGAAAGTCAAGTCCTGATTGGCTAAGGTCCTCATTGCTCGGTCCTAATTTTTGGGCTGCCGCTTAGCGGGGACTGCGGTGCACATGGCGCCGACAACAAATACTTGACCGAACACCTGTTCGTAGTTACAGTGTTGTTGTTCGAACACACCCATTGCATACAGTCCGTCATCCACAGCAGCCGCTGAGGATGCATCCGAAAGGCACACACCATGAGCACACCAACTCCAGAACGCGACAAAGCACTTGATGCAGCGCTCGCCCAAATCGACAAGCAGTATGGAAAAGGTTCCATCATGCGAATGGGCGAGAAGGGTTCGATGGCTATCGAAGCCATCCCGACCGGCGCCCTTCCTCTCGACCTTGCCCTCGGAGTAGGCGGTTTGCCACGAGGTCGCGTTGTTGAAATCTTCGGACCTGAGTCCTCAGGTAAGTCCACACTTGCGATGCACGTTGTTGCAGAAGCACAGCGCAACGGTGGCATCTGTGCCTACGTCGACGCTGAGCACGCGATGGATCCTGTGTACGCCAAGGCCATTGGTGTCGACATTGACCAACTCCTCATTTCGCAGCCAGACACTGGTGAGCAGGCGCTTGAAATCGCCGACATGCTCATCCGCTCCGGTGCGATCGACGTTCTTGTTATCGACTCGGTTGCTGCACTCACACCACGTGCAGAAATCGAAGGCGACATGGGCGACTCACACGTTGGTCTCCAGGCTCGCCTTATGAGCCAGGCATTGCGCAAGCTCACTGCCAACCTCAACAAGTCGAACACCATCTGTATTTTCATTAACCAGTTGCGCGAAAAGATCGGCGTGATGTTCGGTTCTCCAGAAACAACACCTGGTGGTCGTGCACTCAAGTTCTATTCATCGGTTCGTCTCGACATCCGTCGTATCGAAGCCATCAAAGACGGCGCAGAAGTCACCGGTGCACGTACTCGTGTGAAGGTTGTGAAGAACAAGGTTGCTCCACCATTCCGTCAGGCCGAATTCGACATCATGTACGGAAAGGGCATTAGTCGCGAAGGCGCATTGCTCGACCTTGCAGTCGAAATGGCAATCGCGAAGAAGTCCGGCGCATGGTTCACCTATGAAGGTGAGCAGTTGGGCCAAGGCCGCGAGAACGCGAAGAACTACCTGCATGATCACCCTGAACTCATGGTGGACATGGAGCAGAAGATCCGCGCTCAGGCTGGCCTGAACGACCTTGAAGAAGAAGCATTCTCTGAAAAGGACGAAGCTCCGATCGAACTTGACTAATTCATTAGTCATAAAAACGAGCTGCCACTCGTATGAAGGCCGGTCCCAGGCGGGGGCCGGCCTTCCGGCATTCTGGGGCCATGTTGTGGGCCATGTCGCAGCCCATGTTGTGGGCCGAGTTACGGGGCTCGGTCCCATAGGGGTCGGTAGCCTCAACAGGGTGAGTGGCAAGAGCCCAGAGTCTTATGTTGTGCGCACCTTTGGGTGTCAGATGAACGAACACGACTCAGAACGAATCGCAGGGCTCTTGGAATCCGACGGAATGACGCGCGCCGAAGACGACGCTGACGCTGATGTCGTTGTGCTGAACACTTGCTGCATTCGTGAAAACGCCGACAACAAGTTGTACGGCACCCTGGGTCACCTCAAGACATGGAAGGACGCCAAAGACGGTCGTCGCATTGTTGTCGGTGGTTGCTTGTCTCAGAAAGACAAAGACATTGTGCAGACTCGCGCACCTTGGGTCGACGTTGTGATGGGGACACACAACGTGCATCGCACCAATGAGTTGCTTGCGTGGGCCGCCGAGCATGGGCCCATCACTGAGATTCTTGAAGAAGCAGTGATTGATGATCACGCCTTGTTTCCCAGTGCTCTTCCCGCACGACGTGAGACTTCCTACAACGCGTGGGTCACGATTCAGATTGGTTGTGACAACACGTGTGCCTACTGCATCGTGCCATCGGTGCGCGGCAAGGAAATCAGCCGCCCATTCACCGACATCGTGAGTGAAGTGGCATCGCTTGCTGCTCAGGGAATCACAGAGGTCACTCTTCTTGGTCAGAATGTGAACAGCTACGGCCGTGATTTATCGCTTGCCGCTCGTCGCGAGGGCGCCGATGTTTCTGCAAGTCCACAATTTGCTCAACTCCTGCGCGAGGTCGGAGCAGTGGAAGGCATTCGTCGTGTTCGTTACACCAGTCCACACCCCAAAGACATGCGTATTGACGTTCTCGAAGCAATGGCGCAAACAGCAGCAGTGTGTGAGCAGTTGCACTACCCGTTGCAGTCAGGATCTGATCGCGTGTTGTCACTCATGCATCGCGGCTACACCGCAGATCGATATCTTGAGCGTCTCGCCGATGCGCGTCGTTTGATGCCCGACATTGCCGTCACCAGCGACATCATCGTGGGTTTCCCTGGTGAAACTGAGGCTGACTTTGTTCGTACCATGGAAGTAGCAGCCGAGGCTGACTTCGACTCAGTGTTTGAATTCATCTTCTCGCCGCGTGAAGGCACAGAAGCCGCCTTGATGGTGGAGAAGTTCTGTGACCCTGCCGAAGTGGGGGATCGTTTTGATCGTCTGCGTGTTGTGGTGGAGCGCAGTGCGTTGCGAAAGCACCGCGAGCGCATTGGCCGTATCGAAGAAGTCGTTGTGGACGGTCCGAGCAAGCAAGACCCGCGCATCATGTCGGGTCGTACGCGTCAGTTCAAGCTGGTGCACTTCACCGTGCCGCAGCCTTTGCGCCCTGGAACATATTGCAGTGTTGAAATCGAAGACGCGGCAGCGCATTACCTCAAGGGTCATCTTGTAGAGGTTCTGCACGAGGCCACGCACAAGATTCGTATTCCTCTTGCGTCGGCGTAACTCGTGGCCATGAACAAATCAGTGGTGGTGCTTGGTCCCACCGCCAGCGGGAAAAGCGATGTTGCAATGGCGGCCGCCACGACAGTACCGAACGTGCACATCATTGCCGCCGATGCAATGCAGGTGTATCGCCGTATGGATATCGGCACAGCAAAACCAACGCAAGATGATCAAGACCGTGTGGTTCATTACGGCGTTGATATCGCCGAACCTAGTGAGCGCTACTCGGTTGCGCGTTTTGTCGAAGATGTTGCCGCTGCCAGAAAAAAGATCAGCAAAGCAGGCGCAAGCGAGTTGATTGTCGGTGGGACTGGTTTGTACGTCACGGCTTTGGTCGATGGGTTATCCATGCCGGGGGATTATCCCAAGATTCGCGCACAACTTGAAGCGAATCGTGACACGGAATCTCTGTACGAACAGTTGTCAGAACTTGATCCTGAAGCAGTCAAGAAGATTGACCCCAATAACCGTCGTCGTATGATTCGCGCATTAGAAGTGTGTCTCGGTAGCGGCAAAACATTCAGTTCATTTGGTGAAGGCATTGGTGCATACCCTCCGGTTGACACTGTGCAGATCGGTATCAAGTGGCAGCGTGAGGCCCTGCGTGAGCGCATTGCATTGCGTGTCCACAAGATGGTTGAGGCTGGTCTTGTCGAGGAAGTGCGCGGCATCATGAACGAGCCAAAGGGCATCTCTGACACAGCACGCCAGGCGCTGGGATACAAGGAAATCATTGAGCACCTTGAGCGTCGCTGGACTCTCGAAGAAGCCATCGATGCAACCATTCTGCGCACCCAGCAGTTCGCAGTGCGACAAGAACGCTGGTACCGACGCGACCCACGTATTCAGTGGGTCGAGGTACAGAATGACCCGATTGCAGAAGTCGCACCGCTCGTAGTGGCTGCTCTCGCATAGTCTGAGGACTGATGGACATCACCCTTACGAAGCATCATGGTCTGGAGAACGACTTTCTCGTCTACGACCTCGCTCAGGGTGAACCAACCACGCCATGGCCAGATGTTGCACGTGCTGTGTGTTCACGGTCCACGGGCATCGGAGCTGATGGTCTGTTGCTCTTGGGCATCACCAACGCAACCGATCTCACAATGCGTTTATACAACGCAGATGGCAGTGTTGCAGAGATGAGCGGTAACGGCATTCGCTGTTTAGTGCAGGCAGCTCATTCGTCTGTGAAGGGTTCTATCAACACCACGTACAACGTGCGCACAGATGCCGGCATGCGCACGGCCACAGTGGTGGGCGATTCGGATGGCGATGTCATCCAAGTGAGTGTCGACATGGGGGAAGTCACCCGACTGCCAGAGCCAGAGGGCTGGGCTGGTCTTCAATGTGATCCGATTCGACCAGTCAGTCATGTATCGCTCGGTAATCCGCATTCGGTTGTTGGAGTCGAGGAGGTCGCAGTTGTTGACCTCGGACATCTCGGATCTCTTGTTCCACACGTGAATCTTGAAATCATTGAAGCTGGCCCTGGCACAAACGGAATCACCATGCGGGTGCACGAACGCGGAGCAGGCATTACGCGTGCATGCGGCACCGGTGCGTGTGCTGCTGCAGACGCAGCGCTGTCGTGGGGTCTCGTGCCAAAGAGTGTTGAAGAAGTAGTTGTTCACATGGACGGTGGAGTCGCACGCGTGCGCATTTCTGATGATCGTCGGGCAACACTCATTGGACCTGCTGCATACATTGGGACGGTCACGGTTCCTGTATGAGTAATCCGTACCAGGAGGCGCTGACTCAGACACTGATTGAGCGTTCCTTTCGGGAACGGATTGTGTTGGTCGGCGTCACGATGGGCGGCCACACCGACGAAGAAACAGATGAAGGACTCGACGAGTTATCTCTGTTGATTGATACAGCTGGCGCTGATGAAGCTGCTCGCGTAACACAACGTCGCGATGTTCCCGATTCAGCGTTCTACATTGGCAAAGGAAAAGTCGAAGAGTTAAAGGAAGTGTGTTTGGCGCTTGATGCCGACACTGTTGTTTTCGATAACGAGTTAACACCGGGCCAGCAGTACAACTTGGAACGTGCATTGGGCCGAACTGCACTTGACCGCACCGCAGTCATCCTTGACATCTTTGCGCAGAACGCGCACACGCAAGAAGGTAAGGCACAAGTAGAACTTGCCATGTTGCGCTATCGCTTGCCTCGTCTTCGTCGTGGCGCGAAGGCTGCAATGTCGCAGCAGGGTGCAGGTATTGGTACTCGTGGTCCTGGTGAAACTCGCCTTGAGGTTGATCGTCGTCGCATCATGCGCCGTATCGAAAAACTTGAACGTGACCTTAAAGACTTACAACGCACCCGTTCCACGCAACGCAAGAGCCGTAGCCGCAGCGGTCTGGCATCAGTCGTCATCGTCGGCTATACCAACGCAGGTAAATCCACTTTGCTGAATTCGTTGACGCGTGCCGGTGTGCTTGTCGAAGACCGTTTGTTTGCAACACTCGACCCCACAACGCGTCGCTTGTCTCTTCCCGGTGGTGAGCCAGTACTGCTGACCGACACGGTGGGTTTCATTCGCGCATTGCCGCATGGTCTTGTGGAGTCCTTCAAGAGCACATTGGAAGTCGCTGCAGCCGCCGACATGTTGATTCATGTGGTGGATGGCAGTGCCACACACCCAGATCAGCAGATCACAGCCGTGCGAGAAGTACTCGCCGAAATTGGTGCCGACAATGTTCCCGAGTTCATTGTGTTCAACAAGGCAGACATGCTCGACGACCACGGTGCCTCGCTGGTGGAGGAGTACCAAGGTGCTGTCGCGGTGTCTGCATTGAAGCAAGAGGGCATGGACATTCTTTTGCGTCGTTTGTCTGACCGCATGCGTGCCATCAGCAAAGTGACCGAACTGCTGGTGCCATTTGAACGCGGTGACGTCGTGGCCTCGGTACATCGCGAAGGTGAAGTGGTCTCGATTGAAGAGGCTGAGACCGGTCTGCGAATCCGTGCCCGACTGTCAGAGGCTTCTGCGGGTCGATTGCGGGAGTTCGTTGTCAGCACATCAAATAGTGGAAACTAGAACCACCATGGCTGACATCAATAGAGACCTCGTTGGCTTCGAGCCACCTCCGTATCCGTACGACCGTCTTGATGCGTATCAAAAGATGGCAGCAGCCCATGACGGCGGCATTGTTGATTTGTCCATCGGCACTCCTTGCGACCCACCACCACAAGCAGTCATCGACGCACTCGCTGGTTCTGGTTCCGAGCGTGGATACCCGGCGTCAATCGGTACAGAAGCATTGCGTCGTTCCATTGCACGATGGATGGGTCGTCGTTTCTCGATTGATGTTCCGTTATCGCGTATTGCGGCGTGCATCGGGACAAAAGAATTCGTCGCCACCACACCGCAGTACATGAAGTTGCGCCGCCCGAATCGTGACACCGTGATTTATCCGGCAGTTGCGTATCCGACGTATGAGATGGGTGCGATTCTTGCGGGGCTTCGCCCACTTGCTGTGCCGATGAATGCCGAAGGCCACATGGACTTCACATCTCTTTCGCAAGATGACATCGATCGTGCCTTGATGTTGTGGGTGAATAGCCCCAGTAACCCCACGGGTGGTCTTGATGATCTGAAGTACGCCGCTAACTGGGGCCGCAAGAACAACGTGCCCGTATTCAGCGATGAGTGTTACACCGAGTTCACGTGGGCAACATCGTCACAGTCGATTCTGCAGCACGGTCTTGATGGCGTGATTGCAGTGCATTCACTCTCGAAGCGTTCCAACTTGGCCGGAGTACGCGTTGGGTTCTACGCCGGTGATGCAGAAATCGTTGAGTACCTCAAAGAGGTGCGCAAGCACGCAGGGTTCATGGTGCCAGGACCAGCACAGGCTGCTGGTGTCGCCGCACTTGATGACGATGAACACGTCACGATTCAGCGAGACCGATATCGCTCACGTCTTGAGTACATGGCTACAACATTGTCGAAGTGGTCGGGCATCGATATCGGAATGCCCGATGGCGGTTTCTACCTGTGGTTCGACGCTGAAGATGCGTGGAGCTTCACAGAGCGTCTTGCCCGAGAGGGTGGGGCATTGGTGAGCCCAGGTGACTTCTATGGCGCAGGTGGCTCACGCAATGTGCGTGTTGCTGTTGTGCAACCAGACGCGAAGTTACGACTCGTTGCTGAACGACTCGGGCTGTAAAAGCAATCGTTGTCTTATGACAACTTGAGGAACATCTTTTCGACTTCCTCAACTGAATACCCGGAGGCTGCTGCTTCTGATGGGTTCTGCAGGCAATTAGCGAGGCCGGATGCGAGCATCTTGAAGCCAACTTGCTCCATTGCTTTTGTGACCGCAGCAATCTGAGTCACGATGTCGCGGCATTCGCGTTCTTCTTCCAACATGTTCTGGATTCCACGAACTTGGCCCTCAATGCGACGGAGTCGCTTCTGAAGATCTGCGGTGACGTCGTCAGCTATCTGCATGATCCATTATCCCTTGCTGGAGCGGAACCAACGGCGACCACTCTTTGGGGCTGCCGCTGACGCGGTTGATGAACACTGGCAACGGTCGGCTTTGGCAACATGTCCGAGGACCTGCTCCACATGGGCTCCACATCCAGCCCATGATGGGCGGCTGCACTTTTTGCATGTCACTTGTCTACACATACCCCCTAGGGTATCATGGAATCAATCCAAAGGATGATGAATATGTTTTTTCAGCAGTACTACCTCGAATGTCTTTCCCACGCGAGTTACATGGTGGGCGACACCACCACTGGTCTCGCCGCCGTGATTGACCCGCAACGTGACATCGACCAGTACGTCACTGATGCAGCAGCGAACGGTTTGCGCATCGTGAAAGTCATTGAGACTCACTTCCATGCTGACTTCTTGTCGGGGCACCTTGAGCTTGCTGCCGCAACGGGAGCAAGCATTGTGTTTGGAGCCGCCGCAAAGGGTCGCGTCGAGTTCGAGATTGAAACAATGGAGCACGGGTCGCACATCAGTTTGGGAACAGTTGATCTTGAGATCTTGGAAACACCTGGGCATACGCCAGAGTCAATCAGTGTTGTCGTTCG
>ERZ1022756.584-NODE-584-length-9748-cov-9.911483_pt1 | contig 9748 bp, 5 predicted proteins | sample MGYA00520902_ERZ1022756 | MGnify/ENA primary metagenome ERZ1022756 (study PRJEB33162, sample SAMN09537601) | freshwater metagenome | isolation source: freshwater | place: Canada:Alberta | collected 2017-07 | study: EMG produced TPA metagenomics assembly of the... | reverse complement strand
GAACTGCCGCGCAGTATTACGGCGGCAAAGCAGACTGGACCACGATTGCAAGACTTGTTGAACATATTCCAAATACTCCAGTACTAGGCAATGGCGATATTTGGTCTGCGGCTGATGCCCAGCGAATGCTGGATGAAACTGGAGCACGGGGAGTAGTTGTTGGTCGCGGATGTTTAGGGCGGCCCTGGCTGTTCGGTCAGATCCGTGCTTCGTTTGCTGGCGAACCAGTTCCAGCAGAACCAAATGCCGGAGTAATTGTTGATTTGATGCGACGACATGGCGACTTGTTAGTTGAAATGCATGGCGATGAGTTCCGTGGCTGTCAGGAAATGCGCAAGCACATGGCTTGGTATCTAAAGGGTGTTGTAGCAGGAAGCGAAACTCGTGGCGCATTGTCATTGATTTCCAGCCTCAAAGAATTCGATGACTTGTTAAGCACTATTAATAGGGATCAAATTCTTGATGAAGAACTTGCCAAACTTCCACGTGGCAGAACCACACCAGATCGTCGAGTGAATTTGCCAGATGGTTGGCTCAACTCCCAAAGCATGTCGCTAACTGAAGCAGAAACAGTTCGGGAAGCTGAACTAGCAGTCAGTGGTGGATAGATGTTAGGCAACTATTCCGAATTTGATTCCCAGCGTTGGGTTAATGAGCCAAATAAAAGCGTAGAGCGCACCGAGTTTGCTCGGGATCGCGCCAGAGTTATGCATAGTTCTGCACTGCGACGACTTGGAGTAAAAACCCAAGTCATGGAGGCCGGTCAAGAAGATTTTCCAAGAACTCGACTTACGCATTCACTTGAAGTCGCTCAAGTTGGCCGCGAACTTGGTTCGGCGCTTGGCTGTGATCCTGACTTAGTCGATACTGCATGTCTTTCCCACGATCTAGGACATCCACCTTTTGGCCACAACGGCGAAACTGCACTGAATGAACTTGCAAAAGACATCGGTGGCTTTGAAGGTAACGCGCAATCATTTAGATTACTTACTCGTCTTGAACCTAAAGCAGTAAGCCCAGCAACAGGTCCACGTCCTGGACAAACTATTGGGCTGAACTTAACTCGTGCTTCACTAGATGCGGCATCAAAATATCCGTGGACAAAACAACCGGGTGAAGTGAAATTCGGAGTTTATGAAGACGATGCAGATGTTTTTGCGTGGGTACGTGAAGGAACAAGTGGCCGGATATCATGTTTTGAAGCCCAGGTCATGGATTGGTCCGATGACGTTTCCTATTGTGTTCATGACATCGAAGACGCAGTATTTGCTGGACATGTAAACATAGACATTCTAAAATCTGAATCTGGTCGCAGCGAAGTAGTTGAGGTTGCCCAGAAGTGGTACGGAACTGACTTTGCTAAAGCCGAACTTGATGCAGCATTAATTCGCGTCAGCTCGCTGCCAAGCTGGCCAGCATCCTTTGATGGAACTATGAGATCACTTGGCGAGCTAAAGAATCTGACCAGTACCTTGATCGGCAGATTTTGTATCGCAGCTCAACAGGCAACTCAAGCCGAGTATGGGAAGCGACCATTAACCCGATACGACGCATCACTGGTGGTTCCGGATGAAGCTCGCTACGAAGTAACCGCTCTTAAGGCATTGGCAGCTCGATTTGTTATGAATCGTGTGGGAGCCGAGGAGCTGTATGCCAGACAGCGCCAGCAGATTCAGGATCTGGTCGAGTTTTTGACCCAGGACCCACAAGCCAATCTTGATCGTTTCCACACTGATCTTTGGCTGTCGGCCGAATCTGATGCGGCAAAATTCCGTGTTGTTATTGACCAGGTTGCTGCACTCACAGACGTCAGCCTTGTGCAGTGGCACCAACGTAGCTGCACGTAACATAGGGGACGTGGCAGGAAAAATTCGCGAAGAGGACGTAACCTCAGTCCGCGAGCGAGCCCGAATTGACGAGATAGTTCGTGAAACCGTAACTCTCAAAGCTGCCGGCGGCGGAAGCTACAAAGGCCTATGCCCGTTCCATGACGAGCGCTCACCTTCATTTCACGTAACACCCAGCAAAGGTTTGTACCACTGTTTTTCCTGTGGCGAGGGCGGAGATGTAATTACCTTCGTTCGCAAAATTGACGCCCTGTCATTCACTGAAGCAGTTGAAAAGCTGGCAGTTAAATACGGCATCATCTTGCGATACGAAGAAGGTAGCGGGGCATCGGCTGGCCAACAAGGACAGCGCGCTCGACTAATCGAGGCACATAAGATCGCAGGCGCTTTCTACAAATCCCAACTATTAACTCCAGAGGCGCAACACGCTCGCACGTTTCTAACCGAACGTGGATTTGATCAAGCCTCATGGGATTTGTTCGGCGTTGGATATTCGCCATCTGGCTGGGATGGCCTTCGAAACGAATTACGCAGCAAAGGTTTCAGTGAAGAAGAAATGATTACCGCAGGTCTGGCAGTATCTGGACAACGAGGTGCTTACGATCGATTCCGCGATCGTGTGATGTGGCCAATTCGCGATTCCAGTGGCGACACTATTGGATTCGGTGCTCGCAAACTTACTGAAGCTGATCAAGGTCCAAAGTATTTGAATACTCCTGAGACTCCGATTTATCGGAAGTCGCAAGTTCTCTACGGAATTGATTTAGCTCGTCGAGACATGGCTAAGCAGCAACAAGCCGTTGTAGTTGAGGGTTACACCGATGTGATGGCATGTCACTTGGCTGGAATTACGACCGCAGTAGCAACTTGCGGTACTGCATTTGGTCCAGACCACGTCAAGATGATTCGTCGAATTCTGATGGATGATGACACCAAGCATGCCGAAGTTGTATTTACTTTTGATGGTGATGCGGCAGGTCGCAAAGCAGCGCTTAAGGCATTTGGAGAAGATCAAAAGTTTGTAGCGTCAACTTTTGTCGCCATTGAACCACACGGTTTAGATCCTTGCGATCTTCGCTTGAAGCACGGCGATGAGGCCGTTAAGAATTTGATTGCAACCAAAATTCCATTGTTTGAATTTGTAATGCGATCAACCGTTGAAGAATTTGACCTAGACACCGCTGAAGGTCGCGTTGCTGCAATGCGCGCAGTTGCTCCAATATTGGCTGGCATTAAGGACTCAGCACTTCGTCCGGAATATATTCGTACTGTAGCTGGTTGGCTCGGTATGGACGACGCCACGATCAGAAGTGAAATGAATTCCGCTGGTAAGAAAGCTGCGCCACAACAATCGCGAGCTCAAAGCGCCGCGTCATCTCAAGCCGCCCACGTAGAACGGGAAGCCTTAAAATGCGTTTTGCAAACACCACATCTAGTTGGTTCTTGGTTTGAGTCACTCGAAGAAAGCGTATTCACCGTGCCCGCTGCGTCAGCGGTCTACGCTGCATGTGTAGCAGCTGGTAATCCACTTGAGTTTGATTCAGCTCAGGTCTGGATTACAAAAGTGCTGGAACATGCCCCGGATGATGAGATTAAATCTCATGTACGTGCGATGGCTGTTGAGCCACTGCCAAATGACATCCCAGATGAAAGATATGTCCAAGCAGTTTTAGCCAGAATTCTTGAGATGGATGCCGGCAGGCGAGTGGCAGAGATTAAAGCTGCATTAAACCGAGCAGAAGATGGCACAGACGAAGTAGACCAGGCACGACTACTTACTGACTTACTTTCTCTGGAAAGTTACCGACGCGATATGCGAAACTTTGCAATTGGTGAAATCTAATGGGCTGGTTTAAGCAAGCACCTGCTTTGCCACCAGAGTTAGCGCAAGCCATTGCCTCAGAAGGCCGCTTATTGGACTGGGCTAGTTGTTCAGTAGGCCTGCTCGCGGTTACAACAGATTCATTAGTAGAGGTATCTGGCGAGGAAGTAATGATTACCCCTTGGACAGAATCCCTGCAGGCAAAATGGGAGCCGCCATCCTTAACTGTGATCTTTCAAGGGCAAAATGACCCGAAGCCCGTTGCAAGATCCTGGACTCTGGATGAGTCGAGTCAGTTGCCACGTGCGGTTAGGGATCGAGTCACCTCAGCTGTTGTGGTCGACCGGGTGTTTGAATTAGCCAATGCCGGTAAGGTCAGATTCGTAGCGCGCAAGGACGAAAAGCGGGCCTATTGGAGTGTGATTGCCGACGACCAGGCGGCAAGCGTTTCTGAAGTCGGCCAGGAAGAGATAGCGAAGGCATTGGTAGAACTTCGCTCCACATTCGGAATCTAGGGCGTTTCGCCACAGCCTCTGCATTTTGTTAAGATTGTCTAGTTAATCCCCTGTAGCTCAATTGGCAGAGCACTCGACTGTTAATCGAGTGGTTATTGGTTCGAGTCCAATCGGGGGAGCTCACAAAAAAGCCGACCAATAATGGTCGGCTTTTTCACATGTTTAGACAGTTACCAGCGAGCTTCAGCTCGACCTTCACCTGACGGACCTGGACGACGCAGAATTGCGGTCCTCATCTCGTTAAAGTTCGCAACGTATTGTGCGTAGATTTCAGGACTTGTTGTGAAGGTCAAGATCTCATCGTTCCAGCGTTGACCAGGGGAGGTGATATTTGGCGTTCCAGAAATCACAACCTGTTGACGAGTTTGCTTACCCTTCTTGCCATACATGCCATCGATCGCAATGTACTTTTGATGCGAGTACCAACGTCTTCCCGAGCTGTCAGCAATGTTTTCTAGCTTTGCTCGGTTATCAGCCTTATCAAACGCAGTGATCTTTAGCGGAGTAGAGACGCACATACTTAATGAGCCACCAGTTCGCTTGTTCTTGGCATTAAACCAGCAGTAACCGCCACCTTTATTGATGGTTGGAATCGCGCCTTGCAAGGATCCGTTCTTGCAAACCTTGGCAGTAACCATTCGATTCTTGCCAGCATCAAAGACTAAGCCAGGTCCAGTTAATTTCTGAGCTTTACCTTTTCGAGTTGGCATAGTTGAAAGACAGTCCGCAGCTCCCCAAGCACTTGGCCGGTCACCGTTAGGAATGTAGTCAACTTTTCCAGTTCGAGTATTCAAAGCCTTAATTCGCTGATCCATGTCGGTGTAGATGATGTGAACGTTGCAGCCACCGTTGTTTGCGCGTGAGGCAAACGCTTTCTTCCAAAGTTCCATAGCTGGGGCATTGCGAGTAAACACAAACATGTTTACATAAATCTGAGTTCGCATAGTTTTCTTGCCAACTTTGTAAACGCATTTAATGTCGCGCAACATAGTCAAAACGTCATCTGAACCAGACTTTGGATAGACGTAATATGTTGTGGTCTTGCTATCGGACTTCAATTGACGGTAGGCAGTTGCCTTACCTGCGCCGCGAGCAGAATTAGCCAGATCTGCATAGTACTGATTCATTGAGGCAAACAGCGTACGGTCGTTAACTACAACAGATGCGTTATTGAATCCAACACGAGCTTGTTCGTAAGTTGGGTTGACTGATGAGATACCCACAACATTCTGTGCTGAACCAGCGCGAGTGATCATGAAGAATTTAGAGTGAAGCGCTGGGTATTCGCCCTCACTCTCATCTGGAAAAGTGATACCTGGTGGGGGTGGGGGAGTTAAGCAACCAGAGTTGCATGAACCTAACCAGCTACCTGGATTCTCAGAAGCGTTAGCAGTTGCCTCAGTGATGTTGCTACCAAGCACAGCGCGAAGCGTATTCACTGCGGTAAACGATGAAGATGTTGGTTTAGTTGCGTGGCTGTTAACTAAAACTCGAACGTTTACACCACTTCGATGTGCTTGGATCAAGTGGTTAACCATGTTGTCATCAGTGAATGAGAACCAAGACATGGCGATAGTTGAGCCAACCGGAGCGCAGTCAATCATGTTGTTGATTCGATTAGTGATTGCGAATCTGGAGTTGGAAAGTCTGCCATCACGTGATGAGTTGGCTAGAGGGTTGTTAAAGACTGTTTCATTTTTTGGAACCCAGCCACCACAGTCACGTGGTTCGCTGACGTTCACTGTGATGGTTGCGCCAGCCGCGCCAGCAATTGCGCCGCTAAATTGATCCAAGGCCACAGAGGTCTGCCCATATTCATCGGTTGCTGTAACGGCAAACGTGGCCTTTACTGTGTTGTCTTGAGCGGTCTGGAATCCAGGCGCTGGAGTAAATGTTGCAGTTGTTGCATCTGCCATCACGACTGACCCATTCGCTGGAGCCACAACGTCTACACGGTAAGTAAGTGCGCCATGTCCTCCCTGGCAGCCACCAGCACGAAGCGGATCGTAGGCAAGGGGAACATTCAGGGGCACATTTATGGAAGTTGAAATTGTAAAGATCTGACAAGTCGGTGGTGCTACTGTACGAATGTTTACAGGAATGCTAACTGCATTGGTGTCAATGAATTGGTAGCTTCCTTCAAGTGGATCTAGATAAGCATGGGTCGCAAGAATTTCCAGAGTTGAATCAGCTGCAGCAGCCGTGCTGGACACAGTCAAGGTGTCGCCAGAGATAGTTGCTGAGACACCGGCAGGATTAGAGCCAATTGCATAGGAAATCGAGTTGGCAACTGGGAGTGCAATCACGGATGGTGATGGATATGGCGTCGGGGAAGCGGTTGTTGTGCTACTCGGGCGCGGTGTTGGAGAAATTGATGGAGTTGGAGAGGCGGACGGAACTGCATAATTTGTGCAGGCCGTTAATGCTGCAATTGAATAAGTTTTTGCTGCACCTGAGTTCAAAAGTTTGATGGTAGTTGCACTTGGGGTAGTACAAACTGGACCAAAAGGACCCGTACGAACAGAGTTAGCAAGAGCCGACTTTTCAATTGGCTTGGCAGCTGCCGGAGATTGCACAGTTTCAGTGACCATGGTTGCCAATAAAGAGGCAGCCACCAGCCCTGTGACTAGGCGTCGCTTTCCACTAAACATTGCACTCCGCACTGAAAAAATCCCCCATAAACAACTCTTTAATCGTAACTGAGAACCAATAGTGCCCAAGCCCATCGCACTTGATTTGGACGGATTTGGACGAATCTTGGGTGAATCTGCTGGAAGGGCAGGATTTCTGGCGCTAAATCGCAACATATGATGGATTAATGCGTCGTATTGCCATTGTTTGCGCGAGCCTATTGGCCGTTGGAACCCTAGCTGGCAGCCCTGCAACTGCAGTAGTTCCCGCAACTAGTGAGCCTGTTGCTTATAAGTACCGCTCCTGCAGCTATCCAAAAGGCAAGCCAGGGGAATACAAGCCAAACGCAGCTTCCTGGAAAGCCCAAGGCTTTTCAGATGTTGTTAAAGGCATTGATATCTCCGTTTGGCAGCACCCAGATGACAAGGCAATAGATTTCGCATCGTTGAAATCTGAATACGACGTTTCATTTGTGATTATTAAAGGCTCGGATGGCGGCAAGCGCGGAAATGACAATGCCAAGAAATGGTTCCCAATAGATAGTGCAGCTGCCCGCGCTGAAGGCTTGATTGTTGGTTCTTATCACTATGCCCAGCCAGGAAACATGGACAGCAACACGATCACCGATGCAAAGCTGCAAGCCCAGCGCGCGGTTGAACAAGCTGAGGGAGCAAAAGTAGGAGACTTACCTCTGACATTAGATATGGAAGAGCTGCCTTGCGGTTGGACTATTCAAAGATTGGCTAAGTGGACTAGCGCATTCTTGATCGAGGCAGAAGCACTTACCGGAAGGACTCCGATCCTTTATACAAACAGTGTTTTCATTGGGCGCCTAGAAGACGCAGGGGCTACTGATTTGTCACGCTATCCATTGTGGTTGGCAAAGTGGGGACCAAAGTTAGGCACGGATCCAAAAGAGAATCGAATTTGGAATAACGACTGGCTGATTTGGCAGTTCACTGCGGACGGCAAGATAAGCGCAGTGCCATCAAGCACTACCGACTTAAATGTTTTCAAGGGAACTCAAGAAGATTTCCAAGAATTTGTTAATCGTTAAGCAAAGGCTGCTTCAAGAGCAACTTCAACCATTGCCTTAAATCCAGTTTCCCGTTCTTCTGAAGATGTTTTCTCATGAGTGCGAATCATGTCACTGACTGTACAGATTGCCAGCGCACGACGACCGTACCTCGCGGCAATTGTGTAGAGACCACTCGCTTCCATTTCAACACCAAGTACGCCATGAGCTTCAAGGATGTCTAGCGCATTGCTGTCGTCGTAGAACAAATCCATCGAGGCAATGCCACCAACGTGATAAGTCACGCCATGAGCTGCAGCAGCATCAACTGCGGCCTTCAGTAAGTCATAGTTTGCGATCGGTGCAAAATCTAAACCACCAGTTGCGCGGCGATTTGTTCCAGAATCTGTTGAAGCTGCCATACCGATTATTACATCGCGAAGCTGTGTCTTACCCAAACCACCGCAGGTGCCAATTCGAATCGCAGTTTGCACATCAAAGTCTTTGAAGAGTTCTGTTACATAGATAGAAATTGATGGGATGCCCATTCCGGTTCCTTGAACTGAAACTCGATTTCCTTTGTAGGTTCCGGTGTATCCAAACATATTGCGCACCGTGTTGTATTGGACAGCGCCCTCAAGCATGTTTTCAGCCACCCATTTGGCGCGCAGGGGATCACCTGGAAGCAGGATAGTTTCAGCTATGTCACCTTTATTGGCACCAATATGTACAGTCATAACCCCTAATCTACTTGCCGGTTCGATTAAAGTTGCGTTTAGTCCCACCATCAGGAGTACCAAGTGGCTGCCAACCAAGCGATCTTCAATGCCCAGATAAATACCCAGAATCCAGATGCTCCCACGGCATCAGCAATCGCCTGGTCTGGTGACCACATCATCGCGATCGGCAGCGATGATCAAGTTCGGGAAGCATGCGATGGCAACACTGAAACCACCGATGCACATGGCGCTGCGGTAACGCCTGGAATTGTCGATGGCCATCAACATTTGTTCCATGGCGCTGAGTTCGCCCAAGGTTTAGATCTTGATCGGGTTTCCAATCTTTCAGACTTGCGAGCTGCGATTGCAGCAGAGCGAAAGCGAATTGGCCCAGGCAAGTGGCTTATGGGTTTTGCGCTTGAGTACTCAGCACTTGGCGGTCAGTACCATCACAGTTTGCTCGACGAAGCTGCTGGCGATGGCCCAATGTTTTTGTACACGCTAGATGTTCACACCGGCATGGTGAATGCCGAGGCGATGAAGATTGCAAACTTAACTGGCCCAATGCGAGTTGCAGATAACTCGATTGTTGTGGTTGATGAAAATGAAAAACCAACTGGTGAGCTCAAAGAAATGGCAGCAATGCAAGTCGTGCTAAAGCATGCCCCGTCTGCGACCAAGGCAGATCGAATGAATTGGTACGCCGAAGCAATCCGCCGTCAGAACGCCGTTGGCATAACTGAAATTCATTTAATGGATGGAAATCTCGACACCGTTGACATCATGCGCGGACTCGAAGAGCAGGCCAACCTTAAGCTGCGCATTTTGCTTCATCATTTCGTTTATCCGTACACATCAATTGAAGAAGTTGAAGCCATGATGCAAACCCATAATGTAAAGGGATTGCGCTGGCAGGCCGATGGTGTGAAGTTCATGCTTGATGGCGTAATTGACACCGGTACCGCTTGGCTGGAACACCCAGACTCACAAGGAGAAGGCACTGAGCCAATGTGGCCAGAGCTGTCGCTTTACCACCAACGAGCTCGACAATTCCATGATGCAGGTTTCCGAATTGCCACTCATGCAATTGGTGATCGAGCCGTGCGTGAAGTTCTTGATGTTTATGAAGGCTTGCCAGGTGGCTCAAATGGTCGCCATCGCATAGAACATATTGAAACATCGCCGGATCACACCATCGC
>ERZ1022756.582-NODE-582-length-9795-cov-22.422690_pt1 | contig 9795 bp, 6 predicted proteins | sample MGYA00520902_ERZ1022756 | MGnify/ENA primary metagenome ERZ1022756 (study PRJEB33162, sample SAMN09537601) | freshwater metagenome | isolation source: freshwater | place: Canada:Alberta | collected 2017-07 | study: EMG produced TPA metagenomics assembly of the... | reverse complement strand
TCAAGCTACCGCGAACCACCTGAGCATCCGCATTGTCGCGGCCGATGGTGGTATCGATACCGGCGCTGAATTGCAGCGGTCCGGTGCCGAAGATCGCGGCAATGCCGACCTCCCCCCAAGTCTGATCGGCGGTGTCGAGCAGGAAGTTTGCGGTCGGGCCCGTGCCTTGCGCGAAGTTGGCGCCGAGCAACTGGGGGCCGTCCTCGAACTCCCGCACTAGCTGTGCATTGGCGTTGATCGCCAGCGACTTGCCCTGCTTCTCGTAGCCGAGGCCGACCCGGACCTGCTTGCTCTCGAAGCTTTCACGCTGAAGCCTGAGGCCCAGCGTGCCGCCAGTCTCGTTCAAAGCGGCCGTATCGACGTTGGCGTAGCGGGCCTCAACCCCCGGCGAGATGGTGCCGATGGTGCTTTCGAGATCGTAGGAGACCCCCAAAGCGCCCGAAACCAGCATGTAATCCGAGCTAGACTGGAGTGTCTGCGCGTTGCCGAGGAACTGCACCTGGCGGCTGGTGTCGAAGCCCATGCTGCCCATGCTGAACTGGCCATCGATCACCGGGCCGCCGGCGAAGGCATGGCGCAGATACAACGAGGCGGCATAGGTGTCGCTTTCGACCTGCTGCCTGAGCGGCGTATCGGCATTGAGCGAGCTGAAGTAGCCCGACATGCCGACCATGGTGTTTTCACCCGGATAGAATTCGACACCACCGGCCAGGTAATAGCCGTCGAAATCGGTCGACCGTGTGATGAACTGGCCAGCGACTGTGCTCCCCGCAGTATAGCCGGGCATCGAAGCGCCTTCACCGGAGACCAGACCAGCTGTTGCGAAGATCGCGACATTATCCGGCAGGTTGGCGTCGATCACCTCGGTCTCGCCGTCTTGCATCGCCATCTGCATCCCGCCAAGCGGCTGAAGCGCAGGCGCAAGGCCCATCTGCGCCATTTCCAGCGGACGCCCAGTCACGGCAATCTTGCCCCCGGCCCGCGACTTGTCGGCTTCGCGCAGGCGCGCAGCGTTCAGGTTCTGGAGCTGGTTTACGGACTGCGCAGCGAGCGTACGCACAGCCTGTTCGTTGACCGGTGCCAGGTTGGAGAAGGTGTTGCGGATTGTGTCAACCGAAGCGAAATCGAGCGCATAGAGCCCAGCCAGCGCCGTGTTCGAACGGTTCTGGTCGAACAGCTGGGCATAGGCGGCCTGCGCCGGATCACTGCGGTTGATCACCGTGGTGTAGCTAGCCGCATTGACCTGCATCAGCACCGCGTTGGGCTGGTAAATGAAGCTCTGCGAGAGGATCGGCGAGATCGTGCGGGCGGTGAAAGTGCCAGTGACGCCGCCGGTGGAGGTTACGATGGTGTAACGCTCATCCAGACCGTTGACGCGCTGGGTGACACCGGTGCCGAGGCTCACGATCCCGCCGACATTGGCGAGGCCATTCACCGCGATCCGGTCGGCTGCAGTGCCGGTGCCGAGATCGACGAGGAAGTTCGTGCCCGACGCCAGTACCAGGTTGCCATTGACCGTCAGCGTGCCGGTCGTGCCCATGGTGGCGGGCGAGATGGTCCCGGCGATGCTGGTGAGGAACGGCGCAGTGATGCTGCCCGTGCCTTCGAGCATCCCGGAGAACAGCGAGTAATCACCGATCGACGTGATGCCGCCATTGACGTTCACGCGGCCGCCGAACTGGTTGATGTCGATCAGCGAGCGTAGCGTGCCGGCGGCGCCGACCGTCAGGCCAGCGGTGCCGCGCACGGTCAGCCGGTCGATGGTGACGTTGCTGCTGAGCGTCGTCGTGCCCGAATTGGCCAGCGTCACGTCGAAGTAACGGGCTGCCACGCGCCGCGCCGGGTCGGCGCTGACGACGGGGTTGGCGTTGTTCGGCACGAAGCCCGTGGCGCCGACTAGTCCGTTTGCCAGCGTTGCGGCAGGCAGCGCGGGGGCGACGTTCTGCGGCGCGTCTTCCGCAATCATCGCGGTCCCGCTGATTGCCACGTCTTCAGCCGTGCCGAGCGAGTTGGCGTCGCCGATGGCCAAATCGAAGGTGGCAACGCCCGGAACCGCTGCGTCCTGAACCGACAGCGCGCTACGTCCCGCTGAGGCTGCACCCGCTTCGGTGCCCTCGTTGGCCTGCGGAACCACTGCGAAGCCGGCCATGTTGTCCACGCTCGTGGCTGCCGCCGGGCGCGGGCTGGTGTCAGTGCGGACGCCGGTGCGGGTGTCGGTGCAGGAATCGCCCGGTGCTTCAAACTCGACGCAAACCGCGCCCCAATCTCCGCCCGTGCCATTCAGGCCGAGTTCGGGCGTGGTCGGCAGGCCGTTGACGATCCGGCCGGTGCTGTCGATCACCCGGTAATTGGGGTCGAGCGTGGTCTGCCAGCGGGTCGCATCTTCCCAATTGCCATCACCCGCGTTGGCGGTGACGTAACGATAGGGGTTGTTCGCAACGACATACTGCCAGAACAGCGACAGCGGCTGGTAGAAGCTGGTGGTGCCGAGGGTGCCGAATGGCTGTGCGCCGAAGAAGCGCGACCCGCCCGAAAGAACGCCGATCACAAGGTTTTCGTTGGTGATGGGATTGCGCCCTCCACCGGACAGCACCAGCGGGCCGCCCGAATCGCCCTGCGCGGTGGTGCCTTCGTTTGGCAGCGCGTTGTCGCGGTGGGCGTTGATGTCGAACGGCGACTGACGGCGCTGCGAATCGAAGTCGATCTGGTAGAGGTTCTGCGTCAGCGTGCCTGGGCTGCCGAACAGCACGGCATTGCGATCCGCCAGCGACATGAAGCCGCCGAGCATGTTCTCAGCCGCGCGGCGGCGCCAGTCGACGCCCGTCGGGCCGGTCAGCGCGCTGCCGGTGTTGCCATAGCCCACGATGTTGACGTGATAGCCCGTCCCTGTGACCGGATCGATCGCGGCAGGTGCGGGAAGGGTGCTGAATAGCATGGCCCAGGTCGGGATGCGGGCGGCTGGGGTGTCGAGTGTGGCGAGCGCGATGTCAGCCTCGATAAAGCCGAGTGCGCCCGGGTTCTGCACTGAGCGCCTGTCCCAGACGATGCTATTGACGTTGAACACTGACAGCGCGGTATTGGTACGGGTGGTGCCGAACCAGTTCTGCACGCCCGGCAGGCTGTTGACGTTGAACGAGACAGCCGCACGCACGGTGGTGCCGTCATAGGCGGTTTCGGGGCGGGTGTTGACGCAGTGCGCAGCGAACAGCACCGTGCGCGGATTGATCAGTGTCGCGGTGCAGATACCCACACCGCCCTGGCCGACCGTGTTGGTCACAATCACGCCAACGCCGCGGAAAGTATCGGCGTTGTCGACGATATCGGCCGGCGTCCTGTTTTCGTTCGGGATCACCGCGTGTGCGGGAGTCGCGACAACGGCCATCGAAAGGGCGCTGAGGCCCGTGCCGGCCAACAGTAGGCGGCGCGGAGCAAGCGAGATGCTCATCTGTGTTTCTCTCCGTTAGAATCGGCCGAGAGCATCGACCAAGATAACGGATCCTAGCGGCACAAGATGTTATATCAATTGGATATAATAATTACGGATATCAATTGGGTATATAAATTGGGCCAAACCCCGGGGCTTGAAAGGCGACCCAAGCGTTGCGCAAAGGCCTCAGCGTGTCGCCAGAAACAGCGTGTAACCGGCGTACAGCGCTATCATAAGCGCACCTTCGAGGCGCGACAGTCGCCAACCGCTGCGCAGTTGCACGATCAATAGCGCCGTTACGCCGAGCATCACCCAAATGTCGAAACTGGCGATTTCGGCTGGCACCTCGATCGGGTGGATGATCGCGGTCAGGCCAAGGATGCCGCACAGGTTGTAAATGTTCGACCCCACGATATTGCCCAGCGCAACGTCTTCGTGCTTGCGCAGTACCGCGACGATGCAGGCGATCAGTTCTGGCAAGCTGGTGCCGACGGCGACAACGGTAAGGCCGATCACGCTTTCAGACACGCCGGCAGCCGAAGCAAGCACCGTGGCACCATCGACTAGCCAGCCCGCTCCGACAATTGCGGCTGCCAGACCGGCGATGATCATGCCTGTCAGCACTACGGGGCCGGTATTCGGCGGCACCGGACGATCTTCGGCTTCATGCTCGTGGCGCACGGCTTCGGCATCGTGGGATGCGCTTTCCGATTTGTAAGCCCACCAGACGTAACCCGCCAGCGCCGCAACCAGAACGAGCCCTGTTATGAGGCCGATCAGGCCGAGCACCACCGCGCCTGTCGCCAGCAGTGCCGATCCACCCAGTGCAATCGAATCGCGCCGGAATGATGCCGGATTGACTCCGAGCGGTAGGATCACTGCCGAAAGACCCAGGATGAATAGGATGTTGGCGGTGTTTGAGCCGACGATATTGCCGATAGCAATTCCCGGCGAACCGGCCAGTGCAGCCTGAACGCTTGTCGTGAGCTCTGGTGTCGAGGTTCCGAACCCGACAATTGTTAACCCGGCCAGCAGCGGCGAAATGCCGAGCCGCGCCGCCATGCCTACCGCACCCCGCACCAGCAGTTCGCCGCCCAGCGCCAGCAAAACCAAGCCACCGGCTATAAGCAGGATCGTTTCGGTCATGGTCTCCCTTTCAAACTTTTGGCGCGGTCTCTTGGCCGCACAGGCAAGCGCCCGATACAAAAAGGCCGCCCGGTCTGCCCGGGCGGCCCTATTGTGACGTTATAACGGCCTAAAAATCAAGCCGTTGGTGACGCAGCGATTTTACATCGAATAATACATATCGAACTCGACCGGGCAGGGAGTGGTTTCGGTGCGAATCACTTCTTCCCACTTGAGTTCGGCATAAGATTCAATCTGATCCTTGGTGAACACGTCACCCTTGAGCAGGAATTCGTAATCGGCGGCCAGCGAGTCCAGCGCCTCACGGAGCGAACCGCAAACGGTCGGCACTTCGGCGAGTTCAGCCGGCGGCAGATCGTACAGGTTCTTGTCCATCGCCTCGCCCGGGTGGATCTTGTTCTCGATCCCGTCGAGACCCGCCATCAGCAGCGCCGAGTAGCACAGATAGGGGTTGGCCATCGCATCGGGGAAACGGAATTCTACGCGCTTGGCCTTGTCGCCGGTGCCGTAAGGAATGCGGCAAGAGGCCGACCGGTTCCGCGCGGAATAGGCCAGCAGCACCGGTGCTTCGAAGCCCGGCACCAAGCGCTTGTAGCTGTTGGTGGTCGGGTTGGTGAAGGCGTTGAGTGCCTTGGCGTGCTTGACTACGCCGCCGATGAAATAGAGGCACATTTCCGACAGTCCGGCATATTCATTGCCGGCAAACATCGGCTTGCCTTCTTTCCAGATCGAAATGTGGGTGTGCATCCCCGATCCGTTATCGGCCTTGATCGGCTTGGGCATGAAGGTCGCAGTCTTGCCATAGGCGTGGGCGACCTGGTGCACGACATACTTGTAGATCTGCATGCGGTCAGCGGTCTGCACCAGCGTGCCGAAGGTCAGGCCCAGCTCGTGCTGGGCGGCGGCGACTTCGTGGTGATGCTTGTCGCAGGGCAGGCCCATTTCCAGCATGGTGGTGACCATCTCGGCGCGGATGTCGACAGCGCTGTCGACCGGCGCGACCGGGAAGTAGCCGCCCTTGGCACGCGGGCGGTGGCCCATGTTGCCGTTTTCATATTCCTTGCTGGTGTTGCCCGGCAGTTCGATATCGTCGATCGCGAAGCCCGAACCGGCATAGCCGTCCTCGAACCGCACATCGTCGAACATGAAGAATTCGGCTTCGGGGCCGACATAGACCGTGTCACCGATGCCAGTCGATTTGAGGTAGGCCTCGGCGCGCTTGGCGGTGGTGCGGGGATCGCGGCTGTACCAGTCGCCGGTCGAAGGCTCCACGATGTCGCAATTGATGATCAGCATCGGCGTGGCGCTGAACGGATCGACCCAGGTTTCGGTCAGATCGGGCTTAAGGATCATGTCGGATTCGTTGATCGCCTTCCAGCCGCCAATCGACGAACCGTCGAACATCAGACCGTCTTCCAGCTCGTCCTCGCCCATGACGCTGGCGACCATGGTGAGGTGCTGCCACTTGCCCTTGGGGTCGGTGAAGCGCAGATCGACCCACTCGATTTCCTCGTCCTTGATCTTTTTCAGGACGTCTTTTGCTTTCGACATTTGTGTAGTGCCTCCGGGTAAAATTCATTTTGGCCCGCCAGAGTGGCAGGCAGGAAAGGGTGAAAAAATCAGATCGCGTCGTCGTTGGTTTCGCCGGTGCGGATGCGCAGCGCGCTTTCGATTGCGGTCACGAAGATCTTGCCGTCACCAATCCGCCCCGTCTGCGCGGCGGCGGCAATCGCTTCGACCACGCGCTCGGCCTGATCGTCGGAGACGACCACTTCAAGCTTCACCTTGGGTAGAAAATCGACGACATATTCGGCGCCGCGATAAAGTTCGGTATGGCCCTTCTGGCGGCCAAAACCCTTTGCTTCGGTGACCGTGATCCCCGACACGCCGATTTCATGCAGCGCTTCCTTCACCTCATCGAGTTTGAAGGGTTTGATGATCGCTTCGATCTTTTTCACGTCGTCCCCATCCGCGCCTGGCTGTTTGCTGACAGATTCCAAACAAGAACCGTGCCAAGCTGTGTAGGTGATGGCTACGAACGATCCTTGCTGCCTGAAGACTCAAGGGTAGGGATGTCTTTCGCCGATGAAGGGCCGGTAGCAACATTATGGTGCGCCGCGCAATGGTGCACAGCATCTGATCGGGGCTTGCCTAAATTTTAAGCAATCCTGCGGCGTTTATAGGCGCAAGCCCGCCGTTTCGGGCAGACCGCACATGATGTTGAGGTTCTGGATTGCGGCGCCCGAAGCGCCCTTGCCGAGGTTGTCGAGTCGGGCGATCAGGCGGGCCTGCGTCCCGTCGGCATTTGCATAAAGATGCAGCGTCATAGTGTCGGCGCCAGGTGCACCCTTGCGCAGCAATTCTTCAGTGGATGCCCCGCCTGCAAACGTGATCAGCGATGCCTGTGCAGCGAATTCCTCTAGGCAGTCGTGCAGCGCGGTAGCTGAACCGGCACCCGGGATCGCAGCCAGCGGCAGGGGCACATCGACCAGCATCCCGCGATGCGCCGGAACAACTGCGGGTGAGAATACCGGGGGATGGAGCAGGCCCGCATAGGTCTGCATCTCGGCCAGATGCTTGTGCCCCATCGTCAAGCCATAGGCGCGAAATGCGATGTCGGGGTCGCCCTCGAACCGCTCGATCAGCGCGTTACCGCCGCCCGAATAGCCGCTGACGGCGTTGACGGTGCAAGGCCAGCTGGCTGGCAGCAGGCCTGCGCGCACCAGCGGCGCGACCAGCGCGAGAAAGCCGGTAGGATAGCAACCCGGATTGCTGACGTATCGGGCATCGGCGATCACCTCGCGCCCGATCAGCTCGGGAAAACCATAGGTCCAGCCGTCCGCCACACGGTGTGCGCTGGAGGCATCAATGATGCGCGTGCCTGAGCCTTCAGCCAGCTTCACCGCGTCCTTGGCAGCCTCATCCGGCAGGCACAGGATGGCGATATCAGCGGCATGGAGCGCGTCGCGGCGGGCGCTTTCGTCCTTGCGCTGGGCATCGTCAAGCACCAGCAACTCGAACTCGCCGCGCCCTTGCAAACGCTCGCGAATTTCCAGGCCGGTGGTGCCTGCCGCACCGTCGATGAACAGGCGAATTGCCACTGCGCTAGGCCGCTTCTGGGGCGAGGTCACTCGCCCTGCACCATCCGCTCGGGCCTTGCGGGCCAGGGCAGCCCCACGCCCATTCGCCAGCCACGTCTAGCAGTTCGAAACGGCTTCCTGCGGGCAGTTCGGCGAACACATCGGCATCGGCGCGCGGATTGATGCGCAGGCCTGCGCCAGCATCGCCAACCATGCGGACATGGGGGATCACGTAGTGAGCGGCCAGATGAACACCGGCAAGCGCCATATGTGCAAGATCACCGCGCAGTGGCAAGGTGCCGGGCGCAGGCTTTTCGACCGGTCCGGCAAGGCCCAGCACGCCCTCGGGCACGGCATAATCGGCTTTATCGCGCGTCGCGCTGCTCATCGGTGTACCGTCGGCCTTCTCAGATGGCGCTGCGTCTTCTCCCCGGAGAGCAGCGTGGCAGGGCCGTTAGCGGCAAGTCGCTTCTAGAGCAAGCTCAGGCACCATAGCGGGCGCGGATCGCGTGCCACGCTGCGCGCAAGCCAAGTCCCCGCCCGCCGCGCGCACGGCCGGGTTTGGGGGCGGGGGTCCATGCAAAGGTATCGTAATGAACCCAGTCGATCCCTTCCCCCACAAAGCGATCGAGAAACAGCCCGGCAACGCTGGCCCCGGCAAAGGGGTTCGCGGCTGAGTTGGCCATGTCGGCTACATCCGACGACAGATATTCGCGGTAAGCATCATGCAGCGGCAAGCGCCAACCGGCATCGTCATGGGCCTTGCCCGCCGCAAGGAAGGCTTCCGCCGTCTCGTCCCTCCGCGCCATCAGGGCCGGAAGATCAGGACCAAGCGCCACCCGTGCCGCGCCGGTCAGGGTGGCGAAATCCACGATCAGATCGGGGTTCTCCTCGGAGGCGCGGGTCAGCGCGTCGCCCAAAATCAACCGCCCCTCGGCATCGGTATTGTCTATCTCGACTGTTAAACCCTTGCGGCTTTTTAGCACATCACCGGGCCGGAACGCGCCGCCGGAAATGGCATTTTCGACAGCTGGAACAAGCAGATGCAGCCGCACCTTCAGTCGCGCCGCCATCACCAGGCCGGCCAGAGCCAGCGCATGGGCCGCGCCGCCCATGTCCTTTTTCATCAGCCGCATACCGGCGCCGGGCTTGATGTTCAGCCCTCCGCTATCGAAGCATACCCCCTTGCCGACCACCGCCAGAACGGGGTGCGTGGGATCACCCCAGACCAGATGCATCAGCCGCGGCGCATGGTGCCGTGCCGCCGCCCGCCCAACCGCGTGGATCATCGGGTAGCCCTGTTCCAAAGCATCGCCGCGGATCACTGTCAGCTCCGCCTTGTGGGCTTTGGCGAGCCGTTCGCACTCGGCTTCCAAGGCGGCTGGGCCCATGTCTTCCGGAGGCGCATTGACCAGATCGCGGACGAGGCATTCGGCTTGCGCTTCAGCTATGTAGCCATCGATCTGCCCGACCTGCGCGGTCAATAAGACGCGCGGGCCTTGGCCCTTGTCCTCGCTTTTGTAGCGGGTGAAGCGGTATTGGCCGGTGATCCAACCGAACATCGCCGGACCGGGGTCGATCCCTGCCACCCGGTAAACACCTTCGGGCAGTTCCTCCGCCAGCTTGGCAAGGCACCAGCTCGACAGGCTTTCGGGATTGGCTACCCCGCTGACAACAAACCACAAATCGCCATTGGGGATGATGGCAAACTGGTATCCCCCCCCTTCGAATTTCTGCGCGGCAAGGCTGGCGCGCTGGCCGGAGGTGAGCCCCTTGGCGAAGGCTTCGAAGCCGTCCTTGTTGACGAGGTGGATGGCAATGGCGTCTTCGCCGCGGTCGGGCCGGATCAGGGCTTTGGCTTCGGTCATTCCCGTTCCATAATCGGCCCCGCCCGAATGTCACCAGCGGATTCGGACAGGGCCATGAGGAGGACGCGATGTTTCACGCGAAACATGATTCTGGCGGGGGTCTAAAGGGGGTCTGGAGGGGGTCTAAGCGGGGGCTAACCCGCGCGACGGCCCCTTATGCGCGGGCGAGCGGGGTGCTGGCGATGGCCATGCTCGCCGCCTGCTTCTCGCCCGAAGCCATCGCCAGCCAGACGGCGATCGTCCCGCCACCGGCGCCCGCGCCCCCGCCAGCGCC
>ERZ1022756.581-NODE-581-length-9796-cov-12.981316_pt1 | contig 9796 bp, 7 predicted proteins | sample MGYA00520902_ERZ1022756 | MGnify/ENA primary metagenome ERZ1022756 (study PRJEB33162, sample SAMN09537601) | freshwater metagenome | isolation source: freshwater | place: Canada:Alberta | collected 2017-07 | study: EMG produced TPA metagenomics assembly of the... | reverse complement strand
GTGAATCCTCGCCGCGCACAAAGTTGAGGTCGCAGCCCCAGAGCATCTCGTCAAAGCCGTTTTGGTCGGTGTAGGGCAGGGCACTCCAGCTGGGCGAAACGCTCAAACCTGTCAGCGCTTGCTGCACCGCCGTCAGCGGACGGCCTGGTGTAACCAGCAACTGGTGCGGTGTGTCGGCCAATTGGGTCAACAAAGGCCGTAGGGCAGCGGGTTCATAACAGAACAGGCTGATCAGCCGGCCGCCTGGTGCCAGACTCGGGGCATGTTGTTGCCGCCAAGCCGAACGGTCAAAGCTTTGTTGTCGGGTCAGCAGATTCGCCTCGCGCAGCAAACCGCCTGTGTCCTGGGTAAAGCCAGGGTAGAAAAAGCGCTTGGTCCAGCCTTTGGCCGGGCCGCTCATCACTGGCGAGGGCAGGCCATGCAGACGAGGCACCCAGTCCTCTGCGCTGAGGTATTCGAGGTTGATCCAGGCGGGTTGCTGGACGCGGGCGGCGACGGCACGCGCTACAAAATGGCCCACAAAAGTTTCGGGCAAGGTGCAGCCAAAAGCTTCGATCCACACTTCGGCGGGCGGCAGGCCATGCAAGGTCAGGGCTTGGCTGGCCTCTTCCCAAGGCCGCACTTCAATGCCCGGCTCCTGGTGGGCGGCGGGGGCCATCCAGGCGAGGGCCGAGCCGTCATCCACCCACAGGCGCACGCGCTGGCCGGCATCTCGCAGCTGACGCGTCAGCCGCCAACACACGCCCAGGTCGCCGTGGTTGTCGATGACGGTGCAGAAGATGTCCCAGAGTGGGCCAGAGGGCGTGTGCGTTGGCATGCGCCGATTGTCGCTGTTGTTTTCACAGACAATAGCCGCCATGTCGCACACCCATGATGAAGCTCTGCTCGCGCAAGTTGCCGCCTTGCCCGCCTTGCCGGGGGTGTACCGCTACTTTGACGCGCAGGACCAGCTGCTGTATGTGGGCAAGGCGCTGAACCTCAAGCGCCGGGTGTCGAGTTATTTCCAGAAGGACCACGGGGGCACCCGCATTGGTCACATGGTCAGCAAGATTGTGCGCATGGAATCCACGGTGGTGCGCTCCGAGGCCGAGGCGCTGCTGCTCGAAAACAACCTGATCAAGACGCTGCACCCGCGCTTCAACATCCTGTTTCGGGACGACAAGAGTTACCCCTACCTCAAGCTCACGGGCAATGGCCGCGCGGCGCTGCCTGCGCTCGTGACCACCCCCGAGGCGCAGCATTACCCGCGTGTGGCTTATTACCGTGGCGCGGTGGAAAAGAAGCACCGTTACTTTGGCCCCTTTCCCAGTGCCTGGGCGGTCAAGGAGTCGATCCAGCTGATCCAGAAGGTTTTCAGACTGCGCACTTGTGAGGACACGGTTTTTTCCAACCGCACCCGGCCATGTCTGTTGTTCCAGATCAAGCGTTGCTCGGGTCCGTGCGTGAACCTGATCAGTCCTGAGGACTACAAAGCCGATGTGCAACACGCAGAGCAGTTTTTGCGCGGTGAGACCCAGGCGCTGATGCGCGAGATGGAAGCGAGGATGATGGCGCACGCGGAGCGGCTGGAGTTTGAGCTTGCCGCCGAGGTCCGCAACCAGCTGACCGCGCTGTCGCGCGTCTTGCACCAGCAGTCGGTGGACACGGCAGTCGACACCGATGCCGACATCCTCGTGGCCCGTGTGCAAGGCGGCCGCGCCTGTGTGAACTTGGCCATGGTGCGCGGTGGGCGGCATCTGGGTGATCGGCCTTACTTTCCGGTGCATGTACAAGATGCGCAAGATTTGCTGGGTCTGGAGGAGGGTGAAACGTCTCGGCCGGTCGAGGCACAGGTGCTCGAGGCGTTTTTGGCACAGCATTACATCGGCTTGCCCGTTCCCCCACTGCTGATTTTGAGCGCGGCAGTGGACAAAGCGCTCATCGCTGCCTTGTCGACGCAGTCGGGGGTGAAAATCAGCACTGTGACCCAGCCCCGCGAGCACCGCCGCGTGTGGCTGGAAATGGCTGAAAAAAACGCCGAATTGCATCTGGCACGTCTGCTGGCCGAAGAAGGCTCCCAGCAGGCCCGCACCCGGGCATTGGCCGAGGCGCTCGATCTGGCGCCCGACGATCTGGACCAGCTGCACATTGAGTGTTTCGACATTTCGCACACGGCAGGCGAGAACACGCAGGCCTCATGCGTGGTGTTCCGACAGCACAAGATGCAAAGCAGCGACTACCGCCGCTACAACATCGAGGGCATCACGCCGGGCGACGATTACGCCGCCATGCGCCAGGTGCTGATGCGCCGCTACGGCAAGCTGGCCGAAGCCTTGCGTTCTGGCGAGGGCACGGCCCGGTTGCCCGATCTCGTGCTGATCGACGGCGGCAAAGGCCAGGTGAGCATGGCCCGCGAGGTGTTCACCGATCTGGGGCTGGACCTCTCGCGCATCGTGGGCGTGGAAAAAGGCGAGGGCCGCAAAGTGGGTCTGGAAGAGCTCGTTTTTGCCGATGGCCGTGAAAAAGTTTATCTGGGCAAGGACTCGGCCGCGCTCATGCTGGTGGCCCAGATTCGTGACGAGGCGCACCGATTTGCCATCACCGGCATGCGTGCCGCACGTGCCAAGGTGCGGGTGGGCGGCAGCAAGATCGAGGAGATTCCCGGCATTGGGCCGCGCAAACGCGCCAAGCTGCTGCAACGCTTTGGTGGTGTTCGGGGCGTGGAAAGTGCCAGCATTGAGGACTTGCTGGGCGTGGAGGGTATTTCCCGGGAGCTGGCCGAGACCATCTACAACGCTTTGCATTGAATCCGCAGTCGCCGCTCATCCGAGCGCTGGCTGGGCGTGCCACAATCCAGACCATGTTTTTCACGATCCCCACCCTCATGACCTGGACGCGCATCATCGCGATCCCCTTGATCATTGGCGTGTTTTACTTGGACGGTTTGACGGTCGAAACACAAAACCTGATCGCTACGGTCATGTTTGTGCTGTTTGCCATCACCGACTGGCTGGACGGCTTTTTGGCTCGAAAACTCAACCAGACCTCGGCTTTTGGTGCTTTCCTGGACCCGGTGGCCGACAAATTTCTGGTGTGCGCAGCGCTGTTGATCCTGGTGCACATGAATCGGGTGCATGTCTTGGTGGCCTTGATCATCATTGGCCGTGAAATTGCCATCTCTTCCTTGCGCGAATGGATGGCGCAGATAGGCGCCAGCAAAAGCGTGGCGGTGCACATGGTGGGCAAGCTCAAGACCACCGTGCAAATGGTGGCGATTCCTTTTCTGCTCTACGACGGCATCTTGCTGGACGTGATTGACACCCGTCTCTGGGGGGCGGTGCTGATCCTCATCGCCGCCGTATTGACCGTTTGGTCGATGGTTTACTACATGCAAAAGGCCTTGCCTGAAATCCGAGCCCGGGTGAAATGAGCGAGGCTCGCTCGTCTGACGCCTGGATCGGGGCGACACCACTGGTGTTTGTGCTGATTTGGAGTACCGGCTTCATCGTCGCCCGCTATGGGATGCCGCATGCACCGCCTTTGACTTTCCTGTGCATACGCTACGCCTTGTCCATTGCATGCTTTTTGCCTTGGATCTGGTGGGCCAAGGTGGCTTGGCCTCATGGCCGCGAGCAATGGCTACATTTGTCTGTGACGGGTGTCCTGATGCATGCAGGGTATCTGGGCGGCGTTTGGGTGGCGGTCAAGGCCGGTATGGGCTCGGGGTTGTCATCCTTGATTGTGGGGTTTCAGCCTGTCTTGACGGCCATTTGGCTGGCCTACAGCTTGCGCGGCAGCGAACAACCTGGCGTCTCTCGCCAGCAGTGGTTGGGATTGCTTTTGGGTTTTATGGGCTTGCTCATGGTGGTCTGGCGCAAGTTGACGTTGGGCACGCCGCTGGACCATGTTACGCCTGCCAACATCGCCTTTGCTTTGACTGCCTTGCTCAGCATCACCGTGGGAACCTTGTATCAAAAGCGCTTTGTCCAACCCTGTGATGTGCGCTCGGCCAATACAGTGCAGTTGCTGGCCGCCTGGGTGGTCACTTGGCCACTGGCCATGATGGAGACCGAATCCATGCGCTGGAACGGTGAATTGGCAGGAGCGATGGCATGGTCGGTATTGGTGTTGACATTGGGTGGCAGTTCGCTCTTGTACATGTTGATTCAGCGAGGGGCGGCTGCCAAGGTCACGAGCCTCATGTACATGGTGCCGCCGACCACGGCCGTGATGGCATGGCTCTTGTTTGGCGAAAGCATCACCGCCATGACGCTGGCCGGTACGGCTTTGACCGCTCTGGGCGTCAGCATGGTGGTTCGGTCACCTCGGTGAAAGCGCCCAGGATGAGCTGCCTGTATTCTCTGCAAATTTATTGGAAGGATCTCACATGACCCGACACCGCATTGCCGTGATTCCAGGCGATGGCATTGGCAAGGAAGTGATGCCGGAAGGCCTGCGCGTGATGGATGCTGCTGCGCGCAAATTCGGCATCGATTTGCAATTTGACCATTTTGACTTTTCCAGCTGGGAATATTTTGAAAAGCACGGTCAGATGTTGCCTGACAACTGGAAAGAGCAGATCGGCAGCCATGATGCGCTGTATTTTGGCGCCGTAGGCTGGCCCGAAAAAATTGCCGATCACGTGTCGCTGTGGGGCTCCTTGCTGTTGTTTCGTCGTGAGTTTGACCAGTACATCAATCTGCGCCCTGCACGCTTGATGCCGGGAATCATTGCTCCCGTGGTGCGCAGAGATGGCAGCGCACGTCAACCCGGGGAGATCGACATGTACATTGTTCGCGAAAACACCGAGGGCGAGTACTCGGCTGTGGGTGGGCGCATGTTTCCCGGGACCGAGCGCGAGATCGTGATGCAAGAGACCATCATGAGCCGAATTGGCGTGGACCGGGTTCTGAAGTTCGCATTCGAATTGGCGCAATCGCGTGCCAAAAAACACCTGACCAGCGCCACCAAATCCAATGGCATTGCCATCACCATGCCCTATTGGGACGAGCGTGTGGCCGAGATGTCAAAAGGTTACCCGAGTGTCCATGTTGACAAGTTCCACATCGATATCCTCACAGCCCACTTTGTTCAGCGCCCCGATTTTTTTGATGTGGTGGTGGCGAGCAATTTGTTTGGCGACATCTTGAGCGATCTGGGGCCTGCCTGCACCGGCACCATCGGTATTGCACCCAGTGCCAACTTGAACCCCGACCGCAAGTTCCCTTCACTGTTTGAGCCGGTGCATGGCTCAGCGCCCGACATCGCAGGCAAAGGGATTGCCAACCCGATCGGCCAGATCTGGTGTGGCGCCATGATGCTGGAATTTTTAGGCCACAAAGCTGCACACGATGCAGTCTTGGGGGCCATTGAAAAAGTCCTTGCCGCTGGACAAGACGCACCGCGCACCCCAGATTTGGGCGGCAAGGCCAGCACTGCTGACGTAGGCAAGGCCATCGCACAGGCTGTGTAGGTCAGAACCTAGTGTTATTGCGCCGTTGCATCAAAAAATCTCTTCCGAGGCTTTGTGCGCTTTAATTTCAAGGCTAGAATTAGTTTTTGCGCGGTCCTGTTTGGTGTTTGTTGACATATTCACAAGGTATGAATTGACATCTGTAAACATGATCGGTTTTTGTGCCAGCATGATTTTTTGTTGGTACTTTCATTAGTCCACACGCCGTCTTCTACGGCATCAACACCCAGAGGTTTTTTTGTGAATAAAACTGAATTGATCGAACACATTGCCAAGCACGCCGATCTGTCAAAAGCCGCCGCTGGCCGCGCTCTGGAAGCCACTATTGGCGCCGTTCGCACGACCTTGAAAAAAGGCGGTACGGTTTCCTTGGTTGGTTTTGGTACTTTCGCAGTCGGCAAGCGCGCCGCTCGTACCGGCCGCAATCCACGCACTGGCGCAGCGATTAAAATCAAAAAAGCCAATGTGCCAAAGTTCCGTCCAGGCAAAGGCCTGAAGGACGCTTTGAACTGATAGACATTGAGGGGGTGCTTAGCTCAGTTGGTAGAGCGGCTCCTTTACACGGAGTAGGTCGGCGGTTCGAGACCGTCAGCACCCACCACCTCATGAACAAAGGCGAACCCGTGGTTCGCCTTTTTTATTGATCAACCGAGACATCGACAATGTTTGACGCCATTCGTAACAAATCCAGGATCCTCATGGGCGTGCTGGTCATTCTGATCATTCCCTCGTTTGTTCTGTTTGGTGTCGAGGGCTACAACAGCAGGGATGGTCGTGGTGCCGTAGTGGCCAAAATCGGCGATTTGGAAATCACCCAGCAACAGTGGGATGCCATGCATCAGCAAGAAGTGGACAGGATTCGTGCCACCATGCCCAATCTCGACCCCAAAATGCTGGGTTCCGAAGAAGCACGTTACGCTACTCTTGAGCGTATGGTCAGTGATCGCTTGATGGCTTTGGCCTCAGAAAAGCAACTCCTGGTGACAAGCGATCAGCGCCTTGCGAATTACCTCAAGCAAGACCCTTCAATTGCAGGTTTGCGTGGACCTGATGGCAAGCTGGACATGGATCGCTACCGTCAGCTCGCGGCCAGTCAAGGCATGACGCCAGAGATGTTGGAGGCCCAGGTTCGCCGTGATTTATCGGCTCAACAAGTCTTGACTGGATTGCAAGCCTCAGTGATAGCTTCGCAACGGCAAAGTGATTTGACGCTGGAGGCATTTCTACAGCGTCGCGAAATTCAGATCCAGCGCTTCATGCCCGCCAGCTATGTAGCCAAAGTTCAACCCACAGACGCTGACCTCGAAAAGTATTACCAGTCTCAGTCAGATCGGTTCCGTTCTCAGGAGTCCGCCGATGTGGAGTATTTGGTGTTGGATGCTGCAGGGTTGTCCAAAAATATTCAGCTGCCTGAGCAAGACATCAAAACCTACTATGAACAGAATGTGCAGCGCTTGTCTGGTCAGGAGCAGCGCCGTGCCAGTCACATTTTGATCAGTGCACCCAAAGACGCTTCGGCCGCTGACAAACAAAAAGCACGCGCCAAAGCTGAATCCATTTTGAACAGTGTGCGCAAGGATCCCAAAACCTTTGCAGATATGGCCCGTAAGAATTCGGAAGATCCTGGGTCTGCCAGCGCTGGTGGTGATCTGGATTTTTTTGCGAGAGGCGCAATGGTCAAGGCTTTTGAAGATGCTGCATTTGCCCTGCAAAAAGGTGAGATCAGTTCTGTGGTGGAGTCTGAATTCGGTTTTCACATCATTCAACTCACGGCCATCAAGTCGCCTGCCAAGCCAAGTTACGAAGCCATGCGCTCTCAAATCGAGGCTGACTTGCGGCAGCAACAGGCCAAGCGCCAGTTTGCGGAATTTGCCGAAACGTTCAGCAACAGTGTTTACGAGCAAGCTGACACGTTCAAGCCCGTTGCAGAAAAGCTTCGACTGCAAATTCAGACCATCAAAGGCGTGACACGCCAGCCTTCTGCTGCGCAACAGGGTGTTTTCGCGAATCCCAAAATCATTGAAGCTTTGTTTGCGGAGGAGTCCATCAGCAAGCGTCGAAACACCGCAGCGATTGAACTGGGCAACAACACGCTGGTTTCTGCCCGCTTGGTCAATTACAGGCCGGCTGCACTGCGTCCTTTTGCCGAAGTCAAGGAGGATGTCCGTGCAGAGTTTGTGCGGGAGCAGGCGATAGCGCTTGCCAAAGCGGACGGACAAGCCCGTTTGGCTGAGTGGCAAAAACAGCCAGCCTTGGCCCAGGTGGGCGCTGCTTTGCTGGTTTCCCGCGATCAAGCTCAGGGCCTGGCCCCGAAGCTGGTAGACGCTGTGTTGCGCGCGGATCCCTCGGCCATGCCAACCTGGGTCGGCGTAGATTTGTCACAGGCGGGTTATGTGTTGGCCCGTGTTAACAAAGTGGTGCCACGTGATGAGCCCTCCAGCCAGCAAAGATCGCAAATCCGTGAACAGTTCTCACGCTTATTGGCCAGTGCTGAAGCGGCTGCGTACATGACCCATTTGCGTTCTCAATTCAAGGTGCAGATTTTGGTGCCCAAGCCCAAAGTCACTGCGGCCTCCTAAATATCCCGCTTCATGACAACGAGGCAGTTTCTTCAGGCTATAATTTGAACCCTACGGTGGCTGTAGCTCAGTTGGTAGAGTCCAGGATTGTGATTCCTGTTGTCGTGGGTTCGAGCCCCATCAGCCACCCCAGTCTTTTCATCAAACCCAATCCTCAGCGGTTGGGTTTTTTGTTTAAAAACTTGTTTCTTTTGCTGCGCCAACATCGTTGTTTGCGATGTATAATTTCAGGCTTACGCGGGAATAGCTCAGTTGGTAGAGCGCAACCTTGCCAAGGTTGAGGTCGCGAGTTCGAGCCTCGTTTCCCGCTCCATTTCTCAAAGAGCTTGATGTTCTTTTGGCAAACCTCAAGATACTGCTTTGATGTTTGTTTTTGTTCACATATCGGCGCGATAGCAAAGCGGTTATGCAACGGATTGCAAATCCGTCGAGCCCAGTTCGACTCTGGGTCGCGCCTCCAATCTCAAATTCATGAACCATCCCGCCACCAGCGGGATTTTTTGTTTCCGGCGCTGTTCAGCCCCGCACCAATTTCTGAATCAGATCCGCCGCGCCACTGGCCTGGTACTTGCGCATCAACTTGACGCGGTAAATCTCCACTGTGCGGTGGCTGATGCCCAGGGCGCGGCCGATTTCCTTGCTGGTCATGCCATCCATGAGGTGGGCAGCTACCTCACGTTCGCGGGCCGTGAGTTCGGCCTTGACGGGTTTGCGGGCCGAGAGGTCTTCAAAGCTCCAGATGCCGGCTTCGTGAGGCGCGTCACGGTTGAGGGCGCGGCCCGTCACATGGCACCAAAAGGTTTCGCCTTTGAATCGCCCATCCACCCGTTTCATGACCCGGTCGTCGGCGTACACGCCCTTGGCGTTCAGGATGGGCGTGATGCGCTGGCCCGTGCGTTCATATTCGTCAGCACTGGGGTAGAGCAGCTGAAAGCTTTGGCCGATCAGATTTTCTTTGCCCACGCCAAACATTTCGCACACGCGTTGGTTGCAGTCGATGATCGCGCGGTTGCGCGATAGCACCAGGCCGATGGGGGCCAAGTCGAATGCCAGACGGTAATCAATTTCGTGCGTCATGGTGGAGATCTGTGGGTAGCCAGCAACCGAGGGCTGACCATTACGAAAAACTACGTATTTGATTACGTAGTATCGTAGCGTTTTCTTCTTGATTTGGAGACCGGTGTGAACAAGATTTATCCCTCCGCAGCCGAGGCCCTCAAGGGCATCGTGGCCGACGGGCAGCTCATTGGTGTGGGTGGTTTCGGCCTGTGCGGCATTCCCGAAGCTTTGATTGCAGCGCTGCGCGACAGTGGCGTGCAAAACCTGACCGCGATTTCCAACAATGCGGGTGTGGACGATTTCGGTTTGGGCTTGCTGCTTCAGACGCGTCAAATCAAGAAGATGATTTCGTCTTATGTGGGCGAAAACAAGGAGTTCGAGCGCCAATACCTGGCGGGTGAGCTGGCATTGGAATTCACGCCTCAAGGCACGCTGGCGGAGAAGCTGCGTGCGGGCGGTGCGGGCATACCGGCTTTCTTCACCAAGACTGGTGTGGGCACGCTGGTGGCCGAGGGCAAGGAGTTGCGCGAATTTGATGGTGAGACCTATGTGATGGAGCGGGCCTTGGTGCCCGATGTCTCTCTGGTCAAAGCGCACCGCGCCGACAAGTCCGGTAACCTGCAGTTCCGCTACACCTCACGCAACTTCAATCCGGCTGTGGCCATGGCCGGCAAGATTTGCGTGGTCGAGGTCGAAGAGATTGTCG
>ERZ1022756.580-NODE-580-length-9816-cov-9.933511_pt1 | contig 9816 bp, 9 predicted proteins | sample MGYA00520902_ERZ1022756 | MGnify/ENA primary metagenome ERZ1022756 (study PRJEB33162, sample SAMN09537601) | freshwater metagenome | isolation source: freshwater | place: Canada:Alberta | collected 2017-07 | study: EMG produced TPA metagenomics assembly of the... | reverse complement strand
GAGAAGTAAAACGGTGTTTTTTTGCCTGGGCTGCCCTGCCATTCATACCAACCGTCCGCAGGAACTATGCATCTGCGCTTTACGAGCGCGGATCTAAACGAAGGTTTCTCGGCAGCGGTTTCACTTCTGGCGTTAATCATTCGGGATCCGATTGCCGGATCCTTGGCCCAGTTAGGAACTAGTCCCCAAGTGAATGCGGCTAGAAGTGTCTCATCATTTTGGGAAACTACCGCTGGAATTTGGTGAGTAGGCGCAACATTGAAATTTGGGCGAAAAAGCTCAGTATCAACTTGAGCTACTGGAATAGCTGGCGATGTTAGATCAGCAATGCGACCTTCCAGGACTGCAATTGAACTGACCTTGAACTGACTGGCGATCACCTTTGGGTCAGTCTTTAACGTGAATCTTCCGCACATATTCCCCAGTCTGCCAGCCGTTAGGCTTAGAGATGTGCCTGATCTGTGGAATGCTCCTAACCGGACCGCCCCAATAGACGCACGGGTCCGAATACCTGGATCCAAATCCTTAACAAATCGCTGGCTAATCATGGCCGCCCTTTCCAGTAGCGAATGCCGGATCAATCATCCACTTCAGGCTCGCGACACACTTTTGATGGCCCAAGCACTAGCTGCACTAGGTAGCTCCGTCGAAATTCAAGAAGATGCGTTTATTGTTTCCCCGGGAACGACTTCCGAGCCCGTTCAAGTTGATTGTGGTTTAGCTGGAACGGTAATGAGATTTGTACCGCCAGTAGCAGCTCTTAGCTCCGGTAGCGTTCGTTTCGATGGCGATCCGCACGCTCGGGTGCGCCCAATGAAACAAATCATCTCTGCGCTTAGAAACTTAGACGTTGAGATTAACGATGATGGTCGCGGAACTTTACCTTTCACGGTTGTGGGTAAAGGCTCCGTACTCGGTGGTTCGGTAACTATCGATGCTTCTGAGTCTTCACAATTTGTTAGTGCGCTACTGCTAGCGGGGTGCAGATACGACTCCGGCGTTTCAGTAATTCATTCGGGCGCTGCATTACCTTCGATGCCTCACATAGATATGTCTGTTGAAGTATTGCGCGAACTTGGGATTCGAGTGGACGTAGATGTTAAAGACTCGACCAATGCCAGTTGGACGGTTCATCCCGGAATACCGAGATCATTTAACGTAACCGTAGAACCTGACTTATCAAATGCGGCGCCGTTTTTGGCAGCAGCACTAGTTTGTGGTGGATCAGTAACGATTCCGGATTGGCCAGAGCAAACTACGCAAGCCGGAGACGCGCTAGTTTCACTGCTTCCAAAACTGGGAGCTGTTGTAACCAGAGATGGCAACGATCTGAAAGTAACTGGTGGATCCGAAATCATAGGTATCGATGTTGACTTACATGATGTTGGCGAACTCACTCCAGTGATTGCCGCACTATGTGCGCTTGCCTCTGGTCCTTCAACGCTACGAGGAATCGCCCACTTACGTGGACATGAGACGGATCGACTTGCTGCCTTGGTTACAGAGATAAACAAGTTAGGTGGTAAAGCGTCAGAAACTCCTGACGGATTACATATTGAGCCAGCGAAGTTACACGGCGGCCAGTTTGCTACTTACTCTGACCATCGCATGGCTATGGCCGGTGCGGTTCTTGGATTAGCCATCCCAGATTTGGTTATTGAAAACATTGCAACAACTGGTAAGACTTTGCCGGATTTTGCCAACATGTGGCAAGAGATGGTTAGCGCGTGAGCCAGTTCGACGAAGATTCCATTTCGGGTAGACCTACTCGGGGTAATTCCAGACGTCGAACTAAAGATCGACCAGATTTTTCTAAAGCTGAAGTCGGCCAAGTGATAGGCGTTGATCGTGGACGAATCACTTGCTTAGTTCCAGCGGGTGAATTATTTGAAAACCAAGTTCAAGTAACAACCGTTAAAGCTCGAGAACTGGGACGTAAAGGCGTAGTCATTGGTGACCGGGTTCGACTTGTCGGTGACCTTTCAGGTGCAACAGATACTCTGGCGCGCTTGGTTGAGATCATCGATCGCGAAACTGTGCTCACTCGTACTGCAGATGACAGCGATCCTATCGAGCGCGTAATTGTCGCGAATGCCGATCAGATGGCAATTGTTACTGCGGCCGCTAATCCAGAACCACGAATTGGATTAATTGACCGCGCACTAGTTGCCGCCTTTGAAGCTGGGCTAGAACCACTTTTGATTATTACCAAAGTGGATCTCGGGTCTCCACAAGATATTCTCGACAACTATGCCGGAATGGAATTACGACATATCGAAGTAAACCAGCAGACAGGTGCTGGGATATCTGAAGTTAGAGATGCCTTATCAGGAAGAACAACGGTGTTCCTTGGTCACTCTGGAGTTGGAAAATCAACTTTGGTTAATTCCCTGGCTCCCGATGCTTCTCGAACAACTGGTGAAGTAAATGATGTGACAGGTCGTGGCAAGCACACCTCAACATCTGCACGAGCAATTCCATTGCCAAATGATTCGGGATGGGTAATTGATACCCCAGGTCTTCGCTCATTCGGACTGGCGCACGTTAAGCCAGAGGACATCATTGAGTCGTTCCCGGAATTAGTAGATGGTGCGAACGAATGTCCGAGAGCCTGCACGCACGTGAATTCAGTTGGTCAATCACCGCCAGATTGCGCACTGGATGACTGGGTTAGCCAAAATAATGCCGGTACCGCAGGTGGGGTTCGGCTTACATCACTTCGAAGATTGCTGTTCGCACTACAAACACCCTCCAGTTAGAGCGCCAAATTTCTGTCCTTAAGAATTTGCCAGTACCGTAAAGTCATGAACCCAGATCTTGAGTTGGCATTGGCAATGGCCGATTCTGCTGATGTAATTTCGATGGCACGTTACCGAGCTCTGGATCTCCAAATTGAAACCAAACCGGATTTCACCCCTGTTACTGAAGCTGATCGAGCTGTCGAAACAGCGCTACGAAAAACTTTGAGTACTGAGCGTCCAGCTGACGGAGTAATCGGTGAAGAATTCCCGAATAGCCATGAAGATGCATCTCGAACTTGGATTATTGATCCAATCGATGCGACTAAGAATTATGTACGTGGTGTTCCAGTTTGGGGAACGCTAATCGCGCTTGCAATTGATGGTGAACCAGTTGTTGGCGTGGTCTCTGCTCCTGCCATGGGTAGGCGCTGGTGGGCCAGTCCCGAAGATGGCGCATTCACTCAAGACGTTGATGGGTCAGTGCGAAAGATTTCACCGTCAAAAGTGCAATCGTTAATCGATGCATCATTTTCTTATTCCGATCCAGTTGGTTGGGAATTACTCGGCAAGGATTCACTGGCAAAAGTTACAAATGCAGTTTGGCGCACCAGGGGTTACGGTGACTTTTGGTCACACCTACTCGTTGCTGAAGGTGCAGTGGACATCGCGATCGAGCCAGAATTGCAAAGCTACGACATGGCAGCATTTATCGCTATTGCTAAGGCAGCTGGTTGCAAAGTCACAGGCTTGCAAGGGCAAAGCGCAATGCAGGCTGGGCATGCAATCACGACAAATGCCTTGCTGCATGATCTGGTTCTAGACTTACTTAATTAAGCGCGAGATCCTTACCGGCATCCCAGATACTGGTCGCAAAGTTACTGAGGCATCAATCGGAACTTGTGACGTGTGAACTGCTTCGATGTTCCAAGTTGTTGCAATGTGAGCCAGAATTTGTGAACCTTCAAGTCTTGCCATTTCTTTTCCAATACACAGTCGAGCTCCTGCCCCAAATGGAATGTAGCCAAGTTGTGGCACCCCATTTTGAAAACGATCTGGCTGAAAAGCATTGGGATTCTCCCAGGCTTTCTGGTTTCGATGTACTAACCAAGGGCTAACTATTACAAGCGACTTCGCTGGGATCAGAACTCCATCAACCGTAATGTCGCTCGTAGTTCGACGAGTAATTACCCAAGCGGGTGGATATAGACGCAAGGACTCGTCGAACACCATCTGTGCTCGCGTTGAATCATTTTTGAGTTTTTGCAACTCGTCTGGATTGGTAACCAACAAATGCCAGGCCCAGGTAAGTGCACTCGCGACCGTTTCGTGACCCGCCACAATGAAGGTTGCAATCTCATCACGAATTTGTTGTTTCGTTAATGGTGTTTCCAAGTCAGGATCAAGTAGAACGTCGAGCATGTCGCGGATTGGGGCTTGCTCAGGAAGTTTGTTTAACTCTCTAGATCTCAAGATTGCATCAACTGCTTTATCCAGCCGCTTGATTGCCCGCTTCATTTTTAAGTTTGCAGGTGTTGGAATGAAAAGTGGAATTGAAATTGGATTCCGGGCTCGCGCTACGACGCCATGCAGTGCAATCAGCGTTGCGGAAGTAATTTCATCAACATCGTCATCGACTTCGATTCCAAACAGTGCGCCACAAGTAATCTCAAGTGCAAGGCTCATCATTGCGTGGTCGATGTCAACTATCGCTGGGCCATCTGTGGTCAATTCAGTCAACTGAGCATCTAGTTTTGCTAGCCCAGTTTCGATGTGGTGCACGGATAGTGCCACCATCTCCTTGTGAAAAGCTGGCTGCAACATTCTTCGTCGTGGACGCCAAGCCTGCGTATCGGCAGTTAACAAACCTTCACCAGTAACTAGCGAGAGATTGTTGTATTGCAAGGTTTGCTTGGAGGTTTCATTGTGCTGATTTACCAGCACTTCTTTTGCACCCTCTGGGGAGCTGACGAGATAAGTAGCTGGTTTTGGAATTGGAAACTGAACGACATCACCAAACTCTGACCAGGTCGCCTCAAGGTACGTAAGTGGATCCGTTGTTATCTTTCGAATATCTCGAAGCATCGCGCCACCCTGCGGACCAATGGCAGTTACTGGAGTATTCCAGCCATAACGCTTTGGCATCTTCTCGCCAGACATTTAGGTAGCTATCGATTTAGAATCGCGTCGAAGTGGAAGCAGTCCAAGCACCAATGCGCTACCTAGCAAAATGCAGGCAGCACCAATCAAATCTGTGGCAGTAACAGTTTCACCTAGGAATGCAGCTCCTACGATTACTGCAACTACTGGAACCATAAATTCGGTAGTTAGCGCCTTGGTGGCACCAATCTCTGCAACTAAACGGAAATACAAAATGTAAGCCAGTGAGCTTGCTGTTGCTGCCAATAGGAATAGCCAGCCAAACGAAGCCAGGGTTGGGGTTTTAACAATTGGAACCACAAACATGAACGGCAATAAATACAGTCCGCCAAATGTGAATGTGCCGATTGTTTGCTCCCAAGCACCAATATGTTGCGCTCTTACTTTGGAATAGTTGCCACCGAGAGCGAACCCAAATGAAGCAATAGTTGATCCGATGAATCCCAGTAAGAAATCAACGTCAAGGGCTTGGGAAGAAAGTCCAATCAGAATTACGACTCCCCCGAAGCCAATCCATAGCCCCAAGATCATTAACTTGGTGTGCTTAGCCTTGCCCCAAACTCTTTCGATTAGAGCGCTGTAAAGCGGAATGGTTGTAACCAAGATTGCGGTAAGCGCTGTTCCTAATTTTGAAAGCGCGTATGTCATGCCTCCGAGATTCATTGCAACTGAAGTTGCGCCCAGGATCGCGTAGTGCTTGGTGTCATTTACATCGTAAGTAAGAGCAACTTTCATTATCTTGGCAAGTACCAAAAGAATCAGTACGGCTGCAAAAGCTCGGAAACTTACGCCACCAACCCAGCCAAAGGTTTCAACAACTTTGGACAACCAGACAAAGGACAGACCCCAGAACATAAACGTCCAGAAGTACATGTTGAGTTGGCGCGTAGTCACGCCTTAACTCTATCGGCGCAGGACTTTAGGATCCCAATGCTTCTATGGCTTCGATCAGCATGTTCCAGAACTTGTCTACGTCCAATTCCATTGCCACATCAACATTTGCTTTTTGTCCAGTTGTGCCATGCAGATCAACGACAGTAGCGCCACGGGTAAGTTCCCCGCTCAACTCAACTGCAACTGGTGCGGAAACTAGTTTGGCTACGGTCATGTCGATAATGATTGCTAAGGCAACTGGGTCGTGCACCGGTGGATCTGGCATCCCAAAAACATCGCGATATGTATCTGCGAAGAATTTAAGCAAATCTACAATTGTGTGAGCAAGCTTGGTATCTAACTTTGTAATCCGATCCAAAACTTCTGATGTTGCCAAAGCTTGGTGCGTTATGTTCAACCCAGACATGATCAACGGCAAGCCACTTCGCAGAACTATGTCTGCTGCTTCAGGGTCGGCCCAAATGTTGAATTCTGCGTACGGAGTCCAATTGCCGCGATCAGTGCTGCCACCCATAAATGAAATGTGTTCGATTCGGTCATGTAATTCTGGATGCGCTTGTAAAAACATTGCGATATTCGTTAACGGACCAGTTGGTATCAGCGTCACTTTACGATCGCAGTTTCTGACCAACTCGGCAATTAGTTCAACTGCGGAAAGTGAGCTTAGCTCAAATGTCGGCTCTGGTAACTCCGCCCCATCCAATGCAGTGGCACCGTGAATTGTCGGTGCCGCACTTGCCTTGCCAGCCAATGGGTCATTGGCCCCTTTTGCAATGGGCACATTTATGTTGGCTAGCGCACAGATTCGCTGCGCGTTGTAAGTCACCTTTTCCAGTGAGCCGTTACCAGAAACTGTTGTGATACCCAAGAGCTCAATTGCTGGATGTGCGGCGGCCAATAAAATCGCCATCGCGTCATCATGGCCAGGATCGCAATCTAAAACTATTGGCGTAGGCAAAGTCATAACCCCATTGTGCCTTAGGGGGCTCAAGGTATTTCTAGTAGCGCCTTCATTTCTGTAATTTCAGCAGTTTGAATCTGAGTAATCTTTTCTGCCAACTGCTTGATTTCAGGATTCGAGCTATCTAGAACTGAACTAGTCATCTTGATCGCTCCTTCATGGTGCAAAATCATCGCTGCTAGGAATAGTTTGTCGAAAGCCGCATCCTGAACCTGGGACAACTTGTCCAGTTCTGACTGCGGAATCATTCCATTCATTCCCATGTCGTGATCCATCAAAGTTGGCAGGCCAGCATCGGAAAGCAACTTTTTCATTTGATCTATTTCAGGCTGTTGGGCCTGCGAAATCCGTTTCGCGATGTCCAAAATGGCTGGATTCTGCGTCTGGCTCTCTGCCATGGCTGAGATCGTAACTGCCTGCTCATGATGAGGAATCATCATCTGCAAGAAAATTACTTCGGATGGAGAAAAAGCAGTGAGTGCCTCTAAAGTACTTGCACTAATTGAAGTTGGAATTCCACTGGGAAGAAGGTTCCTGGCATCAGAAGCTATATCCGATACCCCGCACGCCGAAGTGGAAAGAACTACAACGGAAGCCGCGGCTACCGTCTTTAACTTGAAATTTGATTTTGGTTTCATTATTTGACGCTACGTCAGAAATCTGAAACTGGCACCTTCACAAAGGTTCATAATTTACAAGATTTATCCAAATTTATTGGGATTAGCTTCTCGGTGACCCAAAGAAAGTCGGGTTATTGGTCATAGGCTAGGAGCTAACTGAATCTGGAGAGCATGCGCAATGTCGAGTTTGTCTACCGGGCTAGATCTGACCGTTGAAGAACAAGCCATGCTGGCTGGCGAGCATGGACCCGCTGTTGCAATGTGTATGCGAATCATCGTTGGAGTGGCCCGGGCAAACGGTGCCGAAAAGCTAATTGAAATTGAATCAGTACATGCTGATGGCACTTTGTACCACGGCGAAGCAGGCTTAGATTTCACGGAAAAACTCGTAGAGCTAGGTGGCAAGGTAAAAGTTAAGACAACCACTAACGTTGGCTCACTGGACCTGCTGCATCCGAATTTAGTTCACGGTGATGAGACCTTAATGTCGCATGGTCGACGATTGATGGACGCACACATTGCGCTTGGTTGTGAACCAACCTGGTCTTGCGCGCCTTATCAAGCTGGTCATCGTCCGGCATTTGGCAGTCATGTTGCCTGGGCAGAATCAAACGCAATCGCTTTTGTTAACTCAGTTCTCGGAGCACGCTCTGATCGCTATGGAGATTTCTTAGATCTGTCTGCCGCAGTTACCGGCCGGGTTCCATTTGGTGGGCTGCATCATGATGCTGCCCGTAAAGCAGTGCTTGTTCTAGATTTTTCTGAGATAGATTCTCGAATGTTTTCTGAAGATGCTGCTTGGGCTGCCCTTGGCGTACTGCTTGGAAACCGCGCTGGCACACGAGTTGCCGCAATGGTTGGGCTACCTGGTGATCTTTCGGATGGTGGCGTAACGGAAGATCGCCTTAAGGGTATGGGTGCAACCAGTGCATCTGCAGGTGGTGTTGGGTTATTCCACGTAGTGGGAATTACTCCTGAGGCACCAACACTTGAAGCTATTGTCACGCCGAATGCTGAGTACCTAAAGATGACCGCAGCCGACGTCCGAGAAGCCAGAGATACCTTGAGCACAACAACAAGTGACAAGTTAGATGCTGTGAGCCTTGGCACTCCACACTTTTCGGTTGATGAATTCCGCGCCCTCTCCGAGGTCATCGGTGATGGGCCAAAGTTTGCGGAACAAATTGACTTCTACATCTCAACTAGCAGAGATGTGATGGCGCGCTCCAAAGAATTGGGATACCTAGATGTATTCCTTAATGCTGGAGGGCGCGTAGTTACTGACACTTGCACTTACGTAACTCCGGTACTTAATCGCAATGTTAAAAATGTTATGACCAATTCTGGTAAATGGGCTTGGTATGCCCCAGGAAATCTGGGCATCGACACGGTTCTGGGGAGTCTTTCTGAGTGCGTAGCATCTGCTCGCGCAGGCAAAGTGGTCCGAGACGAAAGTTTGTGGTCGTAATCATGGCAAAAGTTTTGACAGGTAAAGTTTCACATCCCGGTACCGCTGAAGGTGAAGTTTTATTACTGACTGAACCAGTTTCATTCTGGGGCGGAGTTGATCACCACGGCGAAATTATTGACGTCCATCACGCTCAACACAAAGCCAAAATGACCAACAAGATTTTGGTTATGCCTTCAGGGCGCGGTTCTAGTTCGGCTACTGCAGTCTTAGCGGAGTTGATTAGAACTGGTGATGGACCGCTAGCGATAGTCATGTTGCAGTGCGACACCATTTTGGTAATTGGCGCCTTGGTTTCTGCTGAAATCTACGGCATAAGCATGCCAATTGTTGAGTTAGACCAAGCGCAATACGCCCAGCTTTCAGATGGGATGCGCGTATCCATTGATGCTAGTTCAGATAATGAAGTCGCAACCATAACCATTTAAACCGGGCAAATTTTGATGTCCGAATTTGGATAGACTGATTTGGAGTCAACCAGAAAGTAAGCAATGTCCAAAGTTAAGGATTTCTTTACGCCGCGAAATGTAGCGGGTGAAAAAGTCACACTAATTGACATCATTAATGCGCCATACTTTCGACTTGCAACCTTGACAACAATCGCCGGTACTTTGGCTTACTTCATTGGTGCAAATCTTCCAATGGTTTCTGGTGTTACCGCAGCAATCACGGCAATCGTTTCCGTGCGGCACACCTTTCATGACTCAATACAAGGAAGCTTCCTGCAAATTCTTGGCGTAGTTATCGGAGGCACAGTTGCTTTTGTCGCTATGAGGCTTGTCGGATTTAACTCTGTCGTTGTCATGTTTGCGATATTCACCTGCTTTGTTACAGCACGATTGTTGAAACTGGGTGAAGAGGGAGCTATCGCAATTGCGGTTACGGTGATATTGGTCGTCGGCCCAAGCGTTACTGCTAGCACGATTGAAGAGCGGTTCTTCGGTGTGCTACTCGGAGCTGCTCTTGCTACTTTTG
>ERZ1022756.579-NODE-579-length-9818-cov-4.468504_pt1 | contig 9818 bp, 7 predicted proteins | sample MGYA00520902_ERZ1022756 | MGnify/ENA primary metagenome ERZ1022756 (study PRJEB33162, sample SAMN09537601) | freshwater metagenome | isolation source: freshwater | place: Canada:Alberta | collected 2017-07 | study: EMG produced TPA metagenomics assembly of the... | reverse complement strand
GGAGTACGGTGCATCCAAGCCTTTGACTGGAGCTCGGATCGCAGGATCACTGCACATGACCGTTCAGACTGCAGTATTGATTGAGACTCTGGTCGAGCTAGGTGCAGATGTTCGCTGGGCAAGCTGCAACATTTACTCAACTCAGGACGAGGCAGCTGCGGCTGTGGTAGTCGGTAAGGGAACCACCCAGGACCCTAAGGGAACTCCTGTATTTGCTTGGAAGGGCGAGAGCCTGGAGGAGTACTGGTGGTGCACCGAGAAGATCTTTGACTTCTCAGCCCAGGGTTTCAACGGCCCAAACCTAATTCTTGACGATGGCGGCGACGCAACTTTGCTAGTCCACAAGGGCGTTGAGTTCGAAGCAGCTGGATCAGTTCCTCCAGCTGGCGTGGAAGACTCCGATGAGTACCGTGTTGTGCTCGCAACTCTCACCGAATCGCTGAAGCGCGACGCTACATACTTCACTCGCATGGCACAGGAAATCATCGGGGTCTCCGAGGAGACCACCACCGGTGTTCACCGCCTCTACGAGTTCTTCAAGCGCGGCGAGCTATTGTTCCCGGCGATCAACGTGAACGACGCCGTGACCAAGTCCAAGTTTGACAACAAGTACGGAATTCGCCACTCATTGCCAGACGGCCTAAACCGCGCAACCGACGTTCTCATGGGCGGCAAGGTTTGCTTCGTTGCCGGTTACGGCGATGTCGGCAAGGGTTGCGCCGAGGCACTTCGCGGACAGGGAGCTCGCGTCATCATCAGCGAGATCGACCCAATCTGTGCGCTGCAGGCTGTCATGGACGGCTACCAGGTCACAACCCTTGAGTCAGTGATTGGCGAGGTGGACATCTTCATCACCTCAACCGGAAACGAAAACGTTATTACCGCTGAGCACGTGTTGCAGATGAAGAACCTCGCAATCCTTGCGAACGTCGGTCACTTCGACAACGAAATCGACATGGTTGGCATCGGCCGCATTGCAGGAGTCCAGAAGGTTGAAATCAAGCCTCAGGTCCACGAGTGGCGCCTGCCAAACGGCCGTGCGGTCCTGATTCTTTCTGAGGGTCGCCTGATGAACCTTGGAAATGCAACCGGTCACCCATCGTTTGTGATGAGCACCTCGTTCTCGAACCAGGTACTTGCTCAGATCGAGCTATTTGAACGTGCGGCAGAGTATGGCCTCGGAGTTCACATTTTGCCCAAGCATCTTGACGAGAAGGTTGCTAGATTGCACCTAGATGCGCTCGGAGTTAAGTTGACAAAACTCTCCAGCTCTCAGGCAAGATACATTGGTGTTGCAGTAGACGGTCCTTATAAGGTGGATCACTACCGCTACTAGTCAGGAGGTCGCAGTGTCTCAAAGGATTTTGGTCGTTGACGACGACGATGCACTGCGGGAGATGGTTGGGTTGGTACTTTCTGGTGCCGGCTACGAACCTGCCTTTGCTGCCGATGGTCTAAGCGCAATTACTGCTTTCAGCGACTCTAACCCCGACCTAGTTCTGCTCGACATCATGCTTCCCGGACAATCTGGCATCGAGGTGTGCGAGCAGATTAGGTCGGTCAGCGGTGTTCCAATCATCATGCTCACTGCTAAGGGTGAGACCGAGGACGTTGTCCGCGGTCTAGAAGCTGGGGCCGATGACTACGTCGTGAAGCCTCACAATGGCGCTGAGCTGCTTGCCAGAATCAAGGCTAGGCTCCGCCCCTTGAGCGAAGAAGGCGGCAGCATTCAGATCGGCATCCTGAGCCTTGACCCTCGTTCCTTCGAGGTAAAGCGTGGGGACACCAAGATTTCTCTGACCCCGCTGGAATTCAAGTTGCTGCACACCCTGGCCACCAAGCCTCAACAGGTCTTCTCTAGGGAGATGCTTCTGGAGCAGGTCTGGGGATACCAGTACAAGGCTGACACCAGGCTTGTGAATGTTCACGTGCAGCGACTGCGCTCGAAGGTGGAGATTGATCCTGAGAACCCAAAGATTGTCATGACCGTGCGCGGTCACGGGTACCGCGTCGGCACTGAAACTGCGTGAAGCGGCTTCGTAAATCTCTAACCGCCAAGGCCGTGCTTGCCACCCTTGGCTTCTCGCTGGTCGCACTAATCACCCTTGGCGGATTTCTTTCCTTTTCACTCGCCAACTCCTTCTACCAAAATCGGCTGGAGCAGGTTCTTTCCGAAACTGAGCGTGCAATCGGCAGCGTTCAAAACACGGTTGCAGCAGCAGCGCTGACAGATGAAACCGCGCTGCAGAATCTGATCAACTCGGTGGTGCCGTCACTTCAGATCACGGGAGCTTCGGCTAACCGACAGGTTGCTCTGCTTCGAAGCCCCGGCCAGGCCCAGCTGGAACTCTTCCAATCACCAATCTCCCCGGACCTAGATCTTGCGTCTATTCCCGAGGCTCTCAGGGAGCAGGTCAGGGCTAATCCAGATGTCCTCAGCTACACGCCCATCACGCTCAAGCGCGGAGACGTTAGCTTCCCTGGTGTCACAGTAGGCGCACCAATCACAATTCCTTTGGCGGGTAGCTTTGAGCTCTATCTGGTGTTCGACCTAAGCCCTGAGCAAGAAGCGCTCGCACTGGTCCAGAACGCCCTCCTAATTGGTGGAGTCTTTCTGATCTTTATCATCGGCGGCGTCAGCTACCTCGTTACTCGAAGAGTTGTCCGACCGGTGGAGCAGGCCGCTGCTGCGGCTGAGCTATTGGCGGAAGGCCAGCTTGACGAGCGGCTTGCAGAGCGAGGCTCAGACGTCATTGCGCAGTTGGCTCGCTCGTTCAACAAGATGGCCGGAAACCTGCAGCAGCAGATTCAAAAGCTGGACTCACTTTCCAGGATGCAGCGCAGATTTGTGTCGGATGTTTCTCACGAGCTACGCACTCCGCTGACCACAATCAAGCTGGCTGGTGAGGTTTTGTTTGGAAACCGCGAACGACTAGAGCCGGCTCTTTCGCGTTCCGCTGAATTGATGCAGGCTCAAATCGAAAGATTTGAGCTGCTGCTGGCTGACCTCCTCGAGATCTCGCGCTACGACGCGGGTGCTGTTCAAGCTGAGTTGGAGCTTCGCGATCTCAATGCTGTTGTTGGTGCGGCCATAGCGAGCATAGAACCGCTTGCGCTGAGCATGGACACGCCTATTGAGATTGACCTTCCCGCTCAGCCTGTCGAGGCTGAGGTGGATGCCAAGCGCATTGAGCGTCTGCTGGTGAACCTGCTTTCAAACGCTGTGGAGCACGGAGAAGGCAAACCAATTCGCGTTGAGGTGTCCCAGAACCAGCAGGCGGTTGCAATCTCGGTTACCGACTCCGGCGTGGGCATGACAAAGCAGCAGCTAGAGCGAATCTTCGACCGCTTCTGGAGGGCTGACCCAGCGCGGCAGCGCTCTGTTGGTGGCACGGGATTGGGCCTTGCCATTGCGAGGGAGGATGCCATTTTGCACCGCGGTTGGTTGCAGGTTTGGTCTAAGCCCAAGCGCGGCTCAAGTTTCAGGCTAACCCTTCCAAAGCGGGCCGAGGTTGTCATTGCGAGCTCCCCGCTTCCGTTACCCCCCAGGTCGGTGGAGCCTTGAGAAAACTAATTGCTGCTCTAACCGTTTTGCTGCTGACCGGATGCGCACAAATACCAACGAGCATCAGCGTGAAATCCGGGCCTGAAATCGCCAGCGAGATCGAGCAAGAGTTTGCCTACTACTCGCCATCTGGTCCTACCCCTGGCGCTGACCAGCAACAGATTGTGAGCGGATTCTTGGCAGCCGGAACTGGTCCTCAGGGTGATTACTCGGTTGCCCGAGAATTCCTCTCTCAGGACTTTGCCCAGCGCTGGAAGCCAGATGCTTCCGTGCTGATTCGATCTGGAGCACCGGATTTCCAGGAGGCCGGAACCGGACTGCAGATTGTGAGTCTGAACGTAACCGCCAGGCTTGACGAGCACGGTCGCTACCAGGACCCCTTGTCGAACGAACCAGCCAAACTTCGCTTTCAGCTGGAGCAAGAAAATGGTGAGTGGCGAATCTCCTCCGCACCCGACTTGACCGTAGTCACCGCCCCAGTGTTCTCGGTTGTATTCCAGCCCTACAGCGTCTACTTCTTTGACTCGCAGCTTCGCAGGCTGGTTGCTGATTCCAGGTGGTTCCCATCCAGAGCATCCACTGGCACAAGGCTGGTGAACGCCATGCTCGCCGGCCCCTCAAGCTGGATGAAGGATTCGGTTAGGACCGCGATTCCACTCGACACCAAGCTCACCATTGATGCGGTTAAGGTTGAGAACGGCGTTGCCCAGGTTGACTTCGATTCCACCGCATTGAGCGCTGATTCAATAGGCCGCAGGTTGATGCTGGCGCAGATTCGCGCCACCTTGCTGCAGCTGTCTGGGGTCAACGAGGTTGCGATCTATGTAAACGCCTCTCCCCAAGAGATTGTCCCGGCATCGGTGACGCCGAGTCGAAATGGGGCTCAGGGCATAGCCATGACCGAGGGTGTAGTTCGATTGGGTTCCGGAATTCAGCAGCCACTTCCAGGCACCGCGGTGTTTGTGGAAAATAACCAGCCAAGTCAGTTCGCGACTAACGCGGCCAGTGACCAGGTGGCATTTGCGACTAGCACGGGCGTCTATGTTGTGGGAGGTTCTGGAATCGCCGCCAGAACCCAACGCATCTCTGAGGAGACCGACATTGTTGCTTTGGCGTTCGATCCCGATGGCCTGCTTTGGGTCTTCCCTAGGCGTTCCGGATCTGAGCTACAGGTTTTTGATAACACAACGCTGGTGAAGTCGATTGTGCTGCCAGCCTTAGGTGAACGCACTGCCGCAGAGTTCAGCCCGGACGGCGCACGACTCGGTGTTCTGCTTCAGGCTGATGGGCAGGCAATACTTGAAATCTTCACGCTGACCAAAGATGTTCGGCTAATGCCAAACATCATCTATCGCGGGGTGAGAATAGATCCGGTGATTGGAACCCCAATTTCCTTCTCATGGCAGAACCAGGCGAACGTGAGGGTTTTGGAGCTAACTCAAACCGGCTCAACAACTCTCAACGATTACCCGCTAGCAGGGCCTCGCGCGCAGATTTCCATGCCTCCAATCAAGGGACGAAAGATCGTCGCGGGCTCAACCGAGTTCTCCACCTACATGCTCGGTGATAATCAGGAGATCTGGGCGTTGGCAGGCGGAACCTGGAGACGGGTAATGACCTCTGCGCTAGATGTAACCAACTCCAGGTAACTGGTTTTCTCCACAGCCGACGCAATCATTCGAACAATCGGTCAATGTCCCTGCCAGAGTCTGACCATGATTGAGTCGATTCTGAACCTTTTGGCCCCGGTCAAGTGTGTCTACTGCAGCATTCCGAAGACCCTGTTCTGCCAAGACCACCTGCTTGCCTCGGTGCCCACCCTCGAGGTAATCGGGTCAATAAGCGGATACTTTGCACATCCCCTAGATGATCCCCTGCTAGCTGCACTGAGTGCCTACAAGGACCGGTCCATGACAGCCCTCGCCCTTCCGCTTGCACGGGCAATCGAGCCTCTAATTGCCACCGAGACCTGGCGAGCTGCGGATCTGGTCGTCATCCCACCCTCAACACCAAAGGCTTATAGGTCTAGAGGGTTTGTGCCAGTGAAGTTGATGCTGCGAACCTCCAAGAACCAGCTGCCTGTGGTTCAGTTGCAGCTCAAGCGTCGAGTGAAGGACCAGCGAGGCCTAGACGCTGAAGCCCGTCGGGAGAACCTGTCTGGGGCTTATCGAGCTCCAGATCTGGCCGGCAAAAAAGTGTTGCTGTTTGATGATGTTCTAACGACTTCAGCAACGCTGCAGGAGATGCAGCGAGCTGTCTTTGAAGCGGGCGGGCTTGTCACAGGATTCTGTGTTCTCGCTAGAAGATTTGCGGATTCGGCCGTTGGGGAAAAGATTTAGGCGTAGGTTTCTATCTAGGCAATGCGCTGTAGGAGGTAAGCATGGAACTTAGAATTTCTGCGAAAAACCTGACCCTCCCTGATCGTTTCAGGCAGCACGTGGCAAAGAAGTCCGGCAAGGTTTCGGAACTGAGCCACGGAATTCAAGAATTCACCGTCAAGGTGACCCGTCACGAGCACCGCTCATCCGGAGTCGAGGACCAGGTTGAACTTGCGGTCTACCTCCCTGGGCAGGCCATCAAGGCCGAAGCTAGGGCGAGTGACAACTTTGCCGCCTTCGATATGGCCTTTGGCAAGCTTCTAGAGAGGCTTCGTCGCGATGCAGACAAGCACAAGGTGCACCGCGGCGGAGGTCACAAGAACCTGGGTGTGAGCGAACTAACCGCAGCCGATTTCGCTCAGATTGACCTCAAGCCGCTGGATGTCTATGCGCCAGAGCTTCCCAAGGCCCCGGAACCAGATCCCAAGACAACGCTTGGAAAATCCCCTGTGATTATCAGGACCAAGGAGTTCCAGGCAGAGTTGATGACTAGAGACGATGCTGTTACTCGCATGGAGTTAGTTGGGCATGACTTTTTCTTGTTCATTGACTCTCAAAACAACCAGCCATCAGTTGTTTATAAGCGCAAGGGATGGACCTACGGGGTTATCTCTCTGGCTTAGCTAGGAGCTTCCACCATTAGAATTGCACCGAATCCGCAAGGGAGAAAATTTTGGCGTCATTTCTAGACAAACTGCTACGTGCCGGCGAGGGAAGGCTTCTAAAGAAGCTCACTGCGATGGCTCAAGAGGTCAATGCGCTTGAGACCAACTTTCAAACGCTGAGCGATGATGAGCTCAAGGATGAGACTCGCTCCTTCCGCGAGCGGTTTGCTGCGGGCGAGACCTTGGATGAGTTGCTCCCTGAGGCATTTGCAGCTGTCCGCGAGGCAGCGCGTCGCACCATTGGACTGCGTCACTTTGACGTTCAGCTCATGGGTGGTGCTGCACTTCACCTAGGCAACATTGCAGAAATGAAAACTGGAGAAGGTAAGACTCTGGTTGCGACAACTGCCGCATACCTAAACGCCATCCCAGGTCTTGGTGTCCACGTTGTAACCACAAACGACTTCTTGGCTGGCTATCAGTCTGAGCTCATGGGTCGAGTTTTCCGAGCTTTGGGAATGAGCACCGGTTGCTTGATCTCCGGCCAGGAACCAGAAGTTAGACGCAAGCAGTACGAGTGCGACATCACCTACGGAACCAACAACGAGTTTGGTTTTGATTACCTTCGCGACAATATGTCGCTTTCCAAGACCGACCTAGTTCAGCGTGGACACTTCTTTGCCATCGTGGACGAGGTCGACTCGATTCTTATCGATGAAGCAAGAACCCCTCTGATCATCTCGGGACCTGCCGCTGCAGATGTGAACCGGTGGTTTGGCGTGTTTGCAAAGCTAGTGCTTACCTTGCAGATCGACGAGGACTACGAGGTTGATGAGAAAAAGCGCACCATCGGTGTCTTGGAATCAGGCATCGACAAGGTCGAAGACTACCTGGGCATTGAGAACCTCTACGAGAGCGCAAACACGCCACTGATCTCATTTTTGAACAACTCAATCAGGGCCAAGGAGCTCTTCCGCAAGGACCGCGACTATGTTGTCGTGGATGGTGAGGTCCAGATTGTTGATGAGCACACCGGTCGCATCTTGGGTGGGCGTCGCTACAACGAAGGTATGCACCAGGCGATTGAGGCCAAAGAGGGTGTTGCCATCAAGGCGGAGAACCAGACCTTAGCCACTATCACTCTGCAGAACTACTTCAGGATGTATAAGAAGCTTGCAGGTATGACGGGTACTGCTGAGACTGAGGCAGCCGAGTTCATGTCCACCTACAAGCTTGGCGTTGTTGCAATCCCAACCAACCGCCCAATGATTCGCCGTGACCAGTCAGATTTGATCTACAAAAACGAAGAGGTCAAGTTCAACATGGTGGTCGAGGACATCGCAGAGCGTCACGCCACCGGTCAGCCAATTCTGGTTGGAACCACCTCGGTTGAAAAGAGCGAATACCTCTCAAAGCTTTTGGCCAAGCGCGGCATCAAGCACGAGGTCTTGAACGCCAAGAACAACGCCCGTGAGGCAGTGATTGTGGCTCAGGCCGGTCGCTACTCCGCCGTAACAGTTGCTACCAACATGGCGGGCCGCGGAACAGACATCATGCTTGGTGGAAACGCCGAGTTCTTGGCTGTAGCTCAGATGAGCAAGTTGGGCATTGACCCAGCAGAGCAGGCTGACCAATACGAGGCAGCTTGGGACGAGGTATTTGAAAAGGTCAAGTCTGAGGTTGCAGTCGAGGCCGAGAAGGTTTTGGCAGTTGGAGGACTCTATGTTTTGGGAACAGAGCGCCACGAGTCCAGACGTATCGACAACCAGCTTCGAGGTCGTTCTGGTCGTCAGGGCGACCCTGGTGAGTCAAGGTTCTACCTCTCACTGACCGACGACTTGATGCGCCTATTCAACTCAGGTGCGGCGGCAGCTTTGATGAACCGCTCGTCAGTACCAGACGACTCCGTGATTGAGTCAAAGGTGGTGTCTCGTGCGATTGCTTCGGCGCAGTCGCAAGTCGAGTCTCGCAACGCTGAGATCCGCAAGAACATTTTGAAGTACGACGATGTCATGAACCGTCAGCGCGAGGCCATCTATGGTGACCGTCGCCACATCCTGCAGGGTGACGACATCTCCGCCACCTTCAACGAGTTCGTTGAGAAGGTAGTGACCGATAACGTAAACGCTCTGCTGCTAGACAACGGAGAGGATTGGGATCTCGAGGAGCTTTGGACTGCGCTTAGAGCTATCTATCCAGTCGGACTTGAGATTGACGAGGTTCTGGAAGAAGTCGGCTCAAGAGCCAAACTCAGCAAGCAGTTCTTGATTGATGAGTTGATTTCCGACGTGAGAGTCGCCTACACCAAGCGCACCGCTGAGGTGGGCGAGGAGCTTATGCGCGAGCTAGAGCGTCGGGTAATGCTTTCGGTTATCGACCGCAAGTGGCGTGACCACCTCTACGAGATGGATTACTTGAAGGAGGGAATCGGCCTGCGAGCTATGGCGCAGCGTGACCCACTTGTTGAGTATCAACGTGAAGGGTTCAACATGTTCTCGGACATGATGGCCGGCATTCGCGAGGAAGCAGTTCAGTTCTTGTTCAATGTTGAGGTCCGAACGACCGTGGCAGAGCCTCAGGCGCAGCCTAAGCCTGCTGGACTCACATACACCGCTCCAGCAGAGCCGGGTGCTGCAGAGCAGCAAAAGCCTGAGGTTCGTCGTCCGCCCCAGCAGCCCAATAAGAGCGGCCCAGGAAGCTCGTTCTTCAAGAACTAGATAAGGCTCAGGTCGGTAATCCGATATCGGGTATTGATCTTCTCGGCTCGGATTGAAACTGCTTTGGTGGTTTGGCCAACCCTCAGCACCACCACGCCCTGGTAGGCGGATAGGTCGGTCAAGAAGGTTTTGCTTGACCTCAGAGATACGTCTGGACGCATCCTTAGCCCTGTGAGCTGGCGCTGTCTTGCCTCTCGAGCAGCTCGCTGACAAACGTCATAGTAGGTTCGCTCGCTAAGCCAGCGAGCCAGCTGCTCAGGTCTTCTCACCCCCGCCAAAACCTCAACGTAGGCGGCTGATATCTCGGCAAAAAAGTTAGCCGGATCTGGCCGTGAAGCCACTACCTGCTGTTTAGTCAACGTTCCTCCTCCGGAATTTGTTCGTAGCAGTAAATACCCGCGACCTTGAGGCGCAAAAGTAGCCCCCGAGATTCTGTGGATAACTTTTGTCCCCTTTTCGGGTGCAGCGATTGGCATGTGGAAAACCTTCTGCAGCGATTGCCTGAAATTGCCATTCTTGCCTCCCGAAAGTGAGGGGAAGATGGCGGTTAGGT
>ERZ1022756.578-NODE-578-length-9826-cov-23.891720_pt1 | contig 9826 bp, 9 predicted proteins | sample MGYA00520902_ERZ1022756 | MGnify/ENA primary metagenome ERZ1022756 (study PRJEB33162, sample SAMN09537601) | freshwater metagenome | isolation source: freshwater | place: Canada:Alberta | collected 2017-07 | study: EMG produced TPA metagenomics assembly of the... | reverse complement strand
CTGACCCATACGCCGGAAGCGGTGTAGACACCGAAGCTGGTGACCTAGCGGTCTCGCTTATGAAGCAAGCGGTAAGCGCTACTCACAACAAGAATGTTTTTGGATCCCTTGGCGGCTTTGCCGGAGCTATGGATGTTTCATTCTTGAAGAACTTCCAGCAGCCAGTTCTTGCAACCTCCACTGACGGTGTTGGAACCAAAGTTGCGATAGCCCAGGCCATCGACAAGCACGATACCATCGGGCAAGACCTAGTGGGTATGGTTGTCGATGACATCGTTGTAATGGGTGCGAAGTCTTTGTTTATGACCGATTACATCGCCTGCGGAAAGTTGGTTCCCAGCCGAATTGCCGAGATAGTCACAGGCATCGCCAAAGCTTGCAGCGCTGTTGATGTTGCACTGCTTGGTGGTGAAACGGCTGAACACCCAGGCCTACTGGGCGAAAACGAGTATGACGTTGCAGGAGCAGCGGTTGGTGCAGTTGAAGCGGCCAAGGTTCTTGGACCTGAGAAGGTAAAGGTTGGCGATGTGGTCTTGGGGCTTGCCTCTTCCGGGCTGCACTCCAATGGCTATTCGCTGGTTCGAAAGATTGTTGAAGACAGCAAGCTCGATTACACGCAATCGGTTTCTGAGTTTGGAACAAAGTCCCTTGGTGAGGTTTTGCTTGAGCCAACAACGCTTTACACCGGAGTTTTGAACCAACTACTTCAGTCGGAACTCGGTGACTCGGTTCATGCGCTGAGCCACATCACCGGTGGAGGAATTGCAGCAAATCTTTCTAGAGTGTTGCCAGTAGGAGTTTCGCTAGAGATCTCAAGATCAACTTGGACCCCGGCTGATGTCTTCAAGGTTCTTGCTGAGTGGGGTGCCTACCAACTTGAGTCCCTCGAGGGAACTTGGAATCTAGGTTTGGGGTTCGCGGCAGTTGTTGAGGCTTCCTCAGCAAGCGCAATTTCGGCAAAGCTAAATCAGCTAGGGATCAAGACTTGGCAATTGGGAGTCATTGAGAAAGCAACTGACGTTTCAGGATTTGTTACCTCCGCTAAGGGAGTGCAGGGTGGAGCGGTTCGCTTAAGTGGAAGCTACGCCTAGACCCTACCTGTTGGGACTTCTTGGTCTTTCAGGACTTCCCATTCTTGATCTGTGTAAATTCTTGAGCGAGTTAGAAACCTCATGCCTTCTGGAACTTCAAGAGAGAATCCGCCACCGCGACCAGGAATGGCATCGATGGTTAGGTGAGTGTGTTTCCAGTATTCGAACTGCTCTTGCGACATCCAGAATTTGATTGTTCCTGGAACGCCATCAACTTCGATGTCGGCTAACAAAACATCGCTACCGCCGACTCGGAACTCGCCTGCTGGGTAGCACATCGGTGAAGAGCCATCACAGCAACCACCGGACTGGTGAAACATCAAACCAGTGCCGTGAATTTTTGAAAGTTTGGCCATTAGCTCACGAGCTGTGTCTGTGAAATCAACTCTGGTTATTTCCATTTGGAATCCTTTGGGTAAAAAATCCTGCCCGCGAAAGTAATCTTCCGCGGGCAGGACACTTTTTAGAAGAAACCTAGCTTGCTCTCGCTGTAGCTAACAAGTAGGTTCTTTGTCTGCTGGTAGTGATCCAACATCATCTTGTGGTTTTCTCTTCCGATACCCGATGACTTGTAACCACCGAACGCAGCGTGAGCTGGATACGCGTGGTAGCAGTTAGTCCAGACTCGCCCGGCTTTGATCTCGCGACCTGCACGGTAAGCGGTGTTCATCTTTCTTGTCCAAACACCGGCACCTAGTCCATACAGAGTGTCGTTGGAGATCTTCATTGCTTCATCCCAGCCATCGAACTTGGTGACGGCTAGAACCGGACCAAAGATCTCTTCCTGGAAGATACGCATTGAGTTGTTGCCTTCGAAGATGGTTGGCTCAACATAGAAACCATCAGATAGGTCTCCACCAAGGTCAACTCGGTTTCCTCCCATAAGCAACTTGGCACCTTCTTGCTTACCAATTTCGATGTAGCTCATGATCTTCTCGAGCTGATCGTTAGATGCCTGAGCACCCATCATGGTGTTGGTGTCTAGTGGGTTGCCCTGAATGATTGCCTTGGTACGAACCATTGCATCCTTTAGGAACTTGTCGTAGATCGGTGCATCAATAAGTGCACGTGAAGGACAGGTACATACTTCACCCTGGTTTAGGGCGAACATGTTGAATCCCTCGATGCATTTGTCGTAGAACGCGTCGTTTTCATCTGCGATGTCGCGGAAGAATACGTTCGGGCTCTTTCCACCAAGCTCCAGTGTTACTGGAATGATGTTCTCCGATGCGTACTGCATGATCAAACGGCCAGTTGTGGTCTCACCCGTGAAGGCGACCTTCGCAACTCGCTTCGATGAAGCAAGAGGCTTTCCAGCCTCAACACCGAATCCGTTGACGATGTTGACAACACCAGCAGGGATTACATCCTTGATTAGATCCATCAAGAAGTGAATCGAAACTGGAGTCTGCTCCGCAGGCTTTAGAACAACACAGTTTCCTGCAGCTAGTGCTGGAGCAAGCTTCCAGGTAGCCATAAGAATTGGGAAGTTCCATGGGATGATCTGTGCAACAACACCCAGTGGCTCGTGGAAGTGATACGCAACGGTGTCAACGTCTAGCTCACCGATTGATCCTTCTTGCGCGCGGATTGCTCCTGCGAAGTAACGGAAGTGATCGATTGCTAGAGGAATGTCAGCTGCCATGGTTTCGCGAACGGCTTTACCGTTTTCCCAAGTTTCAGCAACTGCAATCTTCTCGAGGTTTGCCTCCATGATGTCGGCAATCTTTAGTAGCATGTTGGAGCGTTCTGTAACAGAAGACTTGTTCCAAGTCACTGCTGCTTTGTGGGCTGCATCAAGTGCCTTCTCGACATCTTCTGCGTTTCCACGTGCAACTTCACAGAATGTCTTTCCGTTTACTGGAGATGCATTCTCGAAGTATTGGCCAGATGATGGCTTTACGTATTCGCCACCAATCCAATGGTCATAGCGGGGTTTGTATTCCGCGACTGAACCGGGTTGTCCCGGAGGAGCATAAATGGTCATTTAGTTTCCTTCCTTCGTAGAGCCTCGTTGCTCTGCGACTAATTGGACACTACGCCTGTCTAAGGGGTCCGTCAAATGAGGAAAACTTGCCCAAAAACACTGGGCAGTTGGGCGGAAACTAGGCCTCTGGGTAGAAGTTGACTGCCCCTCGAACCCAGACAGTGACCTTCATGCCGATCTCTGGAGCGAAGGGTCCTGAGGACCTGGCACGAATAAGTTGCTGTGGAGTTTGAACGTCCACGACTGCGTCGTGGCCAAAAAACTGTCTTCCAACTACCGTTGAGTCACCGTTTAGATCAGGCTGCAAGTAAAAATTCTCTGGCCGAATGGCAACTTTTCCGCGGCTTCCTTCAGCGGAGGAATTGAGTGGAGTTAGCTTGCCAAGTGTTGTGACAACTTTTCCAGATTCGATTACCCCAGCAACAATTACCGAGTCACCCAAAAAGGTTGCTACACCTAGATCAACCGGCGAAGAATAAATTTCTCTTGGATTACCAATTTGAGCAAAGTTTCCATCGCGAAGCAGTGCAACACGATCAGCAATAGATAGAGCTTCTTCTTGATCGTGAGTTACCAAAATTGTCGTGCTACCCGTTTTGTCCAACACTTCACGAACATCGTCGCGAATTCGACCCCGAAGTTCGGCATCAAGTGCCGAGAAAGGCTCATCCAACAAAACAAGCTCAGGCTCTGGAGCCAGCGCTCGAGCTAAGGCAACGCGGTGCTTTTGACCACCCGAAAGAGAAGAGCTATCTGAAGCTTCAAAAGCACTCATCTGAACGAGCTCAAGAAGAGCCTTGACTCTCGAAACCTTTGCTTCTTTAGATATGCCCTTAAGACCAAATGCAATGTTGTCAAAAACATTGAGGTGGGGGAATAGAGCCGCGTCTTGTGGAACGTAACCAACCTTGCGTGCCTGTGCCGCGACAAATACATCGTCTGAAGCCACAGTCTTTCCCGAGATTGAAATCTCTCCCGAATCAGGTGAGTCAAATCCTGCAATCAGACGCAACAGAGTGGTTTTTCCAGAACCAGAGGATCCTAGAACCGAAACAAACTCCTTGGGCGAAACATCAAGAGTGAGGTTCCTCAGGATAGTTTGGTCGCCAAAACTCTTTGTCATGCCTGAAATTTTCAACTTGGAACTCACTGGTATCGCTCCATTTCCATCGGTTCCAAATCTTTTCGGATGGCCCTGTTAAGTAGCCACGCTGGGAAGCCAGCTAGCACTACCAAAAGTAACGCATAAGGGGCGGCCGATGAAAAGGCAGCTACCGTTGTCTCGGTCCAGAGCCTGGTGGCTAGGGTTTCCATGCCGGTTGGTCTTAGTAAAAGTGTTGCAGGAAGCTCCTTCAAGACCGTGAGAATCACGAGAGTTGTTGCGGCAAAGATTCCAGGACCCGCAATAGGCAACACAACTTTTCGAAGAGTCTGCATCGCTGATAAACCGAGCGAGGAAGCGACCTCATCCAATGCCTTCGGAGACTGGCGGATAGGAGTTGAAACTGCCGCTAATGCATTTGGCAGAAACAGAGCAAGGTAGGCAATTAGAACCAACCAAGTTGTCTGATAGATCCATGGAGTCACCTGGTTAGAAAAGAAGACAAGCGATAGCGCAACAACTATTCCTGGAGTTGCGTGGGTGAGCCACACCGATCTTTCTAAAATACTCGCAACACGAAAACGATGTCTTATAGTCACAACGGCAATAGTCATCGCGGCTAGAGAAGTTAAGAGTCCCCCAGAAACTGCCAACAGCACGGAGTTAGAAAGCGCTTCTATAACCTGACCCCAATCAGTGCCGGCAAAACCTTGGATACTCCAAAGGGTCAGGCTTCCTAACGGAACAAATAAACTCACGGCTGCTAGAACTGCCAACAACGAGAACATTGGAATCTTCCAAGGACCCAGATCGGTTCGGCCAAGACGGTTGGCGATCTTTCCAACCGCAAACTTTTGACCCTTAGCTTTGGATTCAAAATAGAGGACCAGAACAGTCACCAGCACCAGCACCAATGCCAATGCCGCTGCTTGATTTCTATCAAAGCTCGCGCGATAAGCGTTATAGATTGCTCTGGTAAATGTGTCGTAACGCACGATGCTGACTGCACCAAAATCACTCAGGACATAGAGTGCCGAGAGCAGCCCACCTGAAATAGCTGCCGTGCGAATGTTTGGCCAGGTAACTTTTCTAAACACCTGAAACCTGGTTGCTCCTAGCGACTGTGCAACTTCTTCCGTTCCAGCATCAAATCGAACTAACGCTGCAGACACTGCAAGGTAGACCAGCGGCGCAGTTCCAACTGTTAGCAATAGCCACGCCGCAAAGAAACCGCTAAAGGAGGGGATCACGGCGATCCAAGCGTAAGCGGCAACATAAGAAGGTATGGCAAGAGGTAGTGCCGCGAGAACGGAAAAGATTTTTCTACCTGGCAAATTGGAGCGAACGGCCACCCAAGCCTGAATCGAACCTAGAATCACCGCCGAAACCGAAACCACCAGAGCCATAGACAGTGAGTTGAAAACCAACTCCAGGGTCCTGAATTGAAAGATCAACTCCACCACCCTTGTAGCACCAGCCGATCCGACTCGAACCAGCAGGTAAATAAGGGGGATCAGGGAAACCAGCACGGCCAAGACCGCCACCAGCAAGATTGCTAGTGGCGGTCTTGACTTGATTGCTTGGATCAGAGCAGTCCGGCCTCTCCAATTAGATCTAGAGTTTCGGCGAGAGAGTCAAGATCAGATAGATCAATGTTTGGTGCCTTAATGTCACCGAACGGCTTTACGCCAGCGACATCAGGAACTCCAGTAAGTGAGTACTCTCTGGTTCTTTCAACGAAATACTTCTGGGCTGTCTCGCCAAGTAACCACTTCACAAACACGTTGGCACTTGCGTTTTCCGTTAGTACTGCAACACCTGCAACATTGATTAGGTTTCCAGGATCTTGATCCTTGAACCAAACAAGTTCAGAATTCATGTTGCCAACACCCTTCTGATCCTCTAGTTCAAACCAGTAGTAGTGGTTGATAAGCCCTGCATCGACAACGCCATCTTCGACGGCTTGAAGAATCAATGCATTCTTCTCAAATAAAACAGCATTCTCTTTCATAGCCTCAAGGAACTGTTTTGCAGCATCTTCACCCTCAGTAATTCTGATGGCTGTTATAAACGCTTGGAAAGAAGCATTAGTTGGAGCAATTGCGATGCGACCCTTCCAACTCGGATCAATCAGATCTTTGTAAGAGGTTGGAACCTCGGTAACTTTTTCCGGGTTTACAACCAACACTCTGGCTCTTCCCGATACCCCAACCCATTGTGAGTCATCAGATTTATAAGATGCGTCCACCAAATCGGTGATGTCCCCAGGAAGAGTTTTGGTTAGACCCTCTTTAGCTAGAGCTCCAAGAGCCCCGGCATCCTGAGAGAAAAATACATCGGCTTGAGTGTTTGCGCCTTCTTCAAGAATTTGAGCTGCCAGCTCAGCTGAGTCACCATAACGCACGTTTACCTGTATGCCAGTTTCCTGGGTGAAGGTATCAAGCAGGTCACTAATGAGATTTTCATTTCGACCAGAGTAAATAGTTATTGATTCGGCGGTAGATTCCGCGGGTGCTTCTGGGGCACAGCCCGTGAAGGCGATAATTGGTGCCAGCGCAATCGCGGCAAAACCGAATTTCCTTTTTCTATTATTCATTTTTCTACTTTCAGTTTCGGATCGAATATCATTTCGACCGTCTGGTTTGCCTAGCGGCGGCTGCTACTAGGACTTCTTGTTAGGCCTTGGAGTTCTTATCTGCCCCCTCATCGCCCTCTTCATCGTCGTAGAGGTCGGCCCACTTGTCTTCGTAATCAGGCTCAGCGGAGCTTGATGTTGTGGTGAGTTCTTTTTCCAGCGCGCTGTAGTCGGTAGAAGGGCTGAAGTACTTCAGCTCGCGAGCTACTTTGGTGTGCTTTGCTTTTTGACGGCCACGCCCCATGGCGAGACCCCCTTTTTTGTCTTGGCCACGCCGATAAAGACGCAGAATCGATGAAATCTACTCCAAGTTTAGCATCCAGGCACCCTGTTTGGTCTAGAGCAATATTGAAGCTGTGAGAAAGCTCACTGCTGGAACCAGCAAATTCAAAACAATGTTCAGTAAGGCTCTTCCAAGTTGCCTCTTGGCAAACAGGTCGTGGGTTTGAGCAGCAAATGTTGAAAAGGTGGAAATCCCACCCGCCAAACCAACAATTAGCCAGGCGCTGTCAATAGATCCACTGACCGCCAAACCTGCGATAAATGATCCGATTGCGTTTGCCAATAAGATTCCCCAAGGAAGCTTGCCCTGCCAATAGCTAAGCCAGAATCTTACGACCGCACCAAAGCCACCAGCGAGGGCTACCAATACAAAACTTGTCGTGAGAGTCATCTTTTTCCGGCCCCTGCAAAAATCAAACCCAACCGGTACGCGGCAACACCTATTACTAGTTGCATCAGAACCAGAAGCCAGTAAATGGCTCCAAGGTCAGATAGCCCAAACTCGGCACTAGCGGTAATCACCGCTAGCCCACTCATTGTTGTAAAGCCGCCAAGCAAACCAACAGCCCAAAAGGACTGACGCTTTGGAGAAGTAAAGAACTTGTGGGCGCCAACAAAACCCAAAAGGGCAGCACCCAATAGATTCACGAAGCTCGTGACAAAGATTTGTCCCTGCGGCAAATTGCCAACCAGGAGTTCGATTGGGTATCTAACTGAGGTTCCGATAGCTCCGCCTGCAAAAACCAGCGGTAGCAATTGTTTCGAAACCATGGGCATGGGGTAGATGCTACCCGCACATGGTGGCTCCGACCGGCATCGATCCGGTGACCTAACGATTTTCAGTCGTTCGCTCTACCAACTGAGCTACAGAGCCTAAAGGCGGTTTAACCCACCCCCATTCAATAAAAGCCCTCAAAAGAGGGCTTCTAAAGAAGCGACCCTGACCGGACTTGAACCGGCGACCTTCGCCGTGACAGGGCGACGCGCTAACCAACTGCGCTACAGGGCCTCGTTGCTACGAGCCATACAATTTGTGACCCCAACGGGATTCGAACCCGTGCTACTGCCGTGAAAGGGCAGCGTCCTAGGCCACTAAACGATGGGGCCTACAAAGTTTGGAACTTCATAGCACCAAAACTAAACACTAGTCCCCAGATCCCTTGTTTAGCAACCCCAACGGCCCTAGAGACCGCTAACTAACGACACCCACAGCAATCCTTCAGGTAATACCTCAAGGTTTCGTGTTAGCTTGAAAAATATGTCAAACCGACGCAGATCAGTAACTGCCGTGCTCGCGACCGCGAGCCTGGTGCTCGGGGCTGCGCTCGGCGGTCCAGCTTTTGCAAATCCGAACTACCCATCCGCAGCTGAAGTGGAAGCTGCCAAGGCAAACATCACGAGCAAGCAGGCGATGATTGTTCGCATCGAGAATTTGATTGCCGCCCAAGAAGACGAACTCGAACCGCTCAACCGAGAAGCCAGCATCAAATCCGAAATCTACCTAGTTGCCAAAGAAGAAGTAGACGTCATTACTCGGAAAGTAGAAGTCCTTCGCAAACAAGCCGAACAGGCGCTCGCCGAAGCAGACCAAGCCGCATCTCAACTTGGTCAGATCGCCTCTCAAATGTTTCGAGGCGGAGCTGGCGGGACCTCACTTACTCTGTTTCTAAACTCCAATAATGCGGATAATCTTTTGTATCAACTCGGCGCTCAAGAAAAGCTTGCCCAGCAAACGGAAGTGATTTACCAAAAGTCCCTCGAGAGGCAGCGCTTAGCTAAGTCCATCACTGATGAACTTGCTGCAGCTGAAGCAGAGTTGGCAGCTATCGCAGCTATTGCCGAAGCTGCCTTTGCTGAGGCTCAGGCAGCTGCAAATGCGGTGGCTGCAAAAATCGAAGCTAACAAAGCGCAGGGCGAAATCTTCTATGCCCAGTTAGCAAGCTTGCGCCAAACAGCGTCCGATCTGGAAAGAAGAAGGGCTGAAGGTCTGGCGTGGGAAAGAAGGCAAGGAGCGGGACGCGGTGTTCCACAGGCACCAGAGCTCTATTCAGTTGGCGCTCCAGACATGGCAAAAGTTAATCAAGTTATCTCTTTTGCAAAGGCGCAGCTGGGCAAGCCATATATTCTCGGGGCAGCGGGACCTAACTATTGGGACTGTTCTGGGCTAACCATGAAGGCTTATGCATCGGTGGGAATAAACATCGGTTGGCACTCAGTTTCAAATCAGTTCATAACTGCGATGGATCGCCGTCAACTAGTTCCATTAAGCCAACTTCAGCCAGGTGACATGATTTTCTGGTCAACAAGTCGTGATCACCTGAACCGTTTCTACGGCAGTAAGTATCACATTGGAATATATCTAGGTAATGATTTGTTTATTGAAGCGCCGAACCCATCTTCCGTGGTTCGAATTAGAAACTTGAGTGGTCGAACTGGAGAACTAGTTCCGTACGGGGCCAGACCAACAGCACAGGGTTCTTAGTGCTTGTATTTTGCCTTCGCTTCGGCGATTAGCTTTTCGGCTTCAGCCTTGCCGGCCCAAGTTCCAACCTTCACCCATTTTCCTGGCTCTAGGTCTTTGTAGTGAGTGAAGAAGTGTTCAATTTCATTTTTTGTTTGCTCAGGAACATCCTTGATGTCTTGAATGTGATCCCATCTTTTATCCCCTGCTGGGACACACAAAACCTTCTCGTCGATTCCGCCATCGTCTTCCATCGGCAAAACTCCAA
>ERZ1022756.577-NODE-577-length-9866-cov-15.023953_pt1 | contig 9866 bp, 9 predicted proteins | sample MGYA00520902_ERZ1022756 | MGnify/ENA primary metagenome ERZ1022756 (study PRJEB33162, sample SAMN09537601) | freshwater metagenome | isolation source: freshwater | place: Canada:Alberta | collected 2017-07 | study: EMG produced TPA metagenomics assembly of the... | reverse complement strand
CTTCTTCTTGCAGCTGCCTCGGTTCCAGGATCTATCTATCCGCAGCGATCGGCCGATCCAAATGGAGTTGTGAAGTATTTTGGTGATCACCCGCAGCTTGCCGAAGTGTTGGATTTTTTCCAGCTTTTTGATGTCTATACATCGGTTTGGTTCTCCGCGATTTACATTTTGCTTTTTTCATCTCTTGTTGGCTGCGTACTTCCTCGAACCAAAATTCACTACGAAGCCCTGAAGGCACAACCTGTTCAAACCCCGACCAATTTATCTCGCATGCCGGTTTTTGAAAGTGCCACTGCACCCAGGGGAATCGACCCAGTCGAGAAGGGAATGCAGATACTCAAAAGACAGCGCTATCGATTGATTCGGCGTGGGGATTCAATCAGCGCTGAAAAGGGATACCTGCGTGAAACCGGGAACCTAGTGTTTCACTTTTCTTTAGTCGGCGTACTTATTGCTATCGGTGTAGGTGGCGGCCTCAGTTTCTCCGGTCAGCGAGTACTCGCCGAAGGCGACACTTTCGTGAATAACCTCGCAGGTTTTGATTCACTTTCCCCGGGGACTTTCTTTAGTCCAGATAACCTATCTCCAATTAGCGTCACACTGGATAAATTTGAAGTCGATTACGATTTCGCTAACGAAACTAACATCGGAGCTCCTCTTGATTTTCGGGCCACTGTTACGGTTCGAAGCCCTGAAGATCAAAAGGGACGCAGCGCCCTGGTTCGAGTCAATCAGCCGCTTGATGCCACTGGCGCCAGTGTTTATCTGACGGGGCACGGGTACGCTCCGGAAATCACCATTCGAGATGCCAACGGAGACATTAGCTATTCGGGAGCAACCGTGTTCTTGCCACAGGATGGCAACATGACATCAATTGGAATCATCAAAGTTCCAGATAACTTGCCAGAGCAAATTGGAATAGTTGGTTTTTTCTATCCGAGCGCCATAGAGCTCTCAACCGGTGCCTACACATCAATTTTTCCGGGTGTGATTGATCCATTGGTTTCCCTAAATGTTTATACCGGTGATCTAGGTCTTGACAGTGGCATCCCGTTGAATGTCTATGCCTTAGATACTGATCGACTAACTCAAGTTGCCGGTCGAGGAACCGAGAATCCAGCTGTCGAGGTAAAACTTGGTGAAACTGCTGATTTACCAAACGGGTTAGGAACTGTGACTTTTGATGGAATCAAGAGATTTGCATCGCTCGACATCGCTTATAACCCAGGACAGATCTGGGTGCTGATCTTTTCTTTGTTGGCATTAGGTGCCGTGACTGTTTCGCTTGTTACCCCTCGTAGAAGAGTTTGGGTCAAAAAGACCTCTGGTGGATTCGAAGTCGCAGCACTTTCTAAGCGGGACGACCCAAAGCTCGAAGAAGTTGTTAGAGAATTAACTAAGGCAATAAGAAACGGATGATGAATTGACCTCAATTGTTCTGAACGAAGCCCTGTCCCAGCAGTCTTTGCTGGTTGTTTACGCCTCAATGGCGGTATTCACCTTGGCTTTTCTGGTCTCGGTCTACCACCTTTCCCAAGCGGCCAGCTTGAAGGATAAAAACCTCAAGTCTGTTGTGGCATCCGAGCGCATCGCCCTAGCTCTTTCAATTCTTGGAACTTTGATTCTGGCTGTTGGTGTATTCATGCGCGGCTTTGCAGCTGCTCGGGTACCCTGGGCCAACTTGTACGAATACTCCATCACCGGAGCATTGATTCTGATGATGATTTACCTAATCTCAGTTCGGTCCAGAGAAGTTCGCATCATGGGAACTTTTGTAGTTGGTTTTGTTCTTTTGGTTCTTGGAACTGCAGTGTCGATTTTCTATGTACAGGTGGCATCTTTGATGCCGGCTCTGCAGAGCTACTGGCTGGTAATACACGTGATGGTTGCGCTTTTGGCAACTGGATTTTTCAGCCTTGCTGCAGCGCTTTCAGTTGCTTACCTTCTCAAGACTGCTAACTGGGTTGAGAAGGCAAAGACTGCAAGAACTAAGAATTTCAAAAAAGTTATGGAGATTTTTCCAGCTAAAGAAACTCTTGAAAGACTTGCCTACCGATTCAACATCATTGGTTTTGTGCTCTGGAGCTTTACATTGATTGCCGGCGCTATTTGGGCTGAGCGTGCCTGGCACCGCTATTGGGGTTGGGACACCAAGGAAGTTTGGACCTTCATCATCTGGACACTTTACGCAGGCTACCTTCACGCCAATGCAACACGTGGCTGGACCGGTAAACGTGCGGTTTGGTTGGGACTAGTTGGATTTGCTGCGGTTGTTTTCAACTTCACTATTGTGAACATGTTCTTCAAGGGACTGCATGTTTACTCAGGATTGTAAATCAGGACTCTAGTCCGATAAGTCTTCCGCAGCGCCCTAGTCTTGCAATCCACCAGTCGTACCTGTGATCTTCTGCTTTCAAAGTATCAAGTGCAGAAGTTGAAACCTCTGGTCTTCTAACTTCAAGAACACCATCGACGGGTTTTAGGGAATCTTTGACTAAATCTCCTGCGAACAAATTCATGGTTCCAAGTCCTGCATCAAATTCCATCTCTTCTAAGCAGGCTGCGAAGTGAAGCTCCGCGCTCAAACCAATCGAGGATTGCATCGCGCTGGAAGAGACAACGGGCAGCTTCGAAGAAGCTGCAATTTCTAAAGCGCTAGCAATTCCACCAAGCGGAGCGCTCTTTAGAACCAGAATATCTGCAGCTCCGGCCAGCTCAACAGCTAGCGGGTCTGAGGATTTTCGAACTGACTCATCAGCTGCAATCAAAGTAGACTGACCAGTTCTGGCAATTTCAACTTTAAGCTCGGCAAGCTCGGCAATTGTTGCAACCGGTTGTTCGAAATACTCAAGCTGAACTCCTTCGAAACTGAGTTGTTCAAGAAGATCTAGGACTTGAGCAATTTCAAATCCACCATTTGCATCGAGTCTTATCTTGGCTTCCGGATAAAGATTCTGAACTTCGAGAATTCTTGCAAGATCATCCGAAATACCCTGCCCCTTCTCGGCGGTTTTTATCTTTACGGTTGTGAACTTACCGGCACGGGTAAGAATCCTCGCAACATCCTGCGGTGCAACCGCAGGCAAGATGGCATTGACCGGGACACTAGTTCGTTTCGGTATTGGAAGATTGCCGAAGCCCCATTCAATAGCAGCACTTAGCCAAGTGGCGGCCTCTTCGTCGGAATACTCGGGAAATGCTGCCCACTCGCTAAATCCGTTAGGTCCTTCGAAAACAAGTAGCTCACGCTCGGTGATTCCGCGGAATTTCGTTCTCAGCGGAATGCTCACTACGCGGGATGCCGCTACTAGGGATGAAAGGCGAGGGTTCACATTGTTAGTCTAAGAGCATGGCAAATCCAGTTTCTGAGCTTTTTGACGCTGCTATCTGGCAGCAAGTTAAGGGCTTTGAGAATCAAACAGACATCACCTATCACCAGCACGTTTCTATGGGTGTGGCGCGAATTGCATTTAACCGTCCTGAAATCCGGAACGCCTTTAGACCAAAGACAGTAGATGAGCTTGCGGCCTCACTCGAGCACTCTAAGAACAACTCCAAGGTTGGTGTTGTGTTACTCACCGGAAATGGTCCCTCGCCTAAAGATGGTGGCTGGGCATTTTCTAGCGGCGGGGATCAAAACGTTCGTGGCAAGGACGGCTACAAATACGCTGACGATGACAACCAAGCTGACCCTGCCAAATCAGGACGACTACACATTCTCGAAGTTCAAAGGCTAATTCGCTTCATGCCAAAGGTTGTCATTGCCCTGGTTCCAGGGTGGGCCGCTGGAGGCGGACACTCACTGAACGTAGTTTGTGACCTCTCTATAGCGAGCATCGAACATGCCAGATTCAAGCAAACCGATGCCGATGTTGGCTCCTTTGATGCCGGTTATGGCAGCGCTTATCTCGCTCGTCAGGTTGGACAAAAGTTTGCTCGTGAGATCTTCTTCTTAGGCCAGGAATACAGTGCCGAAAAGGCAGTTGAGATGGGTGTCGTTAACAAGGCGGTAAAACACCAAGACCTCGAAAAAGTAGGTGTTGAGTGGGCGGCCGAAATAATGTCCAAGTCCCCAACTTCAATTCGAATGCTCAAGTACGCCATGAATGCAATTGATGACGGCTTAGTGGGGCAGCAACTCTTTGCCGGCGAGGCAACCAGATTGGCTTACGCCTCCGATGAAGCAGCTGAAGGCCGAGACGCATTCTTACAAAAGCGCGAACCAAACTGGGCGCCATACCCCTGGCACTTCTAAATCCAAATGACTAAACCGCTTGCGGTTGTTCCCGCTAACGACACAGTTGCCGCGCTATTGGTCATGGCTGAAGTCATCAACGGCAACAAAGCAATCTTTGTCTCACCGCCAGTTGTAAATGGCGAGCAAGCATCATTCGAGCAGGTTCCAGAATCGGTTGCCGACAACATTGCTGCAATTGTTGAAAGCTCTGGCTCAACAGGCACCCCAAAGAGAATTTCTATTTCCACCTCGGCATTACTGCACGCAGCACGTGCTGGACAAGAAAGACTTGGACCCTTGGGTCAGTGGCTTCTTGCTCTCCCGATCAACTTCATTGCCGGGCAACAAGTCTTGGTTCGTTCGCTTCTTGCTGATCAACAGCCGGTGATTATGAACACCGCCGTTCCTTTTACTGCAGAAGCATTTTTGAGATTGTCACAACTTATGCAAAACGACAACAAATACACCTCGCTGGTGCCCTACCAGTTAGCCAAGTTGGTATCCGAAGCGGAGAAAGACAAGGTATTGCTATCAGCACTTAGAAGCTTTAGGGCGGTGTTGGTTGGAGGGCAATCCACACCGGAAGAGCTTCGATATAAAGCTCTGGATATGGGAATCAGGGTTATCGTCAGCTACGGCATGACTGAAACGGCCGGAGGGTGTGTGTTTGATGGGGTGCCGCTGGATGGAGTGCGACTAAAGATTGCACCAGATTCGAGACTATTGATTTCGGGAAAAACTCTTGCGGAAGATCAAGATGACTGGATCTTTACAAATGATCTGGCCGAGTTGTCCCCAGAAGGAAAACTGAACATTATCAGTCGAGCTGATCGAGTGATTGTTTCTGGAGGACTAAAGATTGCCTTGGAAAGAGTTGAGTATTTGGGTTCTGAGCTTCCAGGAGTTGAGCAGATAGCGGCTGTTTCTATTCAAGATCAAACTTGGGGAGAGCGCGTAGGAATTGCTTATGTTGGTTCGCCCGAGGTTGCAGATGATATAGCGAGCCAACTTGCGCACTTACTAGGGCCCGCCGGTAAACCAATAAGGGTTATTCGAGTGGGTAAACTTCCAAAGCTTCACACCGGTAAAACCGACAACCGGTTGGTGGCCCAATTGTTTAGTCAGGAGTAATCAATTGAAATCAAACAAACTAAAACTTTGGGTAGAGGGAGCAAGGCTTCGGACCTTGCCGCTTGCCATCGCACCTGTTGCTATCGGCGCTGGAGCTGCTGACTCGGTTCAGGCTTTTGATCTAACACTTACGTCTCTGGCACTGGCCGTTTCGCTCTTTTTGCAAATCGGTGTGAACTACGCAAATGATTACTCTGACGGTATTCGAGGTACAGATGATTATCGAGTTGGACCACTTCGGCTAACTGGCTCAAAGTCGGTAAAGCCGGAAGCTGTAAAGCTTGCTGCTTTTGCATTTTTTAGCTTGGCAGCAGCATCTGGCCTTGCAATTGTTCTAATCACCGGAATGTTTTGGTTGATAGCTGTGGGACTTGCTGCAATTGTCGCAGCCTGGTTCTATACCGGAGGTAAGAATCCCTACGGCTATGCGGGTCTTGGAGAACTTGCGGTTTTTGTCTTTTTTGGACTGGTTGCAACTATCGGAACTACCTTTATCCAAGTTGGATTCATTGAGTTCAACGCAGTACTAGGCGGTATCGCATCAGGCTTGTTTGCGTCAGCTGTGCTGATGGTGAACAACATTCGAGATATTGAAACCGACAAGCTAGCGTCAAAGAAGACTCTGGCGGTAATGCTCGGAAAGAAATTTGCAACTGGCTTGTTTCTTGTAATGATCTGGACGCCTTTTGTGATTCTTGGTTTCTTCACGCTTTTGTATCCGGCTACCCTGATGGGTTTTTTCAGCCTGCTACTGGTTGCACCGGCAACACTCATTGTTTTGATGGCTAAAAATGCCAAGGAGTTGATTTTGGTCTTGAAGCTAACTAGCTTTGCGGCGTTGGCTTACGCCTTGACCCTTTCAGCTGGGCTATTTATTGTCTTCTTTTGAATCCAGGATGGCGTTTTCAACATCGGCATCAGCATCGGGCACCCCTGAGTTTTTGTCCCTATGGTTTCGCTTATAGATCTCAGTGGAGAGGGCATCTCGCTGCTTCTGTAAAAACACCAGCGAAACAGCCAGCGCCAGCACCCCAGCGATAACAGCTGAGTAGATTCCATCAAAGCCCAGCAGCAAAAATACCGTCAGGAATAGGGCAAACAGGCCAATTCGTGCCGAAATGAAGACTAGCCAAAGTTTTTTCACAGTTACATTCTAAGTTTGTCTCTCGCTTAGGCTTTACCTATGCCTCTTAGATTGTTGATTTTCATCGCCGTAGTTTGGTTGCTGTTCACAGTGTTTGTTACTGTTTTTGCAGCGAGTGCAAAAAAGAACGAGGTTAGAAACCTACCGAAGTGGTTGTGGGTTCTAATCTGCTTGGCCGTGCCAATTGTTGGAGGCCTTTTGTACCTGGTTCTTGGTCGTCCACTCGGCGGACCAAAAACTCGAGGCGGCAAGTCAAGAGTTGTCGCGCCAGATGATGACCCAGCTTTCCTTCGCGATCTTTCCAGCAAATTGGAATCAAAAGAAGAAACCCCGGAGGAGCAAGAGCCGAAGGAGCAAGACCCGGATACTGACCCTAAGGACAAGTCCTAACTTTGCTTCCAGCAGCTAGTCAGATCTTCTCAGCCCACCTTTTGGCCGCACTGAGCGAGCTTGAGGTCGAAGAAGCTTATCTATCTCCTGGCTCTAGATCACAGTCATTGGCAATTGCTGCCCAACAACTTCACAACGTTGATCGACTTACGCTACGAGTTCGCATCGATGAGCGCTCAATGGGATTCACCGCTTTAGGGGCGGCTCGAGCATCTGGGATGCCAGTAGCCATCATTACAACTTCAGGAACTGCAGTAGCAAACCTGCTTCCTGCGGTTTTAGAGGCTCACCACAGCGGAGTACCACTTATTGTCATAACCGCCGACCGACCGAAAGAACTTCGCGGTGTAGGAGCAAACCAAACCACTAACCAGGTAGGGATTTTTGGAGAGGCCGTTAGATTCTGTGAAGATATCGAAGCTCCAGTTGGCACAGTTGACCTGGAAGCAGTTAAAGCACTTGCAGAGCGCGCGGTATCGGTTGCGATGGGGGACTTTACTCATCGAGCAGGGCCGGTACATCTAAACATTTGTTTCCGGGAACCACTTTCTTCCCTAACTCCCGATGCGGCCGATATTTATACTGGCGCTGAGTTCCCCGAACTCAAGCCGCAGACCCCGAGCTTTGCTATTTTGAATGGTGAAGTGAATACTGTTGTGGTGGCCGGTGCAGAAGCTGGAATGCTGGCCTTGGAAACAGCTGAAGCATTTGGTTGGCCAATATTTGCTGAGCCAAGTTCTCGCTGTCGCTATGGGGCAAATTCGATAACTGCTTACCCGGCTGTTCTGGCTGAAGATCAAGAGCTAAGTGAAAAGATTCAACGAGTTGTGGTTTATGGAAAGCCAACACTTTCACGCGAGGTGCAAAAGCTAATCGCTCGAGACGGCATCGAGTTAATCGTCGTGCGCTCCGAACTGACTGGCTTGTTTAATCCTTATGGAAACGCAACCGAAATTGTTGATGACCTAACGGTCAACGGAGAAGTGAGTAGTGAATGGTTAGCCAGATGGCGAGTAGCCTCTCACAACTGGATTTCAGCCCAAAGCTACCCCTCAGGCCTGGATCGCAGAAAAGTAATTGAACTCGTTTACGAGGCTTCGCAGCTCGATGACGCTATTGTCTTAGGCGCATCACGAATGATTCGCGAGGCGGACATCTGGGCGCCATCAAAACCGATTCAGGTTTTTGCCAACCGCGGACTTTCAGGAATCGATGGAACCATCGCTACCGCTACCGGTATCGCACTTGGTTCAGAGGGCGCCTTCACCAGGGTTATTCTTGGCGATCTCACACTCATTCATGACGCCAGCTCGATGATTGAAGACCCCGAAGAGACAATCAATTTGCAGTTGATAATGGTCAATGATTCCGGCGGAAGTATCTTTGAAAAACTTGAAGTTTTTGAATCAGTTGACCAAGGGATGTTTGATCGCATTTTCCGCGCTGGCCAAAAAATCGACTACTGGTCATTAGCTAATGCGTACGGATTTATCTATAGCGCTCCAACCAATGAGCAAGAACTGTTGGATGCGCTGCAGACCCCAGGCCGCGTGCTAATCGAGATAAAGCTTTAACTAAGAGCGCCGCGCACTGGGGCAAACTTTAGCTCCGTCTCGGCAAGCTCCGCTGCTGGTTCAGACTCTGCAACCAATCCACAACCGGCAAATGCTGTCAGAACGTTCTCCTCAATAAATCCACCACGCAAGGCAATCGCCCATTCGCCATCACCGTCGGCACCAATCCAACCAACCGGACCTGCGTAGCCACCTCGATCAAAAGGTTCTAATTCGGCAATCATTGCTTGAGCGGCGGCTCGAGCAGTTCCGGCAACTGCAGCGGTTGGGTGCAAGAAAGCAGCTAAATCCAAAACTGAAATGTTGTTTTTTAGCTTTCCGTACACATCACTGGCAAGGTGCCAAAGATCAGGAAGAGCCAAGCTAAATGGTTTTTCGTCGGTATCCACGGTTGAGCAAAATGGAGTTAATGCTTCAACCATAGATTCGACCGCGAAGCGGTGCTCTTGCAAATTCTTCTCTGACGATGCAAGGGCACTGGATTGCTCAACGTCGGATTCAGCGGTGGCGCCTCTAGAAGTTGTGCCAGCTAGCACGCGAGCAGAGACTTGTCCGTGTGAAACTCTAACCAAAAGCTCAGGGGAAGCACCAAAGTTACCAGCTACCGAGTAAACCCAGCAGCTCGGGTACTTCTTTGCTAGGGAAACCAATCCTGTGCGCAGATCAAAACCTTCAGGCAGCTGCGCCATGATATCCCGGGCCAGAACGACCTTCTGAATCTTGCCAGCTCGGATTTTCGAAATTGCTTTTTCTGATTGTTTCAAAAAATTTGTGGAGGTCATAACACCTTCAACAAATGACAGCTTTGAGTTCTTTCGGTAGGTCATAACCTCTGAGTAGAAGTCGGCGGTAGCCTCAGGTTCACCATCAGGTGTGATTTTGGTGATCCAGCTGCGACCGTCGCGAGTTCCAAGAATGATTCTTGGAACAATTAGCACGGAGCTAAGTGCGCTATCTGGAGAAAAAGTTGCAGATCCAAAACCAACTAGGCCCGTGCACTGCACCTGCAGTGGATCTGTAATTTCAGAAAAAGAGACCTGATCACGCCAAATGCTTGCAAGTTCAGATATGCGATCAGGTCCGGTTGTTTCAAAGCGGGCGGCTTCTCCGAAGCCGATGATTCCTTGCCCATTTCTAATAAAAGCCATTGGGTTTTCTGGAAGGTGTCTTGTGATGTCAAAACCTTCGGGTGTCGCTAGTTCACGCGTTTCTACGCGGAGTTTTCTAAGCGGTGACATCGAAAGCCGTTTCGTTTATAGCCAGATTTAGCGGACTTACTCGATTCTAAGTGAAAGGTACAATTGATAGGTGAGTAAAGCCGACCTAACCAAAAAAGCGCAGGAAGTTGCTGCGATGTTCGATGGTGTCGCTAAAAACTACGACAAGGCCA
>ERZ1022756.575-NODE-575-length-9881-cov-4.995726_pt1 | contig 9881 bp, 11 predicted proteins | sample MGYA00520902_ERZ1022756 | MGnify/ENA primary metagenome ERZ1022756 (study PRJEB33162, sample SAMN09537601) | freshwater metagenome | isolation source: freshwater | place: Canada:Alberta | collected 2017-07 | study: EMG produced TPA metagenomics assembly of the... | reverse complement strand
TGAGGGGGGCTTACTCGCGCAGAATTAACATTCAACACCGTTTGATTTATGAGGTTTTTCGGAAAGAAAAAACGGTGCGCGTTTTAAGAATGTGGACGCACTATGAGTAGACGATCACTAAAGACCGTAAATCAATAATGAAAAAAATCAATTTAGAATTAAGTGCATGAAAATGAAAAAATAAATGGATAGCCTATTTTTCGTTTTCTCCAAAGTAGCCCACATCCTTATTGAGCCCCTCAATTGGGTGATCATTCTGATTGTTCTGGCGCTGCTATTTCTATTGCTCCGCAAGAATCACTTGGTACGGCGTGCATTATGGATTGCACTAAGCCTAGGACTAATTATTGGCTATATGCCAAGCTCCCAATTTGCAATGCGTATCTTGGAGGATGCGATACCACAGACGCAGTTGACCGCAGAGCGACTAAACCAAGTTGGCGGCATCCTGATATTGGGTGGCGCCATTGAGGGCGGGCCGATTACGCGTGATCGAGGAGAGGTCTCGATTCGTTCCTCTGCAGAGCGCGTGACCAAGGCATTTCAGTTGCTACGCCAGTATCCTGAACTGCCGTTTATCTTTAGTGGCTATTCAGGTCGTTTATTACCTCAAGGGTTATCTGAAGCAGATGCATTTAAACAGCTTTTGCAAGAGCAAGGCCTTGGTAATCATCCCGGTTACTACGAGAACCAATCGCGCAATACCTATGAGAATATTGTGTACTCCAAAAAAATCATCGCTGATATCGCCGAGAAAGAAAATGCTCCAGTAAAGCCTTGGCTGCTTATTACTTCAGCCAGTCACATGTTGCGTTCGATGCAGGTAGCGCACAAACAGGGTGTTGATCTGCTGCCGATTCTGGTGGATTATCGAACCAGCAATGCGATTGCTTGGCACCGCTTTGATTTAGTCGAAGGGGGTGAGCGCTGGAATAGCTTGATTCATGAGCTCGTAGGGATGGCGGCTTACTGGCTTAGTGGTAAAGCTTCACTGTTGACGAATGAAAAAACTAGCCCCTGAAGGAAGTGATCTAAACCACCAATAGGGTTTGGTTTAGCGAAATCCTAAAAGATCATCTGCTGTGCGTTTTTGCCCATCGACAAATAGCTTACTGCAAATTCCAGCACCACTGTGATTCGCTTGTTTTTTGGAATCGACCTGCATCTGGTACATAGCCTCAAAACAGTCTCTCCGGTTGACGTACTGAAAGCTTTTGCTGTGGGTTTGCTTACTTTTATAAAAGTAAAAAAAGTTCAATGTCCAGTACTGGTCGCCCTGCAGAGGCTTGGCTTCGACACGCTCGGGTTCGGGTGCAGGCGGAGTATGGATGGCACAGGCGCTAAGCGCAAACACAATGCATAGTAACAAAGGTTTCATCATAGCTAATCATCAACTTTCTAGATAAGGATTTGGCACAGTTTAGCGATCTTTTTTTATTGCAGTGCGACACAGAATAAATCAAAAGACATCTGATGTGCATGCGATTCATTTTATATAAAGAAAATATGCATCAGTTGATGTGAGGATCATTTATAAGGGAATTAAAACCAAATAATCCCAGATCGGCCCAAGCGATTCAGAGCTGACTACTTAGAGCAAACAAAACAATCTATTTGATTCCCCATCCAATTAACGACTTTCTAAGCGACGGCAGAAGATCTTTTAGTGCGGATGCAACCGATCGTAGTTGTTGTAGCCCCTTGCGCCACCGACGCGATTTTAGAAAATCCACGCGGACGGTATGAAAGCCGGCCTCAGATAATAAAAAACTTAATTCAGCACGGGTGAATTCTCGGTTATGGCGAAGGGGGTAAAAGGAGCGATCTCGATACAGTATCGGCTCCGCATAAAGATAATGCTCTGCATAGTTATAGGTAATGTTTTGGCCGCGTAGCATTCGACTGCGATTACGAAAGGACACGGCATTCGGCACATCTACCTCTATGAGTCCCCCAGGCACTAAAACACGATACATCTCACGCATCGCTGGAAGATGCGAGTGCGTAAAGTGCTCTAGCACTTGGCAACAAACTACTGCATCAAAATACCCATCCCCAAACGGCAGAGAATCGACTTCGATATTGCATACCTGAAAATTAATCGAATCTTTTTGTATTTGCCCACCTTCAATCCCATACGAAATCGGAAAGCGCTGACGCATATCTTCGTGGTCAACTGCATGGCACTCATGTCCGAGCGCTCTTAGCAGGGCAACGAGCATCCCGTGTCCCGCGCCTACATCCAGTACGCGCAAACGCCCTTGGAGGCAAAATGCAATTTCGACAAAGCGATCAACACTACCCCTAAACACATCGTCCAGGTCGGCATTGCCGAGATCGTAGAGTCGACCTTCTGCTCTAAAAGTAAGGGCCTGATTAAATAGCTCGGAACGGCTAGTGGGCATGCTGATTTTCTTTCATCGTATCAATGCATAGCATTTAATGGCAGCCATTGGGCGGATTACTGCGGCAGTAGAGTTGATTGATGTTTTTAAATTTAGATCACATTATAGGATGGCTATGCCTATTTGCGGTATAAGGTATCGCATCCGTCCTAATTTATCTGAGCTCCCTTGGTTGATTTTGTAGTGCCTATCAATCTGCTATATTGGTATGCGCCATAGGAATGGAACATTAATGCAGCCAATCAATTTTCAAAAAAATATCATTCATCAATTTAGAAACTTACCTGACCATGAGCAGGAGCTAATAAGGGCATTTTTTGGTCAAAAAAAGAGAGGTTTTTATGTTGATGTTGGTGCCAATGAACCAATTATTGAGTCTCAGACCTACCACCTAGAGCAGTTGGGTTGGAGTGGGCTGCTCATTGAGCCCCTTCCGCAGTACATTGATATCCTCAAAGCGCAGCGATCTGGCACGGTTGTGGGCTATGCTTGTTCGAGCCCTGAAAATCATGGAAAGGTATTGGATATTATTGTGGCCGGGGGTCACTCGACCCTTAATGACGCCCCCATCGCGATTAACTCAAATAGCAATGAGGTGGCACAAGTCAGCTGCAGGACATTGGATTCCATTCTTGAGGAGCACCATGTCCCTGTAGGTTTCGAATTCATTTCAATCGATATTGAGGGCCATGAAATGGAGATGTTTAAGGGTTTTAGTTTAGACCGGTGGCGGCCGCAATTGGTGCTCCTTGAGGATCATGTGATTAATCATGAAAAACATCGAAAAATGACTCAGTTTGGTTATCAAGTTGTTTTGAGAACGGGGCTGAATAGCTGGTATGTGCCAAAGTCGCACGCATATACTTTTAGTTTGGCGGCTCAATTTGAATTCTTCCGTAAATATTGGCTTGGTTTGCTATTCAGAAAAATACGATACATGCGGTAAATTACTCGCAGAAGTCTGTTTTCGGTGCAACTAGGTATCTTTAGATACGTTAGCCTAATTTTTGGCTAACGGCCGATGTCAAATTCGGTAAAATTCAGTGAATGAGTCCAAATAAGCCAGATCCCAAAGGCCTGCACGCGACGGTTACCGATAAAGGTGGCCCTGGGTCGGCATCGGTTCATCCTAATCAGGACTGCCACTATTTAACAAATCAATTGCTTTTGGCTATGCCTGGCATGTTGGACGACCAATTTTCAGGTTCGGTTATTTACCTGTTTGAGCACAATTCCAAAGGCGCTATGGGTTTGATGATTAATCGGCCAACGGAGCTTGATTTATCCGCTCTTTTGGACAAGGTGGAGCTCACCTTAGAAATTGCCCCATTTGAAGATCAGGCGGTTTACTTTGGCGGCCCGGTACAGGTAGAGCGAGGTTTTGTGTTGCATGAATCGGTTACGCCGGCCTACAGCTCATCCTTGACGGTTCCCGGCGGACTGACGATGACTACTTCCAAAGATGTTCTTGAGGCGGTTGCCAAAGGCAATGGCCCTGAGCGCTTCCTGATGACCTTAGGGTATGCAGGATGGGGTGCTGGCCAGCTCGAAGAAGAAATAGCGCTTAACGGCTGGATTAATGCCGAGCTTAGCCGCGAGCAAATGGCTGAGCTCATCTTTGCTACCCCAGCAAGTGAGCGTTACCAGGGCGCAATGCGTGCCCTGGGATTTGATCCTTCCCATTTATCAGGGCAAGTAGGGCATGCATAAAGCAGCACGCAGTGTGTTGGCAAGCCAGTCGCAACGGCAATCAAAGTCGATTTGATTATGGAGATGAAAGCCATTACTGCCCTAGCTTTTGACTTTGGCACACGCCGTATTGGGTTGGCTGTGGGTAATTCGATTACAGGCTCTAGTCAGGCGCTGGCTCCCATCGCCGCAGACAACGACGATGCCCGTTTTAGCCTCATCGAAGCCCAAATTCAAGAATGGGCGCCTGATCAATTGGTGGTGGGCTTACCCTGTCACCCCGATGGCGCAGAGCATGCCATGACCGTAAAAGCACGCCGCTTTGGAAATCAATTGCACGGTCGCTTTGGTCTGCCTGTCGCCTGGGTGGATGAGCGCTATACCTCGGCGATACTTGAACATGATCCTGACTTTCAGCGGCAGCAAGCCAGCAAGAAAGCCACCAGCCTAGATTCCGAGTCCGCCCGGTTAATTTTGGAGCAGTATTTTTTAGAGCGTTCGGCGGCGAAGTAGCATAGCGACAACCCAAGCTAGGCATTTCATCTGCAGATTTCAGTAGCCAGTATCGCCACCTGCCGAGCGAACATATTACAATTCAATGGTTGCCCCAATGCAAAGCTATAAAAGCAAATAATAGTCTGAGCAATGAACCCTTTAGGACGCCGTGATGGATGCCGAGTTACTGTATCAAAAGCTGCTAGCCCATCTAAAAACAAAAGTGCTTAACAGCAAGGAGCAACCATTGGCGTTGGCCGGCTTAGCAATTGGCGGTGCTTGGATTGCAGAACGCTTGGCACGTGATTTAGGCTTACCGTACTACGGCGTGATTAATGTGGCTTTTCATCGGGATGACTATGCCGAAAAAGGTTTAGCCGCTATGCGCTCTGCTGATGGCATGTCAACCCAGCTGCCCTTTGAAGTGAATGGCGCCTACATCGTGCTGATTGACGATGTTCTACACACCGGCAGAACTCTTCGCGCTGCCTTAAATGAACTGTTTGATTTTGGCCGTCCAGCCAGTGTTGAGCTGATGGTGCTGGCCGATCGCGGTAAGCGGGAGCTGCCGATCGCAGCAAACTTTGTGGGCGAGCATGTGAGCGTGCCAGACCATCAGATACTCGCCTTAGAAAAACTCGCCCAAGGCGAAAATCAGGTGCATCAATTCCGATTTGTTTTGGAGGAGCGCGCAGCATGATTCAGAATAATAGCGCCGGCGAATTGACTCATCTCCTCACCTTAGAGGGAATGCCGAAAGAGCAAATTTTGCACATTCTGGATACGGCTCAGCAGTTTGTGAGCGTGACTGATCCGGCCCGTGAAGTAAAAAAAGTTCCGCTCTTAAGAGGCAAGAGTGTGTTCAACCTCTTTTTTGAGAACTCCACCCGTACGCGCACGACCTTTGAGATTGCGGCTAAGCGCTTATCAGCCGATGTGATTAATTTAGATATCTCCACGTCTTCCACCACCAAGGGTGAGAGCCTAATTGATACGATTGATAACTTGATTGCGATGCAGGCCGATATCTTTGTGGTGCGCCATAGTGTGTCGCGTGCGCCCATTGAGATTGCCAATCACGTGCCATCGTATGTACATGTGATTAATGCCGGAGATGGAAGTCATCAGCATCCAACGCAAGGCTTGCTTGATATGTTTACGATGCGCCACTTTAAACACGATTTTGCAAAGCTAAAAGTGGCTATTGTGGGCGATATTGTGCATAGCCGTGTGGCAAAGTCGAATATTCATGCGCTCACAGCGCTTGGATGTACTGATATTCGGGTTATTGGCCCAGAGAGTTTATTGCCAACCGATTTAGATATGTTGGGCGTTAAGGTCTTTCATAGTATGGAAGAGGGCTTACGCGGCGTGGATGTCGTGATGACCCTGCGTATTCAGAAGGAGCGTATGGAAGTCGGCAAAGTGCCTGAGGGAGCGGCGTTCTTTCAGCAATTTGGTTTAACGCAAGAACGGTTGGCGCTTGCTAAACCCGATGCGATTGTGATGCACCCCGGCCCCATGAACCGAGGGGTGGAAATTGATTCTAAGGTTGCCGATGGCGCTCAATCCGTCATTTTGAAGCAAGTCACCTTTGGTATTGCGGTGCGCATGGCAGTGATGTCGATTGTGGCTGGTAATTAAGTTAGCCTAAGATCGCGCAAATTATGAAAATAGCACTCTCGAGCAGCGCTGCTTGGCTGGCTCAAGCTGCCTTAGTATTACTGCTGCTGGGCTATTTTTTTATGCCCATCACACCGGTCGGCGTTAACATTGCAATTTTTGCAAGCCTACTGCTCGGATCACTTTCAGCATCGATTCGTGCTCGCTACGCTGAACTTTTACGCGAAAAAGTATTCGTCTATTTTTTACTCTTTTATGCTTTACTGGCAGTCTCGAGTTTGTACGGTCTTGGCAGCCTCGAGTTAAAGCTCCATAATTTGGGCAAGTATTTAGAGCTTGCTTATCTGCCCTTGCTAGCAGCGATTGTCTATAAAGAAAGCTACCGTGAAAAAGCCTTGCATTGCTTTAGTGTGTCAATGGCAATAACCCTATTCCTATCTTACTTGCTGCATTTCCATTTTCCTTTTGGAGATTTTACTTTTGGATGGAATCCCATGGGTTCTGTAGCTAATCCCAGTATTTTTAAGTACCAAATCACCCATAATTTTTTTATGGCGTTTGCTGTTTTGTTATGGTTTCAGCTGGCCCGAAGAAGCAGTGGCATAACAACAAAAATGATTTATTTTGGCCTTGTGTTTTTAGGCCTATTTAATGTGTTAGCAATGGTTGAGGGTAGAACCGGATACCTCACCCTATTGGCTTTGGCAGTTGTGCTTATCCTTGATAAGCTCAGTATTAAAAAGTTGATTGTTTCTTTTTTGATGTTAGCCATTACCGCGTTTGCAGCCTATCAATGGATTCCGAAAGTAAACAGCAAGGTTAATCTCGCGCTTAGTGAAGTCAGTGCGTGGGTCCCAAATCAAGGGTCCACTACATCTATGGGACTGCGGTTGGATTTTTGGCATGCATCGTATGTGATTTTTAAAAAGAGTCCAGTCTTTGGTTCAGGTATTGCTGGTTTCGATGAGGAATACAAACTATTAGTAGCCGGTACCGATCGGGGGCCTAGTAGTAATCCACATAACCAGTATTTACTCTTCTTGAACCAAATTGGTATGGTGGGTTTAGTCGCGTTTCTGTGGCTCAACTGGGTTATTTGGAAGGAGTCCTATCGACTTACCCCGCTGTGGGGATTGTGGGTGAGGGCAATCGTATTGGGATATGGTGCTGCCAATCTGGTCAATGCCTTATTAATTGATTCAGCTGAGGGCAGTTTCTTCTCGGCGAGTTTGGCGATTGCGTTTTCGGTTTTTTTATCGAAGTCTAAAGAGGATCTAGCTAGGATGCCATTCGCCAATGCTCAAAATCCTGCTGAGCGCCATCCCAAAGACCATCATTTGAGTGTCATGGACAATCAAAAAAAATGATTTTAGTAACCGGCGGTGCCGGGTTTATTGGTGGCAACTTTGTGCTGGATTGGCTTAAAGAGCCAAACGCGGAATGCATTGTTAATTTAGACAAATTAACCTATGCCGGCAATTTAGCCACGTTAGATTCCATAAAAAACAATTACCGTCACCTTTTTGTCCACGGCGATATAGGCGATCGAGCGTTGGTGACTCAATTGCTCAAAGAGCATGAGCCACGCGCGATTGTGAACTTCGCAGCCGAGAGCCATGTAGATCGATCGATTCATGATCCAGCCGAGTTTGTGCAAACCAATATCGTCGGCACATTTAATCTACTGGAGTGCGGAAGGGCGTATTGGAATGCCTTAGATGAAACCAAAAAGGCTGCCTTTCGCTTTCACCATGTGTCGACAGACGAGGTATATGGCTCTTTATCAGCTAGTGATCCTGCCTTTTCTGAGACCAATCCCTACGAGCCCAATAGCCCCTATTCTGCTTCCAAGGCCGCCTCAGACCATTTGGTGCGCGCCTGGTTTCATACCTATGGCTTGCCAGTCATTACCACCAATTGTTCGAACAACTACGGCCCATACCATTTCCCAGAAAAGCTCATACCCCTGGTAATTCTCAATGCGATAAATGGTAAGCCTTTGCCAATTTATGGTGATGGTCAGCAAATACGCGATTGGCTCTACGTAGAAGATCATTGCTCCGCCATTCGGGAGGTGCTGGCTAAAGGTAGGCTAGGTGAGACCTACAATATTGGCGGCTGGAATGAAAAAGCCAATATCGATGTGGTTAGGACCATCTGTAGCATCTTGGATGAGCTTAAGCCCAGGGCCGATGGCAAATCCTACGCAGAGCAAATTAGCTTTGTGAAAGACAGGCCTGGCCATGATCGGCGCTATGCAATCGATGCCAGCAAAATTAAACGCGAGCTGGGCTGGAAACCAAAAGAAACCTTTGATAGCGGCATTAAAAAAACCGTGCAATGGTATCTAGATAATCCAGCGTGGGTTGAGGGTGTGGTGAGCGGATCGTATCGCGATTGGTTGCAAAAGCAATACCGCTAAGTCAGCATCCAAAAACATCCAAAGAATTACATTCTTAATGCCGCAAAAAGACAGTTCAAAAAACACAGTTAAAAAACACGCATGAACATCCTCATTTTTGGTAAAGACGGCCAGCTTGGTAAGGCGTTCAAGATTGTCTTTGCCAATAAGGCAGGGGGGCAGCAGCGTATTCACTATGCGGGCCAAGCGGAGTGTGATCTAGCCAATGCCAATACGATTACAGTACTCTTAAATCAACTGAAGCCAAATTTGATTATCAATGCAGCTGCTTATACGGCGGTGGATAAAGCCGAAACCGAAATCGATTTGTCATTTTCGATAAATGCCAAAGCCCCAGAAGTTATGGCGCAGTATGCTGTGGCACATGGCGCAAGCTTTCTGCACTACTCAACGGATTATGTTTTTGATGGAAGTAAAGGCGGTTTTTATACCGAGGATGATCCGCGTAATCCGCTGGGAGCGTATGGCAAAAGCAAGGCGGCGGGCGAGCAAGCAATCGAAGATACGTTTGCAAACCTTCCAGCGCAATCAAATGCGAACTACGCCATACTGAGAACAAGTTGGCTGTATGGCGATGGGGATAATTTTATTCGTACGATTCTGCGCATGGCTATGGAGCGTGAAGAGCTAAGAGTCATTTCGGACCAGCATGGCATTCCAACCAATGCTGAATGGCTCGCCAAAGTGAGCCTAGATTTTTTGCTGAATGAGAATGGCCAAATCAAATCTTTTCCATCGGGGATTTACCATGCAGTGCCTAGCGGCCAGACCACTTGGCATGGCTTAGCCACCTTGGCAATTCAGTCAGCCATTGAGGCAGGGGCTTCTTTCAATGTAAAGCTAGATGCCATTCACGCTATTTTGGCTGCAGAGTACCCTTTGCCGGCACCAAGGCCCATGAACTCCTGTATGGCGACAACGCGTTTGCAAGCCTTATGGAAAAGCGAGGCAGATATCAATAAGCGAGCGAAATTACTGGAGTCTTGGGATGAAGCCGTAAAGGCATACGTGCAGCACTTGGTTCACAGTAAACTAATTTAGTCAGTTTGATTTTTATAAAGGTGCATTCAGCATGGCATTATTTCGGCAGCCGTTCGAGGGCACGTTTAGTAGTACTCAGCCTATTGCGTTATCGTCAAGGAGGTAATGGATGGCCGAATCCAATTTGCAAGTAACATCAACCGCTATTCCTGAGATCCTGATCATTGAGCCCAAAGTCTTTGGTGATATCCGCGGTTGGTTTACAG
>ERZ1022756.574-NODE-574-length-9883-cov-26.720899_pt1 | contig 9883 bp, 3 predicted proteins | sample MGYA00520902_ERZ1022756 | MGnify/ENA primary metagenome ERZ1022756 (study PRJEB33162, sample SAMN09537601) | freshwater metagenome | isolation source: freshwater | place: Canada:Alberta | collected 2017-07 | study: EMG produced TPA metagenomics assembly of the... | reverse complement strand
CCCTTGCGCGCTTTGGCCCGCTCGTTCGCCGCGCCGAAGCGGCCGTGCTTGCGATACCGCAGCATCCACTTGTCGAGGAACAGGCCCAGCGGCTTGGCCTCGATGCCCAGATCGGCGAGGCCAGACGCGCCCGGCGCAACCGTGCTGCCGGGCTTCAGCAGCGTCCATTGGTCACGGCTCATCGGGGTGAGCGGCATGGCAGCAAAGGCGGCGCTGATGCCATCCGGCACGGCGAGGAAGGTGCGCTTCCGTCCCTGCGCTGCCGCGATACGCTGGTGGATTTCCATCATGCTGAGCTGTTCCGGCCCGCCCAGTTCAAAGGTTTTGCCGCCGTGCCGCTCCGGATGTTCCAGCGCCGCTGTCACCGCATCGGCCACATCATCGGCATAGACCAATTGCAGCTTTGCTTCCGGCCCGAACACGGGGAGGACGGGCAGCATCTCGATCATGCCGGCAAACAGGTTGATGAACTGGTCGTCTTTCCCGAAGATGATCGACGGGCGCAGGACGGTTGCAGTGGGGAAGGCGGCCAGAACCCGCTGCTCCCCCAGCGCCTTGCCGCGCGCATAGGCGGTGGGCGACGCGGCATCGGCGCCGATGGCGCTGACATGAACGAAGGAGCGCACGCCGCTGGCTGCGGCAAGGCGGGCGATGGCGCCGGGCGCCTCGCCCATCAGCTTTTCCAGATCGCCGCTGAACGCGCCGACCAGATTGACCACATGGCTCGCTCCGTCCAGCGCGGCGGCGACGTGCTCCTCGCGGGTGATGTCGCACGGCATAAGTTGGAGCTGGCCAAGATTGGCGAGCGGCTTGAGGCTTTGCGCCTTGCCCGGGGCGCGGCTTGCCAGCCGGACCCGCGCGCCGCGGGCAAGAAGGCTCTGCGCGACGTAATGGCCAAGGTAACCGGTGCCGCCGAAAATCGTGACCAGCTGGCCGGAAAGCGGAGAGGGGGAGGAGGAAGGCATCTGGGGGGTGCTCGCTCGTGATGGCTGCCTGAGGGGTGCGACGCGCTTTGCGACAAGCGGCGCGCAGAGGCAAGGGGGGGATGGTGGGCGGCGTATAACGCCAGCCCCGGCGCTGATGGGCCGCAGGGACGCTCCAGCCCCCGCCCAGGCTGTGCTAGACCCCCTCCAGGTGCTTGCCAGACACCCCACTGGAGCGCTGTTTCACGTGAAACACGAAGATCGCGGGCGTTATCGAGGTTTGCATTGACAGCACCCCCAACCCTTCGCTAATGGCCCGCGCCTACCCAGTCTCCCGGCAGCGATGACCGGAAGATCCCGTGCCCAGATGGCGGAATTGGTAGACGCACCAGCTTCAGGTGCTGGCGCTCGCAAGGGCGTGGAGGTTCGAGTCCTCTTCTGGGCACCAGGTATGCTTTTGCAGCAGGTTGCAAGGGCATACCAAGAAGCTTCAAAGCTTCACTAACTTAGTCGTAGGTTCCCAGCGGATTACGTGCTGCCACGGCATTTGCCGGCCACGTGTTTCGCTATGCCCGCCGTCCCTGGCTGCTACACCACTGACCCGACGACCATGCTGTAGGGCGCATTGCTAACACAGTATGACCGCGTCAGTGGATGAGGTGCGAGGCTCAGAACCTATTCCGGTGCAATTCAGGCCGCAGCCCGGGATAGTCGTGCGCGCACTTCTGCTTCGCCGATAAGGGGCAGGAGCTCGCCCATATCCGGGCCATGATCCATGCCGGTAAGAGCCTGACGCAGCGGCAGGAACAGCGCCCGCCCCTTACGTCCGGTCGTTTCCTTGAGGGCTGCGGTCAGCGCACCCCAAGGATCTTCGCTCCACTCCAGCCTTTGCTGGGCTTCAACAAGAAACTGCCTGTCTTCAGGGGCGAACACCGGTTGCTCGATGGGCCCAGTCACAAGCTGCCACCATTGCGCCGCATCTTCGATCTTGGCGATATTGGGACGGATCGCTTGCCAACCGGCAGCATCCATTCCCGCGGGCAGCCGCGCCGCCACGGCGTCATAGGAAAGCTCATGGACGATCCCGGCGTTAAGCCGTTCCAGATCGTCCTCATCAAATTTTGCCGGCGCGCGCCCGAAGGTCGATAGATCGAAGCTGGCGACGAGCGCCGATCGATCCGCAATCGGCTCAACCGGCTGCGACGTTCCGAGCCGCGCGAGCAAAGCAATGATCGCCTCGGGCTCGACCCCCCGCTCACGAAAGGCATCGCAGCCGAGCGAACCGAGGCGCTTCGAAAGCTTGCCTTCACGTCCTACTAATAGCGCCTCATGGGCGAAGGCGGGGATCGTTTTTGCTGCACCATCGTCTGGACCGAAGCCCGCAGCATAAAGTGCGGTAAATATCTGTATTTGCACGGCAGTGTTGGAAACATGATCTTCCCCGCGCAGCACCTGTGTCACCTTCATGTCGATGTCGTCGACGGCACTAGGCATCATGTAGAGCCATGATCCGTCAGCCCTGCGGATTACCGGATCAGACAGCTGAGCGGCATCGAATTTCTGAACTCCGCGGATGCCGTCCTCCCACTGGATCGGCTCGTCTTGGTCGAGCAAAAAGCGCCAGTGCGGGGCGGTGCCGTCAGCCTGCTTGGCCGCACGTTCGGCCTCCGTCAGCTTGAGCGCGCCGCGATCATAGATCGGCGGCAGGCCACGCGAGAGCTGGATCTTGCGTTTGACGTCAAGCTCCTGTGCCGTTTCGTAGCAAGGGTAAACGCGGCCAGCGTCACGCAGCAAGCCGAAGGCGGCTTCGTAACGATCGAGCCGGGCCGATTGGCGCTCCTCACGATCCCAATCCAAGCCCAGCCACGCCAGATCAGCCCGGATCGCATCAACGTAATCCTCACGGCTTCGTTCTGCGTCGGTGTCATCTATCCGCAGAATGAAGGTCCCGCCAGCCTGCCGCGCCAGCATCCAGTTGTGCAGCGCGGTGCGAATATTGCCGACATGGAGCCGGCCGGTGGGCGAGGGGGCGAAGCGGGTGATCGAAGGCGAGGTGTTCATGATCGCGAGCGGTAGAGTGCGCGAGGCGCGCCCGCAAGCGCTCACAGGCTGCGCAGCTCCGCAGCGGTGAGCGCCAGCGCGCCTTCCCACAGATGCGGCATCCTATCTGCACGGATCAGGCCGTGCAGCACAGCCTCGAAGCGGACGCGATCGGCCTGTGCGGCGGCATCGACGAAGGCGCCGATCGTTGCCTCGTCATGGCTGAGCAGGCGGCAGCAGAAGCGCGAGACGGTGATGTTCTCCGGCCAGCTTGCGGCGATGGTCTGCGCTAGGATCAGCGCCTTGGCGGCAATGTCGATACTTCCGAGCCGCATGGCGAGTTCCGGCACCGGATCGCGCCCTAAGCGCTCATGCAAGGCAATCAGACGGAGCGCGTGGAGAAAGCGACGGCCAATCGGCCCCAATGCTTCGATCCGCGGCGGTGCGGCGAGCGCCGCGATGATGCTTCGGGTCGTGGCTGAGGGTGTGTGGTGCCGGGACATGGAACCTCGCTTGGGGCAGACGGAAATGTGAAGCTTCGATCTGGCATTTATGCGAATGATTTGCAATACCATTTAGAGCGTCCTCGCGGATATCCAAAGAAAAGCCCCGCCGGAGCGCTGGGCTCCGGCGGGGCGATGTCTTGCCACAAAATTCGAGCGAGGACTTATTCCTCGCCGGAGTCTTCCATGTCAGCCGCGGGTGCAGAGGCCGCCATGGCAGCCATAGCGGCCTTCATCTTCTCTTCCGAACCGATCGCATCAGCAGCCGGCTCAACTTCACGCTGACCGGTCGCTACGAGCGAATCCTGCTGCTTCTTCCACGCCGCCTTCAGCGCAGCGTCGCGGCTGTTGGCAGTAACGCGCAGGCGGTTCATGCCCGCACCGGTACCGGCGGGGATGAGACGGCCAACGATCACGTTTTCCTTCAGACCGATCAGCGTGTCCTTCTTCCCTTCCACTGCCGCCTGCGTCAGCACGCGGGTGGTTTCCTGGAACGAAGCGGCCGAGATGAAGCTGCGGGTTTGCAGCGACGCCTTGGTGATGCCAAGCAACACGGGGGTACCCGATGCGCCCTGCTTGCCCTTGGCCAGCTTGCCGTTGATCTCCAGCATTTCCGCCAGATCGACCTGTTCGCCCGGCAGCAGAGTAGTGTCCCCGCCATCGGTGATCTCGACCTTTTGCAGCATCTGGCGAACGATCACCTCGATGTGCTTGTCGTTGATCTTCACGCCCTGCAAGCGATAGACTTCCTGGATTTCGTCGACCAGATATTCGGCCAACGCTTCCACGCCCATCACTTCCAGGATGTCGTGCGGGTTGGGCGAGCCGGAAACAAGGGTATCGCCCTTCTTCACGTAATCGCCTTCTTGCACATCGATCACCTTGGTCTTGGCGATCAGGTACTCGACGGAATCACCCTCCTCGGGGATGATCGCAATCTTGCGCTTTGCCTTGTATTCGCGGACGAATTCGATCCGGCCCGAAATCTTGGCGATAACCGAAACGTCCTTGGGCATCCGCGCCTCGAACAATTCGGCCACGCGCGGCAGACCGCCGGTGATGTCACGGGTCTTGGCAGCTTCGCGGCTGGCACGGGCGAGAATGTCGCCCGCTTCGACCGTCTGGCCATCCTCGACCGACAAGGTGGTGCCCGGAGCGAGCATATAGCGCGCCGCTTCGGTATCCCCGCCAGCATCACCCAACAAGGTGAGGCGCGGACGAAGGTCTTCCTTCTTCTTGCGACCCGTCGCGCGGTTCTCGGTCACCACGCGCTGGGCGATACCGGTGGCATCGTCCATCTGTTCCTCGAGCGTGATGCCCTCGGCCAGATCCTGATACTTCACCACACCCGATTGTTCAGTGATGATCGGCAGAGTGAACGGATCCCATTCGGCCAGACGATCGCCGATCTTGACGTGATCGCCGTCCTTGATCTTGATCACCGTACCATAGGGCACCTTGTGCATTTCGCGCTCGCGCCCTTCGGCATCGATAACCGCGATTTCGCCGCTGCGCGACAAGCTCAGAATGCGGCCCATCTTGTCGGAGATGGTCTGCATTTCACGGTACTCGACACGGCCTTCCGAAATCGCCTCGAGGTGCGAGGTTTCGTTGAGCTGCGCCGCGCCGCCGATGTGGAAGGTCCGCATCGTAAGCTGTGTGCCCGGTTCACCGATCGACTGTGCCGCGATGACGCCCACAGCTTCACCGATGTTCACCGGCGTACCGCGCGCAAGGTCACGGCCATAGCAGGTGCCGCAAACACCCTGTTCGGCTTCGCAAATCAGCGGCGAACGGATGCGGGCCGACTGGACTTCAGCCGCCTCGATATCCTTCACCATCGCTTCGTCGAGCAATGTCCCCGCCGGAACGATGACTTCGCCGGTCGCCGCGTTGAGGATGTCCTCGGCCACGGTGCGGCCCAGAATACGCTCGCCGAGCGACGCGATGACCGAACCGCCCTGCACGATGGCGCGCATTTCCAGCGCGTTCTGCGTGCCGCAATCTTCCTCGACGATGACGCAATCCTGAGACACGTCGACCAGACGGCGGGTCAGGTAACCCGAGTTCGCGGTCTTCAACGCGGTGTCAGCGAGGCCCTTACGAGCACCGTGGGTCGAGTTGAAGTATTCAAGAACGGTCAGACCTTCCTTGAAGTTCGAGATGATCGGCGTCTCGATGATTTCGCCCGAAGGCTTGGCCATCAGGCCGCGCATCCCGGCGAGCTGCTTCATCTGAGCTGGGCTACCACGGGCGCCGGAATGGCTCATCATGTAGATCGAATTGATCTGGGCTTCCTTGCCCGTTTCCTTGTCGATCGGCTGTGCCTTGATCTCGGCCATCATCGCGTCGGCGACCATGTCACCGCACTTTGACCAAGCGTCGATCACCTTGTTGTACTTTTCCTGCTGGGTGATCAAACCGTCCTGGTATTGCTGTTCATAACCAGCCACCAGATCTTTGGTCTCGTCGACCAGCTTCACCTTGGCGTCAGGGATGATCATGTCATCCTTGCCGAAGCTGATGCCCGCCTTGAACGCGTGACGGAAGCCCAGCGCCATGATGGCGTCGGCAAACAGCACTGTGTCCTTCTGGCCGGTGTGGCGATAGACCTGATCGATCACGTCACCGATCTCACGCTTGGTGAGCAGGCGGTTGATGATGTCGAAGGGAACCTTGTGGTTCTTGGGCAGGCATTCGCCGATCAGCATCCGGCCCGGGGTGGTCACGAAGCGCTGCATTCTCACCACGCCGGCTTCATCGGCTTGCGGAACGCGGGCGAGGATGCGGGTGTGCAGCGTAACCGCCTTCACTTCCAGCGCCTGGTGCACTTCGGCCATGTCCGAGAAGCGCGGCAGCTTCTCGATCTTCGTGCCGTCAGCTTCCTCGATGTACTCGGCGTGCTTTTCCTGCCGCTCCATCGAAAGGTAGTAGATCCCCAGAACCATGTCCTGCGAAGGCACGATAATGGGCTTGCCGTTGGCGGGCGAGAGGATGTTGTTGGTCGACATCATCAGCACGCGCGCTTCGAGCTGGGCTTCCAGCGAAAGCGGCACGTGGACCGCCATCTGGTCACCGTCGAAGTCGGCGTTGAAGGCCGAGCAGACCAGCGGGTGCAGCTGGATCGCCTTGCCTTCGATCAGTACGGGTTCGAACGCCTGGATGCCCAGACGGTGCAGCGTCGGCGCGCGGTTGAGCAGAACCGGGTGTTCGCGGATCACCTCGTCAAGGATGTCCCAGACTTCCTTGCGCTCCTTTTCGACCCACTTCTTGGCCTGCTTCAGGGTCATCGAAAGACCCTTCGCATCCAGACGGGCGTAAATGAACGGCTTGAACAGTTCGAGCGCCATCTTCTTCGGCAGGCCGCACTGGTGCAGCTTCAGCTCAGGACCGGTCACAATCACCGAACGGCCCGAATAGTCGACGCGCTTACCCAGAAGGTTCTGGCGGAAGCGGCCCTGCTTGCCCTTGAGCATGTCGGACAGCGACTTCAGCGGACGCTTGTTGGCGCCGGTGATGACGCGGCCACGGCGGCCGTTGTCGAACAGAGCGTCGACGGCTTCCTGCAACATGCGCTTTTCGTTACGGACGATGATGTCCGGCGCGCGCAGTTCGATCAGGCGCTTCAGGCGGTTGTTACGGTTGATGACGCGGCGATAGAGATCGTTGAGATCCGACGTCGCAAAGCGGCCACCATCGAGCGGCACAAGCGGGCGCAACTCGGGCGGGATCACAGGGATCACTTCGAGGATCATCCACTCCGGACGGTTGCCGGATTCGATGAAGCTTTCGACAACCTTCAGGCGCTTGATGATCTTCTTGGGCTTGAGCAGCGACTTGGTGGTTGCCAGCTCGTCCATCAGCGCATCACGCTCGGCCTCAAGGTCGAGCTGCATCAGCATGGTGCGGACCGCTTCCGCCCCGATATCGGCGGTGAAGGCGTCCTCGCCATATTCGTCCTGCGCTTCAAGCAGTTCGTCTTCGGTCATCAGCTGGAACTTTTCCAGCGGGGTCAGACCGGGTTCGGTGACGATGTAACTTTCGAAGTACAGAACACGCTCAAGCTGCTTAAGCTGCATGTCGAGCAAGAGGCCGATGCGCGAGGGCAGCGACTTCAGGAACCAGATGTGCGCGACCGGCGCGGCCAGTTCGATGTGGCCCATGCGCTCGCGGCGGACCTTGGTCACCGTCACTTCCACGCCGCACTTTTCGCAGACGACGCCCTTGTACTTCATGCGCTTGTACTTGCCGCACAGGCACTCGTAATCCTTCACAGGGCCGAAGATGCGCGCGCAGAACAGGCCGTCACGCTCGGGCTTGAACGTGCGATAGTTGATGGTTTCCGGCTTCTTGATCTCGCCATAGGACCACGAGCGAATGCGCTCGGGCGAGGCGATGCCGATCTGGATCTGGTCGAAGGTTTCGGGCTTCGCCAGCTGGTTGGTGAATTTGGTCAGGTCGTTCATGACTGTGTTCCCTTAGGGGGATGAATTTCAGGCGCAGGTGGTGGCGGGGGGCGCCAATGCGCCCCCGCGCCTCATTCCGCTGCAATCGCGCTGTAGTCGGTCTGGTCTTCGTCCTCGTCGAGGATCGACTTCAGTTCGACGTTCAGGCCCAGCGAGCGCATTTCCTTGACGAGCACGTTGAAGCTCTCGGGGATGCCGGCCTCGAAGGTATCGTCACCCTTGACGATCGCTTCATAGACCTTGGTGCGTCCGACCACGTCATCGGACTTCACCGTCAGCATTTCCTGCAAGGTGTAGGCCGCGCCGTAAGCCTGAAGCGCCCAGACCTCCATTTCGCCGAAGCGCTGGCCGCCGAATTGCGCCTTACCGCCCAGCGGCTGCTGGGTGACGAGGCTGTATGGCCCGATCGAACGCGCGTGGATCTTGTCGTCGACCAAGTGGTGCAGCTTGAGCATGTAGATGATGCCCACGGTCACCTTGCGGTCAAACGCTTCTCCGGTGCGGCCGTCATAGAGGACGGACTGACCCGAAGAATCGATCCCGGCCTTGATCAGCATGTCCGAAACGTCCGCTTCGCGCGCACCGTCGAAAACCGGGGTCCCCATCGGCACGCCGGCCGCAAGGTTGCCCGCCAACTCGACGATGTCGGCCGTCGAACGGCTTTCCAAGTCCTCGACATACTGCTCGCCGTAGATGTCCTTGAGACGATCCACGACCGCCGCCGGCGGAGCCACATTGGCGAAATCTTCGGCAGCATTCGGATTGGCAGCACGCCATTCGTCCAGCTTGCCCTTGATCTCGTGACCCAATGCACGAGCCGCAAAGCCGAGGTGCGTTTCGAAGATCTGACCGACGTTCATGCGCGAAGGCACGCCCAGCGGGTTGAGCACCAGATCAACCGGCGTCCCGTCTTCCAGGAACGGCATGTCCTCCTGCGGCAGGATGCGGCTGATCACACCCTTGTTCCCGTGGCGACCGGCCATCTTGTCGCCCGGCTGCAGCTTGCGCTTCACCGCGACGAACACCTTGACCATTTTGAGCACGCCCGGCGCGAGTTCATCGCCCCGTTCCAGCTTTTCCTTTCGGTCGTGGAACTTGGCATCGATCACCGCGACGGCTTCGTCGTACTGGGTCTTCACCGCCTCGATCTGGGTCTGGCGACCATCATCGGCCACCGCGAACTTGAACCATTCGTGGCGGTCGATCCCTTCGAGCATCTCGTCGGTGATTTGCTCGCCCTTCTTGATCCCCTTGGGGGCTGCCGAAGCGGTCTGCCCCATCAGCATGTCCTTGAGGCGGTTGTAGGTCGCACGGTTGAGGATGTTGCGTTCATCGGCCGCGTCCTTGCGGAGACGTTCGATTTCCTCGTTCTGGATCGCACGCGTACGGTCATCGATTTCGATACCGTGGCGGTTGAACACCCGGACTTCGACGATGGTGCCCGCAACGCCCGGCGGCAGACGCAGCGAAGTGTCACGCACGTCGCTCGCCTTTTCGCCGAAGATCGCGCGCAGCAGCTTTTCTTCCGGAGTCATCGGGGATTCGCCCTTGGGCGTGATCTTGCCGACCAGAATGTCACCGGGGTGCACTTCAGCACCAATATAGACGATGCCCGCCTCGTCGAGGTTGCGCAGGGCTTCCTCGCCGACGTTGGGGATGTCGCGGGTGATGTCTTCCGGCCCGAGCTTGGTGTCGCGGGCCATGACTTCGAACTCCTCGATGTGGATCGAGGTGAAAACGTCGTCCTTCACGATGCGTTCGCTGATCAGGATGGAGTCTTCGTAGTTGTAGCCATTCCACGGCATGAACGCGACGAGGCTGTTCTTGCCCAGCGCCAACTCGCCCAGATCCGTCGAAGGGCCATCGGCAATGATGTCGCCCTGTTCGATCACGTCACCCACCTTCACCAGCGGACGCTGGTTGATGCAGGTGTTCTGGTTGGAACGCTGGA
>ERZ1022756.572-NODE-572-length-9902-cov-15.943028_pt1 | contig 9902 bp, 10 predicted proteins | sample MGYA00520902_ERZ1022756 | MGnify/ENA primary metagenome ERZ1022756 (study PRJEB33162, sample SAMN09537601) | freshwater metagenome | isolation source: freshwater | place: Canada:Alberta | collected 2017-07 | study: EMG produced TPA metagenomics assembly of the... | reverse complement strand
AGGTGGCGCGGCTCAATTTGCCTTGCTCCATTTGCGCGAGCTTGTATTCCCACTCACCTGTGAGTTCGGGGCGAGAGAGTTCTTCCACCTGCAAGCCGCGCAGCAGGGTCATGAGCTGGAACGCCTTGGCCGTGGGGATGATCTCGCGGCCTTCGCGCAGCATGTATTTTTCGTTCAGCAGGCCTTCGATGATGGCCGCGCGGGTGGCGGGCGTGCCCAGGCCTTTTTCCTGCATCGCTTCGCGCAACTCGTCGTCGTCCACCAGCTTGCCCGCACCCTCCATGGCACCCAGCAGCGTGGCTTCTGAATAGCGTGCAGGAGGGCGGGTTTTGAGGCCCTTGGCCTCGACCGACTCAACACCCACTTGTTCACCCGGCTGCACCGGCACCAGGTTCTGGCCTTTGTCGCCGTCTTTGGCGTCTTCCACTTCGGCCGCAGCCTCTTTGCCATAAATGGCCAGCCAACCCGGCTTGACCAGCACTTTGCCCACGGTCTTGAAGCTGTGGCCTGCGGCCACGCTGATGCGGGTCGTGACTTGGTACTCGGCACTGGGGAAGAACACCGCCATGAAGCGGCGCACCACCAGGTCATAGAGCTTTTGCTCGGCCTCGGACAGGCCGCTGGGCGCTTGCAGTGTGGGGATGATGGCGAAGTGGTCCGACACCTTCTTGTTGTCGAACACACGCGGGATTTTGCGCACGTAGCTGTTATTGAGCGCGGTCAGGGCATGCGGAGCCAAGTGCTTCATGCCGCTGTCGGCCAGCATCTCAAAGGTTTGCTTGGCCACGGGAACGTAGTCTTCGGGCAGATGACGCGAGTCGGTCCGCGGGTAGGTCAGGGCCTTGTGGCGCTCGTACAGGCTCTGCGCCAGCGCCAGCGTGGTCTTGGCCGAGAAGCCGAACTTGCCGTTGGCCTCGCGCTGCAAACTGGTGAGGTCAAAGAGACCGGGACTGGCTTGTGTGGTGGGCGTGGCCTCTTCGGTGACGCTGGCTTTTTGGCCGCGCACAGCGTCAACGATGGCCTGCGCCTCGTGTGCCGTCCACTTTCGGTCCGCCTTCTTTTCGGCGTCGTCTTCTTTCTTCCAGGTGGGGTCAAACCACTTGCCCGGATACGTGCCCGCAGCGGCAGCGAACTCGGCGTGGATTTCCCAGTAGTCGCGGCTGATGAACTTGCGGATCTGCTCTTCGCGCTCCACCACCACGGCCAGCGTGGGGGTTTGCACCCGGCCCACGGTGGTCAAGAAGAAGCCGCCATCGCGCGAGTTGAACGCGGTCATGGCACGGGTGCCGTTGATGCCGACCAGCCAATCGGCCTCGGAACGGCTGCGCGCCGCGTCGGCCAGGCCCTGCATTTGCTGTTCGCTGCGCAAGCTGTCAAAGCCCTCGCGGATGGCTTGCGGCGTCATAGACTGCAGCCACAGGCGCTTGACGGGCTTGTTCAGCGGCTTGGCGCCGCCTGCGTACTGCTCGATCAGTCGAAAGATCAATTCACCCTCGCGGCCCGCGTCGCAGGCGTTGATCAGGGCATCCACGTCTTTGCGCTTGGCTTGCCTGACCACGGCACTCAATCGGCTCTTGGTCTTGTCCACGGGCTTCAAATCGAAGTGCGGCGGGATCACAGGCAAGTTGGCAAAGCTCCACTTGCCGCGCTTGACGTCGTACTGCTCGGGTGCCTGAATCTCCACCAGGTGGCCCACCGCACTGGTCACGACGTAACGGTCATTCTCGAAATGGTCATCGTGCTTCTCGAACTTGCCCGCCACCGGCGTCAAGGCTTTGACGATGTCTTGAGCCACTGAAGGCTTCTCTGCAATTACCAAGGTCTTCATGTCATTACAATCCGTTGTCTCGCGTGTGCGCACGCGCCCGGGCACGCGCACACGCGCACGCCCACATGAATTCACCATAACAAATTTTTCAACGCTGTGGCCAAAACCCCTGTTTCCTCTCCCCGCCGCTCGGCCCCAATCAGTTCCGGCAAGCGCATTCAGGTCCGTCGCTCTGGGGTGCATGGCAAAGGCGTGTTTGCCCTGCAGGACATCGCCGAGGGCGAAACCCTGATCGAGTACGTGGGTGAAATCATCAGCTGGGACGAAGCGCAGGACCGCCACCCACATGACCCCAACGATCCCAACCACACGTTCTACTTCCATGTGAACGAGGACCGGGTGATTGATGCCTTGCACGGCGGCAACTCATCGCGCTGGATCAACCACAGCTGTGATCCCAACTGCGAAGCCGACGAAGAAAACGACCGCATCTTCATCAAAGCCATCCGCAACATCAAAGCGGGTGAAGAGCTGAACTATGACTACGGCCTGATCATCGACGAGCCTTACACCAAAAAGCTCAAGGCCGAATACCCTTGCTGGTGTGGCAGTGCCAACTGCCGGGGCACGCTGCTGTCCCCCAAGGACCGCCCTGACACCCCCAAAACGCCCAAGAAAAAGAAAAGCAAGGCCAAGTCTCGCAAGGCTGACAAAAAGGCGGCCAAAAAACAATGATGCCCCGCACGGCATGGCCAGCCGAATGGATTTGGGAGCAGGTTTACCCCCTGCTGCCTGACTTCACGGTCGAAGTGCTGCCCGAGATCGACTCCAGCAACAGCGAGCTCATGCGACGGGCTCGGGCAGGCCAGCACGAAGCCACCTTGCTGGTGGCCGAGCGCCAAACCGCAGGCCGGGGTCGCATGGGCCGTGTCTGGCAAAGTCAGCCGGGTGACTCGCTCACTTTCTCCATCAGCCTGCCACTGGCGCCAAAGAACTGGTCCGGTCTGTCGCTCGCCGTCGGCCTGAGCCTGGCCGAGAGTCTTCACCCTGATGTGGGCCTGAAGTGGCCCAATGATTTGTGGTTTCAGGACCGCAAGCTCGGCGGGATCCTGGTCGAGGCGGCCAGCATGGGTGGGCGTAGCCAGGTGGTGGTGGGCGTGGGGCTGAACATCCGTGCGCGCCCTGCTGACGGCTTGAGCACGGCGCCTGCTGCGCTGACCGAGCTGCTGCCCGAGCTCACGGCATCCGACGGTCTGGCATGCGTGGCATTACCCCTCATCCAGACCCTCCTGGCTTTCGAGTCCCAGGGTTTTGCCCCTTTGCAAAGCCGCTTTGCAGCGCGGGATGTGCTGCAAGGACGACGCGTGCACACCAGCGATGGTCAGCAAGGCGTGGCGCTCGGGGTGGCGCCGGGGGGTGCGTTACGATTGCAAACCGAGCTTGGTGTAGTGGACATTTCCAGCGCCGAGATCAGCGTTCGACCCTTGGCCTGACGGGACACTGCAAGATGTTGAAATACTGGGTTGGTCTTTTGGTATTGCTCAATGCCGTCGCCATGGCATGGCAATGGGATGCTTTTGCACCCTGGGGTTTGGGTCCTCAACAACACCAAGAACCCGAACGACTGAAGCAGCAACTGCGCCCTGAGGCCCTCCAGCCGGTGATTTTGAATGCCAACGAACAGGCCGCACCGACTGAAGCCATGCCCCAGCAACCTGGCACCCAGAGTTCGCCCACCTCATCGCTCGGCTCATCTGCTGCGCAAGGGACTGCTCTGCCCCCTTCTGTCTCTCCTGCCATCCCCACGGCCCCGCGATAAACCCTTCACGAGACCCCTCATCATGACTTTGAAACTTTACTACGCCCCCGGTGCTTGCTCATTTGTACCCCACGTCTTGCTGGAGCTGAGCGGCGCCGAATTCGAGCCCGTCATGGTCAAACTGCACAAAGGCGAACAAAACAGCGAAGACTACAAAGCCATCAATCCACGCGGTCAGGTGCCGGTATTGGTGCAAGACGGCCAGCCGATCACGCAAATTCTGGCCATCGTGCTGCATTTGGACCAACTGTTTCCGCAAATGGGCTTGTTGCCGGCTGAGCCAATGGCTCGGGCCAAAGCCTTGTCCACGCTGGCCTGGATGAACAACACCGTCCATCCGACATTCACGCACATCTTCATGCCGCAAAAGTTCTCGGACCAATCCGATGTGCAGGCGGCGCTCAAGCCCTACAACACCCAGCTGTTTCGGGGCATGTTGGCCGAATTGCAAAACCTGGTGATCGCGGCCGAACAACAAAAGCAGCCCTGGCTTGGCGGTACCCGCATTGGGGCGCTGGACGCTTACAGCCTGACCCTGGCCCGCTGGGGCACCATCGCAGGTATTGGTGCCGACGAGCATCCCGCCTTGTGGCGCTTTGTGGAAAAAGTGGCCGCCGAACCTGCTGTGGCCCGCGTGATCGCCCGTGAACGCCTGCAGCTCAACATGTCTGCGCCCGCCTGAACGAGCAAGCACTCAGACCACGCCAAATCGGACGGTAAAGCATGCGCCTGGCCAAGTTTGGCCGGGATGGGTGGCCTCCACGCTGACCGTTGCGCCATGCTGGTGGGCGATTTCCTTGACGATGGGCAAGCCCAGACCGGAACCATCGACATTGGTGCCGAGCGCCCGGAAAAACGGCTCAAACACCAACTCTCGGTCATGGACCGCAATGCCTGGGCCGTTGTCTTCCACCTGCACGACCAACACCTTGCTGTAAGGGTCCAGCAACACGCGGACGGTGATCACGCCTTGGCGATCAGGCGTACTGGGTGTGTAGTGCACCGCGTTCTCCACCAGGTTGCGCAGCATCTCCTTGAGCAAAGTCAGGTTGCCTTGAAGCTGTGCACCGGAAACGCCCGGGGCAACCCCCTCATAGCCAAGGTCCAGACCTTTCTCCATGGCCAGAGGCAAACAGTCTTGCAAGACTTCGCTGGCCAAAGTGGGTATGTCGCAACGCTGTTGGTGCAGATGGTTGCCCCCGCCTTCAGCCCGGGCCAGAGACAAGAGCTGGTTCACCGTATGTGTGGCCTGAACGCTGGCACGTCCAATCTGTTGCAAGGACTTTTTCAACTCTTCCTCGCTGGAGCCCGAACGCTGGGCCAGATCGGCCTGCATGCGCAAGCCCGCCAAGGGCGTTTTGAGCTGATGCGCGGCATCTGCCAAAAAACGCTTCTGCGTCACGATCGATTCTTTCAGCCGCTCCAGCAAATCGTTCACCGACACCACCAGGGGGGCGACCTCCATCGGAACGGCCTTGTCATCCAACGCACTCAGGTCGTCCGGTTTGCGGGCGCGTATTCGCTCTTCCAGTTGGGACAGCGGCTTGATGCCGCGCACCAGCGCCAGCCACACCAACAGCACCGCCAGAGGCAACAAGGCAAATTGGGGCAACATCACGCCCTTGATGATTTCAGCGGCCAGCACCGAGCGTTTTTCCCGCGTTTCGGCCACCTGCACCAAAGCAGGACGCGTACCTTCTGCATCCAGACTGATCCACGTGTAGGCCACCCGCACCTCCAGGCCGCGCATTTCGTCATCGCGGATGTGCACCTCGTAACTGTTGCCTTTGGGCTCGTTGGGCTGGGGCAGCGGCAAGTCGCGCTCCCCGCTGAGGTGCTCATTCAGGGCACCGCGAACCTGGTAGTAGACCAGGTCGGTCTCATCGGCCCGCAAAAGCTCTCTCGCCGTCTGTGGCAAGCTGAACTGCACGCTGTTATCGGGCCCCAGCCTGACTTGCTGCGCCAAAGCCTGAACGTTGTAAACCAGTGCCCTGTCAAAAGGCTTGTTGGCCAACCCCTGGGCCACAAGCCAGGTCAAGGCCAAGCTGATCGGCCAAAGTAACAGCAGGGGCGTCAACATCCAATCCAGGATTTCGCCAAACAGCGAGCGCTGTTCGCGTTTGAAGACCCGCATATCCCAGCCTTTGGATTTCATGGCTCAAAGAAGAAGCGGCGTCGATGCAAAGCAGCTTCAGCCTGGAATTTTTTCGAGACAGTAACCCAATCCACGAACGGTGGCGATGCGAATCGGACCTTTTTCAATTTTTTTTCGCAAGCGGTGGATGTACACCTCGATGGCATTGTTGCTGACCTCTTCGCCCCATTCGCACAGGCGCTCGACCAACTGGTCCTTGCTGACGAGACGACCCGCGCGTTGCAACAAGACTTCGAGCAAACCCAGTTCGCGGGCTGACAACTCAACCATCTTGCCGTCAATGGTGGCGACGCGTCCCGACTGGTCATAAATCAGCGGCCCATGCTTGATTTGCGAAGTCGCTCCACCCATACCCCGACGGGTGAGCGCGCGCACACGGGCTTCGAGCTCCTGCAGGCTAAAGGGCTTGGCCATGTAGTCGTCCGCACCGTAGTCCAGGCCCTTGACGCGCTCTTCCACGCTGTCGGCCGCCGTGAGGATCAGCACCGGCAAAACAGAACCTCTGGCACGCAAGCGTTTGAGCACTTCCAGACCGTGCATTCTGGGCAAACCCAGATCCAGGATCAGCAGATCAAACTCATTGTTGGTCATGAGGGCCGCATCGGCCTCGCTGCCACTGGCCACATGGTCCACCGCAGCCCCTGCGCTGCGCAAGGTGCGCAACAAACCATCGGCCAACACCTGGTCGTCTTCGGCTATCAAAATGCGCATGACTGTCTCCTGTTGTTGTGGCTCAGGTGCCGAATGCTTTGCCTCGGCCCAGTGATTTTAGTGGCTGGTGGGCGGGGAACCTGCAGACAAGCTGCGGCGGCACGTCAATGCGCATAAGCCTCCAGCCCCAAAGCCACCACCGTGGCCACATCCTTGCCCACCGCATCGCGAAACTCGGCTTCCGCCTGCGCCACCGCATCCTTGAAAGCCTCCAGCCAGGCCAGGCCCACCGGTGTGAACACCACGCGCCGCGCACGCGCGTCCACAGGGTCAGGCTCGCGCCGCACCAAGCCCCAAGCGGCGCATTGGTCCACCAGATCGCCCATGGCCTGCTTGCTCATCCCCGCAGCGCGCGCCAGATCGGTCAGGCGCGATCCCTCCAGGGCCAGATGCCGCGTGATGTGCACATGCGCGGCGCTGATCTGGTCTCTTGAAGCCAAATTGGCCAAGGCCAGCGGCACACCCTCATTGCCCGCCATCAGATGCAGCACGCGCTCGTCAAAACGCCGCATGGCGTGGCCCAACAAACGGCCCAAATGGGTCTGGCGCCATCGGTCGTCTGGTCTTTCACTGGCCTCGGGAAATGTGTTGGGGATCAATGGCATGGCTTATATGATAAGGCAAACTGACTAAAAATAGTGTTTACAGCGATATACGGGTCGTTTAAAGTACTGTTCATGCATCCAGTAAGCAGTCTATCGCTGCAAACCACGGTGCCCAACCCATTGATATTCAAGGAGATTCCCATGAGCGACGACCACAGCGAAAAGTCCAAAGCCCTGCAAGCCGCCCTGGCCCAGATTGAAAAGCAATTCGGCAAAGGCACCATCATGCGCCTGGGCGAAGGCGAAGCCATCGCCGACATCCAGGTGGTGTCCACCGGCTCTTTGGGCCTGGACATCGCTTTGGGCGTGGGCGGCCTGCCCCGTGGCCGTGTGATCGAAATTTATGGCCCTGAGTCTTCGGGCAAAACCACGCTCACGCTGCAAGTCATCTCGGAAATGCAGCGCTTGGGCGGCACCTGCGCCTTTGTGGACGCCGAACACGCGCTGGACGTGCAATACGCCCAAAACCTCGGCGTCAACCTGCAGGACTTGCTGGTCAGCCAACCCGATACCGGCGAACAAGCGCTGGAAATCGTGGACAGCCTGGTGCGCTCCGGCGCGGTGGACCTGGTTGTCATCGACTCGGTCGCCGCCCTCACGCCCAAAGCCGAAATCGAAGGCGACATGGGCGACAGCCTGCCCGGCCTGCAAGCGCGTTTGATGAGTCAGGCCCTGCGCAAGCTGACCGCCACCATCAAAAAGACCAATTGCACCGTCATCTTCATCAACCAGATCCGCATGAAGATTGGTGTCATGTTCGGCAGCCCCGAAACCACCACCGGCGGCAACGCGCTCAAGTTCTACGCCTCTGTGCGTTTGGACATCCGCCGCACCGGCACCATCAAAAAAGGCGACGACGCCATCGGCAACGAGACCAAGGTCAAAGTGGTCAAGAACAAGGTCGCACCACCCTTCAAGACGGCCGAGTTCGACATCCTGTTTGGCGAGGGCATCAGCCGCGAGGGCGAGGTCATCGACATGGGCGTGAATGCCAAGATCGTGGACAAGTCCGGCGCCTGGTACGCCTACCAGGGCGAGAAAATCGGCCAGGGCCGTGACAACGCCCGTGAATTTCTGCGCGAGAACCCCGCTTTGGCCCGCGAAATCGAGAACAAGGTGCGCGAATCGCTGGGCATCCGCCTGCTCGAATCGGCGATTGCCGAACCCAAAGGCGACTGAGCTTGAACAAGCCCGGCTTTCAGCCCTCGCTCAAAGGTCGCGCGCTGCGGCTTTTGAGCCAGCGCGAACACTCGCGCACCGAGCTGGAACGCAAGCTGGCCGCGCACGAGCAAGTGCCGGGCGAGCTGGCCAAAGCCCTGGACGAGCTGCAAGCGCGGGACTTCATCAACGATGGTCGCGCTGTGGAGTCCGTGGTCCACAGACGCGCCGCCAAACTGGGCGGCGCCCGCATCAAACAGGAGTTGGCAGCCAAGGGCTTGTCGGGCGACGCAGTGACCGAGGCCTTGGCCCAACTCAAAGCCACCGAATTGGATCGCGCCCAAGAAGTCTGGCAAAAGAAATTCGGTAGCGCCCCTGCAGACCCGCAAGCACGGGCCAAACAAATCCGCTTTTTAATCAGTCGCGGTTTCGGTGCCGAAGTGGTCAGGCGGATCGTGCCCGGCGTGGACTGAGGCCGCCCCCATCGGTGGCTCAAGGTTTCAGGTCAAGTGGCACCTGGGCATCGGCCGCGGCTTTGGCCCAATGACGGTCTTCCGCCGCCCGCTCGGCGTACCGGTTGAAGCGCCAGGATGTGCCCTCGATCGTGATGCGGCGCCAAACGGCACGCTTTTCGCCTGGGCTCAATTCAATCCAGACCTGCACCTCTTCAAAGCTGCGACCACAGCCCTTGCAGGTTTCATCGCCCTGACTGGTCGAACAAATCGCAATGCAAGGCGTATCGGGCGTGCTGGCGTACCAGTCCTGCCAGGCCTGTGCGGCGGCCACAGGCAATGTGAACTCATCGGCCAATTCCTGGCGGTGGTAAACCATCAGTGCGTACACCTCGGCCAATGCTCGCAACTCGGGCGGCAGAGCCACCCCATCCGGAGAGGGGTTCTTGTTGCGCCAGTGGTTGATGGCCGCTTCGATGTCGGTGATGTGGATGCCGGCCATGATGGGATGAAGTCAGGGAGGGCGATCATAGCCCCAATGGACAGACTCAGCGCTCGGGTGCTTGCAACGCCCGCAAACGCTCTCGGGCATGCCGCAGGCGAACATCCACAATGGACGCTTCAATGTGTTCGTCCGGCTGCAGTCGACCTTTGACAGCCAACTCCTGCGCCGCACGGAAACGGTCTACAGCGCCGGGCCAATCCAGGCGTGCAGACTGGGCTTCTCCGGCCGCCCGCAAAGCGGCCAAGGCTTGCCCCTGCACCGAAAGCAAACCCGACAGCCGATCCCAAGCCTGGGCATCCAGCGGTGTCTGGTGAACCATCTCCCGCAACTGCGTCTTGACCAATGGCATCAGCGCATGGTCTGGCAAGCGCTGCAAAACCTGGGCCAGCACCATCAATTCAGGACGCCGGAACCTCTGACCGCTGGTCTCTTGAGTCAACACCTGCACCGCCAAAGCCGGGTTCTCTTGGCGCTCGGCCACCTCGGCCTGAAGCAACCGCAGGACACGTTGTGCTGCCGCATGTGAAGGCAGGTGCCGTTGAGACTGGAGCAATGCGTTCAAGGCCTGCAAGCTGCGCTGGGTTGCGACTGCGTCGCGCAGCAGCACATGGGACAGCGTTGCTGCATACAGCGCAGCAGCCTGATCGGCTGGGGACGCGGAAACGGGCAAGGATGCTGGCCCCTGGATCCAGGCCTTGAGGGCGTCGGGACTGCTTTGTGACAACACCC
>ERZ1022756.571-NODE-571-length-9909-cov-12.246093_pt1 | contig 9909 bp, 7 predicted proteins | sample MGYA00520902_ERZ1022756 | MGnify/ENA primary metagenome ERZ1022756 (study PRJEB33162, sample SAMN09537601) | freshwater metagenome | isolation source: freshwater | place: Canada:Alberta | collected 2017-07 | study: EMG produced TPA metagenomics assembly of the... | reverse complement strand
GCTTGGACTCCATGGTCTGCGACGACAGATCACGCGTATCCACACCGCCCAACGTGACTTCGGCTTTTTTATAGCCTTCGCTGCCGGTGGGGGTGAGGCACCAGTTGGACAGCGCTTCGGCCAGTTTATTCAGGGCCTTGTCGGGAACTTCGGCGGCGGTGCGTTGCAAGGCAGGGTCCTGGCTGACCCAAGCCTCGGCCAGGCGGCTGGGCACCAGGGTGGCGAGCTCGTTGCCCAGCAGCTTTTTGGAGCGCAGCTTGGCTTCTTGCAGACGCTCGGGCAAGTTCATCTCGGGGGCCAGGTTCAGGCGGATCGGCGTGCCTTCATGCCAATAACTCGAAATTTGTAACACGCCTGGACCGGACAGACCCCGGTGCGTGAACAGCAGGTCCTCGTCAAAGTGCATGCGCCTCTTTTTTTCGCCCGTTTCGATGCCCACGGGCAATGCGAGTCCGGCCAGCTGGGCGTATGGGGCCCAGGCCTCTCCGTCAAAGGTCAGGGGCACCAGGCCAGGGCGACGCTCCACCAGGCGAAGACCAAACTGGCTGGCGATCCGGTAGCCCCAGTCGCTGGCCCCGATTTTGGGAATCGACAAGCCGCCCGTGGCCACCACCAGCGCAGCGGTTTGAACTGTGCCATGGCTGGTTTCGAGGGTGTAGAGGGTGTTGTCTTCGGAGGGCGCTTGCACCGATTTCACACTGCAGCCGCTGCGGATGTCCACGCCGCCCATCGCGCATTCGGCCAGCAGCATGCGGATGATGTCTTCGGCCGAGTGGTCGCAAAACAGCTGGCCTTTGTGCTTTTCGTGGAAAGCGATGCCGTGTTTTTGCACCAGATCAATGAAGTTTTGCGGCGTGTAGCGCGAGAGGGCCGAGCGGCAAAAGTGCGGGTTCTGACTGATGAAGTGTTTTTGCGGAGCCGATGCGTCGAGCAGCCGGTTGGTGAAGTTGCAGCGACCGCCACCCGAGATGCGGATTTTTTCGGCAAGCTTGTCGCTGTGGTCGATGACCAGCACCTTGAGCCCGCGCTGGCCCGCTACGCCCGCGCAAAACAAGCCGGCTGCCCCGGCCCCAACGATCACCACATCCCATGTGTTCATGCTTGGAAGTTTAGTCGCTTGGACCTTGATGTCCGACGTGCTTCAGGCCTGCCTTTGCTTGGCCTCCATGGCATGCATTTGCCAAGACAGCGCACCTTGCACCACATCGCCCACGACGATGATGCTGGGGCTTTGCAGTTGTTCTCGTCGTACGGTATCCACCAGCTGACTCAGTGTGGTCAGGGCTTGCCGCTGTAGCGGCAAGCTCGCGTTCTGGACGATGGCCACGGGCGTGACTGCTGGCAAGCCCTGCAGCAAACCGCTGCTGATGTGCTCGAGGCCGCTCACACCCATGTAAATCACCAAGGTCAATTTGGCCTGGTGCGCTGTGGTCGCCAGCTGCACCCAGTCGGTGCCGCTGTCGCCGGGTTTGGCGTGGCCGGTGACGAACACCACACCGTGCGCGTGATCGCGGTGTGTCAAGGGGGCGCCCAGACTGCTGATGCCCGCCAGGCCCGAGGTGATGCCGTTGACCACATCCACCTCAATACCCTCAGCCCGCAGGTGTTCGACTTCTTCGCCGCCCCGGCCAAAGATGAACGGATCTCCGCCTTTCAGGCGCACCACCTGTTCGCCAGCTTTCACGGCCTGAATCATCAGCTTGTGGATGAAGGCCTGTGGCGTGCTACTGCAGCCACCGCGCTTGCCCACATGGATGATGCGCGCTGTGGGTGAAACATGGCTCAGAACCTGCTCATTGACCAAGTCGTCAACCAACACCACTGTGGCGCTGGCAATTGCTTTGACGGCTTTGAGGGTGAGCAGCTCCGGGTCGCCGGGGCCTGCGCCCACCAGAGCGCAACGTGGGGAAGGAAAAGAGGTCATGTCTGTTCAGAAAATCGAAGCCTTTGAATTTTCTGATCACTCCGCGCCTCTTACAAATACATATTTGGCATATGTTGAATGACGGAGGTGCACATGCCATGGACCGCTGTGGCCACGGACCGGGTATGACAAGGGGTCAGGCGGCGTTCATGCCGTGCTGCAATTTCAGCGGGGTGCAGGCAGCTGAAGCCCAAAAGCCCAACAACGCGCGCACCGCATCCGCTTGATGGCTGCTGCAGACCACGCTGCCTGAAAACGTGGTGATGATCTGCACCGCCTGGGGCAGGGGGCCGAGGACGGTGATGCCCTTCATCCCCCGCATTTCGCTCAACTGCTGAAACCCGAGGGCCACCTCGCCTTGCGCGATCAGTGCGCCGACCGGTACGCCCGGTTGGGCTTGCACGATGCGGTCCTTGATGTGTTCGGCAATGCCCCAAGCCTCAAACTGTTTGGCCAGTTGAACGCCGCTGGGGCCGGTCGAGTAGCCCAGCGTGGGCGCGGCCAGGACCGCGGCTTTGAGCGCGGCTTCGGTCGAGATATCCGGCGCAGCCTGCCCCTCACGCACAGCGACTGCCACACCCGATTGCACCAGATCGACCCTGCTGCCCGCCAACACATGGCCACTGGCGATCAGCTTGTCGATGGCGTCACTGGCCAGCACCACGCCGTCAAAGGCTTCGCCCGCCTGTATGCGTTTGGCCGCGTCAACGCCACCGACCGATTCGACCAGAACTTGAACATCGGGGGCCTGCGCTTTGTACAGCGCCACCAGGTCGGCCAGAAGTGGTTTGGTGGCCATGGAGGAAATCAGTCGGAGTGTGGTCATGGGAAAGAGGTTGGATGAGATCAATCTTGCAGATTATGGCCAAGCACTCATGCCTGAGTGCATGCGCCGCTTAAACTACCTGCTATGCAAATTTTGGGCATTGAATCTTCCTGCGACGAGACCGGCGTGGCTCTGGTGGAAACCACGGGTGACGGCTTGCCGCGCCTGTTGTCGCATGCGCTTTACAGCCAGATTGAGATGCACCAGGCTTATGGCGGTGTGGTGCCTGAGCTGGCCAGCCGCGACCACATTCGTCGGGTGTTGCCACTCACGCGCCAGGTGCTGGCCGAGGCGGGAGCCACATTGGCCGATATCGATGTGGTCGCCTACACCCGGGGGCCGGGCCTGGCCGGAGCGCTCCTGGTGGGGTCGGGCGTGGCCTGTGCGTTGGCCGCTTCCTTGAGCAAGCCGGTATTGGGCGTGCACCACCTGGAAGGGCATTTGCTCTCGCCATTTTTGAGCGCCGATCCGCCCGAATTCCCCTTCATCGCCTTGCTGGTGTCGGGCGGCCACACGCAATTGATGCGGGTGGATGGCGTGGGCCGCTATGAACTGCTGGGTGAGACCATTGACGATGCCGCAGGAGAAGCCTTTGACAAGTCAGCCAAGCTGATGGGCCTGCCTTACCCTGGCGGCCCCGGCCTGTCGCGCTTGGCCGAGCAAGGCAACCCGGCCGCTTACAAGCTGCCGCGCCCGTTGTTGCACAGCGGTGATCTGGATTTTTCCTTTGCCGGATTGAAAACGGCAGTGCTCACTCAAAGCCAGAAAATCGGTCCCGCTGCCCACACCGAAGGTGCACCCGAGCGGGCTGACCTGGCCGCATCCACCCAGGCCGCGATTGTGGAGGTGCTGGTCAAAAAGTCGATGACTGCACTCAAAAGTACCGGCATGAAGCGTCTGGTGGTGGCCGGTGGCGTGGGGGCTAACCGCGAGCTGCGTGCCCAACTCCATGCCGCCTGCACCAAAGCAAAAGTGCGAGTGCATTACCCGGAGCTGCACCTGTGCACCGACAACGGCGCCATGATCGCCATGGCCGCGGCCATGCGCTTGCAAGCCGGAGAGCACCAGGGCGAGGCGCGTTACAGCTTTGACGTGAAGCCACGCTGGCCGCTTCACGAGTTGGTCAGCCCTTGAGGCCTAAGAGCGCGTCCTGAACAAGCCCTGTCGAATTGCGGGTTAACCCTAGTCTGCACAGCCTGACTGGTTAAACTGCGTTTCTTTTTTTGTCTGGGCCGGTTCGCGGTCCATTTTTCCATGCATTCACTGCCCTTTTTTTCCCGTCGTACTTGGATGGCCTGTGTTGGGGCCTTGTGTTTTGCTTCCGCCCATGCTCACTCCCCGGCGCCCATCAAATTGGCCTTGATTGAAGGCCTGAGTGGTCCTTTTGCCAACACGGGCGAAGCCGTGGTTCGCAACATTGCCTGGGCCGTTGAGCGGGTCAATGCCCGTGGGGGTGTGAAAACAGCCCAAGGCATGCGCACGCTGGTGCTGGATCGCTACGACAGCAAAGGCCAAAGTGAAGAAGCCTTGTCGGCTCTGAAGTCGGCCATTGACGAGGGTGCTCAGGTGGTGTTGCAGGGCAACTCATCAGCCAATGCTTTGGCCTTGATCGATGCGATCAACAAGCACAATGAGCGCGAGCCTGCCAAGCGCGTGCTGTTTTTGAACTACTCGGCGGTTGATCCGATTCTGACCAACGAAAAATGCAGTTTCTGGCACTTCCGGTTTGACGCCCATGCGGACATGCGCATGGCGGCTTTGATGGAGGTGCTCAAAGGTGACACCACGGTCAAATCGGCGTATCTGATCGGGCAGGACTACAGCTTTGGCCAGGCGGTGTTGCGGGAAGCCCGCAGGCAGCTGGGGCTGCAGCGTCCTGACGTGAAGATTGTGGGTGACGAACTCCACCCTTTGGGGCGTGTCAAGGATTTCCTGCCCTATGCAGCCAAGATCAAGGCCAGCGGGGCACAGGCCGTCATCACGGGCAATTGGGGCAACGACCTGACGCTGTTGGTCAAGGCGGCCCGGGAAGCCGGTTATGAGGGCAAGTTTTATACCTTTTATGGCAATGCATTGGGTGCGCCGGCCGCCATCGGCGAGGCCGGTATCGACCGTGTGATTGCCGTGGCCGATTGGTTGCCGAATGTCCCGGGTCAGGCCAGCGAGCAGTTTTACCAGTCGTTTCGCCAGCGTTTCCCCAAACCTTCCGAGGACTATGTGCATGTGCGCATGCAGCTCATGATGGAAGCATTGGCGCAAGCCATCGAAAAAGCCGGGAGCAGTGAGCCCATGGCCGTGGCCTTGCAATTGGAAAAAGTTCGCGTCAGCCTTGCCGGGCAAACCGGCACGATGCGGGCCGAAGATCACCAGTTTCAGCAGCCCTTGGTGGTGGGCGTGATGGCCAGACAGGGGACGCCGGGTGTGCCCTTTGATGTCGAAGGCTCCGGTTATGGCTTCAAGGTGGTGCGCCAGATCAAGGCTGAGCAGGCCCGCATGCCCAGCACCTGTAAGATGGTTCGGCCAGGCACTTGAATGACCTAGAATCGGCCGTCTCCCGAGTGGGACAGTTTTTCATTTTCTTTAACCCGTCGCCAGGGGAGCTCCGAAAAGAGCTGAGATTGCGTCTGAATCGACGCTGACCCTGGAACCTGATCCGGCTCATACCGGCGGAGGAAGCGCGACATGCTGTACGTCACCACGGCCGCCATTTTGGCGGCACTCGTCTTTTTCATCTGGGTTGCACTCCGCGATCGAGTGCCAGTGGCCAATCTGGATGATTACCTGACTGCCAGGGGTTCTCAAAAAGCATCCACCTTGGGGCTGTCGTTTTTGGCATCTGGCATGGGTGCCTGGATATTGTTTGTTCCACCCGAGATCGGTGCCTTTGTCGGACCGGTGGCCTTGGTGGGTTATGCGCTGGCTGCGGCGCTGCCGTTTTGGCTCCTGTCTTGGCTGGGCCCGGCGATTCGTCAGCGAGTGCCTCACGGCCGCACCATCGCTGAATATGCCCAGGACCGCTTTGGCAAGGGCATGCGCTTGTGGGTCACAGCCTTGTCGGTGTTGTACATGCTGTGCTTTATCACGGCGGAGCTGACGGCCATTGGTGCAATCACGGGCTTGTTGTCCGAACTGCCGGGCAGCTGGGTGATCGTGGCTGTTGCGGTCACGACCTTGATCTACACCACCTGGGGCGGTCTGCGCGCCAGCCTGGTCACTGACCGATGGCAGGCCTGGTTGCTCTTGGCTTTACTGGTCATTGTGATCGGCGTGGTGCTGACCAGTTTGCCTCAGGGTGCCGTCACCCAACCGTGGCCCGCGGCACCCTTGGAGGTGTCCCTGAGCGTGGCGTTGACGCTGTTGATTGCTGTGACGGCTGCCAATATTTTTCACCAAGGCTACTGGCAGCGGATTTGGTCTGCGCGCAGTGATACCGAGCTGCGTCGAGGTGCTTGGTGGGGCGGCGTGCTCACCATCCCCGTGATGTTGGTCATGGGTGCTCTGGGCATGCTGTGCATGGCCATGGGCAAAAACCCGGGCTCGCCACCGATCCCATTTTTTGCTTTGCTGTCCGATGCGCCCCAATGGCTGGTCTTGCCCACGTTGGTGCTGGCCGTTGCCCTGGTGGCCTCATCGGTGGACACGCTGCAAAGTGGTATCGCCTCTTTGGTGGTCACGGCGCGGCCCGATGTCTCCCTGGCTTCTGCTCGGTGGGTCACGGTTTTGCTGATGTTGCCTGTGGTGTGGGTGTCGCTTCAGGGCTTGTCGGTGCTGCGCCTGTTCCTGATTGCGGATTTGCTCTGCGCCACGGCCGTGGTGCCTGTCATGCTGGGCTTGTGGAAGCGCATGACGCCAAGCGCCGCCGTTGCTGGCGCTGTGGCGGGTCTGGTGGGGGCCATCGTTCCCGGCTGGTTCAGTGGCGGCAGTCTGGCTGCTGGCGTGCTGGCCGCGAGTTTCCCGACCAGCGTCCCAACGCTCGCACCTTTTGCGGGCGCTTTGTTGGCCTCGACAGTCGTGAGTCTGGTGTTGGCCTGGATGCGGCCTCAAGCTTCAACTGTTTAAGGGTTTACCCTGGTACGAACGCCGAGGCTGGCCGCTGGTTTTGGCGGGGAATTTTGATTAGCATGCTAACCATTTCCGGCGTCATCCTGCGCTGGGTGCTTCAACTTGACCTGTTCTGATCCCAATCAGGGGAGGGATCAAGTCTGTTCATGGAAAGCTTCGCACGATGCAAACTGCTGAAAACTATATCCAAGGTCAATGGGTCAAGGGCTACGACGCCCACATGCGCGGCGATTCGTTTGACCCTGCAACCGGGGAAGCTGCGGCTCATTTCGTGGCCGCCAGCGTGCCAGAAGTGGAGGCCGCCATCGCCAGCGCCCGTCGTGCTTTTGAAACCACCACCTGGGCCCAACAGCCTAAACTGCGCTCGGATGTGCTGCGGCTGTTCGCCGACCGTCTGGAGCACAACAAGGCCCAAGTGGTGCAGACACTTGTCCAGCTCAACGGCAAGTTGCAGCGTGAGGCTGAGGGCGAGGTCATGGCCGGGATTTCAGAATTGCGCTACTACGCTGGTCTGGCACGCAACCTGTTCGGGCGTGTGATCGAGATGGAGCCCCAGGTGTATTCGCACATCGAGCGCGAGGCCATCGGGGTGGCCGCGATCATCGTGCCCTGGAATGCACCGGTCACTTTGCTGGTGCGATCGCTGGCACCCGCACTGGCTGCAGGGTGCACCGTGGTGATCAAGGCCGCGCACCAGACCGCATTGGTGCACACCCAGGTCATGGCCTGTCTGGTGGCAGACGAGCGCATTCCGCCGGGCGTCATCAATTCCTTCATCGAGCAGGACATCGTGGCGACGCAGCATTTGTGTGCACACCCCGAGGTGGATGTGATCAGCTTTACCGGATCCACCCAAGTGGGCCAACAGATCGCCTTATCAACCGCCAAAAATTTGACCCGACTGTCCTTGGAACTGGGGGGCAAAGCCCCTGCCATCGTGCGGGCTGACGCCGATATGGCCGCCACGGTCCGCGGCATCGTGGGTGGGGCTTGTGTCATGGCGGGGCAAATGTGCACGGCGATCAGCCGTGTGCTGGTGCATGAGTCGGTGGCCCATGAGTTCTCGGTCAAACTGGCGCATGCCCTGTCTTACGTCAAGGTCGGCCCGGGCCATCTGCCCGGTTCGGCCATGGGCCCTTTGATCGACCAGCGCAACCAGGCGCGGATTCTGGACGAAGTGCGTGCCGCCAGCCAGGACTGTCGCGTCTTGTTGGCCGGGATTGTGCCGACGGACACACCGCGTGGCGGCGCCTTCATCACGCCCTCACTGGTGGCGACGCAAGACCTGAACAGCCACTATGTGCAGGACGAAATTTTCGGCCCACTCATCACCCTGGAGCGGTTTGAGTCGGATGACGATGCGGTGCACCGGGCCAATGCCACCCGCTATGGTTTGGCCGCCTCGGTGTGGACGCAGGATTTCCGGGCGGCACGCAATGTGGCTCGGCGCATCAAGTTTGGCAACGTGTGGGTCAACTCACACAACCGACTGTTTGCCGAAATTGAAACCGGGGGGTACCGCCAAAGTGGCTTCGGGCGTTTGCACGGCGTGGAGGGCCTGAACGATTTCATGGAAACCAAGCATGTGTTCATGCCTTGCAACGACTGAACCGATGGCTCTTGGACAAGGCCTTGCGCCTTGTCCCGCATTTGCCAAGGCCCTTCGGGCTGGCCTGCTAATCTGGTGGCATGAGTTCCACCAACACCGCAGCCGCGGAACACCTGATTGATTCGGCCTATGCTGCCCGGCGTTTGCTGGTCACGCTGGCCTTGATGACGCTGGGTGGCTCCAGCATGTACGTGGTGGCCGTGGTGCTGCCTGCCGTGCAGGCCGAGTTTGGCGTCAGCCGGGCCGATGCCTCCTTGCCCTATACCTTGATGATGATCGGCTTTGGTGTCGGTGGCTTGTTCATGGGGCGCTGGGCCGACCGCGCGGGCGTCCATGTACCCTTGCTGCTCGGTGGCATGGGCACAGGTCTGGGCTTCATCGGGGCCAGTTTGTCGGGCAACATCTGGTGGTTTGCGCTGGCGCATGGCTTGCTGCTGGGGCTGATCGGCAGTTCCACCACCTTTGCGCCCTTGGTGGCCGACACCTCGCTGTGGTGGCGCAAGCGCCGGGGTATTGCTGTGGCGGTGTGCGCCAGTGGCAATTACGTGGCCGGGGCGCTTTGGCCGCCTTTGGCCCAGCATGGTGTCGAGACCGTGGGCTGGCGCAGCACCTACGTGGCGCTGGGCCTGTTTTGCGGCATCGGCATGGTGCTGCTGAGTTTGCTCATGCGTCAAAGGCCGCCGTTGTTGCAAACCCCGGTGGCGGGCAGCGCTCAGGCCCAGCAGTCGCAGCGTCCTTTTGGCATGAGCCTGAACAAAGCGCAGTTCTTGTTGTGCGTGGCGGGCGTGGCCTGCTGTGTGGCCATGGCGATGCCTCAGGTGCACATCGTGGCGTACTGCACTGATCTGGGTTTTGGCGCCGCACGCGGTGCAGAAATGCTCTCGCTCATGCTGGCCAGCGGCATTGCCAGTCGATTGATTTCAGGCGCCATTTGTGACCGGATTGGCGGCCTGCGTACCCTGGTGCTGGGCTCGGTCTTGCAGGGCGTGGCTTTGTTGCTGTTCTTGCCTTTCAATGGCCTGGTGTCCCTCTACATCATCTCGGGCCTGTTTGGCTTGTTTCAGGGCGGTATCGTGCCCGCCTACGCCATCATCGTGCGCGAGTACTTTCCGGCCAAAGAAGCGGGTTCACGCGTCGGGGCGGTCATCATGGCCACGCTCTTGGGCATGGCGCTGGGCGGCTGGATGTCGGGCAAGGTGTTTGACATCACCGGCTCCTACCACGCTGCTTTCATCAATGGCGTGCTCTGGAATGCGCTGAATTTGAGCATCGCCTTGTGGCTGCTGTGGCGGGTCAAACGGGCGGCCGTTCAGCCCACTTGATCCGCCCATGTCGCGTGTGGTGGTTTTGAGGTTCAGGCCCCCAAGTGCCGCACCGCGTCCGATACACGCATGCCCAGTTGCAGGCCCTGCGCCAGTGCCAAAGCGTTCAGGCCGTTGACCACGCCGTTGTCCAGCCCGTCTTGCGCCTCGCCAATGCGGGCCGAGG
>ERZ1022756.568-NODE-568-length-9966-cov-8.157502_pt1 | contig 9966 bp, 10 predicted proteins | sample MGYA00520902_ERZ1022756 | MGnify/ENA primary metagenome ERZ1022756 (study PRJEB33162, sample SAMN09537601) | freshwater metagenome | isolation source: freshwater | place: Canada:Alberta | collected 2017-07 | study: EMG produced TPA metagenomics assembly of the... | reverse complement strand
GCAACAGCAAGACCATGTGCGTAACTCAGAACAGTCGAAGCGTGACTGTTCTCGATGAAGTCGTGACGACTTTCTTCACGGCTGGGGTAACCCGAGATGCCGTCGTGTTGACGCAACTTTGCAAAACCCGATTGGCGTCCCGTCAGGATCTTGTGCACGTACGCCTGATGGCCGGTGTCCCACAGGACGGCATCAGTAGGGGATTCAAAAACGCGGTGCAGTGCAATGGAAAGTTCGACAGCACCCAAGTTGGAACCAAGGTGTCCACCAGTTTCGGCGACTGCGCCGACAATGAATTCGCGAATCTCTTCGGCGAGCTCATTGAGTTGGGGAAGAGACAACGGGCGCAGATCAGCAGGCTCGTGAATGCTGGGGAGAAGCGCCATATGTATATAAGGCTACGGTCTGAGTCATATGAAGGACATATTTGATCTATCAGGCAAGGTGGCTCTCGTCACCGGAGGCAATGGGGGCATTGGCTTGGGTATGGCACGAGGGCTTGCCAGCCGCGGGGCCAGCATCGCCATTTGGGGGACCAATGCTGAGAAGAATCGCTCAGCGCGCGCAGAGATTGAAGCCATGGGGGTGCGTGTCGCTGATTTCATCTGCGACGTGGGTGACCAGGAGCAAGTGGTGGCTTCCTTTGCTGCAACCTTGGAAGTGTTCGAACATGTTGATTCGTGCTTCGTGAACGCCGGGGTGGGCGGAGCAGCTGAGAGTTTCGTGACGATGACTGATGATGAATGGCATCGCGTGATGCGCGTGAACTTGGATGGCGCTTTCTACACGGCACAAACTGCAACTCAACACATGGTTGCTGCGGGTAATGGCGGGTCATTGGTGTTCACCACATCAGGCTCTGCATATTTCGGTCAACAACGCGGCCAGCACTATGGCGCGTCAAAGGCTGGTCTCATTTCGATGATGCGTGCAATTGCAGTTGAACACGCACGTCACGGCATTCGCAGTAATGCAGTGTTGCCCGGGTGGATCATGAGTGAGATGACTGCACCTGCATTGGGCTGGGACAAGTTTGCAGAAAAGGTATTACCGCGAGTACCGATGCGCAGATGGGGTGACCCCGATGACTTCAGCGGTATCGCTGCATATCTCGCAAGTGATGCAAGCAAATATCACACCGGCGATGTCATCACCATCGACGGCGGCTATCACAGCTTCTAGCGATTAGTTCGCGGCGCTCTGTGATGGGTGGTGTGAACGAGCCTCTTCGAATTGCTTGTCGAGGCGCCGCTGATTCCACTTATGACCTGCATTACCGACGAGAAAACCGAATGCAAGCGCAAGAAGCCCGCCGATGCCGTCAAACCAGAAGTGATTCCCGGTGACAACAATGGTGAACAGCGTGAGAGCCGGATACAGCAGCACCGCCGCTCGAACCCATCGCTTGCGAGCCAGTGGCCAAATACCGAATGCACACCACGATGCCCAGCCAATGTGCAAAGACGGCATTGCGGCGTACTGATTTGATGCCTTTGCGATGCCACCAGAGTTGAAGTCCCACGGGCCGCCGTACTCATCCAACGTGTCAACAAAACCGAAGTTCTCTGCACCGTTGTAGTTGCGCAACTTTGACTCAATACACGCACCGCCGTATTGGTACGGCTGGCTGATGGAAGGACACGGTGCATCGAGCAGGCGTGGTGGCATCAGTGGGAAGAGAGAGAACCCGACAATGGCAATAGCGGTCATGCCAGCCAGTGCATTGCGGAAGATTGGGAAGACGTCTTTTCTGCGGGAAAAGAGCACGAAGAACACCGTGATGGTGACGATGAAATGGGCAGTGCCGTAGTAGGTGTTGAGTACTTGGATGAACGTGCGATAGGGGAGGAACCACTGCTGAATGGTCTCTTCGTGGAAGAGACCCATCGCGCGCTCGAGTTCGATAATTTTCATCGCGTTGTTGAAGGCGCGCATCGGGATATCGGCGCCATTCACGTATTCAGATCCGAACTGATTACGGGTCAGCGAATAGACCAAATAGAAGGTGCCCATGATGAGGACTTCCTTCCACCACCGAGTTTGGTGTTCACGCACCTCGTCGGGTGTGGGGGTCGGGGTGGCCTCACTCATGTCGCACCCACAATACGACCCGTGGCTAGACGATTGGTCCCACCTCCCTGACAATGGCGCAATTGTCCCTCTGCACCCCCTGAGTAGGCTCTCCCTTGTGAGCCTTGTTGATCTGTCCCAAGAGTTTGATTCCTCCGTTCTGGCGCGAGTCCTAGCGAAGGGCCGTTCCACCGGAGCGGGTTTTTCTGAAGTCTTCATTGAAGACAAACGAAACATGGGCGCAAGCCTTGATGACGGCAAGGTCGAGGCTGTCAACAGCAGTCGCGACAGTGGTGCAGGCATCCGTGTGATCAACGGTGAAACCACTGGCTTTGCCTACACAGCCGACCTCACAGAAAAAGGTTTGCTCGCTGCAGCCGAAGCAGCTGCCGCAGCTGCTGCCACGGGCGATGGTCAAGTGCACACCGTTTCATTGGGAACAGTGGCTCGCCAAAAAGTCAACGACGTGCGCATTCCTCCTACTTCTGTTCCGAAGGCTCGCAAGGTTGAGTTGCTGATGATCGCCAACGATGTTGCACGTGGCATTGACCAGAGCATCGTGCAGGTGTCTGCCGGATATAGCGATGCAACACGTCGCATCTTGGTTGCAAACAGCGATGGCGTCCTGGCAACTGACGAACAGGTGCGCACCATCTTCCGCGTGGGCACCGTTGCAGACGGCGACACCGGTATGCAGACCGGGTACGACTCCGTCGGGTTCACTATTGGTTTCGAATTGTTCGACGAAGAGAGCATTGAAGAACTCGCCGAGCGTGCAGCGCGTCAAGCAGTCACAAAGTTGCGCGCTCGTCCCGCACCAAGTGGTGCAATGCCCGTCGTTATCAAGTGCGGTAGTGGCGGCGTGTTGTTCCACGAAGCATGTGGTCATGGTTTGGAAGCAGATCTCGTCGCGCGTGGTGCTTCGGTCTACGCAAACCGCGTGGGTGAGCTTGTGGCGTCACCGCTTGTCACGTTGGTAGACGATGGCACGATGAGTCGTGAGTGGGGCGCCATCGGTATTGACGACGAAGGCCACAAGAGCCAACGCAATGTGTTGATTGAAAACGGCGTGCTCACCGATTACATGTGGGACCACATCCGCTCGCGCAATGAAGGTCATGCACAAACCGGTAATGGTCGTCGCCAGAGCTATCAGCACTTGCCAATGGTTCGCATGACAAACACATTCGTATTGAATGGCACGGAAGAACCAGACGACATTGTGCGCGCCACTGAAAAGGGTGTGTACGTCGCAAAGTTGGGTGGCGGCAGTGTCAACACCGCAACGGGTGACTTTGTATTCGGTATGACCGAGGCCTATCTCATCGAGAACGGCGAGATCACTGAGCCATTGCGTGAAGGCAACCTGATTGGCAATGGCCCACAGGTGCTTGCAGACATTGACCTTTTGGGCAACGACTTCGCGATGGGCAACCCAGGCATGTGCGGCAAAGATGGCCAAGGCGTTCCCGTGGGTGATGGTCAGCCAACACTGCGCGTCAAGTCACTCACCGTTGGCGGAACTGCAGCATGAGTCGTCACACCGTTGACGACTTACAAGCCATCGCCGACGCAATCGTTGCTGAAGCTCGCGAGGGTGAACAGATCGCCGCATCAGTAACGCGCAGTCGTGAAACAGATGTGCGTGTACGCAACGGCGAAGTTGAACACTTTGTATCGGCACAATCACAGAGCATCAGCGTCAGTGTGATTCAAGACGGTCGCACGGGTAACTCGTCGGCTCGCATGTTCGACGAAGCCTCGTGGCGTGAAGTGCTCGCGGAAGCTCGTGAGAATGCATCGTTTGGCAGTGTTGACGAGTTCGCCGGCCTGGCTGAACCCGACGGTGTTGAGATTGTCGAGCAGAAGCTCTGGGACGACGACCTCGCAGCGTTTCCCACAGAGAAGAAGATTGAGATCGCAAAGGAACTCGAGCGTTTGGTGTTGGCCGAAGATTCGCGTTTGCGCATCGACGAAGCCGACTATGCCGATGGCGCAACAGAAGAAGCGTCAGCAACATCCCTCGGTATTCGCAGCAGCAGCCGTTCAAATAGTTGTTACGCCACTGTCAGTGTGCTGGTGGACGACAACGGTGAAACACAAACGGGTTGGGCGTATGCATTGGGCGATAGCCCCGACAAATTCGATCTACCTGCAGCTGCAAAGAAGGCTGCTGATCGCGCCACACGTTTGTTAGGTGCAGTGAAGCCCGCAAGTCGTGTCACGACTGTGGTTCTCGACCCAATGGTCACTGCACAGTTCCTCGGCATCATCAGTGGCACATTGGTGGGCGAGAACGTGGTGAAGGGCCGCAGCATTTTTGCTGATCGTTTGGGCGAACAAGTGGCTTCACCGCTCATCACGCTCATCGATGACCCCACAGATTCTCGTGCGTACAGCGCATGCGAAACAGATGGTGATGGCCTTGCGACTCGTCGCAATGTGTTGATTCAAGACGGTGTGTTGCAGATGTTCGTGCACGACGCCTACAGCGCGCGCCGTGCGAAAACGAAGAGCACGGGCAACGCAGGTGGTTGTCTTGCATTGCAGTTGGTGCCAGGTACGAAGACGCAAGAAGAACTCATCGCCGGCATTGAGGATGGAGTTCTTATTGACAGCGTGCAGGGTTTGCACAGTGGTGTGAACCCAGTGTCCGGAGACTTCTCAACGGGTGCATCGGGTCTTGTGATTCGTAACGGCAAAACCGCTGAACCGATTCGTGAATTCACCATTGCTTCCACCTTGCAGCGCATGTTGCTCGATGTGCAGGCCGTGGGTGGCGATGTGGATTGGTTGCCTTCGCGAGCAGCTGGTCTTTCCTTGGTGATCTCTGGTGTCACCATGAGCGGGGCGTAAAGCACCATGGCGATGGCAGCACTTGCTGCAATTGAGCGTCACCCGCATCTCGCTCAGCCGTGCCCCGATGGTTGGGTGCGTGTTGACATGCACAGCCACACGATGTTTTCAGGTGACTCCACCACCACATTGGATGAGATTGTCGAATCCGTGGTTGAAGCGGGCATCGATGTGTTGTGTGTAACCGATCACAATGCCATCGAAGGTGCAGTGCGTTTGCAGAAGGCACTTGATGGCGTGTGTCGCGTGATTGTGGGCGAAGAAGTGCGCACGCATACGGGCGAGATCATTGGCTTGTTTATGACGCAAAAGGTTTCGTACGGTGCATCGGCCGCAGATACCGCATCGCAGATTCGCGACCAGGGCGGCATCGTGTACATCCCACATCCGTTCGACCCCATGCGTCGCAATCTCACGGAAGAATCACTCATTCAGATCACTGAAATGGGTTTGGTCGATGCCATTGAGGGCCACAACGCCAAAACATCATTGCAATCGTTGAACAAACGAGCAGTTGCGTTCGGTGAGCACTACGACTTGGCATTAGGCAGCGGTAGTGATGCTCACGTGCCTCATGCATTGGGAAGTGCGTACATGCAGATGCCCGACTTTGATGGCCCGCAGGATTTTCTTGCGAAAGTGCGCGAAGGCGAAATCATCGGTCACCACTGGGACAAAGCACGGCCGTGGAGTGCGCGCATTGTTCCCAGTGTCGTCAATGACGACTACTAGTGAGTGGTTGCTTTCCTCAGCGGTTCAGCAGAACCGGAATCTGACGCGGTCCGCGTACCTGGCCGTTTGCCCAGGTTGTTTTCTTCGCAGGGTCAAGGGAGTAGTTCGGGAAGGCACGTAGCCATTCCTGGAATGCGACCAACATCTCAAGGCGCGCAAGGTTGGACCCTGCACAGCGGTGAATGCCCAAACCAAACGCAACGTGGCGGTTGTTCTCGCGATCCAGTTTGAAGATGTGTGCATCTTCAAACGCTGCAGGGTCGTGGTTGGCGGCTGGGAATGTCACAAGTGTTTGGTCGCCGACATGCATTGGGCAGCCCTGCACCGTTACGTCGTTAATGACTTTGCGCGCCATCGTGACTGGTGCGTAGTAGCGCAACACTTCTTCGTTTGCTGTTTGCCACAACATGTCGTCGTTATCGACTGCGATGAGTCGCTGTACTTCATCGTTGTGTTGTGCGAAGTGCCAGATGCCAGAACCGATTGCGCTCCACGTGGTGTCGATGCCCGCAACAATCTGCAATCGCACGTATCCAATCTTGATTCCCCATTCGACATCAACACCATCGATCTGTGCATTGGCGATGGTTGTGAGCAAGTCGTCCTTCGGATTCTCAAGACGATCTTTCAAGAGACCATCGATGTACTGAGACATCTCAGTGAGGACCTGCAAACGAATGGTGTTGTCTTTCGGTGCAAGTTGGAAGGTCTTGTAGATCCAATCGCGGAACAGGTCGCCATCTTCTTCAGGGAGCCCCGTGAGAATGCAGATTCCGTGAACTGGAATGTGCTGTGTGTAGTGCAAAGCAGCGTCGGTGGCGCTCATGCCATCAAGTTCGCGAATCAGTTTGCGGCAGTAGTCGCGCAGTTCTTGTTCGATGCCAGCAACAGCCTTCGGGTTGAACGCGGGAAGGATGAGGCGGCGATGACCATGGTGGTCAGGTGGGTCACTCGTAATTGGTGGTGCAGCAGCACGTGGCGCATCAGGGCGGGCAACATTCACCCACACAGAACTGAAGTCATCGGTGTTGTTTGCGATGTCGCGCACTGCATCCATCGTCACTGGCATAAACGCACGGCCGTAGCGCTCGGTGGAACCAACAGGGCACTGCTCGCGAACACTGTTCCAGATGTCGATGGCGTTTTCGCCCCATCCATCATCGAGCCAGTCCCAATCGTTCACCCAGTCGGTCACCGGTGGTGTGTCTAAACGATTATCTGCTCCGTAGGCCATGAGATTCCCCCCTCATTTACGTGAGCAGAGATTATCTCGCAGAAATCAAGGACGCCTCACCCATCTGGGTCACTGATGCAACCAATGCGGCTACGTCGGCCGGTACTGCAATGGTCATTGGTTTCAACGACGCAACGATGACTCCTGCCGCGATCACTGCTTCGCCGGCCACAACATCAACTGTGTCCCGGAGCTGCAATGGGGGAGACGGCATGTGCGCTGGCAGTGCAACGATGCGCCAGCCCGAGGGGATTGCCACGGTGTCCTGTGCAGACAACAGCATCGACATTGTGACTGCTGTATTCGGTTGCAACGCAAAACGCGCAGTGGTGCCTGGAGTGATTGTCTGCACCGCATCATCTGGGGTGACAGCCACAGGAATGTCACGCTGGCGTGTGTTTTCTGAAGTGAATTCATCGCCTTCTTTGATGGCTGAAGTGACAACAAGAACTGTGCGCTGCGATGTCCACTTCTTTTGTTGCATCGATACCGAGCGCACTGCGTGTGTGATCAATACTGCACAGAACAGCGACAGACCCAGAACAGCGACAAGTTGTGCTGTGCGCTTGACCTGCAATGCCGTAATGGTGCTGTGAACCAGCGCTGAAAGCTGTTGCGTTGCTGCACGAAGAAAAAGTGACAGTGATTTCATGGACTCCCTTTTGTTGGGAGCCATGTGTGCCGAGCGTTATCGGCGAAGGCGGGTTTAGTCGGCTGAAGAAGCGGCTGGACTGGCGCTGGAGGAGTCCGATGATGAACTCGATGAGTCTGAAGAACTTCCAGCAGTAGGGATGCTGCCGGACTTGCCGCTGTCGGTCTTGTAGAAACCGCCGCCCTTGAACGTGATGCCGACGGGTAAGAACACCTTCTTCACGGGGCGCATGGTGCCATCAACGGGGTGAAGCGCCTCAGTGAGTGAATCGTCGGAGAAATCTTGCTGGACCTCAATGGTTTCGCCTGTTTCAACAAACTTGTACACGTAGGTGGGCATCGATTTCTCCGGATAAAACACTCAGGTTCGCTGGGCGACAAATGGTATCTGACTAGTTTGGGATTCCATGAAAGCCCATACCGCTGTTATCCCCGCCGCTGGTCTTGGCACCCGTTTTTACCCCATCACGAAGGCCGTCCCCAAGGAACTGTTGCCCATCTTTGATGTGCCAGCCCTGCAACTAGTGATGGATGAGGCCATTGGTGCTGGCATTGACCACATTGTTTTGGTCTCAAGTCGTGCCAAGCCGGGTCTTGAGAATTACGTGACACCAGACCCCGGTGTCGTTGCGAAGTTGCGAGACCTCGGTCGTGATGAGACCGCAGATCGCATCTCTCGGATCGGTACCGACGTGCGCGTGAGCATCACGTACCAAGACAACCCGCGTGGGTTGGGTCATGCCATTGGTTGCGCGCAGGAGTTAGTGGGCGACGAAACCTTTGCTGTGTTGTTGCCTGATGAATTGCGCGGGGACTCCAGCATTTTGAAACTGCTGATTGATTCAAGCGATGCAACAGGAAGCAGTGCTATTGAATTGAAGCGCGTTCCGATGGAAGAGGTATCTGCCTACGGAGTTGTCAGCGTTGCACCAGGCGCTCCAGCCGATGGACCGTTTGTGATTACAGACGTGGTGGAGAAGCCACAGATGAAAGATGCCCCGAGCGATCTCATCATTCTTGGTCGCTACGTACTCACGCCACAGATGTTTGAAGAGATTGCAAACTTAAAGCCTGTCGCGAATGGTGAGTATCAACTCACTGATGCGCTGTTGTCGCAAACAAAGCACACGCCAGTGCTCGGTCATCTGACAACAACAGAGCGCTACGACACAGGAACACCATTTGGCTGGCTGACTGCTGTCATCGACATTGCATTACGTCGCAACGATGTTGGGCCTGAGCTTCGCGGCTGGCTGCAACACCGACTGGGATAACGAACCGGCTAGTTGCCTTCGTTTGTATTGCGGCGAAATGCGCCGTGTTCATCGACAACAAATCCAAACTCATCGACGCGAGCTGCGTGTTGCTCACCTGTGAGCAATGAGGTGTATTCCCATGAGTGCTCGTCATGGCGGGTGTAGCGATGCGGTGCACTCACCACGCCCAACGTTTCAACATCAATCGTGATCACTTTGATGTCGGCGGTATGGCCTACATGTAATGGCAATCGATGCGTGAGGATGCTGTTTGTAAACGGTGTATTTGCAAAATCAATGTCGACGCAGCCATCGAACTCTGTGCGGTGTGCACCATTCATTTCACCCCACCGACCATGACCATCCGTTGCAAGCCACAAATCGGGTTCTGGCAAGTCACGGAACAGCAACATCTGTTGCACCATCCATTGCGCCGACAAGCGAATCACCGCTGTTGCTTCGTCTGCCAACAGATTGACTTCTGCGGTCCAGCCTTCGTTCTCCCAGCGCAGATTCACATTGCTGCCAGGTGAACCATCCCATAGGTCCCACGCTGCGGAATGACCCGATGCAGAAGGTGGAAGATAGTTGGCCATATCCATTGTTCTATCGGACGAAATTGCTCACGGTGGTGGGGGCGTACAGAACGGCTACGGTTTTTGCCATGACGCCATTAGAAGAGGTTCGCGCTTTAGTGCTGTCGCATTGCGTTCGTGGCCCCGTGGTGTCGCTGCCGTTAGTCGATGCTCGTGGTTTGGTTCTTGCAGAACCTGTTGTGTCAGCCGAGCAAGTACCTCCATTCGCCAACACTGCTGTTGATGGCTATGCAGTGCGTGCGTCTGATGTTGCTCAGGTGCCTGTTGAACTTCGTGTGATTGGTGAAGTTGCAGCTGGAGCAGTTGCGCAAATGCCTGTTTCGGAAGGCACCGCAATTCGCATCATGACAGGCGCACCTATCCCCGACGGTTGTGATGCGATCGTCATGGTGGAAGACACCGAGCGCCTAGGCGATGACGGCGTGCGCATCTTGAAGAGTGTTGGCGTCACCGCAGGCATTCGCGATGCAGGGTCCGATGTTGAAGCTGGAACTGTCGTGTTCGAACCGGGTGTCGTCGTGACACCAATGGTGGAGGGCGTTCTCTCCAGCATCAACGCTCGCACAGTGTC
>ERZ1022756.566-NODE-566-length-9976-cov-3.545308_pt1 | contig 9976 bp, 10 predicted proteins | sample MGYA00520902_ERZ1022756 | MGnify/ENA primary metagenome ERZ1022756 (study PRJEB33162, sample SAMN09537601) | freshwater metagenome | isolation source: freshwater | place: Canada:Alberta | collected 2017-07 | study: EMG produced TPA metagenomics assembly of the... | reverse complement strand
TGATCACACTGGCAAGCTACAGACCTGAGTTCTTTAATCACAATGGTGACCAGGGAAACATTGAAGCCCTGGGCATGCAGTTGATGTGGCGTGGCATTGACTGCGAAGTTTCCAGTAAAGACTTCGACGAAGCCGATTTCTTCCTGGTAGGGGACGCCTCAAGAGCCGCCATGAGGGAATTCAGCGCTGATCTCGAACTGCTAGTGCCAATGCTTTCGCATCGCTTTGCAGCTGGATTGCCGACTCTTTTGGTTGGTTCAGCGCATGAGTTCTTTGCAGGCAAGGTTGACGGGTTTCCAGCACTACAAGCTGCTGCTAGAAAGAGCGAGTTTCGAGAGGTTCAACATGCTGGGTTATCGGCTTTTGGCTACCGAAATTCTGAATTTGCCGAAGACCTTGTGGTCTCGGGCGCATTCATCTCAACCACGCTTTTTGGTCCAGTGCTAGCAAAATCTCCGGACCTTTTGGATCTCATGCTCAAAAGATTGAGCGTTACCGAGCAGCTTCCGGCGGACATCGAAGCTGAATTGACTGCGCTTGTGCAAGAGATTCGTCAGCGAGCTATCGCTGGTTGAGATCCTCTGACTGGTCATGCCAGTTAACCGTTAGCGGAGCAAGCTTCTCTTTGTTCGCGTTGCCATGGTGTGCACAGAACAGAAGCTGTCCCACCTCTAGTTCAACGCGAATGTAGGCCTGAGCGTCGCATACGTCGCAGCGGTCTGTGGCAATTAGTTTGTCGGTCACGTTTTCCATTGCGCTTATCTAAGCACGGGCAACTGACAACTGACGCTAATCGACGCTCAGTTTCGCTAACTGCGAAGTGGCAGGACCGAGGAAGCAATGATTTCGGTTAGGTTACCCAAGTGGAAAACTACTCAGCCAGGCATCTTTCAGTCCTCGAGGGGCTGGAAGCTGTCCGCAAGCGACCGGGAATGTACATCGGCTCCACCGATGCTCGCGGGCTCATGCACTGCATATGGGAAATCATCGATAACTCAGTCGACGAGGCACTTGCAGGGCATGGAAAGGAGATCTCGGTTGTTGCCCATGCTGATGGTTCGATTTCGGTTGCTGACAGAGGTCGAGGTGTCCCGGTTGACATCGAACCGCGTACCGGCCTGACAGGCGTCGAAGTAGTTTTCACAAAACTCCATGCTGGAGGAAAGTTCGGCGGCGGATCATACGGAGCCTCCGGTGGCCTTCACGGAGTTGGCGCCTCGGTTGTCAATGCACTTAGTGAGCGGCTTGATGTTGAGGTTGACAGAGACGGCTCAACCTATGCCATGAGCTTTCACCGCGGTGAACCAGGATTGTTCTCAGGCTCGGGCCTAGATGCAGATTTCAAGCCATTTGTCGACCAGAGCGAACTCCGCAAGGTCGGCAAAGTTGCCAAAGGTGTTACTGGGACAAGGGTGCGCTATTGGCCCGACAAGCAAATCTTTGAGGCGAACGCACAGTTCTCGCTCGACGAGCTCAAGGGACGACTAAGTCAGACAGCCTTCCTAGTGCCGGGGCTGAGGCTAACCGCTCTCGATGAGCTCTCCGGCACGAGCCTGGATTTCAGGTTCGAGGGTGGAATTGCCGAGTATGTCGAGCATCTCGCCACGGACGCACCTCTCGTTCCAACAAGACGAATCCAGGAAACTGGAACCTTTAGCGAAACCATTCCAGTTCTTGATGACAGTGGGTCGATGGTTTCCAAGGAAGTGAAGCGTGAGTGCAAGGTAGACGTGGCTGTTCGCTGGGGAGTTGGCTATGAAACTGAACTTCGTTCCTTCGTAAACATCATCTCAACCCCCAAGGGCGGAACCCACCTCAGTGGTTTCGAGCTTGGGCTACTGAAATCTGTTCGCGCCGCAATTGAGACAAACAGTCGAAAGCTGAAAGCTACTGGAATCAAGATTGAGCGTGAGGATGTGGTTGCAGGTTTGACAGCGGTGGTTTCCGTTTCGCTGCCTGAGCCTCAATTCGAAGGTCAGACCAAGGAAACTCTCGGCACTCCTGCGGTGAAGCAGATTGTTGCCAACGCGGTAGCCAACTATTTTGATTCGTTCTTGGCTGGGACGGTTCGCGGAACCAAGGTTGAGGCCGAGAAGCTTCTCGAGAAAATTGTTTCCGAGGCGAAAACACGCATATCGGCTCGCTCACTCAAAGACACTCAGCGTCGCAAGAACGCTCTGGAGTCATCCTCGCTTCCAACAAAGCTGGTCGACTGTCGTGCAAGCGCCACAGAGGGGTCTGAGCTATTCATTGTTGAGGGTGACTCGGCCCTGGGAACGGCCAAGCTAGCCAGAGACTCGAAGTTTCAGGCGCTGCTACCGATCCGAGGCAAGATTCTGAATGTTCAAAAAGCCTCGCTATCGGACATGCTTTCGAACACCGAGTGCGCATCGATTATTCAGGTAATCGGCGGTGGGTCTGGCAGGACCTTTGATCTCGAGCAAGTGCGATACGAAAAGATCATTCTGATGAGCGACGCCGATGTTGATGGCGCTCACATCAGAACTCTGCTGCTGACATTGTTCTTCCGCTACATGAGGCCGCTGGTTGAGGCAGGACGCGTATATGCAGCGGTGCCACCACTGCACCGAGTAATGGTCCAAACTGGTCGAGCAAAGGAGCCGATCTACACCTACAGCCAGCAAGAGCTCACTGATCTGCTTGGCAAGCTAGAGAAGCAGGGCAAGAACTACCTGCAGCCAATCCAGCGCTATAAGGGTCTTGGTGAAATGGATGCGGATCAGCTAGCCGAAACCACCATGCAGCCACAGAATCGGATGCTTAGACGGATAACCGCCGACGATGCTGCGGTTGCCGAGGAGGTATTCGAGCTGCTGATGGGTACCGATGTCGCGCCTCGAAAGGACTTCATAATCGACTCCGCCGACAGTTTTGACCGCGAGCGAATCGACGCTTAGCTAGCAGAGCCTAGATAGCTCTCGAGGGTCGCTCCACTGCCATCACGGCGATCGTCAATAGCTGGGGCAGCTATTGAGTTACCGTCCAGGTCAAACAATCTTCCAACTTGCCCAAGGCAAGCAAAGTAGAGCTGGTCTTCGCCCTTGAGGAACCTGTGCGCACGAACACCCATCGCCCCTCGACCCTTCTTTGGATAGGCGAGGACCCTGGTGATCTTGACGCTTCCTGGGTCGGTGTCACCCAGGCTCTGGGAGCCATTAGCAGCTGTTATCAGAACCGAATCAGGCACCTGAACGCCAAAGAAAATGGCCGCTGAATCTCCCAGATTCATGCCAGCCATTCCTGAGGCTGGCAGACCCTGAGCCCTGACAGAGCTTGCGTCAAAGACCAGCACATTGGCTTCTCTGGAAACAAAGACTAGGGAGTCGCTGTCGCCTGCCTCCCCGAAACCTACGACCTGGTCGAACTCCTTTAGTGCAATGAGGCTCACCTCATCCCTGTCGGGAAGTGGACCTTCAAATCGCTTGACCACACCCTGTGCTGTGCCGAGCGCGAATGTTGATTCGGATGCCCATGGGGTGAAGCCCACGACTCTGACCCCCTTGAGCCCGAGAAACTCCTCTGGGGTAGCGAGGCCACCCGAGACCCCAGGGTTGTAGGCCGGAAGATCGCTAACGTGAACACGAATTGCCCGCCCATCACTGAGAACGAAGCCGACATCCGAGCGCATTGTGCTATCAAAAAGCTTGGTCCCGGAGTCGTGATCTACTTCAATCAGTGAGCGGAAAACTGATCCGGCTTGATTGCGGTGCAGTGTTACCGGGTCATCCGAGAGCTGCTGGACCTCGACCTTTGCACGAGTGACGACCGCAACACCGGCGGAATCGATTAGCTGAGTCCGTCTAGGGTCTCCGTACTTTTCTGCAACTGCCTCGAGTTCACGTGCGACGGTTGATCGAAGAGCCTCGTTAGAGGAAAGCAGATTGGCCAACTCCTCTATCTCTCGTCTGAGTTGATCTGCCTCTGCCTCCAACTCAATGACGGAGAATCGAGTCAGTCGACGAAGACGCAACTCAAGGATGTGGTCTGCCTGGAGCTCACTCAGGTCGAAGACTGTCATCAAGCGGACTCGTGCAGCCTCGGCTGTGTCAGATGTTCTGATGACGTCGATAACCTCGTCGATGTTTAGAACTGCGACCTGCAATCCTTCGAGTAGGTGCAACCTCGCCTTGCGGCGATCGAGGCGGTTCTGACTTCGACGCCGCACAACCTCGAGGCGGTGCTCCAAATAAACCTCAAGCAGCTGCTTCAGACCGAGCTGCTGCGGCCTCCCGGCAACTAAGGCAACGTTATTGACGCCAAAGTTCTCCTCAAGTGGAGTGAACTTGTAGAGAGCTTCCATTACCGAAGCCGGGTCAAACCCAGTCTTGAGTTCGATGATCAACCGAAGCCCGTTGTCCCTGTCGGTTAGATCTACTACATCGTGGATTCCGGTCAACTTCTTTGAGGTGACGGCATCCCGGATTCGGTCGATGACTCGCTCTGGGCCAACGAGATAGGGGAGCTCGGTTACAACCAAACCTGTGCGACGAGGACCTACTGTTTCGACCGAGACCTTCGCCCGCATGCGGAAGGAACCCCTGCCGGTCTCGTAAGCCTCAACAAGACCTTCGCCAATAAGTGCAATTGCTCCTGAAGGAAGATCTGGACCGGGGATGTGCTCCATGAGGTCAGCCAAAGAGGCCTCAGGTTTGCGAATAAGAAGATTGAGTGCTGCAACCACCTCTCGAAGGTTGTGCGGGGCCATGTTGGTGGCCATGCCTACCGCGATGCCAGATGCACCATTTACTAAAAGGTTCGGAAAGGCTGCGGGAAGAACCGAGGGCTCGGAAAGCTGAGCGTCGTAGTTGGGCTCGAAATCAACAACATCCTCATCGAGCGACTCGTTGAGTAGCAGTGCAGCTGGTGCTAAGCGAGCCTCGGTGTATCGAGCAGCGGCAGGACCATCATCTAGAGAACCGAAGTTGCCGTGGCCGTCAATTAGAGGGATGCGAAGGCTGAAGTCCTGGGACATGCGAACCAGAGCGTCGTAGATTGCGCTATCACCGTGGGGGTGCAGCTTCCCCATCACCTCACCGGTAACTCTTGCGGATTTCACATGGCCACGCTCTGGGCGAAGACCCATCTCACCCATTTGATAAACAATTCTTCGCTGAACGGGTTTTAGTCCGTCGCGGGCGTCCGGTAAGGCTCTTGAATAGATAACCGAATACGAGTACTCCAGGAAGCTCTCGCGCATTTCTTTGCCGACGTCTACGTCGACAATGCGTTCGTTGGTGTTTGACATGTTTCCCAATGTGTAAAACTTCTTCGGTGAACACGACTTTACCGCCAAGACCCAAAGCTCTCGGGAGCCTTCGGCACGTGTTCACATCGGCCCTGGACTCAGTAACTGGAATGCGGTCCCAGTTGGGATATAAGCCAAAACGCAAGGTGCTTGTGATCCTGGTAGACGGCATGGGTGCAGAGAATGTGCTTGCAAGAGCTGGTCATGCTCCATGGCTGGCACGTGAGATCTCCGCCGGGGCAACCGGTCTCTCCAGCTTTCCAGCCACTACAAGCACAAACATCGCAGGCTTTGCCACTGGCTTGAACCCGGGGGAGCACGGCTTCATAGGGCACGTTGTGAGCGATAAACGCTTTGGTGAAAGGCTCAACCTCCTAAACGGCTGGACAGACCAAACAGATCCTCAGCGCTGGCAGCCGAATCAAACGGTTTCCGAGCGAGCGGCTATCTCGGGTGTCGCATGCAACGTGATTGCAGCGGAAGAATACCGATCCACCGGCTTCACCCAGGCCACAATGCGTGAGGCCAACTTCCTTGGGGTAGATGACTTGGCTGAAAGATTTGACAGAGCATTGGAGCTGCTCAATTCAGCAGAGGATTCCATCAACTACCTCTATGTTCCAGAGCTAGATAAGTACGGACATATAAATGGCTGGCAATCACCGGGTTGGGCGATGCAACTCGAGACCGTAGCCGCACAGATAGATCGACTGGTGAAACGGCTACCCACTGATGCTGGAGTAGTTATCACAGCCGACCATGGCATGCTGGACTCAAACGAAGACCAGAAGATCGAGTTGTCGGATCTACTGAACCCACTGGGTGTTGAGTTCTTTGGGGGAGACACCCGCACAGCACTTTTGTACCTGCAAACCCCAGAAGCGGCTTCAAGTGCTCGAATGGCACTTCAGGACAGCATTCACTTCAACTGCTACACACCTCAGGAACTTGAGAGTTGGTATGGGACCTTCGGTCACAATGCCCTGGATCGACTGCCGGAGTTAGTGCTTATTGCCAAGGCCAACCACACGCTTTACCACAGCGGATTCTCTAAACCGAAGAGTTATCGAATGATTGCCCACCACGGAGCAATGTCGAGTGCTGAGCTAAGAATCCCGCTCATTCGAGTCGGCATCTAGACCGCCAGTACCAAGCACAATCTCGTCCCAGCTTGGCAAAGAGGCTCGACCCTTAGCGCTTGCCGGTTTGATTTCTTCAGGGTTTCTTCTTGCCCTTAGCTCTTGGACCAGGTCGTGGACCGACGCACCCTGAGGTTCAGGCGCGGCGACAGGCTCTTCGGCAATGGCTTCGGGAATAGGTTGCGTGGGCTGCACAGGTCTCAATGGCTCCGGTGCATTGCGAGCTGGCCTTACGACCTCACGGTCGGTGTTGAAGCTCTTTGCAAGCTCCTTAGCTGCAGCTGAGATAGGTTCAATAAGCCGGCTCTTTGGGTCAAAGCTCCACTTGAGAGAGTTACCGGACTCAAGGATCCACTGATTCTCATCCTTACGAACTGCAAACTCGGCAGCTGGGTAAACGGCGTCTACTAAGTCGCGAAAGCTGCGCATGCGGTCGTTTGAGCTAAGCATTGTCGTAAGAGCGGTCTGAAGCACAAACCTAAGCTCGTCAAGAATTGGTGATGCAAATGGCTCGATTGCGTCTTCGGGAACTCCCAGTCTCGCAGCCAAGGCCGCTAGTGACTCACCTGAACGGATTGCGGCTTGAACCTCTCGGGGGCTCACTCCCTGAGAGGTTGGGAGATTGGTTCTGCGCACGGCTTCACGCAATGAGTCATCCAGCTCAGCGCGCAGTCGCTGCCCGTCGATGGTCTCAAAAACGAGGGTGTCACCCTCGCGGTTCACAAACCTTAGTTCCATAACAGCACCTCTTGCCCAGAGTGTTGCAGTTATTTGGCCTAGTTGGCTGCATATCCAGCGGTGAGTTTGCTCACGGTTTCAACACTGCGGCGAGCCTGGTTTGCAAATCTAAGGTTCGTGAGGCATGATTCGTGCCGAGAAGGAAGGAGCAAACATGGCAACTGACTACGATGCTCAAAGAAAAACCGATGACGATACCGAGTCGCTCGATGCGATCAAGGACCGGATTCCTTCTAAGCCATCAATTTCCGAGGATGATGTCGACAATGTCGATTCGTTCAGCATCCCAGATGTGGTGAATGAAGACCTGGAGGTCGTAATCCTTCCGCTTCAGGAGAATGAGTTCACCTGCATGTCTTGCTTCCTGGTGAAGCCCCTGAACCAAAGAGCTTCAAAATCCAAGCTCGGACCGATCTGCACGGAGTGCAGCTACTAGTTCTTCAGGCCTGCGGGTCGAAACCAACATGTATGGGGTTGGGTCCTCGGGATCGACGACCAAAACTTTTACCACTGAATCAATATCGCCGCGAATGGCGAGCTTTGCACGCGCGTCGAGACGAGGGCCTCTTTCTAGCCTTGCCTCCTCGCCAGAAAAGATTTCGGTACTACCGAGAGCTTCTAGCGGAACCTCAAAGCTGCCCCTTGAGAAAGTCTCCGACACTCGAATTACGGGGGCCAAATAGAACGCGCCAGCGACAAGTCCCAGTGGCACTGCAAAAAGAAGTGTGAATGCCAGTGGAGCGCCAAACGGGAGTGACGCGAGTAACACCATGGGACCTGACATTGAAAGCGCGATGATGATCGATAAAGAAGGGTTCAGACGCTCTTCAAAAATTGGCTTAGGCACGTTCATAGATTACGCTCTTGGAATGCCCTTCGACGTGCTGATGATTGCAGAGCCAGGTTTCGAGCCTACATATGCCAAACCTGGGGACGCCGGGGCGGATCTTCGATCCACTGAGACCCTCACTTTAGAAGCCGGTTCTCGTGCTTTGGTGAAAACTGGGGTCAGAATCGCCATGCCAGAGGGGTTCGTCGGTCTGGTTCACCCAAGGTCAGGCCTTGCAGCTAAGCACGGGGTGACAGTTTTGAATACGCCGGGCACCGTTGATGCAGGTTACCGAGGTGAACTCATGGTGACCCTGATCAATACCTCAGACACGCCCTTCGAGATTGAGCGTGGAGACCGCATAGCCCAGCTGCTGTTTCAAAAGGTCGAGCACGCCACTTTCCACGCAGTTTCGGAGCTTCCAGATAGCGCACGTGGCGAAACTGGCTTTGGCTCTTCCGGAAGAAAGTAAGCAGTTGGACAAACTTAGCCCTGCGGACCGTCACGAGAATGGCCCATTTGACGTCTCGGAGATCGGCCTGCTGGCGCCATACATGGACTTCGGTTCAATACGCATTTCACCACAGCCAGATGTGGCCATTAAGGCCGACATCGAGGAAGCTACAAAGCGAATTGTTTCCATTTCACTGGAAACGGCAGGTCACCGGCTCCAGCTCCAGGCCTTTGCCGCTAGCAAGATGGAAGGCCTCTGGGCTGCCGCCATGGTTGCCATCGAAGAAGGCGTGAAGGCGCAGGGTGGGCTAGCCGACCAGATTCAAGGTGCACTTGGACCAGAGTTGAGGGTTCAAACCAGCGTCACAGAGAACGGCCTGAAGCTGCTTAGGGAATCAAGATTCGTTGGAGTTGACGGACCTAAGTGGTTCCTAAGAGGAGTTCTCACTGGTCCAGAGCTTTACTCCGAAGCCAGATATCTCTCCCTGATCGCTCTATTCAGGGCAGTAGCAGTCAGCAGGGGAGAACTACCGCTTCCTCCAGGAGACCTCCTTCCGATTACCCTTCCAACAGCAAATGACTAACTCGGAAGGCGTTGCGAAGAAGCTCGGGCTTGAGAAGTCTGAGCAGGGTTACGACCTAAGTAAAGAATCACTGCTAACCGCAATCGGTGGGCCGTTGGGCATCGCAGAGGCTGTGCTGCCCGCCTTCTCATTCTCAGTTGTTTTCGCCTTCTCTCAGCAAGCCGTGCCAGCGGTGATTGTTGCAGTCGGCATTTCGGTCTGCTTCATTCTTTATCGCCTACTGCAGCGCAAAGCGCTAACGCAGGCAGTCGTGGGCCTGGTTGCGGTCGGGTTCGCAGCATTTCTCGCGCTGCGGGATGGTGGTAGCGCTGCGGACTACTTTGTGCCGGGATTCATAACCAATGCGAGTTATGGGTCGGTGCTGCTACTGAGCGTTCTGGTTGGACACCCCATCATGGGTTACATCGGCCAGTTGCTTTTTGGATTGAAGGATTGGCGAAAGAACAAGGGTCTGAAGCGTAAGTTCACTACCGTCACGCTGATCTGGGTAGGTTTCTTCTCGCTTCGCCTTGCCGTTCAGCTTCCGTTGTACTTTGCGAACGAGGTAGAACTGCTGGCCGCGAGCCGAGCCATCATGGGAGCGCCTGCATATGCAGGTTTACTGGCTCTGACTTGGGTCATGCTTCGAAAACTAGCACCGAGTAAAGCGGTAGATTAGTCCTAAACATTGTGAAGGGTTCCAAAGGATGAGCAAGACCTACAAGCCAAGCGATCTCAACGTTTCTGGCAAGACCTATAAGTTCTATGACATTTCAGGATTGGGAGCAGAAAAGCTTCCCTACAGCTTGAAGATTCTTTTAGAGAACATGGTTCGTACCGAGGATGGCGCGAACGTCACCAAGGCCCACGTAGACGCTCTTGTTCACTGGGATCCAAAAGCAGAGCCAGACACAGAGATTCAGTTCACACCAGCTCGCGTGATCATGCAGGACTTCACCGGTGTTCCTTGCATCGTCGACTTGGCAAC
>ERZ1022756.565-NODE-565-length-9977-cov-9.165491_pt1 | contig 9977 bp, 7 predicted proteins | sample MGYA00520902_ERZ1022756 | MGnify/ENA primary metagenome ERZ1022756 (study PRJEB33162, sample SAMN09537601) | freshwater metagenome | isolation source: freshwater | place: Canada:Alberta | collected 2017-07 | study: EMG produced TPA metagenomics assembly of the... | reverse complement strand
ATTGTGACGATGTATCGCACCAATCACCGGTGACATTACGTGTTCGTCGCGATAAGCACCCTAGCGGTGCAACAGATCCGTGCCTCGATTCTGACCCACAGCATGCTGGCACTGTTGCTGGTTTTCTGCGCCTTGGCAGCGCGGGCGATCGTGCCGCAAGGCTACATGGTGTCGAGCACCCCCCTGACCATGTCGGTCACCGTCTGCTTCGACGGGATTAACCATCAAACCGTCGACATCACGATTCCGGTCGACAAGGATACCGGCTCTGACGATGGCGCAGGCAATGACCACTGCGCGTTTTCCTCGCTCTCCATGGCCTCGCTCGGCGGGACAGACGGGCCCTTGCTCCTGGCTGCCCTACTGTTCCTTCTGGCGCTCGGCTTTCTTCCGGTCGCCCCGATCAGGCTCGATCGCCGGTCACATGTTGTTCCTCCGTTGAGGGGACCACCCGCACTCCGCTGACACCTTCATCTCAAGTGTCTGTGGCTGTCGTGCGCCCGCGCGGCTAGCCATGCGGAGTAAGCCAACATGCTTGCAGAATTCAGCCCACCCGCGGGGTGGCCGCAGACCGGTGAGAACCGGTCTGCGGATAACTTTACACATGCGCATACCGACTCAAGCGACGCTCTCCCGCGCCTTGCGCTCGCGTTAAGTGAAAACCGTTCAAGCCTCCCTCCTGAAGCAAGAGCAGCCATCAGCGCCCTGATCGTGCTTGCCATTGCATGCACCATCGGCCCCGCGCTGCGCGGTCTCCATTTCGTTCCTGTTGCCGTCATTGCCGGCATGGGCGGCCTGTTGCTGGCACTCGAGTGGTTCGCGCGCAAACCCGTCCCCAACGAGACGCTGCTCATCGACGCATGCCATGCCCGCGGGCAGTTCCATTCCGCCATCATCTACGGTGCCGACGACAATGCGGCATTCACCAAGATCAACCAACTTCTCTCCCAGCAAGGATAAACCATGCGTACCATTTCTATTTCCGTTTTCGCCCTTGCAGCGATGCTGCCGGTCCCTGCACTTGCAACTGAAGCCGGCAGCACCGCTAAAGCCAATGATGGCGCTATCATCGTCATCGCCCCGTCCGCCACGCTGGAGGCCGAGCAACAGGCAGCAGCGACGCCGGGCGGCACTGATGTCGTCAGCTATGAAGACTATGCAGACCGCTTTCCGGTCAGCCTGCGTGATGTACTGTCGCTGTCACCGGGCGTTTACCTCCAGCCGCGCTATGGCCAGGAAGTGCGGATTTCGATCCGTGGTTCCGGCATCTCGCGCGGCTTCCACCAGCGCGGCCTGACCCTGTTGCAGGACGGCATCCCGATCAATCTCGCCGACGATAATGGCGATTTCCAGGAACTGGAGCCGATCTTCTTCGATCATTTGCAGGTGTTTCGCGGGGCGAATGCGCTGCGCTTCGGTTCCGGTACATTGGGCGGCGCGATCAATGGCGTTACGCCGACCGGGCGGACCGCCGAGGGCGTCTACGCGCGACTCGACGCTGGTAGCTTCAACACAATGCGCGGCCTCGTTGCGGCAGGCGTTGCCGGCGAGCGGGTCGATGCCTGGGGCGCCGTGAGTGCCGACACATCCGAGGGCGGGCGCGATCAGGCCAGCCGCCGATCGTTCCGCTTTCATGGCAATGTCGGCCTGCGCCTGTCGGACACGATCACCAACCGCAGCTATGTGAGCTTCAACAATATCAATCAGGAAATCCCCGGCGCGCTGACGCAAGCCGTGGCGCTGGCGACGCCCAGGGTCGCCAGTGCGGCTAGCATCGCCGGCAATCAAGGGCGCGATATCGATTCGATCCGCTTGCAGAACAGGACCACATTCGACTGGGGCGCAACCCAGCTGAACGCCGGTGTGTTCGCCAATCTGAAATCGCTCTATCATCCGATCTTCCAGATCATTGATCAGGAAAGCCTCGACTACGGAGCTTTTGCCCGGTTGGAGCACGAAGCCGGGCCGCTGAGCCTGACCGTCGGCGGGGAAATCCGGCGCGGGTCGACCAATGCTCGCCAGTTCGTCAACATTGCCGGAAGGCGCGGGGCGATCACTTTTGCCGCCGATCAGGAGGCGCGCACGGCCAATATCTATGGCGAAGTGCGGGTGCAGCCCGTCGAGGGCCTCTCGCTGATTGCTGGTGCAATCTATGCCGACGGGTTCCGGCGACGGACAGTGACGCTCTCAACATCGCGTAGCGGTGGCGCCAGCTATGGCGAGTTTTCGCCGCGCTTCGGCATTCTGTTTGAACCGAGCGAGGATGTTCAGATCTTTGCCAATTACAGTCGTTCGGCAGAGTTCCCCAGCTTTGGTGAAGTGTTCCAAGTGATTGGCACGCCGCCGGTCAGCCAGCTGGTGACGACGCTGCGCCCGCAGAGCGCCTGGACCGCCGAAATCGGCACACGCGGCGATGCGGGTATCGTGCGCTGGGATGTAACGGCCTATCGTGCGGCGCTCCGCGACGAGATGCTGCAATTCAACGTCAATCCGGCGGCGGGCATCCCAGCGGCGACGTTCAACGCCGACCGGACGCTGCATCAGGGGATCGAGGCCGGTCTGGATATCGAGGCTACAGGCTGGCTTCGGCTACGGCAGGTTTATACCTACTCCGACTTCCGGTTTCGGCGCGACGCCCAGTTCGGCAACAACCGTCTGCCGGTCGTGCCCCGCCATGTCTATCGTGCAGAATTGAGGATCGGGACTGACCGCCTGCATGTCTCCCCGAATTTTGAGTGGGTGCCGCAAGGGGCATTTGCCGATTACAGGAACACGACGAGGGTACCGGGCTATACGCTGATCGGCCTGTCGGCGGGCGCACAGGTGATGGACGGCGTCGATGCTTTCCTCGATGTGCGCAACATCGCGGGAGAAAACGGCATTGGCGATATCAGTGCGGTGATCACCGCGACCGCCGCCTCCGCCATCTATCAGCCGATTGAACGCCGCGCCGTCTATGGCGGTGTCCGCGTTCGCTTCTGAGCCGAAAGGACGAGAGCATCATGACAAGCAAAGCCTCTGTCGCCCGTTGGTCGTTTAACAAGCATCGATGGCTGGCAATCGTCGCGGCCATCAGCCTGTTGGTATGGGGCCTGTCCGGCCTCACCCATATAGCCATGGTGCTCTTTGGTCCGCAGCAGGTCCAGTTCATGCCGCCGCAGCGGCCGTTAAATCTGTCTGGCGCGGTGCCGATCGCCGACACGCTCGCCCGTGCGGGGATCGGCGAGGCTGTCGCGATCCGCACGGTACCGGGGGAACAGTCCAGCCTGTTGCAGGTGACGACGGACCCGATGCAGCCGCGCCGGTATTTTGATCCGGCATCCGGGGCCGAGCTCGCTGAACATGACCGCGCGCAAGCGATTTTCCTCGCCCGGCATTTCCTGGGCGAAGAGAGGCCAGTTGCCTCCGTCAGCTTGCAGCGGGATTTCGACGCGGACTATCCTCGGGTCAACCGGCTGTTGCCGGTGTGGCGCGTGCGCTTTGACGGCGATGACCAGTTGACCGCCTATGTCCACACCGAAACCACTAGCGTGGCAGCGGTCAACAATGCGACCAAGACGCGACTGCAATCCCTGTTCCGTGCGCTTCACACGTGGGAATGGGTGCCGTCGTCGATGGAATGGCTCCGCGTCCTGGTGATCGGCCTGATGGTCGGCAGCCTCGCGGCGATGGGCTTCACTGGCATTGCCATGCTGATCGCAATCCGGCGCAAGAAGCGGTTGCCGGGGGCCAAAGGCTGGCACCGCATAGCTGGCTATGTGCTCGCGCTGCCGCTGTTAATGTTCTCGCTGAGCGGCCTTTATCATCTGGTGCAAGGGGCGATCGAGACGCCAACCAGCCATTTGCGAATGGCAGAGCCGATCGATCTCGAGAATGAGCTGTTCCCAATCACCGATCAATGGCGGGATGTGACCGCCGGCTTGGACGTCGTCAGCCTGTCGCTTGTGGAAAGCGCAAGTGGGCAGGCGCTGTACCGGCTGGGCCTCGCCGCACCCGGTCCAGCGGCGCCGCACGGCGAACATGACCATGCCACCGATCACGGCAATCATCGGATGCCGACGACCGACCGCGAAATCCGCAACGCGCGCTTTGAAGGCGTGCAGCCGACTGGACCCGCTGTCTATCTGGACGCGCGCACAGGGACGGCTGTCCCCCAAGGAGACAGCGACCTTGCCCGCTCTCTCAGCAACCGTTTTCTGGGCGCCGACGAAGGGGCAATCACCGGCATGACGCTCGTCACCCGCTTTGGCCCTGACTATGATTTCCGCAACAAGCGCCTGCCCGTGTGGCGCATCGACTATGGCGCGCCGCACAACACGACCATTTTCGTCGATACTGCGACAGGCACGCTGGTTGACCGGCTTGACGACTGGCAAAAGCCGGAACGCTACGTGTTCAGCTTCATCCACAAGTGGAACTTCCTGTTCCCTATCGGGCGGATTGGCCTCAATGCAGTTGTAGGTGGCTTCGTGGTGGCACTACTTGGCTTAATGGGCGTTCTCGGCACGATACTATATCTCAAGGGCCGAAGGCCCGGAGCAAGGAAAGTGGCACCATGATTGTTGAACGCAGGACTTTTCTGTCTGGCATCCTTGCCACAGGCTTGTTCGCGCCAGCGATTGCGCAAACACCGCCCACCCCTGACGGGCCGTTCACGCTTGCCGACTTGCCTTACGCGTTCAACGCGCTCGAACCGGTGATTGATGCGCGCACCATGGAGATCCATCATGGGCGCCATCATCGGGCCTATGTCGACAATCTGAACAGGGCTATCCAAGCGACGCCAGCACTGCAGGGGCAAACGTTGGAACAATTGATGGCCCGTGCCGGCAGTTATCCGGTAACCGTCCGGAACAATGGCGGCGGCCATTGGAACCACACATTCTTCTGGAAAACCATGACGGCACCCGATTTGGGTGGTGCTCCTGCGCCGATGCTTGCTGCCGCTATCGATGAGGCATTTGGATCCCTGGATGGCCTCAAAGCGGCAGTTGCAAGCTCGGGTGCAGCACGCTTCGGTTCAGGCTGGGTTTGGCTCATCATGGGCCCGGACGGTCGTCTGGCCGTAACTTCGACCCCCAATCAGGATAACCCGCTAATGGATGTGGCGGAGGTGAAGGGGGTGCCGCTCTTCGGCAACGATGTCTGGGAGCATGCCTATTATCTGAACTACCAAAATCGTCGGTCGGACTATCTGACCGCTTGGTGGCGGGTTGTAGATTGGCGGCGTGTTTCAGAACGGCATGAGCAAGCGGTCGCCATAATTCGCTAGGGTATGCGCCTGAGCCACCTATTCGGGCAGGTTGTCTAGCTGAAGCGAGTCCGGCGGTAGCAGAGATGATGCAGACCATGTTCGCGCCTCTCGAGGCGCAATTCAGGGCGCTGGCTGCAACCTAAATGGGAAATCGTGATCCACGGGTGGAAGCATCACTGCGGATAATGATGCCCGAACAAGTCGGACCAATCGCAGCGCTAGCCAAAGCACTGCACTTTTTGCAATTGCTTCCACCTCGATCCATTGGGGCGGTCAGAAATCCGCGCTCAAGAACAGCGAGAAAGTCCGACCATTGAACAGGTCGTAGGCGCCTGCGCCGCGCAGTTCGTAGCCCCTTTCATCGGTCAGGTTGTTGACCCCGAGCCGCAGGCTCGCCGCAGTCTCGCCGAAACGGAAGCGGTAGCGTGCGCCGATATCGACATTGGGTCGGGCAGGGATCGAAACGAGGTTGTTGACCGTCGCCGGGATGCGACTGCTATGCGAAGCCGAGAGATCGAGCGACAGGCCATCGACCCAGGGCGTCTGCCAGTCGAGATTGAGTTCGAGCCGCCGGGCAGCAAGCCCAACCGGGCGGCGCCCTATCCTGCCCAGCCGGACACCCTCCCCCGTGACACGCGGGCGAGAAAGCACGGCACCGCCGACGAGATTTAGCCGCGGCGTGACATTGCCTGCGAGCGACAGTTCGATGCCTTGGTTCTTGATATCACCCAGCAGGTCGAACCGGTTGGCGGCATCGAGGCTGAAATAGGGCTTACGCACGTCGAACAGGCCGGCGATCAGCGTCATGCCTCCACCGACACGATAGCGCAGGCCAATGTCGCGCTGCGTCGTTAGGATGGCGGGGAGCAGCTCGTTGCGATTGGCGGCATTGTCGGGGGCTGTGCCGCTTTCCTCGAGCCCGCGGGTGTAGCCGCCATAGACCGCCAGCGCATCCGACACATAAAGTGCGCCGTTGATGTTGTAGAGCCAGGGGTCGTTGCTGATGCGATCGGGGGCGAGCCCTGGCGCAACGAAGCGCTTGCTATAATCGGTGCGCTGAATGCCGACGCCGATTTCGCCGACGCCGCGCCACAGCCCCTCATAGGCGATGCCACCGATCCACTGGCGCACAGCGTCGCGCGTCTGCTCGGTAAAGGCAAAGACAGGTTCGGGCACGTCGAAACGCGCGGTGAGTCTTGTCGGGCCATAGTCAATGACTGCCGAGCCGTCGTAGCGCCGGTCCCGATCGCGACCGCGCACCGAGAGGTGGACGCGGTGACGGATTTCATCGCCGGTCCATTCGCGGGTGAGCCGCATCTCGCCGCTGGTCGACGCGATCTTGATCGGTGGGTCGGCGATGATCAGCCGATTGGCCGAGCCGTCTGGCGTGATGTCGGTCAGCAAGTGCGAGAAGCTCTGCTGGTCGTCGAATAGCGAGCGGAACAGGCCGGCGCGCACTGTCCAGCCGCTCGCCGGGCGCAGCACGGCAAGGGCGCCGTAGTTGATCGCGCTGCCGCGATAGGTCGCCCATTCCGGACCGAGGAAGCGGCGCCGGCGCACCGGCGGCGGCAGGCCGTTGCCTGAAGCGATGAAGATCGGCCCGGCCTCGTCGCCATAGCCTTCCGAGCGGTGCCAGAAGGGAACGATCTCGATCACCTCGGACGGTGTCCAGCGCAGCGACACCGCGGCATTGTGATAATAGCCCTGCGTGCCGTTGTAATAGCTTTCGTAATAGCCTGCCCCGCCGATGCCGAGAGCGAGCCGGTCGCGAGACAGCGGCACCACTGCATCACCCTCGACAAAGGTTGCACCATAGCTGTCGACACCGGCGGCAAGCCCGAGCGATGCTTCCCGCCCCGGTGTGCGGAAGCTGTAGTCGACGATTCCTGTTGGCGCCGGAAAGGGGAACCCCAGCGCCGATATGCCGACACGCACGGTGGTCGAACGGCGGATGCGCGATGTCATCCCCCAGACCTGATCGAAGTAGAGCCCCTCGATCCGCGCGTTGCCCGCCGAGATGGGGGAGAAGCCTCGAATATTCTGAGAGCTGTAGAGACCGATTGTTTCGCGCCCGATACTAGTGCCGAACGCGTCCTCGGCCGTCCGGATGGCGTTCTCATCGCTGCGGCCCTGCTCGGCGGAAGCGGCGGGTAGCGGAACAGACGACGCCTGTTGGGCAGAGGCGTTCGAAGCGAGGCTGATGGCGAGCGCGATAGCGCAGCCTCGCCCCCGCGAACCAGATCGACGTCGATGTTCACTTCCGACATATCGTTGACGATCACCGCCACTCGCTTGCTTTTGCGATTGGCGAGGATGTGGTTGGGCAAAGTAGTCTTGCCGGCACCGAGGAATCCCGAAAGCACTGTGACGGGGAGAAGGCTCGCGCATCATGAAGGAGGCCCAACTTACGTGATGATATACTATACCTCTCCGGTAACGCCAAGCGCAGCAAGCTGTCTACATGCAATTACCTGAAGGGATCAGGCCAACCACCCGTACGCCCCTCAGATGGCCTTCGGGGTACGCCAAGATATGGCCGGCGGCGCAAATATGGCGGTCATTCACTCCCCCGGCCAGTCGCGCCGTTTCAGGCTCCCTGGCCGTGAAGCTCCTGCAGCCCATGACCGGTTCTCGAGCGTCTTGCGATAGCGCCGCGGCAGGTTGTCGTTGATCATGTCAAACATCCTTTGCTCGAAGTGCCAGTCGTCAAGGAGCCTCTCCTTGCGCTCTGGATTCTCCTCGGCGTGATGCAGGCCCGAGTAGAAGGTGACTTCGGCCTGCGCCTCGTCCCGTCGCTGCAGCTTGGCATCCCAGTGGAACTTGTCTTCTGGCGTCACGGGTCCATTGACGTGGACGGTCGCCGTGCGCAGGTCGATCACGACATCGTCAGGATGGGGGAGCGGTGTGGGTTCCTTGATGCCCTTTTCGCGCGCCCACTCGATGGTTTCTTCCCAGTCCGTTTTATACTTGATGGCGGTATCGACGTACTCGGCCCTCGTCTTGCGATCCTGCTCCTCGACATTCTGCACAAGCTCGGCGAGCGTGCGCTGGGCGAAACGGTTGCCCTTCATCGCAGCCACGCCCATCGACCGGAACACCGCCTGGATGGCAGGGAGCTCGATCACCCTGTCGCCCTCCCGGATGGTGACCGGACGATAGGCTTCCTGGATCAGCAAGACATTGGCAGGCTGGGCCCCGACGTCGAGGCTGTTGGTTTGCGGCCGATGGACGAGCTGCCCCTTAGGCTTGCGCGGTCGTCCCTTTGGATTGCCAGACCGGCCCTTGACGAAGCGATGCTCGGCAGGCGGGCGGCCATAGCCGACCTCGCCTCTTTGCTCGTTGCTGCCGTCCATCACTCTGCAGCCTCGGCGAGCGTCACGGCACCACGGTCATCGGCAAGGTCTTCGAATGCCCTGCCCAGCAAAGCATGGCTTGCCTGCTTGCCGGTGAACTTCTCCCATCGACGGATGATCGTATCACAATAGCCCGGGTCAAACTCGATCAGGCGGGCACTGCGCCCTGTCTTCTCCGCGGCAATGAGCGTCGAACCCGACCCGCCGAAGGCGTCAAGAATGATCTCGCCGCGCCGCGAGCAATCCTTGATGGCATCGGCAATGAGCGCGACCGGCTTCACCGTGGGGTGCATGGCGAGCTCTTCCGAGCGTTGGCTCCCTATGCTGCTGATACCTGCATAGTCCCAAACATTGGTGCGGTAACGTCCGGTCTCGCCCAATCCGAAGCTGTTGGTATGCTCGGCCGTTCCCTGCTTGAAGACGAAGATGAGCTCGTGCTTCGAGCGATAAAATGCACCCATGCCCCCATTGGTCTTGTTCCAGACCACAAGGTTCTTGAGCTCTGTGAACACCGACCGGCCCGCGACAAGCAATTCGCCCATGTGACGCCAGTCCATGCAGACGAAGGCGATCGCACCGTCGCGCATCACACCGGCCATGTTCCCAAGGCTGTCCTCAAGGAACTTCACGAACTGTGCCTCGCTCATCTCACCGGTCGCCATCGCAAACTCGCGATGCTTGACCGATCCGAGACCGCAAACATGGCCATCGATCTTTACGTTATAGGGCGGGTCGGTGAAGACCATATCGGCGCGGTCATCACCCATCAGCAACGCCATGTGCTCCAACGAACGCGCATCGCCGCAAACCAACCTGTGCCGACCCAGCTCCCAGATATCCCCGATGCGGCTTACCGCAGGACCAGCCAGTGCAGGCACATGGTCCTCCGCCGCGTCTTCACCGCCAGGATCTGCTTCACCCGCCTCGTCGAGCACGAAGTCTACTTCGGCCAGGCTGAAGCCGGTGAGTTCGATGTCAAACTCAAGGTCGATCAGCCCCTGCAGCTCGATGGCTAGGATCTCGCGGTCCCACCCTGCATTGAGGGCAAGCTTGTTGTCGGCCAGCACATAAGCACGGCGCTCGGTCTCACTCAGATGGGAAAGCGCGATCGTCGGGACCGTCCTCAGCCCGAGCAGCTTGGCAGCCTCCACGCGACCATGGCCCGCGATGATCTGGCCATCATCCGTCACGAGCACCGGGTTCGTAAAGCCGAAGCGCTCGATGGAGGCTGCAATCTGCTTGATCTGCTTCCTCGAATGCGTGCGGGCATTTCGATCATACGGGCGCAGGCCCGCGACATCCCGTTCGACCAAGTAGACGTTGAAATTGTTCATGGCAGCACCCCCGTTGCGCTGGCGATTTCCCGCCCA
>ERZ1022756.564-NODE-564-length-9981-cov-12.685775_pt1 | contig 9981 bp, 8 predicted proteins | sample MGYA00520902_ERZ1022756 | MGnify/ENA primary metagenome ERZ1022756 (study PRJEB33162, sample SAMN09537601) | freshwater metagenome | isolation source: freshwater | place: Canada:Alberta | collected 2017-07 | study: EMG produced TPA metagenomics assembly of the... | reverse complement strand
ACAACTCTTGACATGGCTGTTGGCATGGCAACTTTTGCGGCACACGGAATTCGATGCAATGCCATCGCTATCACTGAAGTAAAAGATCGTTACGGCAAGAATCTAAATGTTCCGTCTGCAGACTGTGAGCGCACTATTGATTTACAGGTAGCAGATAGCACCACTGCAGTTCTGGCTGGTGTTATCGATGGACCAGTTAAGGGCCGCACCGGACAAGCTATGGATCTTGGTCGTCCTGCAGCTGGCAAGACTGGAACCACTGATAGCTCTGCTGCCGTTTGGTTTGTTGGTTACACCCCCGACATGGCTGCAGCGGTTTGGGTTGGTGATCCTCGCGGCGGACAAAAGTATCCAATGAAGGGCGTAACCATTAATGGTCGCTACTACTCTCAGGTTTTCGGTTCCACAATGCCTGGTCCAATTTGGCGTGATGCATTAATTGGAGCTCTTGAAGGAACTCCGGAAACACCTTGGGACCTAAATACGCTCAATGGCGTTAATGCAGGTGGCTACGGAAACAAGATCACCTCTACCAAGGACAAGTGTGCTGGCCTTGAAGATGAAGAATTGATTGAGTGTGAAAGTGAGTCAGCTGCTAAAAAATATGCTGCCGAACTTGCCAGTGGTGCATTAATAATCGATCCTCTGACCGGTAAGGCAATTCCAAATCCGAACGGTCCTGCGGTTGCCCCAGCACCTTCTGCCACGCCTGTTCCGTAGTTAGATTGACTAGTTCTTCGGTTTCTTCTGACAAGGTATAGATATGACAAACCTCAAAGAGCAACTACACACTGACTTAACGGCTGCAATTAAGGCTAAGGACTCCCTAACTTCGGGGACTTTACGCATGGTGTTGGCTGCGATCACAAATGAGGAAGTCTCCGGCAAGGAAGCTCGAGTACTTAACGATCAAGATATGATCACGGTGCTAAACCGCGAAGCTAAAAAACGCAAAGAGGCAGCTACGGCATATGACGAAGCAAAGCGTCCAGAGCTTGCAGATAAAGAACGAGCTGAACTTGGAATTATTCAGGCTTACCTTCCGGCTGCACTTTCTGATGAAGACTTAGCAAAAATAATTGCTAGTGCTGTTGCCGAAGTTGCTGCTAGTGGATCTACTGGCCCAAGTGCAATGGGCGCAGTTATGAAACTTGTTTCCCCACAAGTCTCAGGTCGCGCTGACGGTGGCGCAGTTGCAGCTGCCGTGAAGTCAGCCCTGGCTTAACTTGTTCTCGTCAGTCAAAACCAAGATCGCCCTTGGTTTAGGAATTATGTACGTAGCTTGGGGAACAACGTATATCGGCATTGCATTCACGATCGAAACTATGCCGCCACTTTTGTCTATGTCGTTTAGATTCGTCGCTGCCAGTTTGGCGCTGTTTATATTTATCGGACTTCGCAGTGGTTGGGCTTCATTGCGTTTAACTCGTAACGAATTTGCCAGCGCAATCTTTTTAGGAATCTTGATGCTTGGCATGGGCCTTGGAACAATGGCTTTGGCTGAAAAAGTTGTTCCGATCGGAGTCGCATCTCTGATCGTTGCAGCTATGCCAATCTGGACTGCGTTATTTCGCACCCTCGACAAAGATCGCCCTAAACTTTCCTCGCTATTAGGTATTGCCGCTGGTTTAGTTGGAATTGCAATAATCATGTTGCCAGGCCAGACGATTGCTCGACCAGATTCTGGCGGTGCAAGTGTGACGTTTTGGATGTTCATCATTTTGTTTGGCAATCTGTGTTGGTCGCTTGGATCCTTCTTGGCTCCCCGGATGGAAACTCCGAGCAATCCATTGGTCTTAAGCACATATGAAATGGCTGGAGCAGCTGGCGCGCTATTCATTGCGGGGATGATAAATCAAGAATCCATTTCGGATTTTCTGGATGCCAGTGCAAGATCTTGGGGCGGCTGGATTTATCTGGTGACCGTGGGATCACTAATTGGCTACACGGTTTACACCTGGTTGCTTGAGAATGCGCCAATCACGTTGGTTTCAACTTACGCGTATGTGAACCCAGTGGTCGCAGTAGCTCTTGGAATTGTTATCTTCAGTGAAACTTTAACGACAAATATTTTGGTGGGTGGCTTCATCGTTATTGTCAGCGTGGCTGTTGTCGTTGCCGTTGAATCAGTTAAAAAACAAAGTCTTTCGCAATCTCAATAACGCGCTCTAGGGCAGGTCGCTCTCCAATGCTGATGCGAACGCCTTCACCGGGGAACGGGCGGATCGAAACTGCAATTCCTTCACAACGAAGTGCAAACTCTTCAGTGCGATCTCCAAGTGGTAACCAAACGAAGTTTGCTTGACTGCGTGGAACGCTGAACCCAAGTTTCGTTAGTTCAGACTCGAACCAAGTTCGTTCCGCAATAACTTCATCAACGCGAGTAAATAGTTCAGCTTCATGTTCAAGTGAAGCAACTGCAGCTACTTGCGCGATGTTGGAAACACCAAACGGGACTGCGGTCTTTCGCACTGCATCGGCAATGTTTTTAGGTCCAACAAAATATCCAACTCGTAACCCAGCTAGACCGTAAGCCTTTGAGAAAGTTCTAAGGACACCAACATTTGAATGTGCCTTCATTGTTGCAATGCCATCAATTGCATTTTCATCACGATTGAACTCAACATATGCTTCATCAATTACAACCAAAATGTTATTTGGAACTTTCTCTAAAAACTCATTTATCTGTTGTTGTGTGACAATTCCACCAGTTGGGTTGTTTGGGGTACAAACGAAAATTGCACGTGTTTTCGATGTGATCGCATTTAGCATTCCAGCTAAATCATGTTGTCCATCATTTGTTAATGGCACCTGAACGCTGACTGCACCAGCAATAGTCGTGATGATTGGGTAGGCCTCGAATGAGCGCCACGCATAAATTACTTCATCGCCTGCGCCAGCAACCGACTGAATGATCTGTTGACACACGCCAACTGATCCAGTTCCGGTTGCTATTTGATCCGCTGGGATATCGAACTTGTCTGAAAGTGCTTGGATCAAATTTGTTGTAAAGGGATCTGGATATCGATTGATTTCACTTGCCGCATCAACTATCGCAGCGACTACGCTAGGTAATGGTGAGTGCGCAATTTCATTGCTGGAAAGTTTGTAAGCAGTTAAACCGTTGACGGGCGCAACTTTTTTGCCTGCCTTATAGGTGGGAAGCTTTGCCATTTCAGGTCGAAGCTGTGGGTTCACTGACTCGCTCACAATCCGAGCCTACGGGTAATTACAACAACTGAGACATCGTCGCGATTCCAGGTGACCGAATCTTGGCGTGCAGTTGCAACGATTAGATTCGTTAAGTCGGCTGAGGTTTCGCTACGTTCCCCAGTAACGACAGAGGTAACAAGTCCTTGGGTACCAAACTCCTCGCCTCTTTCATCCTGGGTTTCCAAGAGGCCGTCAGAGACTAGGACGATCCGATCCCCTGGTCTAAAGAACAACTCTTGGCTTTGCCAAACTCCACCAAATCCACCAAGCATTGGTCCGGTTGGATTAAGTGTGGTTATCAAATGATTTGCATCGATCCAATAGCCCGCTGGGTGTCCCGCGTTAACCCACTTAGTTGGTTGGCTCGCATCGTTAGGTACTTCCAGAATTACCGCAGTTGCCAATAGAGCATCTACATCTGACAGGCCAGCTGAAACTCGCTCCATCACTGCACTCGGTGTGAACCCAGCTGAAAGCGCCGCGGTCATAATCGCTTTGATCTGAAGTCCAACAACGCCAGCTTCAGGTCCATGGCCTGTGACATCGACCATTGCAAGGGCGGTGCCCTGCGGAGTTCTAATTACATCCCACCAGTCACCTGCGATCGCCCCGCTGGCTGGCAAGGTTTGTCCGGCCACATCCAGACCAAACTTTTCGGTATCGATCAAAGTTGGTGACAATGCTTTTCGCATAGAGGCAACGAGCGGAGCGTCTTGCTCAAGTCCTTGCCAGGCGGCGCGGGCTAAATCAATCTGGCTCACCAGATTTTGTCGCATCGATTCGGCATCTGCTGCTGCAAGTTTGATCTCAGGTGGGTTCGCAACTTCGATCACCTGATGAATGGTGCCGCTTGCCACTAACCGTAACTCGGTACGCATTTCATCAAGTGGCGCGAGAACCCAGCGCTCTAGATAAAACCAAGCAAGCCCAAGTAGCAACAAGCTGATAAAAATTGACGTACTCAAAGCCCACGACAACTGATCTGCGACTTCATCGAGTCTGATGTCTTGTGCTACCGAATCACTAATCTCGGCTCTAGCTCTTAGATATACATAGCGTTCCCAAATCGCTGCACCCATGACTGTTATGGCAAAAAATACAATAAAGATTTGAAGTCTTCTGCGTAACGTCATGATGAAATTCTAAGTGGAAATCGAGTTGTGAGAAATCAGGCTTTAGTTAGCTCTGATAGTGCTTGAGCAAACAGGGAGCCGTGACGATCAACTTGTTCTTGTGTTGTTGTTGGACACATTAAAGCCATGTTGTGGAACGGCGTCATAAGTACGCCGCGGTTACACATGAACAAATGCATGAACTCGTCTAGCTCATCGTCGCCTGCGTGCATAGCTTCGGTTCCAGTTTTCGGCGCTGGATACGTAAATCGATATTCCGCACGTGCACCTAACTGCGAAATAGACCATGGCACACCATGTTCATCCAATGCGGCATTGACTTGGTCGGTGTAGCGAGTTGCAAGTTTGATCATGTGTTCAAAAGCTTGTTCCGTTAAAACTTCACCAAGTGTTGCTCGCATTGCTGCTAATGAAAGTGCGTTGCCGGCCAATGTTCCACCAACTCCACCTACATCTAACAAGTCTGCATCGGTATGCGAATTGATTTGATCAACGACTTCTTGTTTAAATCCATATGCGCCTGATGGAATGCCGGCACCAATACTTTTTCCAATAACAAAAATGTCTGGATCTAAGTTGTCGCGTAATGTCATGCCACCGTAACCAGCAGACACTGTGTGAGTTTCGTCGATCATCAAAAGTGCGCCGTACTTTGTTGCTAGTTCGCGCATGCCAGCAAGAAAACCTGGTTCGGGTAACACGATGCCGATGTTTGTAAGTGCAGGCTCAGTCAAGATTGCAGCTACATCGCCGTGCTTGAGCGCGGCCTCAAGCGCTGGCAAATCATTGAACTCAACGACTCGCGTAGTTTGATCAATCGGAACTGGCGGCGCCACATTTCCAGGCCTAATCACGGTGTTGCCATTTTCGTCTAAGACGCCAAAAGCTTCATCAACTGAGCCGTGATAGCAGTATGAAAAAACAAGAATCTTCGACTTTCCAGTGGCCAGTCTTGCAAGCCTGATTGCCCAGCGGTTGGCATCAGTTGCTGAGACTGTGAAAGACCACAGTGGAACTTTGAAGCGTCGTGTTAATTCAGCGCCAACCCACTGCGCATCCTCAGTTGGCATCATGGTTGTAATGCCGCCCTGATCCTGCATTCGATTAATGATGGCTTTCACACTCGCATCTGGCGAGTGTCCCGTCATTGCTGCGGTATCACCAAGGGCAAAATCAATATATTCGTTGCCATCAACATCAGTAATGATGTTGCCCTTTGCACCCTGCATGTAAAGCGGAAATCCGCCAACCCATTTATTCATCCACGGCATTGGTACGCCACCAAACAAGTTCTTTGCACCTTTATAAAGCTCGAGAGACTTAGCGTGGTTCTCTAGATAAGTCTTACGCTCACGCTCAAGTAGCGTTGCTAAGTTAGTTCGATCTATTTGTGTTGTTCTGGTGGACATGGTGCGCCTTCTTGTTTGGGCAGGAAATTACGAAGTAGCCATGTCGACAAAGCGACTGTAGTGGCCTTGGAATGCAACAGTTACTGTTCCGGTTGGACCATTACGATGTTTTGCCAGAATAAAGTCAGCTTCACCTGCGCGAGGTGACTCTCTTTCATAAACATCTTCACGGTGAAGCAGAACAACCATGTCGGCATCTTGCTCAAGGGAACCGGATTCACGAAGATCAGAAAGCATTGGCCGCTTATCTTGACGTTGTTCAGGACCACGGTTTAACTGACTGATTGCAATAACCGGAATTTCTAATTCTTTAGCAAGAAGTTTCAAGGAGCGAGAGAACTCAGAAACTTCAACTTGGCGACTTTCAACTTTTTTGCCAGATGACATCAGTTGCAAGTAATCGATGATCAAAAGTTTTAGATCAAAGCGCTGCTTTAGTCGTCGAGCTTTCGCGCGAATTTCCATCATGGTCATGTTTGGTGAGTCGTCGATAAACAAAGGTGCATCGTTAACTTGTCCCATTTTGTTTGCAAGTCTTCCCCAGTCTGCATCGCTTAGTGTTCCAGCACGCATGTGGTTCAATCCAACTTGTGCTTCAGCAGAAAGTAGTCGCATCACAATTTCATTTCGACTCATTTCAAGTGAAAAAATTGCAGACGTTAAATTGTTTTTAATACTTGCTGAACGCGCAAGATCCAAACCTAAAGTTGACTTACCGATTGCCGGACGAGCCGCAACAATAATTAACTGACCAGCATGTAGTCCGTGTGTGATGTCGTCGAGTTGTTGGAATCCAGTTGGGACACCAACCAGTTGTCCGCCGCGGCCTTCGATGGCTTCGATCTCAGATAAAGTCTGCGGCATGATTTCTGATAGCGGTGCATAGTCTTCAGACGTTCTGCGACCTGTGACTTCATAAACTTCGGCTTGAGCGCGATCAACAAGTTGATCAACTTCGGCATCGCCTGCATAACCCATTTGTGCAATCTTTGTTCCAGCATCAACAAGTCGACGCAGGATTGCACGCTCAGTGACAATGCGTGCGTAGTAAGAACCGTTGGCTGCCGTTGGCACACTTGCAACAAGTGTGTGAAGGTAGCCTGCGCCGCCAACATTTCCGAGTGCACCGGACTTACTTAAATAGTTTGCAACTGTGATTGCATCGGCTGGTTCACCGCGGCCATAGATGTCTAGGATCGCGCCGTAAATAGTCGCGTGAGCTGGTTTGTAGAAATCAATCTCGCGCAGACTTTCGATTACATCTGCGATTGCATCTTTGCTGAGCAGCATCGCGCCAAGAACTGATTGCTCAGCGACGATGTCTTGAGGTGGTACTAATGCGCCATCTTCTTCGTAATTGCGGGGAAATTCCGCGACGCTCATGTATCCACCTTTTCGTGCCTTGTTAAAACCAGTTGTTTCACCAGGTGTTATTGACTGTATGGGTCAGGACTGACATAAACAATGACCCCTGTGGATAACTAAGTGGACAAATTGGGGAAAACGCCCGAAACAATGGGTATTGACCTGGGGATATCCTGTGTGGACAGGTCGGTTTTGCCTGTGGATATCCCCATTTATCAGGGATTTTGGGGATTTCCCCCTGTGTGCAAAAAGTATTTGCCAACTATTTTTGGTCAAAGAAAAGCGGGGGTAGAAAACTACCCCCGCTTACTTGTGGAGAATAGGGGACTCGAACCCCTAACCCCTGCCTTGCAAAGGCAGTGCTCTACCAATTGAGCTAATTCCCCGGCGGTAAAACCGTAGAACAAAATCTACTCTGAAGTAGCCTGTGTCCACAATTCTTGCTCGGCCTTGCTGTTTTCTGCCTGCTGATAGATGACGTAACCAGCAACTGCTAGCAATGCTAGTGACAAAAGTTTCTTCATTACGTTCCTACCTTTCTGGCTTACTAACTCGAATGCCTTGCGTGGGCCCAGGTGGACTTGAACCACCGACCTCTTCGTTATCAGCGAAGCGCTCTAACCAAGCTGAGCTATGGGCCCTGATTTCTTACGTTTCCTAAATTTCGTGCTGTTTTGCGCCTATTTCAAGGCACGAGTTAAGAGGTTACCCCAAAGCGGGCGTTAGCCCAAAATGGCAGATTAGCCCCGATCTGTGAAGGTGTACTGAACGCCGCCAGTGAAACCAACGCTTAAGTTGTACAAGACTGCAAAAAGGGTTGAAAGAACGCTCAAAAGCACGATTTCAATTGCTGAAACCACCATGGCTAAACCTAATAAGCGACCCAAAGACAAGAAGCTAATTCCACTTCCGGTGTTTCCAGAAGCATCGCTCCAAAGACTTGAGACTGCTTCAAAAACTCCAGCCGCTGAAAGCACCATCCAAAGCACAACTGTGGCAACGATCAAAATTCCCGCGATCATCACGCCTAAAACGAAGGCTCGTTTAGCAGCAGACCAAGGATCAATGTGAGTTAGGTGCAAAGTTACTTGCCTAGTTGGCGCTTGTTCGGTCAGCGGAGCAGAGGTCTCTACATTTTGATCATTCGATTTAAGCGGATTCTTAAAGAAGTTCCGTTTAGTTGGCTGATCATCATTTAGATCGATATCGATGTCTGACATTTATGCCTCTTCCCCGTCGTTGGCAACTTCTTCAATTGCTTCTTCAGATTCAACAACCACTGGTTCTTCGGCTGTTACTTCTACGTTTTCCAATGCAGCCATTGATGCTGCGGTGCTGCGAGCTACGGCAACTACTTGATCGTCGTCCCCGACCTTCATGAATGAAACACCCATGGTGTCTCGCCCAGCTGCTCGGATCTCGTCAACGCGAGTGCGGATCACAACGCCATTGCTTGCGATAGCGAAAATTTCATCATCCGCGGCACAGATCAATGCGCCAGCTAAACCGCCACGCTTTTCAACCAAACGCATTGCGCGTACGCCTTGAGTTCCGCGTCCCTTTGCATTCCACTCTTCGATCGAAGTCCGCTTTGCCCAGCCACCTTCGGTAACTGTTACAACAAATGAGTCCGCAGTAGCTACTTCCATTTTCAGCAAGTAGTCATCATCGGTTTTAAATCTGATTCCGATAACACCACCAGCAGTTCGACCCATCGGACGAAGTGTTGCATCATCTGCATGGCAACGAACTGAGTAGCCCATTTTTGAAACAAGAAGAAGGTCATCTTCATCGTTAACCAACTGTGCCGAAACTACATCGTCTTCGTCGCGAAGTGTGATTGCTACTAAACCAGTGCTGCGCGAGGAATCGTAATCTGTCAATCTTGACTTCTTGATTACACCATTGCGAGTTGCAAGTACTAAGTACTTTGCCTGGCTGTAGTCGCGTAGGTCTTGAACTTCGACAACTTGCTCTTCTGGAGCAAGTGACAACAAGTTAGCAACGTGTTGTCCACGGGCATCACGGCCGGTGTCGGTTAGTTCGTAAGCCTTCACGCGGAATACTCGACCACGGTTGGTAAAGAACAAAATCCAGTGATGAGTTGTTGTCACAAAGAAATTCGTAACCACATCATCTTGCTTTAGAGCTGCACCTTTGACGCCACGACCGCCACGTTTTTGAGAACGGTATAGCGCTGCCTTGGTGCGCTTGATGTAACCATCTGCCGACAAAGTAACAACGATTGGTTCAACCGCAATTAGGTCTTCGTGAGTTACATCATTTTCGTCAGCAACAATTGTTGTGCGTCGCTCATCGCCGAACTTGTTAACTATGTCTGCAAGTTCTTCACTAACGATGCTGCGCTGGCGAGTTAGGTTCGACAAAATATCTTTGTAGTCAGCAATTTCAGCCATTAACTTGTCATGCTGAGTTTGTAATTCGTTGCGCTCAAGAGCTGCAAGTTTACGAAGCTGCATATCAAGAATTGCTTGGGCTTGAATTTCATCAATGTCGAGAAGTTTCATCAAGCCGGATTGCGCCACCGAGGCGGATTCGGAAGCGCGAATCAAAGTAATTACTTCATCAATACGATCAATTGCCTTTAGCAAGCCGATCAAAATATGTACGCGCTCTTCGGCAATACGTAAACGATATGCAGTGCGGCGCTGAATAACTTCGACTTGATGTTCAATCCAGTTAGTTACAAATGCATCAAGCGTCAGAGTTCGTGGCACACCATCAACTAGCGCCAACATGTTCGCGCCAAAGTTATCTTGAAGTTGGGTGTACTTGAACAAGTTGTTTAGTACAACCTTTGGCACTGCATCGCGCTTTAGCACCACAACAATGCGCATGCC
>ERZ1022756.563-NODE-563-length-10029-cov-8.459094_pt1 | contig 10029 bp, 9 predicted proteins | sample MGYA00520902_ERZ1022756 | MGnify/ENA primary metagenome ERZ1022756 (study PRJEB33162, sample SAMN09537601) | freshwater metagenome | isolation source: freshwater | place: Canada:Alberta | collected 2017-07 | study: EMG produced TPA metagenomics assembly of the... | reverse complement strand
GCAGTCGGCGGAGAGATGAATGCATTTACTTCAAAGGAAGTAACTTGCTTCTACACCCGAGTTCTAGACACCAGCGTTCCGCAGGCAATTGATGTCCTAGTGGACATGATTACCTCAGCAACAATCACGTCAGTTGATGTTGATCAAGAACGTCAGGTAGTGCTTGAAGAGATTGCTATGCGCGACGATGATCCAGCTGATTTAGTGCATGAGCAGTTTTCCAAAGCAATGTTTGGTGATGCTCCGCTTGGACGTTCAATCCTGGGAACTGTTGAGAACATTTCGTCATTGTCCCGTCGCTCAATAAATGGTTTCTACAAGAAGTACTACACCCCAGATCGTCTAATTGTTGCTGTTGCCGGAAATGTTGATCACGCAACAATTGTGAAGTTGGTACGCAAGGCCTTTAATCAAGGTGGCTTTGACTTAGCTGGCGACGAGGCTCCATATGTTTCCGTAAAGAACAAAACAAAAGTTTTGCAAACCGGTGGCTACGTCAAGCAAGACAAGACAACTGAACAGGCAAATCTTGTTATTGGCGTTCCTGGCCTAGATCGGGCAGACGAGCGCCGCTACATTCAGTCAGTCTTTAATGCAGCTCTTGGTGGCGGAATGTCGAGTCGACTGTTCCAAGAAGTTCGCGAAAAGCGTGGACTTGTGTACACGGTTTACTCCTTCGGTCAGCAGTTCCAAGATGCTGGCATGGCGGGCGTCTACGCCGGATGCAGTCCAAAGAATTTGGATCAAGTACGCGAAGTTATTACTAATGTTCTTGATGACGTAGCCCAAAATGGCATTACTGCTGCAGAGTTAAGTAAAGCCAAGGGCCAAGTAAGTGGTGGGATGGTTCTAGGCCTTGAAGACACTTCCTCACGAATGAGCAGAATTGCCAGATCAGAGATGAACAATGGTTATGTGCCTTCAGTTTCCGAAGTACTAGACCGAGTCTCAGCAGTTACCATGGATGAAGTTCATGCACTTGCGCACCAGATATGGTCACAAGACCGACTAACTGCAGTTGTTGGACCGGAGTAACTAATGTCAAAGATTAAAGTAGGCGTCCTGGGAGCTAAGGGACGAATGGGCGCAACAGTCTGCGAAGCAGTAACTGCAAGCTCAGATTGTGAATTAGTCGCTGCTCTGGACTTGAATGACGATCTTTCTGGATTAGTAACAAGCGGCGCCGAAGTCGTTGTTGACTTCACAACACCTAACTCAGTTGAAGGAAACTTGAAATTCCTCGCGGCAAACAACATTCATGCAGTTGTGGGTACTACCGGATTTGATGCTGACAAGTTGGCAGCAGTTGAGAAGCAATTTGCAGCAAGTAAAGCCAATGTTGTTATTGCGCCTAACTTTGGCCTGGCCGCTGTATTGATGATGCAATTTGCAGCGAAAGCCGCACCACACTTTGAAAGTGTCGAAATCATTGAACTGCATCATCCACGTAAAGCAGATGCACCCAGTGGAACTGCGCGCCGCACTGCGGAAATGATTGCTGAAGCCCGTTCTGGAATGACTGCAATGCCTGATGCATCTTCGGATGTGTTGCCAGGAGCTCGAGGCGCGAATGTTGCAGGTGTCCCTGTGCACAGTATTCGACTGCAAGGTTTAGTTGCGCACCAAGAAGTTGTTTTCGGTGGTCCAGGGGAGTCTTTGACGATCAGGCATGATTCATATGACCGTGAGTCATTTATGCCAGGTGTTTTGATTGCAGTACGTAAAGTTGCTCAGACGCCGGGACTAACTTATGGTCTTGAAAACTTGCTTGACTTAGACAGCTAACCCAAAGTACCTAAGAGCGGCAGCGGTAACTGCTGCGATCAAAACCACAAGAATAAATGGCGATTTGAACTTAAGCGCAACGGTAGCTGCGGCAAGTGCTGGAACTCGGGCATCTACAACGAGACTTTGACTCGAAGCAAAAGTCTGCACCGCAACTAATGCGCTCAAAAGTGAGATTGGCAAAAGCAAAACTATCTTCTTCACAGTAGGTTGCTCTAGTACATGCGCTGGAATGACGCTTCCCACATACTTAAGTGCATAACAGCCGGCTGCGCCAGCAAGAACCGCAAACCACATCACGATATTCGCCTACTTGTAACCCAGCCCACGATTACCGAAACCATTGCTGCAGCAAGAACTGGAACTCCGGGTGGAACAATTGGCGTAAGCGCCAGCGCAATCAATGCGCCACCAAATGCAACTGATAAGTCGGTTCGAGATTTAATCTGTGGCCAAACTAATGCGAACAAACCTGCCGCAATCGCAGCATCTAATCCAAATGACTTTGGATCGCCGATTGCTGAGACGCTCACTGCGCCGATGAATGTTGCCAAGTTCCAAAGCAGGTATACCGAAAGTCCAGTAGCCCAAAATGCTAGGCGAGAGGCGCGACCTTCGAAGGCTTCTTCGTCTTGCGCCAATCCCATTGCAGTGGATTCATCAATAGTGAGCTGTACAGCAACTAACTTTCCTGGACCGCTTGTCTTCAAAATTGGAGTCATCCGCATCGAATAGGCAGCGTTTCTGGTACCCATCAGCCAGGAAGCGATGACTGCGGTCAACGCAGTGCCGCCGGAGGCCAAAGTGCTCACCAGAGTGAATTGGCTGGCGCCAGTAAACATTAAAAGAGACAAAGCCATGGTCTGGGGAATCGTTAGACCAGTTGTTGTGCCCAGTGCGCCAAAGGAAACGCCATACATGGCAACGGCAACCCCGATGCTGGCAGCATTGCTAACGATTTGGCGCCGAGCTGCGTTCCATTCGGTTTGGACTGTGTTCATAACCCGTTAAACCTATCGCACTAGTCTGAGCCCATGCCTAAAAACATCCGCGGAATCGGTTATGCATTCCTGGGAGTTTTGATTTTTTCCTTTACGCTGCCGATGGTGAAGCTAGCTCTACCTGCATTCTCACCATGGACGCTTACTTTTGGACGTGCTGCTCTTGCTGGAACATTAGCCTTGGTTTTGTTAAAGCGAGCAGGGGTTGCGTTTCCGGAACAAAAACTAATTGGCCCACTATTGATTACTGCAGGTGGCATTGTCGTTGGCTGGCCAATTCTCACAACATTAGCTTTACAAGAAACTACTAGTGCGCACGCGGCTGTAATTACTGCTGGCCTTCCACTAGCAACTGCGGTGTTGGCGGTATTCAGGCTCCACGAGAAAGTCCCAAGAGCATTTTGGGCTGCCGCACTTGTTGGCACATTTACTTTGGTTATCTACGCATGGCTTAATGGCGGCCAAGAAGGCAGTTCCTTAAAAGCAGATCTATTTTTGGTAGGTGCCGTTATTGCAGCTGCAGTTGGATATGCCGAAGGCGCAATTCTCAGTAAAGCAATGCCTGGTTGGCAGGTTGTCTCTTGGTGCGTAGTTTTAACAATGCCATTGACCGTGCCTTACTTCCTGATTTCACTTTGGCTTGGACGCGAAACACATACTGTCACAACAGTTTCATTACTTGCTTTCTTGTTTACGGCATTTGGGTCAATGTATTTTGGATTCTTTGCTTGGTATCGAGGCCTATCTGAACTTGGCGTTGCACGTGGTTCGCAAATTCAACTTGTGCAATCGCTACTTACATTGCTTTGGTCTGCGCTACTACTGGGTGAAGTTGTCACCGGAAAGACACTCATTGCCGCCAGCGTTGTAGTGATTTGTGTTGCCATTACCCAAAGGGTGCGGCTAGCCAGCAGGGTAGAAGTTAACTGACCCTCTAACCCAAACGGTTACGGGCATTCCAACTTCAGGTGAGATTGGTCCAGAGGTACGAGCCTTCACAATCCCAGCAGCGGTCTTCACTTCTACTAACGCATCGTGACCAAAGAATTGTCGACCAGTTACTACGGCCAATCCTTTAGGATCTGGCTGTAAGTAGAGATTCTCAGGACGAATTGCAACTTGACCCTTGGTACCTTCTGGTTGAGCCACTATGGGAATAAGGTCACCAAGTTGAGTGCTCACTTTCCCAGAAGCAACAACACCAGGAATTACCACGGCATCACCAAGGAACTTAGCCAATGAGACGTCGACTGGTTGTGAATAAATAGATCGAGGGCTACCAATTTGAGCCACCGTTCCTTCACGCAAGATAGCAACTTGATCGGCAATTGATAGCGCTTCCTCTTGGTCGTGAGTTACCAGAATCGCCGTGGCATTTGCAGCCCGCAGAATTGCTCGCACATCTTCCCGAAGCTTTGATCTTAATTGTGCATCTAGAGCTGCAAACGGTTCATCGAGAAGAATCACATCCGGGTTAGGCGCAAGTGCCCGAGCAATTGCAACTCGTTGTCGCTGTCCACCAGAGAGAGTGTCCGGTAACGAATCTTTGTGGTCACCCATCCCAATTAGTTCAAGTAAATCTGAAACCTTTGCAGCCCTGGCTTCGGACTTTAAGTGAGAAAGTCCGTAAGCGATGTTCTTTGAAACCGAAAGATGTGGAAACAGCGCAGAGTCTTGCGGCACAAAACCTACGTTGCGCTTCTCGGGTGGAAGCGACAACGCTTCTGAAGACACCTCACGACCATTCATTGTGATAGATCCCGAATCTACTGAGTCAAAGCCCGCAATCAAACGCAGCAAAGTAGTCTTTCCGCCACCAGAGGCGCCCAAAATAGTTAGTAATGATCCGTCTGCGACAGTGAAAGAAACATTCTGAAGTACCGAGACGCCGTCAAAAGATTTGGAAACATTTTCCAGCTTTACTTTCTCAGACATCTACTTCACCTCGCTGTCGCTGTAGTCTGCTTCTTTAACCACTAGGTTACTTCGATTTTGGGTTGCCCGAATTTCACGATTAACGAACAGTGCCGGGATCCCAGCTACGAGCACCAAAAGCAATGCATAAGGTGCGGCAGCACTAAATGCACTGACGGATGTGGCTGACCACAAGCGTGTAGCCAGAGTTTCAATACCTGTTGGGCGAAGGATCAATGTAGCCGGCAACTCTTTAATTACCGTGAGGCCGACAAAAGCAGTGGCACTTATGATTCCGGGAGCTGCCGCTGGAATCACAACTCTTCTTAAGGTTTGAATCTGTGAACTGCCTAATGTTCGCGAGACTTCTTCAATTCCTGTTGGAACTTGCGAGATAGGTACCTTGAGCACTGCAACTGCATTCGGCAAAAACAAGGCTAGGTAGGCGAGCAGCACTAGTGCGCTAGTTTGGTAAAGACTTGGAACTGACTGGTTGACCAAGAAAACAAATGAAAGCGCAACAACCACACCAGGAAGAGCATGCGTAATCAAAATTGTTTCCTCAACTTTGACTGAATACTTACTTTTGTATCGGACTACCAAGATAGCAACAGCAAGTCCCACAAAAGCTACTGCTAATCCGCCAGCCAGGCCATAGCTAACTGTGTTAGCAAGCGCTCGAGAGATCTCACCTAAGTTTGATTGAGACTGGCCAATCACGGTCCAATAAATAATGCTCATAATTGGAATTAGTACTCCAATTACAAACCATGAAATCAGGAGAACTTGGGCGCCGACTTGCCACTTGCCAAGCTTGGTTTGCAGGGCGCGATATTGACCGGATGACTTAGTTGTTCTTAAAGTGCCAGATCTACTTTCAATTCGAATCAGAATAATAGTGAGTAACACGAGAACTAGCGCTAGGGATGCGGCCGCATTTCGGTCAAAACTAGCTCGGTAAGCGTTGTAGATTGCACGCGTAAAGGTATCGAACCGCATTAACGAAACGGCCCCAAAGTCACTCAGGGTATAAAGCGCAACAAGTAGACCAGATCCAAAAACTGCGTTACGAATCGCAGGCCATGTGATTGTTCTTGCAACAGTCAGTTGGCTTCGGCCAAGAGTGCGCGCAACCTCTTCGCCTGCACCGCTATGTCGATTAAATGCAGCGGAGACTGCGAGAAAAACATAAGGTGTCGTGCTGATACTAAGAACCAACCAAGATCCAAAGAATCCATTAACTTCTGATGACACGGAAAGCCAGGCATAAGCCAAGACATAGGACGGCATTGCCAACGGCAGGATAGCAACAACTTGAAATAGTCTTCGAAATGCTAGATCTGATCTAAAACTCAACCAAGCTTGTGCAGTTCCAATTGTCATTGCCGTTAGACATACGACGAAAGTTAGGGCTAGTGAGTTGTAAACCAACTCCAGAGTCCGCACCCTAAACAAGCTATTAACTAATTCATCCAAGCCAATTTGAAATGTGCGCAACAAAATGTAGAACAATGGCAAAATCGAAACAAATACGCCAAATGCCACCACTACTAAAACTTGTAGTGGTGGCTTTTGACTAGTTTTGGTTGTCAGATTAGGCCCGCTTCGGAAAGTAGTTGCAGAGTCTGTTCAAGTGACGAAAGATCCGATAGATCAATTTCTGGACCCTTGATCTCACTTAGCTTTGGCAAACTTGGATCTGGTGCAACATCTGAGGTCATTGAGTATTCAAAAGTATTCTCGAGAAAATACTTCTGTGCGGTTTCACCGAGAAGCCAGGATGCAAAAACCAGGGCATTGGGATTTTCTGAGAGAAGTGAAACACCCGCGACATTGACCAAGTTTCCAGCATCACCATCTGAGAACCAACTAATCTTGGAATTCATATTTTCATTGCCAATTTCGGCAGCTTTCTCAAACCAGTAATAGTGGTTTAGTAGGCCAGCAGCAACTTCGCCATTTTCTACGGCATCCAAAATTTGGCTGTTCTTTTCATAGAAGACTGCGTTCTGTTTCATTGCGGCAAGAAACTCTGCAGTCTTTTCGTCACCTTCAGTTACTCGCATTCCAGTTACGAAGGATTGAAATGATGCATTGGTTGGAGCGATCGCAATGCGACCCTTCCAGCCTGGATCTGCCAAATCAAAAACAGACTTTGGTACATCGGTTACTAACTCAGGGTTATAAGCCATAACTCGTGAGCGACCGGAAACACCAACCCACGATCCATCCAGCGAGCGATACTTTGCAGGAACTAAATTCAATACTTCCTCAGGGAATGGGAAAGTTTTCGCTTCGCCGCTAACTGCGCCCAATGCACCTGCGTCTTGTGAAAGAAAGACATCAGCCTTTGTGTTTTCGCCTTCTTCAAGAATTGTGGCTGCCATCTCCGAAGATTCTCCATAGCGAACACTTACTTCTATGCCAGTCTCAGCAGTGAATGAGGCAAGGAGTGGTGCAATCAAGTCTTCGGAACGACCTGAATAAAGGGTTATAGATTCACTATTGGTTGCTGCGCTACTAGAGCTATTAGGAGAGGAGGCAGATTCGCTGGCACATCCCGAAAGTAGAACTGAAAAGCCGAGGATCGAAATAGTTAGCAAACGACGAGACAAAACTGGACTCCTAATTACGTTATTTATGCAACTAAAAGGTTGCGTAAATAATTATGCAACTAAAAAGTAACGAAAATCAACAAAGGTGTCAAATGCAGAAAGCGGTGGCAAAGTCAGGGAAATAAAAGCGCCCCGATAGCCTTATCAACGTGGCACAAGAGATCTCCTTTAGAAGCGATGTAACCGTAGAGCTGGTTAAGCATTCAGCTGGCGACGCTGATGTGCTTTGGGCTGCCCGAGTATCAACCAAAGGGGATCAATCAGCTGTTGATGTAAATGCAGATTCTGCTGCTTCTGCTGGTTTGATCAACTATTTGATGCGAGATCGCCACGGTAGCCCATTTGAGCATTCTGTATTCACATTTTTTGTGCAAGCACCAATCTTTATGTGGCGTGAGCATTTCCGTCACCGCATGGCCAGTTACAACGAAGAGTCCGGTCGTTACAAAGTTCTCGAACCAATTTTTTACACACCTGGTCCAGAACGAAAGTTGATTCAAGTCGGAAAAGCTGGTGCGTATGAATTTGTTGATGGCACACCAGAGCAATTAGAGATTGTCACAACAGAAACTAAAAAGGCGTGTGAAGTTGCCTACGCTTCATATGAAGCAATGCTTGAAGCTGGCGTTGCTAGAGAAGTAGCGCGCATTGTCTTACCTGTAACGATTTATAGCTCTGCATATGTAACTATGAATGCGCGAGCATTGATGAACTTCTTGAGTCTGCGTCGCAAAGCAGAAGGTTCACACTTCCCGTCCTTCCCGCAGCGCGAAATTGAAATGGTTGCAGAGAAGTACGAATTAGAATTCGAGCGAATCATGCCACTTACCCACGCGTCGTTTGTGGCTAATGGCCGAGTTGCTCCTTAGTTAATGTCGAAAGTGATACAGGTGAGATTGTGAAAGCGGAGTCGGTATTCGGCACGGTTTTGACTGCAATGGTCACACCATTTACAGCCGATGGCACAAAGATTGATTTTGACGCTGCAGCCAAGCTTGCAAATGATCTGGTTGATCTGGGCAATAACGGCTTAGTTGTTAATGGCACAACCGGCGAATCGCCAACCACAGATGAGCACGAGAAACTTGAACTTTTAAAGGTAGTTATCGAAGCAGTTGGAAATCGTGCAAAAGTTGTAGCCGGTGCCGGATCAAATGACACAGCGCATTCAATTCTGTTAGCCAAGGATGCCCAAAAGGCCGGCGCACATGGACTGCTTGTTGTGACGCCGTATTACAACAAGCCACCGCAAGCAGGAATCTACGCTCACATGATTGCAGTTGCTGATTCAACAGACCTGCCGGTAATGATCTATGACATCCCAGGTCGCGCTGGCGTAGCAATCAACAACGACACCATGCTGCAGCTTGCACAGCATCCAAAAATTATTGCCAATAAAGATGCCAAAGGTGATCCTTGGGCAGCTTCGCAAATCATGGCGCAATCCGATCTTGCTTACTACTCAGGTGATGATCCGCTGAATCTAGCGTTACTAGCAATTGGAGCCGTTGGCGTTGTAAGCGTCACCGGACACATTGTGGCTGACCGTCATAAGTTGATGGTGGAAGCTATGCAAAACAATGACGTTGCCACTGCTCGAGAGATAAATCGCAAACTTGTTCCAATTACCGAAGGAATTATGACAAGAGCTGGTGGCGCGATCATGGTGAAAGCTGCGCTAGATCAGCTCGGCAGAACTGGTGGCGGCTCACTTCGTTTGCCATTGATTCCCGCAACCGATGAACAAAGGCGTGTTCTTAAGGAAGATCTGATTAAGGGTGGCTTCAGTCTGTGACATTTTCACAACTTGAGTTACCAACGCCACCACCGCTAACGGACGACACCTTCCGAGTGGTTGCACTTGGTGGTCTTGGCGATATTGGTCGCAACATGACTGTGCTGGAGTATCGCGGCAAACTTCTGATTGTTGACTGTGGTGTTTTATTTCCAGAAGAGACGCAACCTGGCGTCGATTTAATCCTGCCGGATTTTGCCTACATTCAAGATCGACTAGATGACGTTGCAGCCGTAATCCTTACGCATGGACATGAGGATCACATCGGTGCCGTCCCATATCTACTGCGACATAAGCACGACATTCCAATCGTTGGATCCCAGCTAACTCTGGCTTTCATCGAAAGCAAGTTGAAGGAGCATCGAATTACTGCGTACACGCACGCCGTGAAAGAAGGAATGACCGAAAAGTTTGGTGACTTCTCGGTTGAATTCATCGCAGTCAATCATTCGATCCCTGATGCCTTGGCCGTAGCTGTAACCACAGATGCTGGAACTATTTTGATTACCGGCGATTTCAAAATGGACCAACTTCCACTTGATGGTCGGGTCACTGACTTAAATGCGTTTGCGCGCCTAGGAGACAAAGGCGTAGATCTTTTCTTGGTTGATTCAACCAATGCGGAAGTTCCTGGGTTTGTTACCAGTGAAAAGGACATCATTCCAACGTTGCAACAAGTCATCGGGGGAGCATCCGGGCGAGTAATCGTTGCCTCATTCGCATCGCACGTTCATAGAGTGCAACAGATTATCGATGTTGCCGTTAAGAACAATCGCAAGATTGCATTTGTTGGACGCTCTATGGTTCGCAATATGGCACTGGCAAGCGATCTTGGATATTTAACAATTCCTGGTGGCGCACTCATCTCTAGTGACGAGATGGCGGACATGCCCGATGATCAAGCAGTTTTGATTTGCAC
>ERZ1022756.562-NODE-562-length-10055-cov-8.042500_pt1 | contig 10055 bp, 8 predicted proteins | sample MGYA00520902_ERZ1022756 | MGnify/ENA primary metagenome ERZ1022756 (study PRJEB33162, sample SAMN09537601) | freshwater metagenome | isolation source: freshwater | place: Canada:Alberta | collected 2017-07 | study: EMG produced TPA metagenomics assembly of the... | reverse complement strand
CCACCAAACTTTTCGCTATCTGGGCATACGGTTTCAATCACCGCTAAACCAACCTGGCGTTGGACTTGGGGAGATGGCTCATCGGTTTGGAAAAGTGTGGCTGGGGCACAGTATCCAAGTCGACAAATCACCCACCAGTATCGAAGTCCTGGCAACTACAGCGTGGGAGTCACTGCAGTCTGGCAAGCCCAGTACACAGTTTCAGGCGTTGGCACCTTTGATGTGACTGGCGAAGTCTTGCGGCAATCGCGTACTTTGGCGGTCCCGGTGAAGTCAGCTAAAACGGTTCTGGTTTCGCGCTAATCAGCCAAATCGGACCCCGGGACCTCGATTCTGCGCTGTCACCATTCAGGAGTACACTTAAGACACATCCTCGTGATGTCGCCCGTGTTGAGCTTCTTGCTTGACAAGGGCTCTTGTTATTGCACGAATTGTTCGAACTGTTAGTTAGAAACTGCAAGTTAGCGCTGAAAGAGGCATAAGTGGCACCGAAGAAGGCAGCACCAGCCAAGAAGACAACAGCCAGTAAAGCAACGGCCAAGAAAGCAGCACCTGCTAAAGCCGCCAAGAAGGCGCCAGCCAAGCCAGTCGCAAAGACGGCAGCTGCAAAAAAGAATTCTGTTCCAGTTAAAAAGTCCGCTGCGAAAGCTCCAGCAAAAACTGCTGCTAAGCCAGCAGCAAAAGCACCAGCTAAGAAAGCCGCTCCAGTAGCACCAGTTAAGGGTGCGAAGAAGTCTGCAAAGGCGATCAAGGGCGATGACGACGACGAGCTAGAAGTTATCGATTTAGATGCTGACATCGTTATTGATGATGTTGAGTTAGCTGCTGCTGCGGTTCTTGAAGTTGATTTAGAAACTGAACTTGTTGCGGACCTTGCTGACATTGCTGATGAAGATGAAGCAAAGCCAGCAATTGCAGCTGACAGCGACAACCTTGTTATCTCTGATGTTGACGACACCGACGAACCAGTTCAGCAAGTTATCACCGCAGGTGCTACCGCAGATCCCGTCAAGGATTACCTAAAGCAAATCGGTAAAGTTCCACTTCTTAACGCAGAAGAAGAAGTGGATCTAGCAAAGCGCATTGAAGCTGGTTTGTTTGCCGAAGAACTTCTAGCGACTCGTGGACCATTCAAGGATCGTCGTCAGGGCGATTACGAGTGGATTGCCGAAGATGGACAGCGCGCAAAGAATCACTTGCTTGAGGCAAACCTTCGTCTGGTTGTTTCGCTAGCAAAGCGTTACACCGGTCGTGGCATGTTGTTCTTGGACTTGATCCAAGAAGGAAACCTTGGTTTGATTCGTGCGGTTGAAAAGTTTGACTACACCAAGGGTTACAAGTTCTCGACTTATGCAACTTGGTGGATTCGCCAGGCGATCACTCGCGCTATGGCTGACCAGGCTCGCACAATTCGTATTCCAGTTCACATGGTTGAAGTCATCAACAAGCTGGCACGTGTTCAGCGTCAGATGCTTCAAGACCTTGGCCGCGAACCAACACCTGAAGAACTAGCTCGCGAACTAGACATGACACCTGAAAAGGTTGTTGAAGTTCAAAAGTATGGCCGCGAACCAATCTCGCTTCACACACCACTTGGCGAAGAAGGCGACAGCGAGTTCGGTGACTTAATCGAAGACTCCGAAGCAATCGTTCCAGCCGATGCAGTTTCGTTCACATTGCTACAAGAGCAGTTGGACTCAGTCCTTGATACCTTGTCAGATCGTGAATCTGGTGTGGTCAAGATGCGCTTTGGTCTAACTGATGGCCAGCCAAAGACTTTGGATGAAATTGGAAAGGTTTACGGCGTAACCCGCGAACGTATCCGCCAGATCGAATCCAAGACCATGTCTAAGCTTCGTCACCCATCACGCTCACAGGTGCTACGCGATTACTTGGATTAAGAATTGATAATGACCACTAGTTGGCCGTTGCGAAAAGGGATTAGCCAAGCGCTAGTCCCTTTTTTGCGTGTCGCAACCCCTCAAAACATTGAGTTTCAGGCAAGGTTAATAAGTACAAGTTTTCTTCCTCTGGCGGTGTGAAATGAAGTCGGCAATTCGAGTTTCTGCAATAAGTCTGTCCCTTGCGTTAGTTCTTGGCGCTTGTGGTGGCAGTGACTCAGACTCAGCCGGCTCTGGATCTAATGGCGCTCCAACAAAGACCCCGCCAGTTTGGTCATTGACTGGATTGCCAGGCCCGGATGATGCCCAGATTCAGCCAATCGTCGTGGTCAAGATTGAGAACGATCCGATCGTGCGTCCGCAAACTGGTTTAGAGCGCGCAGACATCGTCTTTGAAGAATTGGTTGAAGGCGGCATGACTCGATTTGCCGCCGTGTACCAATCAGATTTGCCAGATGAAGTAGGCCCAGTGCGAAGCGTTCGTCACGTGGACGTGGCAATTGCCGAACCAATGGCTGATGCCTTTGTGTTTTCCGGTGGCGCCAGACGAACTATGAAGTTTGTGAAGCGAAAGATTCCAACCACGATCAGCATCGTAAATGAAGGTGCACCAGGAATGTATCGCAAGCCTGGAATTCCAGCTCCACATGATCTATTCCTAAAGATGGATGAAATGTTGGATTCAATTGCTGCCAAGAACACAGCAAGTACCGGATTCTTTGTTCGCCCAGAAGTAAAGCCAGCGACCGCATCGGCATCACCAGCTGCTACAGACTCCTCGGCTTCACCAAAGCCGTCATCAACTGCATTGACCGGTAAGCCAGTTACAAATGTCGGTGTCCGCTTTAGTAACTTTGCCTCACCAAACTGGAAATGGGATGCCACTAACAAGATGTGGATGCGCAGCGAAGGCGTAAAGCCATTCCTAAACAAAGATGGCACGCAATTTGGAACCAACAACTTAGTAATCATTGAAGTACGCGAAATTGACGCGGGCTACAAGGGCCAAACTGGCGGCTACGTACCGCGCACAGTTTTAACTGGCTCAGGTCGTGCTTGGGTACTTAGCGATGGCAAAGCGATCGAAGTGGCCTGGAACAAACCATTTGTGGATGCTCAGATGGAACTCACAGATTTAGACGGTAATCCATTCACAATGCCAACGGGTCGGACTTGGGTTGAGTTGTTGCCAGTGATTGCGGAGGGTCAAACCGGGTTTACCGGCGAATACAGCTTCAATGGCACTTTGGTTCCGATTAAGGACTTCCCAAAGCCAGCAGCAACGCCAGAGCCTAGCGATTCTGCTACGCCTTAATTTGGATTTGTCGAGCTAGTAACGAAAGAACTAAGCGTTATCTAGCTGGTGAGTTTCATCCTGAACATCAACAGCAACTGCGCGAAGGCGTACTTCGTGCTCTTTGAAGTGATGTCCACAGAACTGAAGGGCAGAGCCGCCCTCTAGGAATACCCGAACTAGCGCTTGAGCAGCGCAGCGGTCACAACGATCAGCAGCAGTAAGTGGAGTACGAGTGATTGTTGAAGTCATCCTTGCACCAGTTCCTATTCATCGTCGTTACGTGTATTCGTTCTTAACGTTTCATCTATTGTGTAATCATTTCAGAGTCTTCGCTCCCTAACACGCCGAAGACTTGCAACTAGCGTCTAGGTTCACTACTGGCGTATTCACGCTTGATTTCGCTTGCGTCGTTAACCAATTCACAAACGCACATGCGGGTTACCGGAGCGCGGCGTGGCAGCCCTGAAAAGTGGCTGAAAATGCCTATTCTTAAAGGGTTATGGCAGCCAAAAAGACCGCAGCAGTTGCGGGTGATTACAACGCATCTGATCTATCGGTCCTAGAGGGCCTGGATGCCGTGCGTAAGCGCCCTGGCATGTACATCGGTTCAACGGACTCCCGAGGCTTAATGCACTGTCTGTGGGAGATCATCGATAACTCGGTCGATGAAGCCTTGGGCGGCCATTGCACCCGAATTGAAGTCACTCTGCACTCAGACCAGATCGCTGAAGTCCGCGACAACGGTCGAGGTATTCCAGTTGATGTCGAGCCAAAAACCAAGCTCACTGGTGTTGAAGTTGTTATGACCAAGCTTCATGCTGGTGGAAAATTTGGTGGCGGTTCTTACACCGCATCTGGTGGTCTGCATGGTGTTGGTGCATCTGTTGTGAACGCGCTGTCTAGTCGTATGGACGTTGAAGTAGATCGCTCGGGCAACACTCACGTAATGAGTTTCAGTCGCGGAGCTCCAGGTGTGTTCGTTGGCAAAGACGAAACTGGCAAGTTCACAAAACAAGGTGGGCTAAAGAAGGCTGGCAAGCCAGCTAAGAAAACTGCTACTGGAACTCGGATTAAGTTCTGGGCTGACGCGCAAATCTTTACGCCAGATGCAGCATTTGATTTAGGTGAAATTCACGCCCGCGCCCGTCAAACCTCATTCTTAGTTCCAGGTCTAACAATCGTGGTCACCGACAATCGCTTAAAGAGCGACAACACAATTGAGTTTGTTCATGTTGGTGGCATTTCAGAGTTTTGTGAATTCTTAACCACCGGCGAAGCGGTTTCACCAGTGATTCGCCTAAAGGGTTCTGGAAAGTTCACCGAGACAGTTCCGGTGCTCGACGACCAAGGTCACATGACACCACAATCAGTTGAGCGTGAACTAGGTGTGGACATTGCACTGCTTTGGAACAACACCTACGACACCACATTGCAGTCATATGTGAACATTATTTCTACGCCAAAGGGTGGAACTCACGTCACAGGCTTCGATCGCGCAATCGTCAAGGTCGTAAACGATCAACTTAAAGCTCAGCGACTGCTAAAGGCTGGCGAAGATTCAGTATCTAAAGAAGATGTGCAAGAAGGCTTAACTGCAGTTGTCACAGTTCGCTTGGCCGAACCTCAGTTCGAAGGCCAAACAAAAGAAATTCTCGGCACACCAGCTGCTGCAAAAATCGTAAACACTGTAGTGAGCAATGAACTTTCTAATTGGTTTACTAGCCCACCTCGTGGCGCAAAGCCAGCAACTCGAATTGTTCTAGACAAGATAGCTAACGCTTCTAGAGCTCGTCTGGCGGCCCGTCATCACAGAGACACTCAACGCCGAAAGACTGCCCTTGAGTCTTCAACTTTGCCAGCGAAACTTAAAGACTGTCGAAGTGAAGATAACGATCGCACTGAATTGTTTATCGTCGAAGGTGACAGCGCACTTGGTACCGCAAAGTCAGCCCGTAACAGTGAGTTCCAGGCCTTGCTACCAATTCGCGGCAAGATCCTTAACGTTCAAAAAGCATCCCTTGCCGACATGCTCAAGAACAATGAGTGCGCATCGATTCTCCAGGTCATCGGAGCTGGTTCAGGTCGATCATTCGACATGGAATCGGTTCGCTATAACAAGATCATCATCCTGGCTGATGCGGACGTTGACGGCGCCCACATTCGCACTCTGCTTTTGACGCTGTTCCAGCGATACCTAACTCCGCTGCTTGAAGCTGGACGAATTTATGCTGCAGTTCCGCCGTTGCATCGCATTGAAGTAATCGGTGCCTCAAAGAAGCCAGGGGAGATCATTTACACCTACAGCGATGCTGAAATGGCTGCCACGGTTAAAGACCTAACTAAGCAAGGTCGCCGTTGGAAAGAGCCAATTCAGCGCTACAAAGGCCTTGGCGAAATGGACGCGGTGCAATTGCGCGAAACCACTATGGATCCGGAAAAGCGAACCCTTCGTCGCATCACCGTGAGTGATGCAAAGTCTGCAGAGAATGTTTTTGAATTACTTATGGGTAGTGAAGTTGCCCCGCGTAAGGACTTCATTATTGATGGCGCGGCAAAGCTGGATCGCACCAAGATCGATGTTTAAGACTTTTTAGCACGACTTACTGCAACTGGTACGCCACCGACGCCCCAGTCGTCTGCGGTTACTTCATTGATAACGATTCGCACGTTATCTGGATCAGCATCAAGTACTCGAATTGCAGCTTCAGAGATCTCTTTAATCAGCGCATGCTTTTGCTCAACGCTACGACCTTCGATTAATTGCACAGTAATAAATGGCATCTCAGTTCCTAACTAGAAGTCGTATGTTTGCAGTTTGCCAGAGTTAACATCAAAAACCGCGCCACCCACGGTCACATTGTTTGCAGCCAAAAATGGGTGAGTGCGAATTCGCTTTACGTCCACCTGCAGGGCTTCGATCGGGTCAGTAACAGTTCGGAACTCAACGCTACGAGTATCAACTCCGAAATCCTGCAGGATTGTTTGATGAATTTCAGATTCGGTTGCGCTAGCCATTCGGCAATCAGTGTGAGGCATAACAAGCACTCGATGAACACCAAGTAAGTAAGTTGCCAGCACTAAAGTTCGCAGCACGTCATCAGTAACGCGAGCACCAGCGTTACGCAGAATCTTCACATCACCTGGTTCCATACCAACTATGGAAAGCGGACTGATCCGAGAGTCCATGCAAGTAATGATTGCTAGACCTTGTGCTGCCTTGCCGGTTAAATGTGAGCTTTCGAAGTCTGACGAGTAGGTAGCGTTAGCAGCCAAGACGTCACCAAAGACATCTTTTGGAAATGGCTGATTTGGCATCGGGTTATTCGCCGCCACCGCTGGAGTGACCAGGGAATACGCCTTGATGTTCATCGATGTATGGCACTGAGTTGTTAACTGCTAAACCGGCTTCACCGAATCCAACTGAAATCAGCGGGACCTTGCCAACGTAAGTTGTGATGTCGCCTGCGGAATAAACGCGAGGCAAATTGGTTTGCATTGTGGTGTCTACCAAAATCCGGCGCTTCTCAAGTTCAATACCCCAGTTAGCAATTGGACCGATGTTTGCAATGAAGCCAAGAGCGGCAACTAAAGTCTGAGCTGGCAAAGTGCGGGATTCGCCTTCTTTGTTCTTGATTGTTACTGATTCAATCCAGTCATCGCCAGCAACGCTTTCAACTTCGGAGTTAATGATCAGTTCAACGCCCATGGCGCGAACTTGATCAACAGTTGCCGCGTGCGCGCGGAAGGTGTCGCGGCGGTGCACAAGTGTTACTGACTTCGCAATTGGAGCTAATGAGTATGCCCAGTCAAAAGCTGAGTCGCCACCACCGATGATGACAACATCTTTGCCCGCATGGACATCAAGTTTTGGAACGAAGTAAACCAAACCCTTGCCAACGTATTCGTTGCCAGCTGGTAATTCGCGAGGAGTAAAGGATCCGATGCCACCAGTGATGATTGCTACTTTGGCTTCAATCACAGTGCCCTTGTCGGTAACGACTCGAACTGGGCCAGCTTCGCTAGTTTCCAACTCCTCAGCACGTTCGCCCAAGATAAACGTTGGATTAAATGCTCCAGCTTGCTTCATAAGGCCATCAACTAAGTCGCGGCCCTTAACAGCAGGGAATCCTGCAATATCGAAGATTTCCTTCTCTGGGTACATGGCCGTGATTTGGCCACCAGGTTCAGTTAAAACATCCAGAACGGTTACCGAAAAACCTCTAAAGCCGGCGTAATAAGCCGCATATAAACCTGCAGGACCAGCACCAATAACTAGGACATCACTCATGACCCTGAGTTTATCTTTGATTGAGGGTTAGCGGTATTCGGCAGCCGAGCGAACCCAGGAGCCAGAAACTAAGGCTGAAAGGTCAGCAGCAGTTCCGTTAAATACATTTAGATCCAGATGGTTTCGTCCGCTGTCTCTACCTGGACGACACAATGTGACATCAGTTGGACAGTCACCAGCTCTAGGTCGCCAAGGAATTCCATAAACTTCGCGGTCACCTGAGTTTGTGTATTGCCAGAACGTCCAGACGTAAGAGCAGTCCGATTGTTTCCAAGCCGATTGATAACACGGCTGACCATTTAGTCCTTGACCAACTTGTACGGCAGGATCTGCTGGATTACCAGGTTGGGCTAGCCATAAGTGATAGTTGCGAAACTTCTCAATAGTTGGGGCATCCTGGAGGTAACGAGTGGCCAAGAAGTTTCGGTAGGAGTAGAAAATCGGAACACGTGCGGTTGCTGCCTGCATGGCATCAAGCCAAGTAAAAGTCCAGAGCGTAACCATTTCATCTGAGATAGTCGGATCGACGCCCTCAACATCTAATACATAAGGCAAAGTGCGATCGTCATAACCACCGAGGCCAGCAAGTCGAGCTGCAGCGTGAGCAGCTTGCGCTTGGGCATCAGCGATGATCACATTTGGATCAGCAGTAACTGGGATTCTTGCAAAGTGGTAGTAACCAACCAAGATGCCAGCGGCTTTTGCAGCCGGCGCCCACTCTGTTACATGGGGGATTGCCTTTGCATCTTCAGTGGCTAGGCCATCGGATCCCTTGATGAATGCGTATGCCACCCCGGCAGCAGCCATGCGATTGAAATCGAGAGCTTCGCCAATGCTTTGCCAGCGGGAAAGATCAACACCCAAAATCCGCGTGCCTGGACCAACAGTTACAAAATTTAGTGGCGCAACAACTGAAGTGGATTGGACCTTAGTTTTCCTATTGCCTGAGATTGCTCGGATCGATAACGCAGGAGTTGACGCGGGTGCAGTAATCGTTGCAGACCACTTGCCACCCTTCTTCTTGGACTTAACTGTCTTTACAGTTTTCCATTTCTTACCTTGCTTGATCTGAATTCGAACTTTAGAACCCTTGAGACTGCCAGTAGTTTTGCCAGAGAAAGTGATCTGTTGGCCGGCAATCAATGATGCAGGAATCGGTGTCATAGAAACTGAACGCTTGACCGCAGCTTCGGAAGGAACTGCAAGCAAGGACAGGATCAAGGTCACTGCAATGAATAAAACGGACTTGCTAAGACGGGAAAGAATCATGACATCAATTCGTTAGGGAGCCGAACAAACAGCTGCAACAGGTTTACGAAGTTTGGTTCCGGTGCTATCGCGCTTACCTTGCTTGTCAGGAACATCTACCGCTGCGCCCGTTGAACCACAAGCATGGATCGGTCCATTGCCAGCAGTAGCTGCAACTAATACATCTTCACCAGATAGGAACTTGTGGCAACGCACACCGCTAGTTGCCCGGCCCTTGCCAGGGAACTCAGTTAGTGGAGTGAGCTTCATGGTGTGAGCGGCAGTACCAGGAAGCGCGCCCGCTTCGCCGCCAACTGTTGCCACTAAACATTCATCATGGGCGTCAACGACAGATCCAAAGATAACTTCGGCACCTTCATAAAGTCGGATGCCAACAACTCCGGCAGCTGGACGACCAGTTGCCCGAACTAGAGAAGCGTCAAAGTGCAAAAGCTGGGCATCGCTAGTGATCAGAACAACTTCGCCACTTTCGTCTTCACATTGAATCGCGCCAACTAGGTAGTCACCTTCTTCGAGGCGAATTATGTTCCAGTCACCAGCAGATGCAGGGACATCGTTAACCACGCGCTTCACAGTTCCAAATGCAGTCGTTAAGAACATTGTGGATTCAGGTTGATCTAGCGCCATAAGAGCAAGCGCGGTTTCACCCTTATTCAGAGTTAAGAATTCCTTGAGCGCAGCGCCACCAGCAACTGAAAGCGCAGCACCTTCAGCAAGAGCTGGCAGGTTCACAACTGATTGTCTGATCACACGACCAAAGCTAGTAACGATTCCGACGTCACCTCGGGCAGTTGTACGTACCATGGACCGAATTGTGTCGTGACTTGTACGCTTCTTGGCAAACTCGAGCGGAATGTCACCTGTGGTGCGGGCTAACAATCCAGTTGCAGACATTAGAACAAAGCATGGGTCATCGGTTACTTCTAGTGGAACAGGGAGTGCAGCCGAGATGATGCCGTCATCGGATAGCAATTGGGATCTGCGATCGTCACCATATTGATTCGCTACGTCAGATAGTTCTTGTCCGACTACTTTGCGAAGGCGCTTATCGTTTTCCAAGATGTCAGTTAAGTCAGCAATGATGGCGCGCAATTCATCTTGTTCTTTTTCAAGTTCTAAGCGTGAGAACTTAGTTAAGCGACGAAGTGGCATCTCAAGAATGTAATTGGTTTGAATTTCGCTCAAGTCAAAAACACTCATTAAACGTTCCCGAGCAGCAGCCGTGTCATCGCTGCCACGAATGACCGCAATGACTTCATCAATGTCAAGAATTGCAACTAACAAACCATCGACTAAGTGC
>ERZ1022756.561-NODE-561-length-10070-cov-6.652721_pt1 | contig 10070 bp, 8 predicted proteins | sample MGYA00520902_ERZ1022756 | MGnify/ENA primary metagenome ERZ1022756 (study PRJEB33162, sample SAMN09537601) | freshwater metagenome | isolation source: freshwater | place: Canada:Alberta | collected 2017-07 | study: EMG produced TPA metagenomics assembly of the... | reverse complement strand
GGTGCCGATGGCATCCGCGTAATCTCCGTACTATTGCACAAAGGACAGGCAAGCATGCCACTGGCCTGCTGGGTGAGGCAGTCTTCCTCAGACGCAAACCAACCCTCAAAGCGGTGATCAAAGGAACAGGATAGGTTATAGACTTTCATGCCAAGTAGATGGGGGCAAAACTGCTAAATTCAATACAGCCTATTTTAATGCTGTTTTTAGGTCAGCGATGGGATCGCTTTAGGCCGTACCAAGCCGCGGCGGTAGCGATCTAACCAATACGCTGAAATCGTGGTCTTGACGTCGGTGATGGCACCCTCTTCCACCCAGCCCAATAACTCATCCAAAGAGGCAGCGAATACATCTAAAAATTCCTCGTCGTCGAGTTGGCGTTGGCCTTTGCTTAGTCCTTCCGCCAAATAAATATCGATGAATTCGGTCGAATAGGAAATCACCGGGTGAATGCGCCGAATGTAACTCCATTTGGTGGCGGTATACCCGGTCTCTTCTTGCAGTTCGCGCTGCGCGCAGACCAAGGGATCCTCGCCTAAGTCCAGCTTACCCGCCGGAATTTCCATGCATACGCGGGCTACTGGATAGCGATACTGGCGCTCCAGCAAAATACGCCCATCATCTAGTATTGCAACAATCGCTACCGCACCGGGATGCGTGAGGTACTCACGCACTGCTTCCCCACCATCGGGCAAGCGAACGGCATCACGTTTCATCTCTAAAAAAATGCCGCTGTACAAGTCTTGTGTATCGATGCGCTCCTCTTTTAAGTGCGCATCGCCTGTGGGTAAATCACGCAGGGATTTTTCAGTCATTGAAGCTATCCATAAAAAAACCCAGCTAATCAGCTGGGTTAATCGTACTAGCCGCCAAGCAAGGTGTTTCGCATGACATCGAGGCAGACGGCCATTAATGCTCCTGGAAAGATACCAAGCGCCAGCACCATCAGGCCATTCACGCCCAAAACGCCTTTGGCGATAGTGCTGCCACTTACGCTGTGCTCATGGCTTGGTTCATCGAAGTACATGACCTTGACGACGCGCAAGTAATAAAACGCACCAATCAATGAGGCGATCACTGCAATCACGGCCAAGGAAACATAATTGGCATCGACTAAAGCCTCAAGTACGGAGAGTTTGGCTGCAAACCCGACCGTGGGCGGAATACCTGCCAAGGAGAACATCATCAGCAGTCCCAAGAAAGCAAACCAAGGGTGTTTGCGATTGAGCCCTTTTAGGCCATCGAGGGTTTCGCAGTCGTAGCCCTTGCGCGATAAGACCATCAGCAGCCCGAAGGTACCGAGCGTAGTGATGACATAGGTTACGGCATAGAACATGGAGGCACTAAACGCGTGGTCATCAAAGACCGAGAGCATACCCAGCAAAACAAACCCCATCTGTGCAATTGCCGAGTAGGCCAGCATCCGCTTGAGGTTGGTTTGCGCAATTGCAGTGACATTGCCGATCACCAAGGAAAGGACAGCCAATATCATGAGCATCGGCTGCCAATCGGCAAGAAGCGGCAGCAATGTGTTCACCAATAGGCGGAAGAGCAGTGCAAACGCAGCCAGCTTAGGAGCGGCAGCAATTAATAAAGTAACTGCGGTTGGCGCCCCTTGATAGACATCAGGCACCCACATATGAAAAGGTGCAACCCCGAGCTTGAATGCTAGGCCTGCCATAATAAAGACCAGGCCAAAGGCCATGATGAGGTGATTAATGCGGGGGTCAGCAACCGTCCTGAAAATCTCCACCAGATCGAGGGATCCAGTAACGCCATAGAGCATCGACATGCCATACAGTAAGAATCCCGATGCTAAGGCGCCCAGAACAAAGTACTTAATTGCCGCCTCGGAAGACATACCGCTGGAATGCCGCATTGCCACTAAACCATAAGTCGATAGCGCCATGAGTTCCAAACCGAGGTACAGGGTTAGGAGATTGGATCCTGAAATGAGAACCAATTGGCCCAATAAAGCAAATAAGGCCAGCACAATAAAGTCCGGCCTAAATAAACCGCGATCGATCAGGTACTGCTTGGAGTAGATTAAGGTGATCAGTAAGGCAAAACACGACACTGCTTTGAGTAGGTTGGCTACAGGATCCGACTGGAATAAGCCATACATCGCGTAATACGGCAGATCGTCCACGCGAAACAGAAAAGCGATGCCTAGACCAACCAACAAGATACAACTGCAGAAATACACAAACGAAGCCGCCTTGGGCGTATGAAACACGTCCGGACTTTGGTCCGCTTTCTTTTCTTTAATGAACGCGCTCGTCAATAACAAATCACTTGCAATAAAAGCAAGGATCAACTCAGGGGCAATCGCGATCAGGTCAAAAGTATCCATGGTGTTACCTTGCTTAAAGTTTGCTGATAGCGACATGCTCAAGCAGATGGATCACTGCTGGGTGAATGATGTCGGTAAAGGGTTTTGGGTAGATTCCCATCCAGAGAACGCAGATGGATAGGACGGCCAACATGAAAAACTCGCGGCCATTGATATCGGTTAATGCATCAACCTCGGGATTGGCGATTGCGCCAAAGATAACGCGCTTAACCATCCACAATGAATAAGCAGCACCCAGCATCAAAGCCGTTGCTGCCAGTACACCAAACCAGAAATCGTAATCAACGGCAGCCAGAATCACCATAAACTCGCCAACGAACCCAGAAGTTGCAGGCAAGCCGCAATTGGCCATGGCCAAAAAGACCATGAATACCGAGAACTTCGGCATGCGGTGAATCACGCCACCAAAATCGGCAATTTGCCGGGTGTGCATGCGGTCGTAGAGAACGCCGATCGCCAAGAACATCGCCCCTGAAATAAAGCCGTGGGAAATCATTTGAATGATGCCGCCCTCAATGCCGAGCGGGCTAAACAAGAAGAAGCCCAGGGTAACGAAACCCATGTGCGCAACCGATGAATACGCCACCAGTTTTTTCATGTCCTTCTGGACTAAGGCAACTAGACCAACGTAAATCACCGCGACCAGTGACAAGAAGATAACAAAGGGGCCGAGGTACATGCTGGCATCGGGCGCAATCGGCAAGGAGAAACGCAAGAAGCCATAGGCACCGAGTTTCAACATAATGGCCGCCAACACAACCGATCCGCCAGTCGGCGCTTCAACGTGCACATCAGGCAACCAGGTGTGCAAAGGCCACATAGGCACTTTGACTGCAAAAGCCATAAAGAAAGCAAAGAAAATGAGGATTTGCTCAACAATATCCAGAGGAGCATGGTGCCAAGTCTGAATATCAAACGTATTGGTCGCGTTGTACAGGTAGAGCATTGCGATCAAGGTCAGCAGCGAACCAAGCAAGGTGTAAAGGAAAAACTTAAACGCGGCATAAATACGGTTCTTGCCGCCCCACACACCAATAATGATATACATCGGTATTAAGGTCGCTTCAAAGAAAACGTAAAACAGCATCCCGTCGAGCGCGGAGAAAACGCCGATCATGAGACCAGACAAAATCATGAAGGCTGCTAAGTACTGTGAGACCTTTTCAGTAATGACTTCCCAAGCCGCTACCACAACGAAAATATTGATAAATGCCGTGAGCACGACAAACCATACCGAGATACCGTCCACACCAAGGTGGTAGTTAATGTCGTAGCGCTCAATCCAGCTGAGCTTTTCCACAAATTGCATGGCGGCAGTGGACTCATCAAACTGCAATACCAGCGGCAGAGTAGCAATAAAGCCTAATACAGCCCCAAACAAGGCAAGGTAACGCACCCCAGAGGATGGACGCTCAGACCCATAAATCAAAATGATCAGACCGAATACGATCGGGATCCAGATGGCGTAAGAAAGAATCATAACGGGGTGTTCTACTTATTAAGCGATGTAAATATAGGTATACAAGATCCACGAGAGCAAGGCGATTAAGCCCAATATCATGGCAAAGGCATAGTGATAGAGGTAACCCGATTGCAAGTGGCGGATCACCCCTGCAAATCGACCAACCAGATGGGCACTCCCATTGACCAACATGCCATCAATGATTTTTTGATCGCCGCGGTGCCAGAAAACACCCCCAAACCAAAGCATTCCTTTTGCAAAGACAGCCTGATTCAATTCATCTAAATAATATTTGTGATCAAGCAGCTTCTTGATCGGGGCAAGCGCCTCGGATACCTTCGCCGGCAAACTGGGCATCCAGAGATAACCAATCGCAGCAGTCAATACACCCAAGACAACGAGCAGTAAAACCGAGGTGCTGAACGCATGCATTGCCATCGCAACCGGGCCGTGGAATGCCTCAGCCAACTGTTTCATCACCGGATGCTTGGCGATATCAATAAAGATGGAGTCGCCAAAGAAGGTGCCGTACAACAGCGGATCAATCGTATAAAAGCCGATGATGACCGATGGAATCGCCAACAAGATTAGTGGAACAGTGACAACCCACGGAGATTCATGGGGCTTCTCGCCTGGCGCCAGGCCATGGTGTGCATGATCATCGTGGCCATGGCCATCGTGGGAATCGTGGGCATGGTGGTCATGGTCCGCATGCCCGAAACGCTCTTTGCCATGGAATACATAGAAATACAGGCGGAAGGAATACAAGGCAGTGACAAAGACACTGGCCATCACGGCAAAGAGAGCGAATCCAGAGCCAGGGATGGTGCTAGCCGCTACGGCTTCAATAATCGAATCTTTGGAATAAAAGCCCGAGAAGAACGGCGTACCGATCAAGGCCAAACTGCCTAAGAGCATCATCAAACAGGTTACCGGCATGTACTTCCAGAGCCCGCCCATTTTGCGCATGTCTTGTTCGTGGTGCATCCCTAAAATCACACTACCCGCCCCCAAGAACAAGAGGGCCTTAAAGAAGGCATGGGTCATTAAATGGAAGATGGCAATCGGATAAGCCGAAACGCCCAAAGCGATTGTCATGAAACCCAATTGCGATAGGGTTGAGTACGCCACCACCCGCTTGATATCGGTTTGCACGATGCCCAAGAAGCCCATGAACAAGGCCGTAATCGAGCCAATCACCAAAATAAAGCTGAGGGCCACGTCTGATAGCTCAAACAGGGGCGACATCCGACTTACCATGAAGATACCGGCGGTCACCATCGTTGCCGCATGAATCAAGGCAGAAATGGGGGTTGGGCCTTCCATCGAATCGGGCAACCACACATGCAGCGGAAACTGGGCTGATTTACCCATCGCACCAATAAAGAGGCAAATACAAGCCACCGTTACGAGATTCCAATCGGTGCCTGGCAGGGTCTGCGCAGCCAATACGGTGTTTTGTGCAAAGATGGCATCGTAGTTCATCGAGCCAGTACCAGCCAAAAGCAAGCCAATGCCCAAAATGAATCCAAAATCACCAACCCGGTTCACTAAGAAGGCTTTCATATTGGCAAATACAGCGCTTTGGCGCTCGTAGTAAAAGCCAATCAATAAATAAGAAACAACGCCGACTGCTTCCCAGCCAAAGAAGAGCTGCAATAAGTTATTGCTCATCACCAGCATCAGCATGGCAAAGGTAAACAAGGAAATGTAGGAGAAAAAGCGGTTGTAGCCCTCCTCTTCTGCCATATAGCCAATGGTGTAAATGTGGACCATTAATGAAACAAAAGTCACCACCACCATCATCACGGCACTGAGTGGGTCAATCAAAAACCCAATGTCAAAGCTGAGCTCACCCAGTTGCATCCAGCGGTAAACAGAGCCATTGAAGTAAAAACCATCCATTACTTGCATCAATACATTGCAAGACAGCACAAACGCAATCATCACGCCCAAAATCGCAATCGTTTGGCAGGCACCGCGGCTCAGTTGCTTACCTAAAAAGCCGGTGCCAAAAAATCCCACTAGCATGCTGCCAATTAATGGCGCAAGGGGTATGGCGCAGAGTACGGGGATAGTGAGGGTCAGTTCCATTACAGGGTCTTTTTAAACTAGCCTTTGAGGTGATCAAGCTCTTCAGCGTTGATCGAATCGAATTTACGGAACAGGGTTACCAAGATTGCCAGGCCAATCGCGGCCTCGGCAGCAGCAACCGTCAAGATGAAAAACACAAAGACCTGCCCTGCCATATCGCCCAAGTAATAGGAGAAGGCAACGAAGTTCATATTGACCGATAAGAGCATCAGCTCAATCGCCATTAATAAAATAATGATGTTGCGGCGATTCAAGAAAATACCCACAACACTAATCGCAAAGAGAATGGCGCCGAGAACTAAAAAATGCGCAAGCGTGATGGTCATGATTGATCTCCGCTCTTTTTATTGCGCTGATCTTGCTTTGCATTCATTTCAGAGTCCATCTTGACCATGCGCATGCGATCAGCCGGATTAACCGCAACCTGATCAGCCACAATCTGCGACTTGGAATCTTTACGGCGACGCAGTGTTAAAGCAACCGCAGCAATAATCGCCACCAGCAAAATGATGCCGGCAATCTCAAAGGCATACACGTAATCGACGAAGAGTACACGCCCTAAGGCTTGGGTATTGGGAACGCCGCCCATCTCTTCCAACATGGGCTGCAACGGCACCGATGTCCCCACAAAACCGCGAATCAAAACGATGGAGAGCTGCATCACAATCACTGCGCCGATCAAAAAGGCGACTGGCAAAAACTTCTTAAAGTCGCGGCGTAAGTGGGCCAAGTCCAAGTCGAGCATCATCACCACGAAGAGGAACAGCACCATCACAGCGCCGACGTAAACCAGGATCAAGACCAGACTTAAAAACTCGGCACGCAATAGCATCCATAAGCCCGATGCGCAGAAAAAAGCCAGGATTAAAAAGAGCGCCGAGTTCACCGGATTGCGGGCAGTGATCACCTGCAAAGCCGATAGCACCAATAAGCCTGCAAAGGCATAGAAGAAAATCGAATAGATGGTTGCGGGTTCGAATGTCATAAAAGGCAATTAACGGTATGGGGCATCTGCTGCTCGGTTGGCTGCGATCTCTTTTTCGTATTGGTCACCAACCGCCAAAAGCATGTCTTTGGTGAAATACAAATCACCGCGCTTATCGCCAAAGTACTCAAAGATATTGGTTTCTACAATCGCGTCTACTGGGCAAGCCTCTTCGCAGAAGCCACAAAAAATACACTTGGTTAAATCAATGTCGTACCGTGTAGTGCGGCGTGTACCGTCGTCGCGCTGATCAGACTCAATCGAAATTGCCATGGCGGGGCATACTGCTTCGCATAATTTACAAGCGATGCAACGCTCTTCCCCGTTCGGATAACGACGTAGGGCATGTAAACCTCGGAAACGCGGCGACTGGGGGGTCTTTTCTTCCGGATACTGCACCGTGAACTTCGGCTTAAAAAGGTATTTTCCGGTGATAGCCATCCCAGTCAAAACATCCTTGAGCATGAGGCTGCTTAAAAACTGATTTATTCGTTTAAACATAATCGCGGCTTAGTTCCAAATGTTCCAAGGAGAGATAACCCAAGTACCAACCAAAATGACCCAAAAGACGGACAGCGGGATAAAGATCTTCCAGCCTAGGCGCATGATTTGATCGTAGCGGTAGCGTGGCAAAGTGGCTCGCAACCAAATAAAGCAAGACAGAATGAAGAAAGTCTTGGCAAACAACCAGAAGAATCCTGGAATGTCGCGCAGGATGGGTAAATCCAAAATAGGCAACCAACCACCCAAGAACAAGATGGATGTAAGCGCAGCAATCATGATCATATTGGCGTATTCCGCCAAGAAGAACATCGCATATGCCATGCCGGAGTACTCCACCATGTGGCCGGCCACAATCTCAGACTCGCCCTCGACCACGTCAAAGGGGTGACGGTTGGTTTCCGCAACGCCCGAAATAAAGTAAATCAAGAACATGGGCAATAGGGGCAACCAGTTCCACGACATAAAGTTAATGCCCATATCCGCAAAGAAGCCGGTATCTTGCAGAAGCACAATTTTGCTCAGATTGAGTGAGCCTGAAATGATGAGCACGGTCACCAGGGCAAAGCCCATGGCGATTTCGTAAGAAATCATTTGCGCTGAAGCGCGCATGGCGGCCAAGAATGGGTATTTTGAATTCGATGCCCAGCCGGCCAAAATAACGCCGTATACCCCGATGGATGAAATCGCAATCACGTACAGCAGGCCGGCATTGACATCGGCCAAAACCATCTCCGCCTGAAACGGAATTACTGCCCATGCCGCAAAGGCGGGGGCAATCACCATGACTGGGGCAACTACGAAAAGGACTTTATTGGATCGGGTTGGCGAAACAATCTCTTTGAGCAACAACTTAATCGCATCGGCAATCGGTTGCAGCAAACCCAATGGGCCAGTGCGATTGGGGCCAAGGCGAATGTGCATCCAGCCAATCAGCTTACGCTCCCAGAGAGTCATGTATGCAACGGCTGCAAACATCGGCAAGACGATCGCTACGATCTTAACCAGCGTCCAAACCACGGGCCATAGCGAGCCAAAGAGCTCGGCTCCGTGCATAGTGATGGTGTTTAGTATCTCAGTCATCGTGATTCCTAAACTCGGCTCACCGTAACGGCACCGAACATCGCGCCAAGGGCAGTACTTGCAGGGGTGCTTGCTGACATACGCACACACCCTTCAGCCAATTGAGCCTCCAACATGGCTGGCATCTGTACCGTGTTGACGCCCTGCGTAATGGCAACCAAATCGTTCTCTTTTAAATTGAGTTCAGCGAAGGTCTTGGCATTTAAGCCGAGGCGATGCGAATTTTTTGCATCGCGAGTCAGTTGCAATGCCGGCGCGCGGCGTACGATCGCATCCACACCATAAATCGGCAAATCACTTATCCGCTCGAGGCCATTCATGGCTTGCTCGGACGTAAGGCTAAGCGCTGCAGTAAATCGGTTATTCAGGCGCTCAGCAATAGGTTTTGCCAAGGCTTCACCACTTACCTCTTCTGGCGCATTGAATAGGAAGCCGTTTAAACCAAGCAAACTACCTAATGCACGCAATACTTTCCAGGCAGGCCTTGCATCGGCCAACGGACGAACCGATGGCTGTATTGTCTGCACTGTTCCGGCAGCATTAACAAAGGTGCCCACGGATTCAGTGAATGGCGTGATTGGTAACAACACATCCGCTAATTCCAATAGTTCACTGCTTGCAAACGCACTCAGCGCGATAACGGTATCGGCCTTGGCCAATGCCGAACGAGCCATTTCTGGGTTTGGTAAATCGGAGAGCGGCTCAACATTGAGCAAAAGGACTGCGCGAGCGCTACCATCCAGCATGGAATCAATGCCCGCATTGGGTTTTTGCTGAACAGCCTGAATTAAAGGAGCGGCAACGGCATTACCGCCGACCGGCAAAAATCCAAACGTAGCGCCCGTTTGCTCGGCAATAAACTGCGCCAGTACATGCAGATTAGATGCATGGAGATGGGCAATTGCTGCAGAGCCCAAGAGAACAGCTTTGCTGGATCCAGACAACAGGCTGTCCGCAATGGCTTGGGCTTCTTTAGAAACCGCCCCACCCTGAATGCCCGCTGGTAATGGATTCGAGTTCGCTTTTGCAATGGCAGTCGCCACTTCAGTCAGCACCGCCGTCCAGCGGCTTGGTGCTGCAGCAATGCCAAGCGAAGGCATTAACCAATCGTCACCACCTGCATCAATGCGAGAAACCTGCAGGCCGCGCTTAGTAGCGGTACGCAAGCGCGCAGCAATCAGAGGCTGCTCTTTGCGTAAAAAACTACCAATCACGAGCGCGCAATCTAGCTGACTTACATTGGCAATCGGCATACCCAACCATGGCGCAGTTGCAGTACCGCGCATATCGGTTTGGCGTAGGCGGGTCTCGATACGGTCAGAGCCCATCGCACGCACGACTTTTTGCAGGAGGTGCAATTCTTCCACGCTTGAGATGGGGTGAGCGATGGCTGCAAGTGCATCAGCGCCATGATCGCTTGTAATGGTTTTCAGGGAACGGGTGACGTACTCTAATGCAGACTCCCAGTCTGTCTCAAGCCACTTACCTTCTTGCTTAACCATCGGAACCGTCAAACGCTCTGCGCTGTTCACGCCCTCATAGGCAAAGCGGTCGCGGTCACTGATCCAGCATTCATTAATGGCTTCATTTTC
>ERZ1022756.560-NODE-560-length-10088-cov-25.878900_pt1 | contig 10088 bp, 8 predicted proteins | sample MGYA00520902_ERZ1022756 | MGnify/ENA primary metagenome ERZ1022756 (study PRJEB33162, sample SAMN09537601) | freshwater metagenome | isolation source: freshwater | place: Canada:Alberta | collected 2017-07 | study: EMG produced TPA metagenomics assembly of the... | reverse complement strand
TTTCTTGAGTAAGCCAAGGGTGAAGTTCGACCTGGTTCAAAACAGGAACGTGTTCGGCAACCTTTAGGATTTCATCGATGTGGTGGGTGTGGAAATTACAAACTCCGATCGAGCGAATCACTCCCTCGTTCTTGAGCTTTTCCATGGCCTTCCAGGACTCCACATACAGCAAACCCCGCTTAGGAGCTGGCCAGTGAATCAAATACAAATCCAAATAGTCAAGCTTTAGAGCCTTTAGGCTCTTATCGAATTCTTTCAGGGTGTTTTCAAAACCTAAGCCATCCATCCAGAACTTGGTGGCGACAATTACCTCTTCACGGGGCAAGCCTGAAGCTCTGATTCCCTCGCCTACGCCTACTTCGTTTTCATACATCGAAGCGGTGTCAATTAGGCGGTAGCCATTTTCCAAAGCGTGGGCCACCAGAGGTGCAGCAAGCTCGTTTTCGACCTTGTAAACGCCAAGTCCCAGCTGCGGGATGGTGTTGCCATCTAGTAGTGGCATCAGAGGGGAGGTTATCAATTGATTTTCAATTCCTTGAGATAAGTAAATGTTGGCCGGCAACTTTCGTTGCCGGCCAACATTTTCTCTACTTTACAACCGAATTACTCGGCGGCTGCCCAGCGCTTGATTAGCTCGTCGTAGTCCTGGGTCTCACCCTTAGGCTTCTCGTTTGCAAGCTTTGCAACCGGTGCACCTGGCTGATCGATCCAGTACTGCTCATCGCGCTCTTCATTCATCTTGACCGCACAGTTGGCATCTGGGTTCGATGCTTCTAGACGGATCATGACGTCATCCTGAGCAGCTGCTAGCTCGTTCATTGCCTCTTGTGCAGTGAACTCACCTGATGCTGCCTTGGAAATTGACTGCCACCATAGGTTAGAAATGGTTGGGTAGTCAGGAACGTTGGTACCGGTCGGAGACCATGCAACACGGTCTGGTGAACGGTAGAACTCAATAAGTCCTCCATAGTTACCGATGTTCTCGGTGAAGTATGGGTGGTTAAGAGTCGACTCACGGATGAAGGTAGTTCCAGCAATTGACTTAGCAACGTCAACTGTCTTGGAAGTTACGAACTGTGCGTAAAGCCATGCAGCAGCGCGCTTTTTCTCATCAGCGTGGTTCATGAATGTCCATGATCCTACGTCCTGGTAGCCAAGCTTCTGGCCATCCTTCCAGTAGGCACCGTGTGGGCTTGGAGCCATGCGCCACTTAGCAGTTCCATCGGCATTCATAACAGGTAGTGATGGGTCGGTAGCAGAAGCAGTGAAAACTGTGTACCAGAAAATCTGCTGCGCAATTTCACCCTGTCCTACTACACCTCCAGCCTCGCTGAAGTCCATTCCCTTTGCAGTCTCAGGAGCGTACTCGAACCAGTCGAGGAACTTCTGAAGTGCGTAGACAGAAGCAGGACCGTTTAGGTCTCCACCACGGGCTACTGTCGAACCTGCTGGGTTACATCCCTCAACGCGGATACCCCACTCATCAACAGGTAGACCGTTAGGTCCGCCCTGAGTGCCGTCACCGTTACCGGCCATGGATAGCCATGCGTCAGTAAAGCGCCACTGTAGTGATGGGCCTGGCTTTGCGTAGTCCATGTGACCATAGACCTTCTTGCCATCGATGGTTCCATCGCCATTTACTTCGGTTGAGAAGAACTTAGCAATGTCCTCGTATGCAGACCAGTTCACTGGAACGCCTAGGTCGTAACCGTAGATGTCCTTGAACTGCTTCTTGATGTCAGCGTCGCTGAACCAGTCGTAGCGGAACCAGTAAAGGTTCGCGAACTGCTGGTCAGGTAGCTGGTAAAGAACGCCATCAGAACCAGTTGTGAAGCTAGTACCGATGTAGTCCTCGATGTCCAAACCTGGGTTTGTAATCGCGGCATCCTTCATCAGTTCTGCAACTGGGTAGATGTAGTCGCCACGCTGGTGAGTACCGATTAGGTCGGAGTCATTTACGTAGCCATCGTAGATCGATGTGCGTGTCTTGATTTCGGTCTGGATTCTTTCAATAACGTCACCCTCACCGATGAGGTCGTGGGTCACTGTGATTCCAGTTAGTTCCTTGAAAGCCTGAGTCAAAGTTGCTGACTCATACTCGTGTGGTGCGATGGTCTCAGATACAACCTTGATGTCTGAAACACCAAGAGCCGCACCCGCCTCAGCGAACCACTTCATTTCAGCAATTTTCTCATCGCGGGTCAAAACGCTGAGTTCAAACTCACCGTCGGCCCACTTTGCGGCAACTGCATCAACGTCGGTCGGTGTTGCCCCACCTGAGGCACAACCGGTTACCAGTAGAACCGCAGCGGCCGACATGGCCAAACCAGCGATGCTACGATGGCGAACATTTCTATTCAACATTTTTACCTTTCGCATTGCAGTCGAAAAGCCCAATCTGGCCTCTTCAACATTCCTAGAACCCGAGGATATCCCCAAGCCCCAAAACGATGAACAAAGCTTGCTCACCGAATTCTTTATCCCCATATCAAGATCACCACTGCCATGGCTAGCGCTGATATGGCCCATATAGCGGTGTCACTGTCCACAATTGCGAACGAGATCACCATCACTAGTGCAAACGAAACAATCGCGATGTAGACGCGCTCGGTTCTGTCTGTCACTATCCCCAAAAATCCTTTACGCCTGACCGGTGGCCGGTAGTGTCCCCAAATAGTTAGACCTGTAATCATCAGCGCAACACCAATGAACACAACGGCAACAGGTGTGGTCCAAGGGATCCAGTCAAATAGATCGAACATTTACACACGTCCTAACGCAAAGCCCTTGGCGATGTAGTTTCGAACAAACCAGATCACAATCACTCCAGGAATGATTGTCATTACACCAGCAGCCGACAGCAGCGACCAGTCGATACCGGAGGCTGACACTGTTCGAGTCATCTGAGCGGCAATCGGCTTGGCGTCGGTTGAAGTAATGGTTCGAGCAATCAAAAGCTCAACCCAGCTGAACATGAATAGGAAGAACGCAGTTACACCGATACCAGAGCGAATCATTGGAATAAAGATCGTCAAGAAGAACCGGCCGAACTTGTAGCCATCGATCTCGGCAATTTCATCCAGTTGCTTGGGAACGCCTGACATAAAGCCCTCGAGAATCCAAACTGCCAGCGGAACGTTGAAAAGCATGTGAGCCAGCGCCACACCAAGCGGTGTGTCAAATAGGTCCACAGCCTGGTAAAGCTGGAAGAAAGGAAGCAAGAACACAGCAGCTGGGGCCATGCGGTTTGTTAGCAGCCAGAAGAACAGGTGCTTATCTCCCGAGAAGGTAAAGCGGCTAAATGCATAGGCAGCTGGTAAAGCGACAATCAGCGACATCACTGTGTTTAGCAATGTGTAGGTAATCGAGTTCATGTAGGAACCGATCCAAGTCGGATCTGCAAAGAACTGGGCGTAGCCGTTCATTGAGATCTTGGTTGGAATTACCTCGAACTTGGACAAGATGTCGGCGTTGTCACGGAAGGACATAGAGATCAACCAGACAACTGGAAGAGCCCAGATTGCCATGATCAACCAGAACAACCAGCTTCTAAGGTCGAAATAGAAGCGTGACTTGCTCTTGCCAGCACCTGTGGTGGCCATCATCGTCGTCATTTTAGAACCTTCTTCGGTTTTGGCTGTTTCGGTTGCTTGTCTTTACCTAGTTTCTTCTTGTCCTTAGGTGTGACCTTGGTAGCGCCTGGGCGCTCGTCCAGGGTCAGCACTGTAAAGAAGATGAAGGAGAAGATCTGGATGAACAAGAAGTACATCAGTGAGAATGCCCCTGCCACACCAAGGTCGAACTGACCGATAGCGATTGTGGTGAGCAAAATACTCAAGGTTTGAGTAGATGATCCTGGTCCTCCACCGGTGACCACAAATGGCTCGGTGTACATCATGAATGAGTCCATGAAGCGAAGCAAGATTGCAATCATCAGAACACGCTTTAGCTTTGGAAGCTCTACGAAGCGGAATACCGCCATCGCCGAGGCGCCATCGATAGCTGCTGCCTGGTAGTAGGCCTGTGGAATGGAACGAAGTCCCGCATAGACCAGCAGTGTCACCAGTGGTGTCCAGTGCCAAGTGTCCATAACCAGAATCGTTGCCCAAGCATCGGTGGTGTCCTCGCTCAGGTTGTAATCGATGAACTGGTTCACCATCACACCACCCAAACCGATGTCGCTTCTGGTGAAGATCTGCCAGGTGGTTCCAATTACGTTCCAGGGGATAATCAACGGAATCGCGACCACAACAAGTGCGGCGGATGCCTTCCAACCAGAGCGAGGCATCAACCTAGCTAGGAAGATGCCAAGAGGAATCTGAATGAAAAGTAGCTGGAACGAAAGGGTTAGGTTTCTAACAAAGGCATCCTGAATGTTTGGATCGGTTGCCACTCTCTTGAAAAAGTCCAGACCAACAAATAGGCGGTTGTCAGCGCCTTGGATATCCTGCAGTGAGTAGTTAGCAACCGCCATTAGAGGAATAATTGCGGTGAATGCAACAACAAACACAACTGGTAAAACTAAGAACCAGGCTCTGTTGTTTTTCTTCTTGCCATCCATGATTAGTTGCCCCCTGCACTGCTAGGTGAAACCGTTGACACAACTTTTTTGTTCATGTCGTAGACAAAAGCTCGCTTGGGATCAAAGCTGAAATTGGCTTTGGCGCCAACTTTGGCGTCGTAGCTTTCTTCCGTCTTGGCGATGAACTTGAAATCATCACGGCTCAGATGCACCAGCTTGAAAACACCGCGGTCTTCGATGCGGTCGATCTTGAACTCAAGACCGGACTTGCTAGGAATCAAAAACTCAGGTCTTACTCCAAAGCGGTGAGAACCATTGATTCCTGCCTTGGCGGCTTTACCAATGGTTTTGCCGTTGTGAGTAAGAACAGAAGAGTTTGCCTCAACATCTAGGAAGTTCATGCCCGGAGAGCCAATAAAGTACCCAACGAATTCATGCTCTGGCTCCAAAAACAATGACTCGGAAGTGCCGGCCTGAACCAAAGAACCCTTGTCCATAACCAGTACCTCGTCGGCAAAGGTCAAAGCTTCGGTCTGGTCGTGAGTCACGTACACAACAGTCACACCGGTTGCCAAGTGCAATCTTTTTAGTCGGTTTCTAAGTGTCCACTTGAAGTTCTGGTCGATAACGGTAAGTGGCTCATCGAACAAGATTGCCGATACGTCTTCGCGAACTAGGCCTCGACCCAAGCTCACAATCTGCTGCAAGTCAGAGCGAAGTTTTGATGGCTTGCGGTCAAGATCTTTTTCGATGCCAAGTAGAGCTGCGATTTCATTTACGCGCTCGGCAACTTTTTCCCTTGGAACCTTGCGGTTCTTGAGCGGAAACTCAAGGTTTTTTCTAACCGACATGGTGTCGTATAAAACCGGGAACTGGAAAACCTGAGCGATGTTTCGATCGTCAGTGACAACATCGGTGACGTCCTTGCCGTCGATGAATACTTTTCCTTCCGATGGCTTTAGCAGTCCCGAGATGATGTTCAAAAGTGTGGTCTTGCCACAGCCCGAGGGACCCAGCAAGGCGTAAGCCTTGCCGTCTTTCCAGGTCATGGTGATTGGGTTCAGGGCGTAGGTCTTTCCTCCGTCGTAGGAGTGAGCAACACCTTCTAAACGAATCTCAGCCATTTACTTTCCCCCTCCGATTGGAGCAAAAATTGCCTTGCCCGAGGTTGGCTCAAAGCCATAAAGATCGGCAGGGTCAAAGTAAGCAGTTAGCTTCTTATCCAAAGCAAACTTCTGAGTACCCTCAACCTCGATAACAACCTGTTCACCAGATTCAAGCTTGACGTGCACGAATGTTGAGCTACCGGTCACCTCAGCCAGCTGGACCTGGCACTTGATCGCAACCGACTTAGAAGATGCTGCCTCCAGGGTGATCTTGCCTGGCTGGATACCTAGAGTTATTTCCTTGGCTGAATCAGAGATTTCAGGACGGGAGAACTTGAAACTTTCTGGTCCAAAGTTGGCAGTTTTGCCATCCACTGTTGAAGCAAGCAGGTTGATCGGAGGATCAGCCATCGCGATTGCCGCGGCAACGGATTTAGGCGCCTGGTAAATCTCAAGGGCTTTGCCGGTTTGGATCAGGCGACCCTCGTCCATAACAAAGGTGTCGGTGGCAAAATCCAATGCCTCGGAAGGCTCAGCGGTTGAGTAGATAACAATCGATGACTCGTCCGAGAAAATGCTCTGAAGCTCTGCTCGAAGCTGCTCGCGCAGCTTGTAGTCAAGGTTTGCAAGTGGCTCATCCAATAACACGATATCGGCAGGTCTGGCCAAGGCCCTAGCAATAGCAACTCGCTGCTGCTGACCACCAGATAGCTCAGAAGGCTTGCGCTTTAGAAAAGGAGTAAGGCCCAGCAGCGTAGCCATCTCTTCGACGCGGGCAGCAACTTCTTGCTTGCTTGGCTTTTTCTTTGCCGCAAGAAGAGGTGATGCGATGTTGTCAAAAACAGAAAGTGATGGGTAGTTGATGAACTGCTGATACACGAAAGAAACCGAACGCTGCTGAACTGGGACCTTTGTGATATCGACCCCATCGAGGGTCATGGTTCCAGTTGTTGGCTTTACCAGACCCGCGATGATTCGCATCAGAGTGGTCTTACCAGCGGTGGTTGGGCCAATAAGTAAGTTGATGCCGCTTTTGAAGGTGGCTGAAAGATCGTAGATGATTTCTTCTGAGTCCTGGCTCAGAGAAATATCCTTTAGGACTAGCTTTGTCATACTCGAGACCCCGTTTCGATATGGACGCCGGAAACTTCTGAGGAACTCTTACCGGAGTCCCAGCCTAGGGGCTTTTGCATGATGCTCGCTAACTCCTGCAACAATGCAGTATTCATAGAACCGGTGAAAGCAAGGTTGGTTCGACGGTTGACTAGATCTTCAAGACGATAAACGCTCTCGTTCTTAACCAAAAACTCAACTTCAGAATCAGAGAAGGTTGGGGCGTTTTTAAGCATGGTCTCAGGGTTTACCGAAATGTAATCAAGAACCAGCTTTGCTCTGGTTCCGTAGCGAAGAAGTAGCTGCAGTGCGCGATCAGCAGAAACTGAACCCTTGTGATCTTCCGCCCACTGCTTTTGAGCTGCTTCTGTAGTTGGATAGTCCTTGCCGCCACCGATAGATAACTTTGCCGTGGAAGATACGCGAGTTTTTCCTAAAAGCTTCAATACATCTGAGGCTAGGTGCTCACCCAGTGCCCTGAATGTTGTCCACTTGCCACCGACCAGGCTCAAAACTGGAACTTCGTTCTCAGCTGAGGTTCTAACGATTCGGTAGTCGCGAGAGATAACTCCAGGGTTGATATCTCCGCTTGCTGCAAGAGGTCTAACGCCCGAGTACTTGAAGACAATCTGGTCCTTGTCGATTCGAATCTTTGGGAACACGTAAGCCACCAGCTTGAAGAAGTAGTCAACTTCTTCATCGGTGCAAACTGCAGGCTCATTCATGTCGTGAGGAATATCTGTTGTTCCAACTAGGACCTTGCCCAGAATTGGATACATCAACACAATGCGTCCATCGCGGTTTTCAAAGAAGATCTCACGGTTATCGCAAGCTGCAAACAGTTCCTTGTTGTCTAGAACGATGTGTGAGCCCTTGGTGCCTGCCATGTAACCGGTAGTAAACCCTAGGCTCTGGTTTGTCATATCGGTCCATGGACCTGAGGTGTTGACAATCACATCAGCAGTGAAAGAAATCTCTTCACCGGTGAGCTGATCTTTCAAAACTGTTTTGCCGTCTTTACGAGCACTTGCTGCCAGGTAGTTGAAGGCACGAGCATTGCTGCCGGCAGCAAGGCCATCAAACAAAACATCTAGAGCTAATCTTTCGGGGTTGTCCATCGCAGCGTCGTAGTAGGTGGCTGTGAACTTAACGTCTTTGTTTAGCGAAGGCATTTCTGCCATGGACTTTTTCTTTCCCAAGAAACGATGCCTTGGCATCGTTCCACCGTTTCGACCAAAGGTGTCATAAAGAAGTAGTCCAACTTTGATCAAGATAGCGCCGCGCTCTTTTGGCTTACCCGATGAGTGAGTGAACAAACGAATTGGAGCGCTGATAAGACCTGAAAAAATCGAGAAGATCGGCATTGTTGTTTTCAGCGGCTTCACGTAGTGAGGAGCTGCCTTCAAAAGACGGTTTCTTTCCTCGAGTGATTCTTTAACCAAACGGATCTCGCCGTTTTCTAGATAACGAACACCACCGTGAATCATGTGAGAGGAAGCAGCAGATGCTCCTGAGCAGTAATCATTTTTTTCAACTAGAACAACATCGATGCCCTGAAGGGCCAAGTCGCGGAAGGTAGCTAGGCCATTGATGCCGCCACCGATAATGAGCACTTGAGCTTTTGGGTTTTCCCGGAGCGCGTTTAGTCGAGAAGATTCGACTGTGCTCTGGTTCATCGATCCCGCCGCTTTCTTCATTGAAACTGCTCGAATACCAGCAATCTATTGACCTTTTTGGCCCGATGACATAATTTCCAAACAAGTTGCACATATGTGCAATACTTTCGTTATGTTGGACGAGATCAACGAGAAATCCAGAGTTCGCCTGGCTCTCAAGGCCGCCCAGCTCTACTACCTCCAAGATCTGACCATGGACGCCATCGGCGATGAGCTCAAGGTCTCCCGCTCATCCGTTTCCAGGCTTCTGCAAATGGCCAAAGACCGAGGCATCGTCGAGGTCAAGGTTCACTCCCCCGAAGATGCTCCAAGGCGCATGGCAACCGAGATAAAAAACCGCTACGGCGTTAACGCCCACCTAGTTCCGGTGGCCGAGTCGGCTTCCCCAATTGACCGCTTGGACCGAGTGGCCCTAACGGCCGCACGAATGCTCACTAACTTTTTCTTCTCAGGCATGACCATGGGTGTTGCCTGGGGATCAACCACCGCAGCGGTAAGTAGGAACTTAGCTCCTAGGCCTCTGAGGGAATCAAGAGTGGTCCAGCTCAATGGAGCTGGAAACACCTTTACTACCGGTGTGACATACAGCGGTGAAATCCTTCGGCGCTTCGGTGAAGCATATGGTGCAACAGTTGAGCAGTTTCCAGTTCCTGCTTTTTTTGATGACCCAGCCGCCAAAGAAACTCTCTGGAGAGAAAGAAGTACCAAGCGAATCTTGGATATCCAGTCTTCGATGGATGTTGCCCTATTTGGTCTTGGTGCCAGCAACTCAGAAGTTCCAAGCCAGGTTTATACCGCAGGTTATCTAAGCCCCGACGATCAAAAGAGTTTGAATGAGGGCGGCATCGTTGGAGATATCGCAACCGTGTTTTACAGAGCCGATGGCTCCTCCGATGGCATTGCGCTAAATAACCGATCCACCGGACCAAGCCTTGATGTTATTCGCGCAGTTCCTAGAAAAATCTGCGTGATCGCAGGTTCCTCAAGACTTCCAAGTCTCAAGGGAGCACTAGCTGGCAAATACATCTCTGATTTGATCATCGACGATGGCACCGCTGCTGCCTTGCTAGAGGAGAACTAAATGGCCAATCGAGAAAACCAAAAAGGTGGAGTCATCGTTGTCGGGGGAATCTCAATAGACCTAGTTGCCTTTGCGGACAAGCTTCCTGCCCCAGGAGAATCAATTCTCGGAGATGATTTCAAGATCATCCTTGGCGGCAAAGGCTCTAACCAGGCAGTAGCGGCAGCCCTAGCAGGGACCCCCAGCACACTGGTTAGCTGCGTTGGAACCGATGTCTTCACTGATTTTGCCACCGATGCCCTTGAGGGCTTCGGTGTTGATACCGCGTTTGTTAGACAAGTTGAGGGACCCACCGGCATCGCCCATATCAGAGTTGCCGCCTCATCTCAAAACAACATCGTGGTTATCCCGCTTGCTAACTTCAAGATCACAAAGCCCCAAGTCGATGAGGCCTTTGACAAAAGGCCTAACGCTAAGGTCCTTCTAACCCAGCTAGAGATTCCCTGGGAAGTAAATCGCCACGCAATAAGCCTTGCTAAATCCCGAGGGCTAATTGTTGTTTTGGACCCAGCTCCTGCCTCCAACCCCGAACCAACGGCTTGGGAGCTAATCAACATCGTGACTCCCAATGAGTCAGAGGCTCATTCGCT
>ERZ1022756.559-NODE-559-length-10116-cov-18.461584_pt1 | contig 10116 bp, 13 predicted proteins | sample MGYA00520902_ERZ1022756 | MGnify/ENA primary metagenome ERZ1022756 (study PRJEB33162, sample SAMN09537601) | freshwater metagenome | isolation source: freshwater | place: Canada:Alberta | collected 2017-07 | study: EMG produced TPA metagenomics assembly of the... | reverse complement strand
CAGGAACCTACATCCGGGCACTAGCTCGAGACCTAGGTGCTGCACTTGGTGTTGGCGGTCACATCACCGCTCTTAGAAGAACCAAGGTTGGGCATTTTGATGTGGCTGAGGCTAACTCACTTGAAGAACTGGACGATCTTCGGATAACTGAACTAGCAGAGGCTGCAAAGCAACTTTTTCCAGTGATTGAGCTAGCGGACTCGGAAGTTACAGATTTGATCCACGGAAAGCGACTTTCAGGTAAAGCAGAGCATGTGGGGTTAGCTGCTGGGCTCTCAATGAGTGGGAAATTGGTTGCTGTCCTGGAGAGCGTGAAATCTGACTTAAAATCAGTTGTGGTCTTCCAAGGAGAAAAAAATGATTGAGTGGTTCTATCTAGCCCAGCTTTGGTTCGCAGTTGCGGCCGGAATCTTCTCGGTAACCCTCGGGGCCATGAAGAAGCTTCCAAGTCTCTGGAGCATTGGCTCGCTGGCTGTAGTACTGCTGGGACTAATCGCACAGCTAGTCATCTCCATCGTGATTGTAGTTGGGGGACAAGGTGCAGCTTCTGACACCGTTGAATACTTTGCATACCTTCTGGTTGCCATCATGGTTCCAATCGGAGCAGGCTTCTGGGGTTTGGTCGAAAGAAATCGTTGGTCGACGATGATTTTGGGTCTTGCGTCTTTGACAGTTGCTGTCATGTTGGTTCGCATGCACCAAATCTGGACCGGCAGTTACTAACTAAGAGAGCAAGGCAACTAGATTGACTAAATCCTCAAGAACACTTGGCGTCGGAAGACTGCTGATTTTGGTCTACGCAGTTTTTGCTATCTCTTCTACTGCTCGGGCAAGCTTCCAGGTGATTACCAAATTCGAGGAAGCTCCAGTGTCCTATTCATTGTCACTGCTGAGTGCTGTGGTCTACCTTCTCGCAACTATTTCACTTGCAAAATCAGGTCCAGCCTGGAAAACGATTGCATTGGCATCGGTGATCTTTGAACTAATTGGCGTGTTGACTATAGGTGCAATTTCGCTGCTAGTCCCAGAGCTTTTTGTCGAGGCGAGCATATGGTCTGGTTTTGGCTCAGGCTATGGCTATCTTCCTCTAGTGCTTCCGGTTCTTGGCTTACTGTGGATTCGAAAAACTAATCAGGACAGTTAGCTTGCAAACTTATTCAGCACTTGCAGACGTACCTTCTGATATTGGGAATACGGCCGTAACTATAGGTAAGTTCGATTGCTTGCACCTGGGGCATCAATCTCTGTTCTCACATTTACTTGAGGCCGCAACTAGCAAATCGCTAGTTCCAACCGTTGTTACCTTTGATAAGCACCCCGATCATTTACTTCGACCTGATCGGGCCAAGCTCCCGATAATTGGCAAGGGTCAAAAGCACTCGATTATTGAAGCAGCGGGAGCTGAGGTGCTTCTCGAGTTGGAGTTTAATCACGAGTTGGCAAACAAAACCCCAGAGCAGTTTGTGAAGGAAATACTTGTTGACGCCTTGCATGCTCAGGTCGTGATGGTTGGTGCGGGGTTTAGATTTGGCTACCAGGGTTCAGGAGACACTGATTTACTAAGTGAACTTGGGAAGCAGTATGGGTTTAGCGTGTCCGCTATTGAGCCCATGGAAATTGAAGGACAAACGGTATCAACTACGCGTGTTAGAGATCTTCTGGATGAGGGAGATGTGGCGAGCGTAGCTAAACTGCTTGGAAGAGTTCACGTCGCTATAGGCATTGTCGAGCATGGCCTCAAAATTGGTAGAAAAATCGGCTTTCCAACAGCAAACCTTTCTCGCGATGCAGAGGGCTATCTTCCACTGGACGGTGTTTACTCAGGTTGGCTAGTCTCTGAAGGCGTTAGGTATCCAGCAGCTCATTCGGTTGGTATCAATGAAACCTTCCAGGCAGTTCCAAGACTGGTGGAATCTCACGTTCTGGACGAGACTGAGCTTGATCTCTACGACAAGGTGGTGACCTTGGAGTTTGTTGACTTTGTCAGGCCAGTAGCGAAATTTGATGGCGTTGACTCACTTGTTGCGCAAATCAATCTAGATTTAGAGGTAGTAAGACAACAGTTAGGGCTGGAATGAAAGTAACTTTTGCTGGAGCCGTAAAGTCGGCTCTTTTGAACTTCGCACAATTCCGCGGCGTTAGCACAAGACCTGAGTATTGGTACTTCGTTCTATTCAGCGTTTTGATGGCGCTCGTACTTGGCACTCTTGATTCCGCTATCTGGCCACCGGTTCAGAGTGAAGATGTTCTTGCGAGCCTCAATCAGCCGACGCCGTTTTCAAACATCTTTGCAATCCTTATCCTTGTTCCGTCGCTGGCCGTGACATCGAGAAGAATCCGTGACGCGGGCTGGTCTGGTAAATGGTTATGGTCTTTGCTATTGCCAATCGTTCCTCTCGTTTACGGAATTGTTGGAGCTATCACCTACTTGGAAGCTGTTGTTACCCCAACAATTGAAGATCTAGCAGCCTTTATTTCTTTCTTTGCACCAGCAGTTCTTTTGGCCCTGATTGTCCAGATTTTCCTTCTGGTTCTATGCCTTCGCCCCAGTAAATCCAAGGAAGATGGCAACCGCTTCGCTGAGTAACCTTTGGGGCTGGCGCAGGGCCTAATTCGTAGAGTAGGCTTTTGGGGTTGCCGTGTATCGGCCGCGGATAGATAGAGCAAATTACGCAATTGTTTTTTGCGCCGCGCAGCGAATAGAAGGAAGACACCATGTCACTAGATGCAAAAGTAAAAAACGACATTATTCAGCAGTATGCAACTCACCCAGGTGACACCGGTTCTCCTGAAGTTCAGATTGCTGTTCTAACCCAGCGCATCAAGGATCTAACTGAGCACCTAAAGGAGCACAAGCACGACCACCACTCTCGTCGTGGACTGCTACTTCTTGTAGGTCAGCGTCGTAGATTGCTTGGATACCTGCAGAAGGTAGAAATCGGTCGCTACCGCGCACTTATTGAGCGCCTAGGTATCCGCCGCTAACTAGCAAAACTCTGTTATTGACCTAGATTCCTAGGCAAATTTGCCCTGCACTGTTAGGCTCGTTATGAGCGATGAGGATAGGTTTGCTGGTCCTCGGTGGTGGATCTTGGGAAATCCCAAGTTTTTCTACTGACGATCAGGCACGCTTTTCAAGTCTTGAAAAGCAAAAATCTCTCGCCTCATTCTCGCTATGCGCATTTACCCAACAGTTGGGTGAGTATATTGCGCATTACAAGAACAAAGAGGAGGGACCATGGAAGGTCCAGAAATTAAATCAGCCGAAGCAGTAATTGACAACGGCAAGTACGGAAAGCGAACCATTCGCTTTGAGGCCGGAAGACTAGCGCAGCAAGCGCAAGGTTCGGCAGCTATCTATCTAGACGGCGAAACAATGCTCTTTTCGGCAACTAGCGCAAGCAAGCAGCCAAAGGATCAGTTCGACTTCTTCCCACTAACTATCGACGTTGAGGAAAGAATGTATGCCGCGGGACGAATCCCGGGATCATTCTTCCGTCGTGAGGGACGCCCATCAACCGAGGCTATTTTGGCATGTCGACTAATCGACCGCCCACTTCGCCCATCGTTTGTTGATGGTCTAAGAAACGAAATTCAGGTTGTTGTGACAGTAATGTCCATCGAGCCAGATGAGCTTTACGACGTATTGGCTATCAACGCCGCGTCGATGTCGACCCAGATTGCAGGATTGCCATTTTCTGGTCCTATTGGTGGAGTGCGAGTAGCACTTATCGACGGTCAGTGGGTAGCGTTCCCTAAGCACTCACAGCTAGACCGCGCAGTGTTCAACATGGTGGTTGCAGGTCGTCTAATTATCGAAGACGGTAAAGAAGACATCGCAATCATGATGGTTGAGGCTGAGGCTTCTGAGAATGCCTGGAACCTAATCAAGTCCGAAGGTGCAACTGCTCCAAGCGAGGAAGTTGTATCAGAGGGCCTACTCGCTTCAAAGCCATTCATCATGCAGCTAATCAAGGCCCAGCAGGAACTTGCCAACGTGGCATCTCGTGAGAGCGCGGACTACCCAGTGTTCTTGCCATACACCGATGAGTTCTATGCATTGGTTGAGAAAGAGACCGAAGTCGAGCTAGCCAAGATCTACCAGGTTGCCGACAAGCAGTCCCGTCAAGATCAAGATGACGCTTACAAAGCCTCCGTGAAGGAGAAGCTAGCAGCTTCTGTTTCTGAAGAAGACATGAGCATGTTTAGCGCGGCTTACAAGTCTGTAACCAAGAAGGTTATGAGGAAGCGCGTTTTGGAAGAAGGAATCCGCATCGACGGAAGAGGCCTTCGCGACATCAGAAAACTAGATGCAGAAGTCGGTGTAATCCCTAGGGTTCACGGATCTGCAATCTTCCAGCGCGGTGAGACCCAGATTCTTGGCGTCACCACACTGAACATGTTGAAGATGGAGCAGCAGATTGACTCACTGTCACCTGTGAAGACCAAGCGCTACATGCACAACTACAACTTCCCTCCTTACTCAACCGGTGAAACCGGAAGAGTTGGAACTCCGAAGCGTCGCGAGATTGGTCACGGTGCGCTCGCAGAGCGTGCGCTAGTTCCAGTGCTACCAGCTAGGGACGAATTCCCATACGCAATTCGTCAGGTATCTGAAGCACTTGGATCTAACGGATCGACCTCGATGGGTTCTGTTTGTGCGTCTACTCTTGCAATGTTCAACGCGGGTGTCCCACTCCGCGCCCCGGTAGCAGGTATTGCAATGGGTCTTATCTCAGATGAGATCGATGGCAAGACACGCTACGCGGCATTGACAGACATCCTTGGTGCAGAAGATGCACTCGGAGACATGGACTTCAAGGTTGCAGGAACCAGTGAATTCATCACCGCTATTCAGCTAGACACCAAGTTGGATGGAATTCCAGCATCGGTTCTAGATGGAGCTCTTCTGCAGGCTAAGGAAGCCCGACTAAAGATCCTTGAAATCATGAACAAGGCAATCGACGCTCCAGACGAAATGGCACCAACAGCGCCACGAGTCATCTCGGTGAAGATTCCTTTGGACAAGATTGGTGAAGTTATCGGACCTAAGGGCAAGATGATCAACCAGATCCAAGACGACACCGGAGCCGACATTTCCATTGAAGATGATGGAACTGTTTACATCGGTGCGGTCGATGGTCCTTCAGCTGAGGCTGCCAAGGCTGCCATCAACGCGATTGCTAACCCGCACGTCCCAGAAATCGGAGAACGATTCCTAGGAACAGTTGTGAAGTTGGCAACCTTCGGAGCCTTTGTTTCCTTGGTTCCTGGTCGCGATGGACTACTACACATCTCGGAGCTCAAGAAGATGGCTGGCGGCAAGCGCGTCGAGAACGTAGAAGACGTTCTTGAGGTGGGCCAGCGTATCCAGGTTGAGATTTCAAAGATTGATGACCGTGGAAAGCTATCGCTTTCTCCAGTTGAGACCGAAGACAAGTAATTCCAGGGTTACATGACTGAAGTATTGTTCCCACTAGGACAATCTGATTTATCGTTCACCGCTTCGGGTGGCACTTCTGTTCGCAGAAGTGTCCTCCCAAGCGGTGTTCGCGTCTTAACGGAGCAAGTCCCAGGAGCCCAGAGCGTATCGGTTTCCTTTTCGGTAGCCGTTGGCTCTAGGGACGAAACCAATAACCACTTTGGGAGCACGCACTTTCTAGAGCACCTGTTGTTCAAAGGCACCAAGAAGCGAACCGCGCTGGATATCGCAGTTGCCTTTGACTCCGTTGGAGGGTCCTCAAACGCATCGACAGGTAAAGAGCACACTTCTTACTACGCCAGAGTTCAGGACAAAGCACTACCCATAGCGGTTGATGTGATTGCCGACATGCTCACCTCAAGCCTTATTGATCCAACCGAATTTGAAAACGAACGCCCAGTAATTCTCGAAGAACTGGCGATGAACGATGATGATCCACACGATGTCGTGCATGAAGAATTCTCCACTGCGGTTTTGGGAGATCACCCGCTAGGTCGGCCAATCGGTGGAACGCAGGAGACCATCTCTGCAGTTAGCCGCGATGCGGTCTGGGAGCACTACCAGCAAAATTATCGCCCACAGGATCTAGTTGTTGCAGCCGCCGGAAGTGTTGATCACCAAGATTTAGTGAAGCTTGTTGAGCAAGGATTACTTGCCGCTGGATGGGATCTGTCAATTGCGGCAGAGCCAGTTGCAAGAAGACTACTTCACCCGGCTGAGATATCACGAGGCGTGAAGGTAAAGGTAATCAACAGGCCGATTTCTCAAGTGAATATTTTGGTGGGCTCTCAAGGGTTATCGGTTGATGACCCAAGGCGTCACGCGATGGGAATTCTCAACACTGTTTTGGGCGGCGGAATGAGCTCGAGGCTGTTTCAAGAGATTCGCGAAAAGCGCGGTCTTGCTTACTCTGTTTACTCTTTCAATCAGGCTTACTCGGACGCTGCAACTTTTGGCCTCTATGCAGGATGCTCGGCAGCCAAGGCCATCGAAGTAACTTTCTTGATGCTCGAAGAGCTAGAGAAAGTCGCAAGCAAGGGCATAACCAAGGCAGAACTAGAACTTGCCCAAGGAAACATCTCGGGAAGCCTGGCTCTCAAATTTGAAACTAATCAGGCTCGAATGTCCAGGCTTGCAACGGCTGAGATTGTGTCGGGCGAGTTTATGGATCTTGATGAATCACTTGCTCGCTTTGAGCAAGTGAGCCTTGAAGACGTCCAATCATTGGCAGCTGAACTAGTTTCTCGCCCAAGGTCTTTGGTAGCCGTAGGTGATGTTGATCAAGCCATGTTTGATCAGTTTGTAAGTTAGCTCACGGTAAGTTTGAAACTGTGAGCACAAGCGTAAGCCTGATAGGCGCCTCCGGTCGAATGGGTCAGCTCACCCTTGACTTGATTGAAAAAGACCCCTCGCTGACACTTCACAGTGCGCTTGGGTCAGGTAACTCGCTAAACGAAGCCCTCGGTGCGGATCTAGTAATTGACTTCACCAATCCAGAGGTTTCCGAGCGAGTTGTTGACTTTGCCATCGATAACAACCTGAGGCTGCTTGTTGGCACCAGCGGCTGGAGCAAAGAGAAGATCGATCGAGTAAGAAACAAGATCTCGGGAACATCGGCTGTAGTGGCCATAGTTCCTAATTTCTCTATTGGCTCGGTTCTTGCTACAAATTTTGCCGCTGAGGCAGCCAAGTATTTTGACGTGATCGAAATAGTGGAAACCCACAACATCAGCAAAGTTGATGCACCCTCTGGAACAGCTTTGTTTACCTCACAAGCAATTTCCGAAGCAAGAAACGGTGTTCCGGCTGAGCAGCAGCTAGGTATTGTCACGGACCCTGTTTTCAACGGAATACCGATCAAGAGCGTCCGGCTGCCTGATAAGCATGCTGAGCAAGAAGTGTCTTTTAGAGCAAAAGACGAGAAGTTGAATTTACGTCATGAAGTCACTTCTCATGAGGTTTACGCCCAAGGGGTCTTACTGTCTATTCATAAAACCATGAAGCTATCGGGCCTAACTGTTGGCATGCTAGCTCTTATGGAGGAGAACTAGGTTGACCTCGGCAAAATTCGGTGCAATTGTCATGACTGGCTTACTTGGTGTCTACCTCACCTTGGTGTGGGAGAGATCAATTGCTCTGGTGAATTCACCTCAGCCAATTGCTGTTGCTATTGGCTCCTTGATGCTTTTCTTGCCCGTGGTGGCAGCGTGGGGGATCTTTCTGGAGCTTCGATTTGGTTTGAGAATCGAAAAACTGGGAGAGATTCTCAAGAAAGACAATGCCTGGCCTCGATTTGAATTTGAACTTCGCCCAAGCGGTCGACCAACCAGGGAATCCGCAGAAGACATTTTCGGGACATATCAAAAACTTGTAGAGAACGACGAATCAAACTGGAAGGTTTGGTTCGCTTTAGGCCTTGCCTACGATGCTGCAGGGGATAGAGCTAGAGCGCGAAAGGCGATGCGTAGCGCAATCGCCCTTTCGCGAAACTAGCTAACTCTTTGAAGGAATAACGCCGAGTCTTTTTAGACCTAGGTACATCTGGCAGCCCAAGCAGTAAGCAAAAACCGCGTTTAAAAACGCTGCGGTGAATGCTGCAGCAGCTGCAACTGGTAGAGCGTAAGCCACGCCAAGTAGGTGCAAAACCAAACCTGTTCCGGTAACAAGCAATCCAACGAATTGGGCAAAGTGAACTGGTGTTACGTTCTCTAGTGCTGTTGGTGGCTTGAGCGCTGGCCGAACTAGGTACTTGAACACATAGGAGTAAGGGTGCTTGGTTGGCCCAACGGCGGTGCCAATAGTAAACATTGCAACCGCGAAAATCATGATGACCATGGCTAGGTTTATGGTTGCTGGGTCGAGGCTTAGGTAAACAACTAAGACCATCAGCACCGAGGTGATGGCGGCACCAAATCTAGGACCCCTCGGGTCGATTCCTTTTTGTCCTGGCTGTTGGTTTGTTGCGTTCATTTGATCTCCAGTTTCTCTAGTTCTTGTTGGATGACGTTTAGTTTTGGTGCACCGCCGATTCTGGCCTGAACCCTTCCGGTTCGATCCAAAATCAAAGTGGTAGGGGTTTGCATGACATTAAAGTGTGCGGCGAGATCCATTCGGTCCGTGAGGTCAACTTCGATATGCGCTAGATCAGGGTTTTTTGACTCAAGTTCCTTGAAGTATTTGGCAGTCTGGACGCAGATTGAGCAAACCTCCGTGGAGAACTGCAACAAGGTGGCCTTTTTCCCAAAGCTTGTGACAGGCTTACCCGATCTAGTGGCCTTGAGCTTGCCAAGATCCACTAGTTCCCCTGAGCGAACCAGCTTGGCTCGCCCAGTTCGAGCCCGCCACCAGAAACCTGCCGATAGGGCTACCAGCACCAAAGCGGCGATGATGGTGATTCTAAAATCCAAGGCTTCCTCAATCCAGCTGGCAACTTCTCCACCATAGTCAACTTGAGTCCGCGGTGGATTATGCCCGATTTTGAGAAATTTCTTTAGCTCAGGAGAGCCGTTGCCAGGGGCTCGCTGGGTTCTAGATAAGCTGGGTGGATGTCCGAAGTAGTTTTTAGATCCGATGTAACCGTTGAATTGGTCCGCTCCAACGCCAGCGACCAAGATGTCCTTTTTGCCGCCAGGGTTTCAACTCAGGGTGAGCAGTCTCTTGAGGCGGCAACTGCCAACAAGGATGCCGAAGCTGATTCCCGCGACCGCGGACTAATCAATTACCTGATGCGCGATCGCCACGGATCCCCGTTCGAGCACAACTCCATGACCTTTTACGTTCAGGCCCCAATTTTTGTTTTTAGAGAGTTCATGCGTCACCGTATTGCAAGCTACAACGAGGAATCCGGCCGCTACAAAGAACTCTCGCCAGTGTTTTACATTCCAGGACCAGATCGCAACTTGGTTCAGACTGGAAAAACTGGTCACTACGAATTTTTGCCAGGCTCTGCGGAGCAAATCGCACTGGTTGAGCAAGAGTCAAGAACTGCTTCGATTAGCGCCTACGAGTCTTACAAGCGCATGTTGGAGGCTGGGGTTGCTAGAGAGGTAGCGCGCATCGTGCTCCCGCTGAACATTTACTCCAGCATGTATGTGACCATGAACTCTCGTGCCCTGATGAACTTTCTGAGCCTTAGAACTAAGCGAGAGGGCACCCACTTCCCATCTTTTCCTCAGCGCGAAATCGAAATGTGTGCTGAGAAGATGGAAGACTTCTGGGCCAAGCTCATGCCCTACACCTACGAGACCTTTAACCAAAACGGCCGAGTAGCACCGTAACTTAGCTCTGGGCTATGGTTTATCCATGGCTAAATCAAATCAAGGCATCTTCGGGCAAGTGCTCGTGGCACTTGTAACGCCTATGACGCCTGAGGGTGAAGTCGATTGGGTTTCCACCGAAAAGCACATGGACTATGTGATCTCTAACGGTGCTGATGGAATCGTGGTCACTGGCACAACCGGTGAAACCAGCACGCTTACCGACCCAGAGAAGATCAAGCTTGTCGAGGTTGGCAAGTCAGTTGCCGCGGGTAGAGCCAAGATCATTACTGGCGGTGGATCAAACGAAACCGCGCACGCCATGCAGCTATACAAAGCCAGCGAAAAAGCCGGTGCCGATGGCGTAATGATTGTGAC
>ERZ1022756.558-NODE-558-length-10124-cov-15.639090_pt1 | contig 10124 bp, 9 predicted proteins | sample MGYA00520902_ERZ1022756 | MGnify/ENA primary metagenome ERZ1022756 (study PRJEB33162, sample SAMN09537601) | freshwater metagenome | isolation source: freshwater | place: Canada:Alberta | collected 2017-07 | study: EMG produced TPA metagenomics assembly of the... | reverse complement strand
GTGGATCACCGGTGAAAGGCTGTGCTCAATTGGTGAGCCGACAACGCAGAATTTACTCGTCATACCAGTCCGGGTTCTCGCGTTCCCATTGTCGAAGAAAGACAACCCAGGACTCGTGCTCGGCAATTGTTCGAGAGAACTTTGTTTCACCAGTAGCAAGATTGATGGTCACGAAGAACAACCAGTCACCTGCGACAGGATTCAAAGTGGCATCTATTGCAAGTTCACCTGGCGAACTTATGGGCCCAGGTGGCAAACCAGCAATCAAGTAAGTGTTGTACCCGTAGTCGAGTTGTTCCTGCCTGGACTTTTCAGACATGTCGGTGCCGTCATAGCTGTAGCTAATAGTTGGATCTGTTTCTAGTGGCATGCCGATTTCAACTCGGTTGGCAAACACCCTCGCAACTTTGTAGAAGTCTGCGTCAAGTTTTGCTTCACGCTGCGTGATTGAGGCAAGAGTCAGCACACGATGCCAGTCCTCTTTTGCTACTCCCGCGTCAGCCAGAGCCTTCTCCATCCGAGACACCATGATTCCAATAATTTCTCCGGCAGTTGCTTCTAGATCAAAGTTGTAGGTTGCTGGAAACAAGTACCCTTCGATGGTTGGCGCTTCTTCTGGAATACCGTAAGCCGCTAGATCCTCAGCCGCGAACTGAAACTCAGCTACAGCTATGCCGGTTGATTTCGACAGTTCTTCGAAGACCTGGAACGCCCTGTAGCCTTCGGGAATAGTCACTTGATAGCTCAAAGCATTCGCTGGGTTACTGATGATCTCTAAAGCCGCGGCGTTACTCATCTCTAAGCGCAGACTGAAACTTCCTGGGTAGAAAACCGGATTGCGGTCCAGAAGCAGTCTGTAGAACGAATCGATGTCGCGAATAACTCCAGCATCGAAAAGCTTGGTCGCGATAGCCAAGCCGTCTTCTCCACTCTCGATTCGGACAACAGCTTCACCAGTTCCAGGCCCGGCAAAATCCAGAGCCGTAAGACTTTGATACTGAGCACGCAACCAGTCGTAGCTCAAAGCAACAACTGTCCCACCGGCGAGCACAATGATTAACGCTCCCGCGATCAGCGTATTTCTACGACGCTGATTACTGGACAACGACCTACGGCCCATCGATACTTCCAATCCTTGTTCCTGGCTCCTGACCAGAGCTTCTTTCTAGCCTAAGAGCCATTTCAAGAATCTCGACGGCACTGGCGCTATCAATATGGGACTTGGCTTCTCTAGTGCTAAGTCCTGCCGAGCGTAGCTTGGCAGCAGCAGACACGGTGGTAAAACGCTCATCGACCATACGCACTGGAGCAGAAACATTTCTTGCCAGCTCTGTTGCAACAGCCCTCGCGTCCTGCGTTGATTCTGTTGCCTGCCCGCCTAACGAAACAGGCTCTCCTATGTAAACCTCAAGAACCTGGAGGTCATCGACTAGAGACGAAATAGCAGCAATAGTCTTTGAAAGATCAGAGCTTCGTTTGATTGCTTCTAACGGGGTTGAAAGAATGCACTCCGAATCGCAAACCGCGACGCCAATTCTTACCTTGCCAACATCCAGCGCGAGTCTTTTACCTAGACGCATCTAAAGCTTGAGACTCTGCTCAATAGCCGAAATAGCGTCTTTCAACTTGGCAACCAGTGGACCGCCACCCTGAGCCAAGTTGTCCTTGCCACCTCCGCCACCGCCTAGTACAGCGGAAGCTAGCTTCACGAGATTTCCACTTGAAGCACCGAGCTCACGAGCCTTAGCGGAACAAGCAACTATTAGAACTACTTTCTCATCAATTACAGCAGTGACCGCGACAACAGATGCTTTAGTCTCGAGCGCTTGAGCCAAACTGGTAGCCAAATCACGTACTTGATCAACTGCAACATGCTCCTTGATTGCATAGTGCAGGAAATCGAACTTTGACAGCTGCTTTGCTGACTTGGTTATCTCAGGAATGCGAGAACGCAAACTCTCTAGCGTGATCGCTGCAAGCTTCTTCTCGGCGACCTTTAGTTGCTCCAGGGTCTGACTAATCTTTGTTGCAAGTTCCTCCTTTGGAACCTTTAGGGTTTCTGTGATCTGCTGAACAATCAATGCCTCAGCCGATAATGCCTTGAATGCCTCAAAACCCACCAGCGCTTCGATACGACGTGAACCCGAACCTACCGATGCTTCGCCGAGGATGGAAACCATTCCGACTTGGGAAGATCTGGACACGTGGGTACCGCCGCATAGCTCCCTCGACCAAGGTCCACCGATTTGAATCACCCGGACTTGCTCATCGTAGGTCTCTCCGAATAGCGCGATGGCACCACTGGCTTTTGCTTCCTCAACGGTCATGAAGTCTGCACGTACCGCTAGGTCCTGTCGGATTGCAAGGTTTGCCACCTCTTCAATCTCGCTCTTTAAAGACTGCGAAAGAGATTCATTCCAGGAAAAATCCAGTCTCATGTAACCAGGCTTGTTGTACGAGCCAGACTGCAAAGCACTAGAGCCAAGCACCTGTCTGAGCGCTGCGTGCATAACGTGTGTTGCGGAGTGAGCTTGCGCTGCTCCTAGACGCCAATCCGCAGAAACTTCAGCAGTTACTTTAGAGCCAACACCAACCTCACCACTTCTGACGGCAACGCTGTGTGAGATTAGACCTTTTACGGGTTTCTGGACGTCGAGAACTTCTAGAACAAGACCATCGGCGACAATGAAACCAGAATCGCTGTCCTGACCGCCAGACTCGGCATAGAAAGAAGTTTCATCAAGAATTACCTCGGCCAAGTCTCCTTGCTTGATGTTTGATACGACCTCGCCATCGCGAATAAGTCCAATGACATTCGCACCGGATGCAAGCTCGTCATACCCGGTGAACTTAGTTGAACCAAGAGCGCGAAATTCACCGTAAACACTTAGGTCAGCGTTACCCGAGCGCTTCATTTTTGCATCGTCCTTGGCCCTTTGGCGCTGGACGTTCATAAGCACATTGAACTCCTCGCGATCAAGAGACAATCCCTGCTCTTGGGCAATCTCTATTGTCAGATCTACCGGGAAGCCATAAGTGTCGTGTAATAGGAACGAGCTCTCACCGCTCAAAGCCTTTAGGCCTGAGCTTTTTGCCTTAGAAATCTCTTCATCTAAAACCATCAAACCTGCGTTGAGGGTTCTAAGGAATGCCTCTTCCTCGGCAACAGCGGTACGAAGAATTCTCGCAAAGTCGGTTTCCAACTCTGGATAGCTAGCCTTCATGGAGTCCTTAGAGCGAGTGAACAATTCTGCAAACACTGGCTTCTCGACTCCGAGCAAGCGCATCGCACGCACAACCCGGCGTAGCAACCTTCGCACCACGTAGCCGCGAGCATCATTCGCTGGGACAACGCCGTCACCAATAAGCATTAGTGCTGATCTAACGTGGTCTGCAACAACCCTTAATCGAACGTCATCAGCTTCATTAGCCCCGTAGGTTTTGTTGGCAAGCTTTGCAGCAAGGTCAAGAACTGGCTTCACCTCGTCGATTTCATACAGATTGTCGACGCCCTGCATGATGAAAGCAACGCGTTCTAGTCCCATGCCGGTGTCGATGTTCTTGGAGGGCAACTCCCCCAGGATCTCAAAGCCGTCTTTGCCGTCGCCTTGGCCGCGTTGATACTGCATAAAGACGAGATTCCAGATTTCAATGAAGCGATTCTCGTCTGCCTCTGGACCACCGTCGACACCGTAGTCCGGTCCTCTATCGAAATAGATTTCAGAACAGGGTCCTGCCGGTCCTGGCTGACCAGTTGACCAGTAGTTATCCTTCATTCCACGCTTTTGGATGCGATCTAAAGGAATGTTCGCCTCTTCACGCCAAATCTTTATTGACTCATCATCATCTTGATAGACAGTGACCCAAAGACTCTCCGGGTCGAAACCAAGCCCACCTGACTCTTGGGAAGAAGTTAAGAACTCCCACGCATAAGAAATCGCCTCACGCTTGAAATAATCTCCAAAGGAGAAGTTCCCATTCATCTGGAAGAAAGTTCCGTGACGGGTTGTCTTTCCAACCTCATCAATGTCGAGAGTGCGAACGCACTTTTGAACACTGGTTGCTCTTTTGTATGGGGCGGGGACCAACCCGGTCATGTATGGAATGAATGGCACCATCCCAGCGACCGTGAACATAAGTGTCGGGTCTTCGGAGATCAGCGATGCCGACGGCACAATTTCATGGTCTTTGCTGGCGAAGTAATCGAGCCAGCGGCGACGTATCTCTGCCGTAAGCAAAACTACCTACTTGCCAGCAGGCTTTGACTTAGCTGCAGGTTTCTTTGCAGTTGCACGCGGAGCAGCCTTAGAAGTTGTCTTCGCTGTGGTCTTGCGTGCTTTTGTGGTGGAAGGCTTTCGAGCAGGCTTTGAAAGCTCTGACTCTCTTTCCTTGTATCCATCAGCTACCGCATCAGCGAATTCTTGAAAAGAAGCTTTGGCTTCCTCGTAGGCCTTGCGAGCCTGTGGGTTCTCTTCAATCTGCTTCGCTACCACTGCTCCAATAGCCACTCCAGCTATTAACCAGAAAAGTTTGTTCATTGCTACTTCCTCTTTCCGACTAATTTGCGAACAACATCTGCAACTCCAGCAATCTTTGCCAGAGGGCCACCGATGGACGCCGAAAACATTGCAACCATAGATGCGAAGCTCTTGGTGACCTGGGCTACGTCAGTTGAAATTCCATCAAACTTCTTTAGCTGTCGATTGGTTTCTTCTAGCGTGACCGTCAGTTCGCTCACCAGAGGGGTCAGCTCATCCGTCATCTGAACTAGTGACTCACTGCTTCGATCGATTAGCTTTCCTAGCTTCAAGATTGGGACAGCTAGAAAAAGCACTAGCAACACAAAACCACCAGCGGCTAATAGGCTCGCCATTTCCGATACTGACATTGCGACCTCCTCGAGTGACGCTAGAACTATCTTGCGGCGTAGTACTCAACAACCAGCTGTACTTCACAAGTGACAGGCACTTCTGAACGCAATGGTCGTCTGTTTAGTGTGATCTGAAGCTTCTCAAGCTCAACAGTCAAGTAGCCAGGTAGTGGAGGCAAGACATCTACGTGTCCGCCAGCAGCAGCAACCTGGAACGGCTCGGTCTTCTCGCTCTTCTCGGCAACGTGAACCAGCTGTCCTGGCTTCACGCGGAAAGAAGGTCTGTCAACGCGCTGACCGTCAACAAGTATGTGACGGTGAACAACTAGTTGACGAGACTGAGCGATGGTGCGAGCGAAACCTGCGCGCAGGATAATCGCATCTAGTCTCATCTCCAGAAGCTCAACTAGGTTCTCACCAGTCAAACCTGCGGAACGCTTGGCTTCTTCGAAAGTCTTTTTTAGCTGGGCTTCGCGAATACCGTACTGAGCCCTTAGTCTCTGCTTCTCACGAAGACGAACGGCAAAGTCGCTGTCAGCTTTTCTTTTGGTGCGGCCGTGCTCACCCGGAGCATAAGGACGCTTCTCTAAATATTTTGCGGCTTTTGGAGTTAGTGCCAGTCCTAGAGCTCTGGACAAACGAGTTTTACTGCGAGTACGCGATGTCTTAGACACAGCTTCCTTTCAAGTTATGCAAACAAAGAATGAAACGACAGAGGTTCGTTCCTGTGTGCCTAGAAAGGTCCGCTAAATGACTCTTGTCCATTTGGATAATCCCTTGCAGCCGCGCTCAGGATTCAAATTGGCAACCTTGGTAGTTTAGCACCGCAATCAGCTAGCCATCAAGCCCTTTTCCCGCGAATGATCCTTTTCAGAGCTGGCCAGCGATCGGTTAGCGCATTCTCAAAACCTGAGGCTTTGGGTTGGAAGTATTCGGGGACATCCTCCACATAGACCTGACCAACTACTGACTGGGGGTCATCGTGAGGGTAAATGTATGCCTCGTGAGAATCTCCTTTAGATAGGTAGTTGCTACGAAGGCTAGGAGGGATCGACGGCAAGAAGCCATCCTTCACGTCTGAAATGGCCTTGTTAATCGCCTTATAAGCCGTGTTTGACTTGGGGGCTAAGGCTAGATAAATCGTCGCCTCCGCCAAAGGAATTCTCCCCTCCGGCATTCCAATAAGTGACACGCTATCGTGGGCCGCTACCGCAAGCGAGAGTGCTGTTGGGTCCGCAAGCCCAATGTCCTCCGAAGCTAAAAGTATGAGCCTTCGTGCAATAAACCTGGGGTCCTCTCCCCCTTCTAGCATTCGAGCCAAGTAGTGGATAGCAGCGTCGGCATCGGAACCACGCACCGATTTTATGAAGGCACTGATTGTGTCGTAGTGCTGATCTCCCTCACGGTCATACCTGACTAGAGCCGTTTCGAGGCTTGCCCCAACATCTTCCAGCCCAATTGTTGCCGGAACTTTATCCGAGAGCTCAATGGCACGATGAGCTGCGGCCTCGAGAACGGTGAGAGCTCTCCTGGCATCACCACCCGATAGTTCAACTATTCGAGCAAGTGCTTCGTTATCAATCGTTGCTTTGGAATCCAAGCCACGGGGTTCCGAAATGGCGCTTTTGATAAGCGAGCTGATTGCCTCGTGTGATAACGACTCGAGACGAACCAGAAGTGACCTTGAAAGTAGCGGTGCAATAACTGAAAAGGATGGGTTCTCGGTCGTAGCGGCGATAAGCAAGATTCCACCGCTTTCAACTGAGGGTAGAAGGGCGTCTTGCTGGGCCTTCGAGAATCGATGGATCTCGTCTAGAAAGACAATCGTGGAAACCCCATAAAGCTCTTGATCAGTCCTAGCCTTCTCAATGACCTCGCGAAGTTCTTTGACACCCGTTGACACCGCCGACAGCTCCACGAACCTTCGACCTGAAGAGTTTGCAACTGCCTTGGCTATTGAGGTCTTACCCGTTCCGGGTGGACCCCAGATAAGGATCGAGGTGTGAGAGGACTTTGCTGTTTCGGATTTCGCGAGAATCTGCAGAGGAGATCCCGGCAACAAGGCCTTATCTTGTCCGATCACCTCATCGAGGTTTCGCGGTCTCATGCGTGCGGCCAACGGTGCTCCCCCGGAAAACAGCGACTGGCTCATGAGCTAAGGCTATTAGAAACGGTGTAAAAAGCTTTGTAAACTCTCTAGGTACGCAAAAACACAGGAAGCAGATTGTCTTGAGCAAATCACCCATCGGAAAATCATCAGATCGCGAACGTCTAGCTCGGTTCGCCGCTAAGCAGGATTTAGAACTCCTAAAGGCAACTCGACGCAAGAAAGACAACCGCCTGGCAGTGATGATCTCATTGGTAGCCGTTGCTCTGGCGATTGGTTCCCAACTCACCTATTTAGCTCTCGCGCCAAGGCCTGAAGCAACAGCTCCCGAAGTTTCCCCGACAGAGTCCTCGGCTTTGATCCCCGATGTGTCAATTGCCGAGAACCGTACATGGACGGGAACCATGGAGGTCGGCGAAGCAACTTTAGATCTTGAGTTAGATGGCGAGCTCGCGCCGCAGGCAGTTGCGAACTTTATTGATCTCGCAGGTAAGGACTTCTTTACTGGAATTACCTGCCATCGACTAACTACCAGTGGGATATTCGTTCTTCAGTGCGGTCAGTCAGACGCAACAGCCGATGGTGGTCCAGGCTATACCTTTGGACCGATAGAGAACGCACCAGCTGATGACCTTTACACCAAGGGAACTCTTGCGATGGCCAGAGTTGGCTCGAGTGTGCTGGGTCCCGAGGGTGCGGCAAACAGCATGAGCAGTCAATTCTTCATTGTTTACGAGGACTCCTCAATTCCTTCTGATGAAGCAGGCGGTTACACGGTCTTTGGAAAAATCACCGGTGGCCTAGATGGGCTTCGCTCCGTTTTCGACGCAGGGGTTGAAGGTGGCGAGCCGGATGGAGCGCCAGCCATCGAAACCAAGCTCGGCGCTATCAAACTAGGATAAGAAGCTAAGACAAGCCCCCAGGAGTCAACAGGTGTCGCAAACAGCAACTGCATACGGTCGCGTAGACGAAGATAACAACGTCTACGTTATGGACAACGGAACCGAGCGTAAAGTCGGTCAGTATCCCGGCGTATCCATGGCTGAGGCACTTTCGTACTTTGAGAGAAAGTTTTCCGACCTAGAGGCGAACGTTCGTATTCTCGAACAGCGCGTTAAGGGCAAAGCCGATGCTGCAAGTATTGCAAAAGCGGCAGCGAAGCTAGCCGCAGAACTTGTCGAGCCAGCAGTCGTTGGTAACATTCAGGAACTTCGAAACCGAGTAGCTAGCATTGCACCAAGCATTGAGCAGCTGAAGAAGGACAAAACCGAAGCATCTGAGAAGTTGGTTTCTGACACGTTGGCCCTAAGACGTGACATTGCTGCAAAGGCCCAAGCGCTAGCCGACAAGGATCCCAAGAAGACCCAATGGAAATCTGCTTCTTTGCAGATGAACGAGCTTTTTGCTAGCTGGCAGCAATCTCAGAAGGATGCGCCAAAGATTCCTAGAAAAGAATCTGAGCCTATCTGGAAATCTTTCTCACAAGCTAGAACAAAGTTTGAATCCAATAAACGTGCGTACTTCTCAGCGCTCACCGCAGAAAGTAAAACCGTAAGAGCGAAAAAGACCGCCCTAGTGACTCAGGCCGAGGCTCTAGTTGCAAAAGGCTCCGACTCTGCAAACGAGTATCGCAAGCTACTTGACCAATGGAAACTCGCGGGTCGCTCTCAAGGATCTCAGGACGACCAGCTTTGGGATCGCTTCAAAGCAGCCGGTGACAGCATTTATGCCGTTCGCAAAGAGGCAATGGCTAAAGAAGACGTCGAATACAAGGCGAACTACGAAGCAAAGCTTCTCATAATCGCCGAAGCCGAAAAATTAGATCCCTCCTCAAACCTGGCGGAGGCCAAGAAGCAGTTACTTCTTCTTCAAACTCGTTACGAAAAGGCCGGCAAGGTTCCGAAAGACAAGATTCGCGAGACTGATGATCGCATGCGCGCTGTTGAAAGGCGCGTTAAAGATGCGGAGCAAGAGCACTGGCGCAAATCTGACCCAGCTGCGATTGAACGCACCAATGGCGTATTGTCCCAACTAGAGGATTCAATCACCAAGCTTGAACAAGAGCTAAAGGCGGCTGAAGCTGCAAACGATAGCTCGAAGATCCAGAAAGCCAAAGAGGCACTTGATGCCAGAAGAAGCTGGCTAGAAGTAGTAAAGCAAAATCAAAACTAGCTACTGAGAAACCCTGTAAACGTCATACACGGCTTCGATTCGCTTCACCGCGTTTAGAAGATGCTCTAAAGCTGCAGGATCTCCCATCTCAAAAACGAATCTGCTGAGTGCTACTCGGTCAGTTCTCGTTGAGACAGAGGCAGACAAAATGTTCACATGGTGTTCGCTAAGTACACGAGTAACATCACTTAGCAAACCTGAGCGGTCCAACGCCTCTACCTGTATCTGAACCAAGAACAAACGCTTGGACGATGCAGCCCAAGAAACAGAAATATTGCGTTCAGGCTCAAGTTTCAAAGCCGTTGCGTTCTTACAATCCTCCCGGTGAACCGAAACACCGCTGCCCCTAGTGACAAATCCCATGATCGGATCTCCGGGAACTGGAGTGCAGCAACGAGCAAGCTTTACCATCACGTCGGCGTCACCCTTAACTAACACTCCAGAATCGCCCTCGCTTCCACGACGGAAAGATTTTGGCGCAGACGGTAACTCAAACTCTGCGTCAGAATCTTGGTCGGAACCAGTGCTGGCTGTCAGTCGATCAATAATTGACTGCGCAGAAATCTGACCTTCTCCAATTGCCGCGAACAGTGCGCTAACGTCTTGGAGGCTGAGCTCGGCTACCAACTTCGCCAAAGAATCTGGAGACATAAGCTGTTGGAGAGGTAGACCCATGCGGCGCATTGTTTTGGTTAGAGTCTCTTTACCAAGCTCAATAGCATCTTCTCGTCGTTCTTGGGAGAAGTGGTGTTTAATCTTTGCACGAGCTCTAGGCGAGGCGACGAAGTTCAACCAGTCCTTTGAAGGCGATGCGTCGAGGGATTTTGAAGTGAAGACTTCAACAACGTCACCAGAGTTCAATGTGCTGTCTAACGGGATAATGCGTCCGTTGACCTTGGCTCCGATGGTTCGATGACCAACTTCGGTATGCACGGCATAGGCGAAGTCGACCGCGGTTGCACCCGATGGTAAACC
>ERZ1022756.557-NODE-557-length-10157-cov-5.117798_pt1 | contig 10157 bp, 10 predicted proteins | sample MGYA00520902_ERZ1022756 | MGnify/ENA primary metagenome ERZ1022756 (study PRJEB33162, sample SAMN09537601) | freshwater metagenome | isolation source: freshwater | place: Canada:Alberta | collected 2017-07 | study: EMG produced TPA metagenomics assembly of the... | reverse complement strand
GCAGTTTCGATGTGGGGGGCCGATCGTATTTCGCTGCTTGCGGGTAGTGCCACCGCTGGTGTGGCTGCCCAAGCGCTGATTCTGTTGGTGAGCTGGAAGCGTCTTGGGCTGAACCTGAACCTGAACTTCCGTTGGCGCGGTTTCGGCCTAAGGCCTGCTCTCAAGGCAGCCTCCTGGTCACTCGCAATGGTTTTGGTAACCCAGATCGGTGGCTTGGTTCAAACCGCCGTTGCCTCTACCGCAGCTGCAGGTCGCGATTCGTCAATCGGTGTGGCATCGGTGGCTGCTGCTGCAATTGCCTGGCTGATCTTCATGCTTCCGCACTCGGTGGTGACGGTTTCGGTTGCCACCGCCTACTTCACTCGGATGTCTCAACATGCTGCAGCTGGGGAAATGTCTAGCTTCAAGACAGATCTGACTAACGGGCTAAAGGTAATCGGACTGGTCAGCGTGATCTCATCTGCTCTTCTGATGTTGCTGGCCTACCCGGTCGCAAGGGTGTTTGCGGGGGAGTACCCGGCAACCATTGCTCTGGGCAATGTCATCATGGCTCTGATGGTTGGTTTGGTGCCATTCAGCTTTGTCTACATGATGCAAAGGGCCTTCTTTGCACTCGAAGACACTCGTACACCGTTTGTATTTACAAGCATCCAAATTGCCTTTCACATAGCGGGTTCTCTGGCCCTCGGAGCAACCATGCCTAAGCAGTGGTTGGTGGTTTCGCTATCGCTTCTGACCGGATCAACCATCGTGCTTCAGGGGCTAATCGCATACTTCTTACTCAAGCGCAAGATCGGTGGCCTGAAGGGTTATGGAATAGGCAAGTCACTTGGGGTTTTCGTATTGGCCGCGATTCCCTCGATTTCACTCGGCTATGGAACGCTGTGGCTATGGGGTGGAATTGGGCCAAACACTTTTGCAGTCGACAAGGTATTCGGTGCAGTGGTGGTGAGCGGAACCGTTGCCGCTGTGACGCTGGGAAGCTACTTGGCACTGCTTTGGTTATTCAGGGTGCCGCAGTTGCGCGAGGTTAGTGGCGCTCTTAGCTCCAGACTCAAGCGCCGCTAGGGTTGAGCACGAAAACCACGCCCCAAAGGGGTAAAGTGGGGATAGATAGACGGCCATCTATGTTTGGTCGACCAGAAGGACAAAAATGCGCGATGTAATCATTATTGGATCAGGCCCAGCAGGCTACACAGCTGCCATTTATGCGGCCCGCGCACAGCTCAACCCACTGCTTATCGCCTCAAGTGTCGAGCCTGGTGGCGAGCTAATGAAGACCACCGAGGTTGAGAACTACCCAGGTTTCCCAGAGGGCGCAATGGGTCCAGACCTAATGGCCAACTTCCAGGCTCAGGCCGAGCGCTTTGGCACTGAGATTTTGTTTGACGACGTGGTTGAGGTTGACCTCAAGGGCGATGTCAAGATCGTGAAGACCGGGGCGGGCGAGACTTTTGAGGCCAAGACCGTGATCATCTCAACCGGTGCTGCCTACCGCGAACTCGGCCTTCCGAAGGAGAAGGAGCTCTCAGGTCACGGAGTTTCCTGGTGTGCAACCTGTGACGGGTTCTTCTTCCGCGAAAAGACCATCGCAGTGGTCGGTGGCGGAGACTCAGCCATGGAGGAAGCGAACTTCCTGACCAAGTTCGCTTCAAAGGTTTACGTAATTCACCGCAGGGACACCCTGAAGGCTTCGAAGATCATGCAGCAGCGCGCATTTGACAACCCAAAGATTGAATTCATCTGGAACTCAGGCATTGCCGAGCTAAAGGGCGAGGGCAAGCTTGAAGGCGTAGTTCTTGAAAACACCGTTACCGGTGAGAAGTCAGACCTAGCTCTTGATGGTCTATTTATCGCGATTGGAAATGACCCGAGGGTTTGGTTGGTTGAGAATCAAGTAGAGCTAACCGAAGAACGCTTCATCAAGGTGGAGGGTCGATCCTCAAGAACTACCCTTCCGGGTGTATTTGCAGCCGGAGATGTAATTGATCCGACCTACCGTCAAGCCATTACCGCAGCTGGTTCTGGTTGTGTAGCGGCTTTGGATGCCGAGCACTACCTCGCATCACACTAGGAGTTCCACATGAAACCAGTAGAGGCAACCACAGAGAGCTTCAAGACCGATGTTCTTGAGGCTGATAAGCCAGTAATCGTTGACTTCTGGGCGGAATGGTGCGGACCATGCCGCATGGTCTCCCCGATTTTGGATGAGATCGCAACCGAATACAGCGAAAAGCTGAAGGTTGTGAAGGTAAATGTTGATGACCACCCACAGCTAGCTATGGACTACCAGGTCACTGGAATTCCGCTGCTAGGAATCTTCCAGGGTGGAAAAATGGTGAAGCAGCTCGTTGGAGCAAGGCCGAAGGCGGCAATTGTTTCCGAGCTCACCGAGTTCCTTGGCTAGGCAAATACTGGCCAATAGCCGCCTTTTGCAACTAAGCTTTCGTAAAAACCGGGGAGCTTAGATGACTCAGACGCGTGCAGGCAGTGTGACCAACTTCGACAGTTGGAAGCATGCATACGCGGCGCGCGCATCAAACCTCTCTGTTTCTGAAGTCAGAGCACTGTTCGCGGTGGTCTCCAGACCAGAAGTTGTCTCGCTGGCCGGCGGAATGCCAGATGTCTCAGCGCTAGACAAGGGCCTTATCGAGCAGGCATTCAACTCCATGATGGCCACCCGTGGCAATTACGCCCTGCAGTATGGCGGTGGCCAGGGAGATCTTCGCCTGCGCGAGCAGATTCAAGAAATCATGGAGCTGGACGGGGTTCACGGCTCGGTCGAAGACATCATGATCACAACCGGTTCACAGCACGCTCTCGAACTACTTGCAGATCTCTTCTTGGATGCTGGGGATGTGGTGTTGGTTGAGGCCCCTAGCTATGTCGGTGCGGTTGGAATCTTTAGGCACAAAGAAGCTCACATTGAGCACGTCTTCACAGACGATGACGGGATATCTCCTGAAGCCCTAGCTGAAGCGGCGGACCGGATGGCCGAGGCCGGCAAAAAGGTCAAGCTTTTGTATTTGGTTCCAAACTTCGCTAACCCAAGCGGTGTCACCCTAACCGCGGAGCGTCGCCAGGAAGTGCTAAAGGTCTGCAAGGAACGTGGCATTCTGATCATCGAGGACAACCCCTACGGGCTTTTGTACTTCGAAGAGCAGCCACCCAAAGCGCTGCGCGCATTTGATTCCGAAGGTGTTGTCTACCTAGGAAGCTTCTCCAAGATTCTCTCCCCTGGTCTTCGGGTCGGTTATGTGTTGGCTCCCCCTGCAATCAGGGAAAAACTGGTGCTGGCCAATGAATCAGCAATTCTTTCCCCCGCAACCTTTGCCCAGATGCTTGTGAGCGAGTACCTCTCAATTGCTGACTGGAAGGGCCAGATCAACACCTATCGCAAGCTCTACCAAGAAAAGCGTGACGCAGCGCTTGAGGCCCTTGAGCAATATCTGCCAAGAGTGAAGACCACCAGGCCAAACGGTGGCTTCTTCCTATGGCTAACCCTGCCGGAGGGCCTAAACAGCAAAGAAATGCTGCCTTTGGCTGTGAACGAGCTTGTCGCCTACACCCCTGGAACTGCGTTTTATGGGGATGGTCGAGGTGCCAACAACATCAGAGTTTGCTTCTCTCACCCAACTGCAGCCAACGTAAAAGTGGGTATTCAGCGCCTTGCGAAGGTTGTCAACCTCCAGCTCGACCTTCTAGACACCTTCAGAGCCGAATAATCATGCCTCTGAGCGTCTTAGTGCTGGCTGGTGGGATTTCTCACGAACGAGACGTCTCCATGAAGTCTGGAAGGCGCGTAGCCGATGCCCTGGCTGATGCTGGAGCCCAGGTTGAGGTCCGAGAACCGGATGCAGACCTAATTGGCCACCTGATTGCAACTCGTCCAGACGTGGTCTGGTCAACACTTCATGGCGCTGTGGGTGAGGATGGCACTATCCAAAGCCTTTTGGAGCTTGCAGGCATCAAATTTGTGGGTTCTGACGGCCACGCTGCAAAGCTGGCTTGGAACAAGCCAACTGCAAAAACCATTCTCCACAGACACGGCGTTCAGACACCTGAGTCAATTACTCTCCCCCGCTCTACCTTCAGAGAACTGAATGCGGAATCCGTTCTTGCAATGGTTGGAACCCAGCTGGGCTTCCCACTGATCGTGAAGCCAGCAGAGAGTGGTTCGGCCCAAGGAGTTACCAAAGTTGAGAGTGCGGCCGGCTTTGCCAAGGCAATGATCGACGCTTTTGTTTACTGCGATGAGGTACTAATCGAAAAGTTCATCTCGGGAACCGAGCTCGCAGTGAGCATTGTGGATTTGGGATTTGGAGCCAGGGCTTTGCCTCCGGTCGAAGTTGAACCCGAGGGTGGGAGCTTTGGATATTCAGAGCGCTACACCCCGGGAGAAACCAACTATTACGTGCCATCGCGGCTAAGTCCGGGAGTAATTGAGCGAGCAATTGATGTTGCTCTGACCGCTCACAATGCCCTTCGACTAAGGCATTTGTCGCGAGTTGATTTGATTGTTGATGAGGCTGGGACGCCTTGGTTCTTGGAAGCCAACGTCACCCCTGGAATGACAGAAACCTCACTCTTTCCGCAGGCAATAACAGCGGATGGCAGTGAGCTATCGGAGTCTTATCTCTCGATCGCAGAAGCAGCGGCTAGGGGCTAGTTCTTCTCGATCTGCGCAATGATTCGGCGAAGGTCTGCGATGTTGCCAAACTCAATGATTAGCTGACCTTTCTTGCGTCCCAGCTGAATCTTGACGACCGTGTCCAGGTTCTCCCCCAGCTTTTCAGCCATTTCTTTGAGCATGTCCTGCTTGCCACCCGGGATGATCTTGCCGCGGATTGGCTTGACCTTTACTCCAGAAACCAACTCCTCGAGCCCACGAACAGACAAACCCTCACGAATTGTTCGGTCAGCAAGGCTCTGGATAGTGGCGTCATCTGGTGCACCAAGTAGTGCTCTCGCGTGTCCAGCGGACAAAACCCCGGCAGCAACCTTGGTTTGAACTGCCAAAGGCAGCTTCAGAAGACGCATGGTGTTGGTGATTTGAGGTCTAGATCTGCCCAACTTGTCAGCAAGTTGTTCCTGGGTGGTTCCGAAGTCCTCAAGCAGCTGCTTGTAAGCAGATGCTTCTTCCAGCGGGTTCAGGTTGGCGCGGTGCAGATTCTCAAGAAGAGCATCGCGGAGCATGTTCTCATCCGCAGTCTCTCTAACAACAGCTGGAACAGTCTTTAGACCTGCTTCTTTTGATGCCCTCAGTCTTCGTTCACCCATGATTAGCTCAAAGCCATCACCCTTGGTTCGAACAACGATTGGCTGGAGAACACCGAACTCCTTGATGGAGTGCACGAGTTCTGCAAATGCCTCTGGTTCAAAAACACTTCTTGGCTGCTGAGGGTTTGGAACAATGCTGTCGATCTCAACATCGGCAAAGCGCGCACCTGGAACCGGGGCTAGATTGCTTGCCTGCTGGGTTGAGCTAAAGAACACGTCTACTGCATCGCGATCTCCGCCAGGGATCAGTGAGCCGATGCCACGACCTAATCCGCCACGCTTTTTCTCATCACTCATTTGGTCACTCCTCTTTGAGCAAGCTCAATAGCGGCCTCTTGGTAGGCCAAACTTCCGGTGTTCTTAGGGTCATAACTGATAGCGGTTTGACCAAAGCTAGGGGCCTCGGAAAGCCTTACGGACCTGGGGATTGTGGCATTCAAGGTCTGGCTGGGGAAATACTTGCGAACCTCGGCCGCCACCTCAGTGCTCAAATTGGTGCGGTTATCGAACATGGTCAGCAAAATGCCACCGATTTCGAGCGTTGGGTTCAACGCCTTGCGAATGCGGTCGATATTGCTCATCAGTTGAGTCACACCCTCAAGGGCGTAGTACTCGCATTGGATTGGAACCAACACCTCGGTAGCAGCCACCAGGGCGTTGACCGTTAGAAGACCTAGGGATGGTGGGGAATCAATAAAAACAAAGTGAATCGGGTCGGTTTGAGCATCCAAGTAGGTCTTCAGCGCGTTCGCGAGCACTCTTTCGCGCTTTTCGAAGCCAACCATGTCGATCTCGGCACCTGCAAGGTTGATTGTCGCTGGCAGGCAGAACAGGTTCTGGTGTTCAGGGCTCTGCTTTACCGCTTCGGCCATAGGAAGGCCATCCACCAAAACTTCGTAGCTTCCGGATACCGAGTTGTGATGCTCAACACCAAGAGCTGTTGATGCGTTGCCCTGCGGGTCTAGATCTATAACCAAAACCCTGAGCCCCTTGCGAGCCAGAGATGCTGCCAGGTTTACAGCAGTAGTGGTTTTTCCGACTCCACCTTTTTGGTTTGAAATTGTCAGAATGCGTGTCTGTGTAGGCGGGGTAAGGCTGACTTCAGCAATCAGGCGAGCTCGCTCGTTGTTCTGGGTCATCTCCCTCAACAAGGGAGTGTTTTGACCGGTCATACTCACTTGGACTCCGATGTTTCACGTGAAACAATTCGGACGTCGCTTTGGTCTAGCCCATGCCAACCGGTTGGTGTTGGGGAGGTCTCAACCCGATCGTTTGGGTACCCAAGTCCAGGAACAACCGATGCGGGAGTAGAAGCGGTGGTCTCCGCTGGCTGCTCAATCATCTTGCCTCCTGGGGCTTTAGCTTAATCCGGACTACGGTAGCGGTTTCTGGTGCTTTACCCAGGCCAAGGGTGAGAATCTCTGGCTCCTCAAACCCAAGCCGGTCCAGTCGGGACTTGGCTTGCTGAATCTCTTCAGGAGCGCGTGAACCCTTCATTGCTAGCACGGTCCTGTGTTGAGATCCCCTGGTCAGCGGTGTCAGAAGTCGAACCAGTTTGTCTAGGGCGGCAACTGCTCGAGCGGTAACGATGTCAAAGTCGGTGCGGTGGACATCCTCGGCCCTAGCCCTTAAGACCTCTACATTCGTGATGCCAAGATCCTCGACCACTGTCATAAGCCAGTTGGCACGTCTTTCCATCGGCTCAATGAGCGTGAATTGTGCCTTTGGTTGAGCAATAGCCATTGGGATTCCTGGGAGACCCGCTCCTGACCCAACATCGGCGACCTTTGCTCCATCCGGCACTAATTCAGATAGCAACGCACTGTTCAAGACGTGGCGGCTCCAGATTTTGGGAAGCTCTCTTGGACCAAGCAGTCCAAAGGTTTCTGAATCAGTTGCAAGGCGGTTTGCATAACCTCGGGCGAACTCGATCTGGGAACCAAAGTACTCCGCTGCAAATGCGGGTTCTTTCTCTAGGTCTCCGAAATCAGTCATGTCATCCCCAATGTTTCACGTGAAACATTAAGCCTTGCGAATGACGATGTGGCGCTCTTTGCCCTGACCTTCAGACTCAGAGACATAGCCTGCCTCAGAAACCATGTCGTGGACCAACTTGCGGTCGTAAGAGCTCATCGGCTTGAGGTGCTGCTCTTTGTCAGACTCTTCGAGCTTCTCGATGTGGCGCTCAACAAGCTTCTTTAGCTTGTCGGTCTTGATGGCTCGAGAACCACCAACATCAAGAATCAGACGGCTTACCTGCCCGGTCTTGGCCTGAACGGCCATGCGGGTGATCTCCTGAAGTGCCTCGACAACGTCTGGGTCAGAAATCTTGCCCAGGTTCGAGTCTCCCTCTTCGCTGCTCACTGAGATGTAAGCGCGCTCCTGACGAAACTCGATCTCAAGGTCTCCGTCGAGATCTGCTGTGTCCAGGAACTCTTCGATGAAGTCCGCGGCGATTTCGCCTTCTTGTTCTAGTTCAGTGTCTTTGCTCATCACTTCTTCTTTTTCTTGGCTCGGGTCTTGCTCACCGGCTGCTGGCGCTGACGCACCTCAGCTTCTGTTTCCGGTGTTGCCTCGGGTTCGAGGGAAATCTTGCCCTTCTTGATTAGGCGCGCTTCGCGCTCCTTGTAAGCGGGTGATCCAGGGGTTGGCATGTTGCGGATAACCACAAACTGCTGACCCATGGTCCAGAAGTTTGAAACTAGCCAGTAGGTCATAACACCCAGTGGGAAGGTAAGGCCAGAAATCAAGAATACGAATGGCAGCACATACAACAGAATCTTCTGGGTCTGCATGAACTGGCTGTTCTGAACATCAGGGTTCTGGTTCTTAGCCATGATCTGCTTCTGGGTGATGAACTGCGACGCAGACATCAGAACGATCATTACACCGGCAATGATTTTTACGTTTGCATCATCAGATCCGAAGAAGGTGTCAGAAAGCTTGGCGCCGAAGATCTCTGCCTGGGAAAACTGAACAGCCAGCTCCTTGGTCATTAGTCCAACACCGGCCATGCTCTTTTGGGCATCGTTTAGTACGAAGAAAAGGCCCATGAAGATAGGCATCTGAAGCAGTAGTGGAAGGCATGAGCTCAGTGGGTTTGAGCCAGTGCGCTTGTAAAGGTCCATCTGCTCTTTGGCCATGCGCTCGCGAGACTCGCGATCGGTCTTGCCCTTGTACTTCTTCTGAAGCTTGAGGAGCTCGGGCTGAACCAACATCATGTTGCGCTGGCTCTTGATTTGCTTGACAAAGATTGGGATCAGAGCGGCACGAACCACCAGCACAAGGCCAATGATCGCGAACACCCAGGATGCGCCGGACTCAAATGCGAGTCCTAGGCTGCTGGAAAGGGAGTGGAAAGAGACGAGGATTAGCTCAATAAGCCACTTGATTGGCCACAGCAAGTCCATGACTTACCTCTTTTTCTTGTTCTGATTCGGAACTACAAATCCTAGCTTGCTGATGGCAATCCAGGATGGGCCACTTTTGACCTCATCAACACCCCCGGAAGACCAGGGGTTACACCGAAGGATTCTCCACGCAGTCAACGGAATTCCCCGAATAACTCCGAGATTCTGCAAGCTCTGAAGGCCATAGCCGGAGCAGCTTGGGTAGTAGCGGCAAACATCGCCATACAGAGGAGAGATTAGTTTCCTCCACAAAAGCACCGGTGCGATGAACAGGTTTCTGGGGAGAAGAACTAAAAACCTCAAGCTCTCGCCCTTCTTACAAGATCGGCGATTGAAGCGGATATTTCCGCAAAGGATTGTGAGGCTGCGGCCGGGTGAAACCTCAGAACCCCATCCAGTTGAGTGAGGGTTTCAAGATGCGAACTCATAACGGCTCGACCGCGTCGACGGACAAGGTTCCTCTTTACGGCATTACCGAGAGTTTTTGGAGTGATAAATGCGAAGCGACCAGAGCCCGCGACAAAGTGGAGGGTAAGAGTTTGATTGCTGATTCTTTGACCAGACTTCATGGTTGCCCGTATTTCATCGCCAGAGGTTAGGCGATTTTGCTTGGGCAGCAAGTTTTGACTAAGCGCTTAGCTCCGTGCGGCCCTTCGCGCGACGAGCGGCGAGGATGGCACGGCCAGCGCGGGTACGCATGCGGGCACGGAAACCGTGGGTCTTTGCACGACGACGGTTGTTCGGCTGGAATGTGCGCTTGCTCACTTCAAATCTCCCTGGATCTTTTGGACACACTGGGTCCAAGACAACTTCAGTAATTTACGCTATTACCTCAAGCCGAGTCAAGCTCGAAATCAATCTGATATTTCTAAGCGCTCACTTCTCACGCTTTGCCAAAAAGTTATGTAATGACACGCCGAAACAATTTGATATCTGTGGAGCTCTCCACTTGAATGTGCGAGTGGTCTTATTGGCTCAAGTCTAAATAAGTTATCCACAATAAATAAATGACTTCTCCACAACCTATTTTGATTGTGGAAAAATCTGTGGATAACTTTTCTGGAGGAGCGGGATGGCTGATGTAGCTCTAGACACAGCCTGGCAGAGGCTTGTCTCCAAAGTCGCCGTGGACGAACTAGTTACTCCCCACCTCAAGGGCCACCTAGATCTAGCAATTCCAAAAGGTGTCCTAGACAACACTCTTTACATAGAGGTACCAAACGAAACCAGCCGAGTCATGATCCAGACCCGACTGAGAGATCAGATTCTGCATGCGCTGGATGAACTAGCTGAATTTGGCGGCCCATCAAACTTTGTGGCAATCACCAATGAAGCGCTACAAACCCCTGTGCGCATTGAGGTCGCGGAAGAACCCACACCACTGCGTATTGATCGGGACCCAGCAACCGGTCCAGTAATGACAGCTTCGGCTAGTGGTCTAAACCCGAAGTACAGCTTCGAGAACTT
>ERZ1022756.556-NODE-556-length-10158-cov-8.359398_pt1 | contig 10158 bp, 7 predicted proteins | sample MGYA00520902_ERZ1022756 | MGnify/ENA primary metagenome ERZ1022756 (study PRJEB33162, sample SAMN09537601) | freshwater metagenome | isolation source: freshwater | place: Canada:Alberta | collected 2017-07 | study: EMG produced TPA metagenomics assembly of the... | reverse complement strand
TGGAAGCACCTGAACCATATTCGGTTCGTTCATTTCCTAATCGCTGGCCTGCACTAGACGCTGGGTACTGCGAAGTGGTGTTGTACTCACCGCAACACGATGCACGCCTCGCCACACTCACGACAGAAAACATTGTTGAACTGGTGAATGAGTGGGCGCAACGAACCGCTGCATTGCAGGCGTTGCCTCATGGAGAATGCGTTGTCATTTTCGAGAACAATGGTGCCGAGATCGGGGCGACTATCCCCCATCCTCACGGCCAGATCTATGCCTTCGATCATGTGCCACAGCGAGTTGCCGCGCAGCTAAAGAACAACTGGGCACCCGATAGCGACCCTGGCGATCGTCTCATTCTTGAAGATAACGGTTGGCGTGTGTGGGCCGAATATGCCGCAGTGCACCCTGTTTCAATTCGTCTTGCTCCGATTGCACGCATTGCAGATCTTCCATCGCTCAGTGTCGACCAGCACACTGCGCTTGCGGGTGTTCTCCAGCAAGTCTTTGCAGCTATCGACAACCTGTTCGAAGATGTTGCGCCGTACATGATGTGGTGGAACCAAGCACCACGCACTCGTTCAGATTGGCCCGATGCATGGCTCAACATGGAGATTATCTCTCCATGGCGCGCTAACCGAATCCCTCGTTACATCGCCGGTGTGGAAGTAGCGACGGGCGAATACTTCAACCCCGTTGATCCGGCCGATGTCGCACGTCGACTGCGCGAGGCAATCGCTCGATGAAAACAATCGCACCAGGTCGCGTGAATCTCATCGGAGATCACACCGACTACACCGGCGGTCTTGTCTTCCCGATGGCGATTGATCGTTGGACCGTATGTGAAGGTGCCATCACTCAGGATGCAATCACTCTCACATCTGCAGATCAAGAAGGAACAGTGAACGTTCCACTCGGTGCAACTTTTGATTCCGCAATGCAGCCTTCGTGGGGTCGGTATGTCTCTGCAGTTGCATCTCTCATCAAGCCCCACCATGGCGTGGCCGCACATCTCACCACCACCATTCCTGTGGGTGCAGGTTTGTCTTCGAGTGCCGCACTTGAACTTGCCATTGCATATGCACTCACCGATTCCATTACTCCCACTGAACTTGCACTGCTGATGCAACAGGCGGAGCAACTTGCAACTGGTGTGCCCACTGGCATCATGGATCAATTGTGCATTGCAACAGCCCGCGAAGGGATGGGGACACTGATTGATTGCGAATCACTCGCCGTGACGCACATTCCGATTCCCACTGATGTGGAGTTTGTTGTTCAGTTCATTGCACACCGCACATTGGAAGGCTCCGAGTATTCCGACCGTGTGCGCGAATGCACCGAAGCTGAATCTGTGATCGGCCCGTTGAGGCATGCTTCACTCAACGATGTTGCACACATTGGTGATGAGACTGTTCACCGTCGCGCACGACACGTGATAACAGAAAACCAACGGGTTCTCGATTTCACGCAGGCTCTTGCCTCTGGCAATTACAGCGAGGCAGGCCAATTGATGCGCGAAAGCCATGAGAGCCTCTCGCACGACTTTGCAGTGTCAACACAGCAGATGGACAATGTTGTCGAGTCTCTGTGTGCCATTCCTGGTGTCTACGGCTCACGAATGACTGGCGGTGGCTTTGGCGGCTGTGTTGTCACCATGTGTGCACCCGGCACCGAACTAGACGGCTGGCGTGTTCAGCCCGTCGGTGCTGCTCGACGCGTCGACTAACGCTGGGACACTACGTACGCAAAGGTGTACGTTCCAGCACCAATGCGATACTGCTCCAACGTGTCTGGACCACAGCTTGCTGTTCCGAGCCCACGATGTGCAATGTCTAAATGAACTGTTAAAGATCGACGCCGCGTGAGTTCTGTTTGGTCGTTCGCGGCATGCAAGTCGTCTGCTGTGTGATGAATCGCACTCATGTGCAATGTGCATGCATCGCTTTCTATCCGCAACACATCACCAGTTCGTGGGTCAATCAACTCCATCCAGCGACAATCTGTACGCAGGCCAAACTCTTGAGGCACGAGATATGGCAACTCATCGGGCGCACTTTCCCAGACTCCGAGCATCGCTGATGCTTTTCGGTCGGGATAGTTCTCATGCGGCCCATTGCCGTAGTAGCGCAATTGAGTAAACCGTGAAGGCACATCAAAGGTCGCACCGATACGTGGAAGATCCGCCAATGCTTCGGGGACAACAACTGTGTGCAAATACCTCACCGAACCATCAGTGCGCTCTTCCACTTGTGTTGTGCTCGACACAACATCTGCATTGTCTGTTGGAATGCCCTGACCTAACCAACGCTCGAGTGACCGACCAAAGCCCTGCCACAGGTGAGGCATCATTTTGAATCCGTCGTTGTCTACTGCGGCGCGCCACACAGTCACCCGTGGAGACACCTTCGGCGCGTCGCCTTGTTCTTTTCTAACTGGCACTCGTGCTGGCTTCTGCGACTTCAGAACAACTTGATCCCAAGCAACAACATGGCCCTTTGGTGCCCACGATGTTGCCTTCCTCAGCGACCACGTCACCGACAAAAACGCTTCTCCGCAGTTCGCAGGAATCGTGGCGGGCAATGCAACATCCACCGAAGAATCCGGTGCAACGTGCGGAACCACAAGAACGCCCGACCGCTTCGAGACGCCATCAACGATCAGTTCCCAGCGGGCTTCCATGCCAGACAGATCAGAGAACCATTGATGATTACGAATACGCAACTGTGGTGAAGCCTTGGAGCCAGCCTTGGCGACCCACACCGGACGGTGCACCCATGCAAGTTCACGCATTGCTGGGTGAGGCGTTAGGTCTGAATGCACTAATCCGTCAGCAACAAAGTTGCCGTCATTGGGTGTGTCGCCGAATTGACCACCGTATGCGAACCGTTTGGACCCATTAGGCAACTTCTGCGTCAGCCCGTGGTCTTTCCACTCCCACACAAAACCACCTTGAAGACCAGGTGTGTTTTCAAATGCGTTCCAATAGTCCGATAACGAACCATTGCTGTTTCCCATTGCATGGCTGTACTCGCACATGATGAGCGGGCGCTTGCCAGCACTGTTCTTTCCATACTCCACGATGGCGTCGATGGGTGCGTACATCGGACACACAACATCGGTGGCGGCTATCCCGCCTGTGTCCCATCCAGCATGAAACACCGCTGGTTCGTAATGCAATGGGCGCGACGGGTCAACAGAACGAATCCAGGCCGCCGCTGCATCGTGCACGGCACCGTATCCAGCTTCATTCCCGAGTGACCACATGATGATGCTCGGATGATTTCTATCGCGCTCCACCATGCGACTGATGCGTGACATCCATGTATCGCGATATCGCGGGTCGTGACACAAGCTTGTGTTCCATGCATGACTTTCAGCATTCGCTTCGTCAATCACATACAGACCCAATTCATCACAGAGATCAAGAAAACGTGCGTCGTTTGGATAATGCGAGCACCGCACTGCGTTGACGTTGTGTTGCTTCATGAGCACCAGATCAGAACGCATGTCTTCGACGCTGACAGCCTTGCCCTTCTCAGGATGGTGATCATGGCGATTCACACCACGAATCATGACCTTCTTGCCGTTAATCAGTAATGAATTTCCGGAAATGCGAACAGTGCGAAAGCCTGTGACGACAGAAACCACTTCGGTCACTTCGTCATTCGGATCAATCAATTCGAGCACGACCCTGTATCGCTGTGGGTTCTCAGCACTCCACAACTCAATGTCTTCAACATTCCATTTACGGAACTTGGCAACATGTCCTTCAAAGACATACGGCATATCAAACCAGGCGACTTCGCTTGAACGAGGTGGGCCAACTTTTTTGCCCGACATCGTTTCTAGCTGTGCACGCACCATCCATCCGCGCTGCAGCGTTGACTCAGCTGGAACAGACACCTTCACATCAATGTCAAGTGTTCCGGTGCCATTCTTCAGTGCACCTGCATTGACATGTGCATCATCAAGAGCAATCTGTGCTTGTGATCGAAGAAAAACTTCACGATGAAGCCCAGCCATCCACCACTGATCTTGATCTTCAAGATGGCTTTGCGCAGAGAAACGACACACAACAATCGCAAGGTCATTTTTTCCAGAGACCAATGCATTAGTGATGTCGTATTCGCTCGGTAAGCGACTATCCGTTCCGTACCCGATGAATTCACCATTGAGATACACCATGTGCACGCTCTCGGCGCCACCGATGTGAAGAATCGTGCGACGCTTCTTCCACGGCGCAGCGATTGAGAATGTTGTTCGATGCACTGCTGTGGCGACAGTAGATGGAAGCGATGGCGGACGACCCTGCCATGGCATCTGAACATTGGTGTAGTGCGGAAGATCACCAAGTCCTGCAAGAGTCCAGTTACCGGGAACAGAAATCTTTGACCACTTATTTGTATCGCTTGTCAGCGACGCAGGAGTTACTTGGGTGACATCCTCAAAACGTTTGATCTTCCAGGTGCCATCAAGACTCTTGAACCACGGACTGTGAAGGCGATCGTTATCACGAGCTGCAACAACATCTGCAAACGGCACAAGTGGCGTGCGCATGGGCAAGCGATTCATACTCACAACTTGTGGGTCTGCCCATGGCCGAAGAAGTCCTACTGCAGGTAAAGCCATGCAGTCATCTTTGCAGAATTACCCCACCGCGGTTGCAGTAGTACTCCACACCGACGTGAGTCTGCCTTGTTGTGTCTTGGCAGAAATCTGTGCTTCGATGCGATAGTTCGCAACGAACGGAACGATTCCTTTTGCCGTGCAGGTATGGGTTCTCTTTACACACGACACCGACCATGAAAAAGTTGCGCCCTTGAGTTCGGCAATTGGCGAATCAACAACGATCCACTTCAGCGATGTCATCGTGCCCCACTTCATCGTTGCAGTCATCGTCCGCGAGCCAACCCGAAGACCGTTCAAAGATGTCCGCACCGACGCAGGGACACCCGAAGGCTTTGACGGGTTACTTAAAGTAATTCTTCTCGTTGCCGACTTTGTGGTCTTTCCATTGACACCGAATGCCCACCAACCACCTTCATCGCCTCCCATTGGATGGCCATCTTGCGACATCACATTCCAATGCACGCCATACCAACCCTGTTTCAGTGAAGACACTGGTGCAGAGATACGCGAGAAGTCTCCTTGGGCTGATGCCGTCATTCGAGATGCATGGTTCGTGCCCGAAGCATCAAAAACCGAGATGAAGTCATCTGGATGTGATCCCAGACCTGACTCTCCCGCGAGTACTTCAACAACTGTTGGTGCTTTCTTGAGATTCTGATTAGCGAATGGAGCAGTTCCACGCACTGGCGCATGAGCTGATGCAACAGAGGAAATGCCGAAGGCCGATGTCACAAGGACACCGGCCAACAGCCACTTTTTCGAGCGCGAATTACGCGACATCAGTTGCAAGAACCTTTTTGCCCCACATCAAGCGAACGCTAGTTCCATCCGCGAGACGATTCGCAACACCACCTCTGACGGTGATTCTTAGGGTGCCGTTTTGCTTCACTTTTGCTGAACCCAGAACTGTGCCCTTCGGAGTAACAACCCTGTAAGTGCGGCCCTCATTCAATGCAGAGTCAGCAGCGCGCAATGTCAAGACCTTTGCACCTTTCTTCCCGCTCAGTGCAGCGGAAAACTTTCCTGCAAGCGGCAAGTCACGAGGGTTAAATCCTCCTGGCTTGGTGCAGTAAGCATCCGCGGCTGCGGCAGCAACTGTTGGCCTGTTACCCGAAATCTCGAAAACATTCGAAGTGCTTGTACCAATCACAAGACTTGGCGTGTTTCCTACTGTTCTCCAGTCATCAAACAATGTGGTCTGAATAGGGTCATTGGCATTACACACTGGGTCAACCTTTGCATCAAGAGTTGCAGGAGTAGAAGAAGAGGCCAGGATGCCTACACCCTGATCAGTGACATCGCAGTACTGCATCGTCGGGAAGTACACCCTTGCACCAAGACTGGCTGCGCTGCCAGATGCGTATCCGTAGTTCGCTGCTTTGACGTCGGCAATTCTTGGCAACCTCACGGCAATGGTGAATAACTGCGCATCACGAGCTGTGTAGCCATTGTTGATTGCTTGCAAACGGAAGTTGTCAAACACGATGGAACTGACACGTTTTTTTGTTGCATCAGCTGGATCAGGAATGTGCTTCAAGGTCGCCTTGTAACCAAGACCATGGATCACACGAACCTCGGGAAGGATGAATGCACCGCTTGCTGCACGAGGCATAAACACTTCAAGACTTGTTGTTTCATAAACGCCCTCTGGATTCGATGCAGTACGTGGACCACTGCAGCCATGACCAGGCGCAAAGCCCACAAGATAGGTGGCGTTTGTTGTCGTAGTGTCAATTGCAACACCAGACATTCCTGCCACATACACACTCACGTGTGCCTGAGCAGTAGGGGCTGCAACAGCAAATAGAGAGCCAGCCAGGGCTGTTGCCACAAGAGCTCGAAGAGTACGACGGTGATTCATCATTGACCTTTCTTTTGGGGGGTTTCCTATACAGACCGCACCCACAGGACAAAAGTTCCACGGTCCCATTGAAATATTCCTTCAGCCACTTGGGCACAAACCACCCAAGTACGGTGAGGAGCGTGCCAATTCAATTCGCAAAGCATCTGACTCCTCTCACCAAGGACACATGGGGTTTCGTTCGTCGTCATCCTGTCCTGACGGGAGTTCTTGCGCTTCTCTGTGTGGTCTTTGGAATCGTCAGCGCCCTCTCCGGATTTGTGCCGATGGTTGTCATCCTCATTCCCATCGCACTATTCGTTTCCGTCATGCTGCGCCGACGCATGCGTCGCAACAAAGACACCGGACGCGCCGAAGTCTTGGCAACGATTTCTTATGTCGCCATTGGCACAGTGCTTACTCTGGGACTCATCCAGGTAGTTCCATATGGCCGAGAGCGTGTTGTGTATAACTCATCAACAGCAGGTGAGATGAAATGGGACTCAGCGCGCACTCGAGAACTCACTGTCAATGCGTGCTACAGCTGCCACTCCGATCAGATTGAGTACCCGTCATACGCCAGCGTTGCGCCCATCTCATGGGCTGTCCAAAGCCACATTGACGAAGGCCGTGAGAATTTGAATTTTTCCACTTTCGCTTCCAACACCTATGGATTCAACGAGGTTCTCGAAGTCATTGATGATGGCTCCATGCCTCCTGGGTATTACACAGCGTTTGGTCGGCACCCAGAGGCACGTCTCTCTGATGCAGAAATGGTGGAGCTAGTCCGCGGATTACACGAAACATTGACCATCAACGGAGTCAATAGTGAAACTGGCGGCAACAAGAAGGACTAGACATAGGGCATGTCTCAAACCTTCAATACCGATGGCGGAATTCACGAGGTTCCCCTCGATGGAACTGTCGGCAAGTTATGGCTCTGCGGTAAACACTTCATCGGCCCCGATGTTGAAACAATCCGCGCAGAGCGAAACATCACATACGTGGTGTGCCTTGTGGAAGAGCACGAACTGCGTGACCGCTACGACGCCTACGCACAATGGCATCGAGACAACGCAGGTAGCCCCAGCGTGTGGTTTCCCATTCCTGATTTGTCCTACCCCTCATTTGATGACGCTCTCGAATTTGTAGAGCATGTGACCGCACTCGTGCGCGACAAAGGAAGCATGGTGGTTCATTGCGCAGCTGGCATTGGCCGCGCAGGTACTACTGCCACCGCCATTCTCATGATGCTGGGTATGCCCATGTATGAAGCCCTTGCACATGTTCGAGCACATCGCCCCATGGCTGGGCCCGAAACAGGCCGCCAGGAGGAGTTCATTCGCCAATTGGATGAGTATCTTCGCGAGAGCATCTAGAGGGGCTCCTCAGATAACCTGAGAGCACGTTAATCAATTGACACATACGTGTGTCCGGAGCCGTGAGAACAATGAATATCCTCGTCGTAGGAGCTGGTGGAGTTGGAGCCTCAATGGCTTCCATTGCTGAAACGAGGAGTTTTTTCGACTCCTTTGTATTGGCAGACCTCTCTCGGGAGCGCGCCTTGCAGGCCGTTGCCGAGTTGGATGACCCCGGAAAGTTCTCAGCTGAAGTTGTCGATGCCGGCAATATTTTTGAACTCGTCGCACTCATCGAAAAGGTGAAAGCTGACGTTGTCGTCAATGCATGCGATCCTCGCTTCAACGAATCAATTTTTGAGGCGTGCTATCGCGCAAAGTGCAGTTATGTGGACATGGCGATGAACCTCAGTACGCCACACCCCACAAACCCATACAACGAAGTGGGTACACCACTTGGTGCAGATCAATTGAGCGCCAATGAGTTGTGGAAAGAGCGCGGCATTCTTGCGTTGGTCGGCATGGGTGTTGAGCCCGGATTGAGCGACATCTTCGCGAAGTATGCAGCAGACCACCTCTTCGATGAGATTCACGAAATCGGTGTGCGCGATGGTTCGAACTTGTCAATTGACGGTTTCGACTTCGCACCAACATTCTCAATTTGGACAACCATTGAAGAATGTCTGAATCCACCAGTCATCTGGGAAAAGAATCGTGGCCTCTACACCACGGATTGCTTTAGCGAACCTGAGGTCTTCCACTTCCCTGCTGGAATTGGTCCTGTTGAATGCGTCAACGTGGAGCACGAAGAAGTCATTCTCATTCCACGTGAAGTCGATTGTGACCGCGTCACATTCAAGTACGGCCTCGGCGCAGAGTTCATCGACTGGTTGAAGACATTTGCGTATCTCGGTCTTGATAGCACCGAGAAAGTACGGGTCGGCGATGCATCGGTAGCACCGCGCGACGTATTGGCAGCTGTGTTGCCGAACCCTGCAAAGTTGGGTCACCTCATGCATGGCAAAACATGCGCCGGCACTTGGGTGCGCGGTTTGTATGACGGCAACCCACGCGAGGTGTACCTGTATCACGTGGCCGACAATGAGACGACAATGCGCGAATGGGGTTCACAAGCAGTGTTGTGGCAAACAGCCGTGTGTCCAGTGATTGCATTGGAACTATTGGCCAATGGAACATGGAACATGACAGGCGTGCAAGGCCCTGAAGCATTTGATGCCGCACCATTCCTGAACTTGATGGCTGATTACTCCACCCACCACGGCATTTTGGAGATGGGTCCTGGCTTGTGGCCAAGTCCAAAGCCAACAGGTCAACCAGGTTGGGACCGTCCAGTACGACGAGCAATTCTTCCGACGTGATTCAACGTATCGTCTCGCCTATTGATGGTTCCGTTGTTGCCGAGCGAGAGCTTGCCGACGATGCACTTGTTGAAGTAGTTCTGTCGAATGCTGCGGCGGCGCGCACTGAATGGCGAGCAACATCAATTGACGAGCGCATTCGTATGTGTGAAGCGATGGTGCAATGGCTCATTGATCACGTTGATGAGATTGCGCCGGAGATTTCGTGGCAGATGGGTCGCCCCGTGCGATACACACCCAATGAAATTCTGCGTGGAGCACAAGAACGTGCTCGCCACATGATGGGCATTGCCGGCGACAATCTCGGAGACATTGCCGTTCCCCAAGTAGATGGCTTTACCAAGTTCATTCGTCGCGAACCTGTCGGCACGGTGCTCATTGTTGCGCCGTGGAATTACCCGTATCTGACGGCTATCAACTCACTTGTCCCAGCACTGCTCGCAGGCAACACGGTGATCATGAAGCATGCATCGCAAACATTGCTGTGCGCGGAGCGTTTCAGCCAGGCATGTGCTGCTGCAGGTTTCCCTTTAGGTGTGTTCCAACACATTCATGCCTCACATGCACATGTCGAACGTATGATCAGCGATGCACGCATCAACTTTGTCGTGTTTACAGGAAGCGTCAATGGCGGTGCCGCAATGGAACGCGCAGCCGCTGGTCGATTCATCGGCGTCGGTACCGAGCTCGGCGGGAAGGACCCTTCTTACGTACGTGCCGATGCAGACATTGCATACGCCATTGGCGAAAACGTTGATGGCGCGTTCTTTAACAGTGGTCAGTCATGCTGTGGCATCGAACGCATCTACGTTCACGACTCTGTGTACGACCAGTTCGTCGAGGGCTTTGTTGACTTGACGAAGCAGTATGTGTTGGGCAACCCGATGGATCCAGCAACAACCATTGGGCCGATGGTGAATGTAGCGGCAGCAGAGTTCGTGCGCGGACAAGTTGC
>ERZ1022756.555-NODE-555-length-10179-cov-10.160115_pt1 | contig 10179 bp, 10 predicted proteins | sample MGYA00520902_ERZ1022756 | MGnify/ENA primary metagenome ERZ1022756 (study PRJEB33162, sample SAMN09537601) | freshwater metagenome | isolation source: freshwater | place: Canada:Alberta | collected 2017-07 | study: EMG produced TPA metagenomics assembly of the... | reverse complement strand
GTGTAAGGGTAGACAGTGGTGTCGAATCCGGAGATGTGATTTCTGGAAACTTTGATTCCATGATTGCAAAACTAATTGTCACCGGCAAAGACAGAACTGAAGCTCTCGAACGTTCTCGCAGGGCGCTGGCAGAGATGGAAGTTCTAGGGCTTCCAACCGTGATTCCTTTCCATAGAAAAATTGTTGACCATCCCGCATTTGTTGCCGCCGATGGAAGATTTGGTGTTTACACCCGCTGGATTGAAACCGAGTGGGTCAACGACCTAGAGCCGTGGGGTGGCCAGGCGGATCAACTCGATTCATCTCCTGTGGCAAAAAACACAGTGGTTGTCGAGGTTGAAGGAAAACGTATTGAAGTGAGCATCCCAGCTCGATTCCTCCACACCGGAACCGGTTCTCCAACTGCTGGTCGCGCACCCAAAAGAAAAGTCTCTGCTCATCATGCCTCCGCTGGAGCATCAGAAAAGGTGATCAAGGCGCCTATGCAGTCCACGGTGGTGAAGCTAGCAGTTGCAGTGGGGGACAAGCTTGTCGAGGGCGATCAAGTGCTTGTGCTTGAAGCCATGAAAATGGAGCAGTCAATCACCTCACCAAGAGATGGTTCTGTCAAAAGCATCAAGGTATCAGTTGGAGATACTGTTCCCTCCGGAACGCCTTTGATTGAGTTTGAGGACTAGTCCAAGTTTGGATCGTGTAGCGCTCTTGCTGCTTCAGCAATGGTCCCTGTTAGGGACGGATACACCGTGTAAGTCGCTGCCAACTCATCAACAGTAAGTCGATTCTCAACAGCCATAGCGATTGGGTAAATCAACTCAGAGGCGCCCGGGCCAACAACTACTCCACCGATGACTGTGCGTGAGCCAGTGCTGGCGAAAAGTTTGATGAAACCATCCTTGATGCCCTGCATCTTCGCACGAGGATTTGTGGTCAAGAGAATTTTTTGAATTTCCCCTTTCACAAGTCCCTCTTGGATTTCAATTTCCGACCAGCCAACTGAAGCAATTTCAGGGGAAGTAAAAACATTCGATGCGATGTTGCGCTTTTGGGTTGGGACGGCAACATCTCCCATGGTGTGGAAAACAGCAGTTCTACCCTGCATTGAAGCAACCGAGGCCAGTGGATAAAAATCAGTACAATCCCCAACTGCATAAACATTTGCCCTGGAGGTTCGAGCAACCCGGTTTGCGATGATGTGCCCAGAAGGTGCAACTAGGACGCCAGCTTCCTCAAGTCCAAGACTTTCGGTGTTTGGAATTGAACCCACTGCCATCAGGCAATGACTTCCCTCGACAACAGTTCCGTCCTGCAGGTATACCTTTACGCCAGAGGCTGTGGCCTCGACTTTGTCAGCGCGGGATTGCTTGAGGATTTTCATTCCCCTGCGGCGAAACACATCTTCAATCAAAACGGCTGCGTCTAGGTCTTCTCCTGGAAGAACATAATCGCGACTAGAAACTAAAGTTACTTTGCAGCCAAGGCTTAGGTAAGCCGAGGCAAACTCGGCGCCGGTCACACCTGAGCCCACAACCACCATGTGCTCCGGCAATGTCTTTAAGTTGTAAAGCTGAGTCCAAGTAAGGATTCTTTCGCCGTCAGGTTGAGCAGTTGGCAAAGTTCTAGGGCGAGCACCAACAGCGAGCACAATAGTTTTGGCCTCCAGTCGCTCGCTCTTGGCACCCTCAGTTTCAACCAAGACTGCATGATTGCCGTCTAGCTTCCCTGTGCCGTTTATAACTCGAACCCCAGCTTTGCTTAGGGTCTCGAGCATTTCGTTCGACTGCGATTTTGCTAGTTCCAGAAGTCGGGAGTTCACAGATGCTAGATCAACCGAAACATCTGCGCTTTGTCCGCCCACGTGAATTCCCAGAGAGAGGGCGGTTCGAACTTCTTCCGCAGCGGTCGCTGTGGCAATCAAGGTTTTAGATGGAACCACATCCGTAAGAACGGCCGCTCCCCCTACGCCTTGTCTTTCGACAAGCGTCACCTGCGCTCCTAGCTGACGGCCAGTGAGGGCGGCCTCGTAGCCACCCGGTCCACCGCCAATAATGACAATGTGGTGGGTTGAGTTTTTGGGGTTCACGCTCTAATTGTCTCTTATTTCGCCCACCACGGGTGGAGCTAGACTCAACTCCATGACTAATCCCCTAGAAACGATGGCCAACAGTCCCTTCGAAATTGCAAAACAGGCCGCGGATCAAATTCGCGAGGCTACTGGCGTCGAAACCCATGACATTGCGCTAACTCTTGGGTCAGGTTGGGCTAAAGCCGCTGACTTAATTGGAGAAACTGTAGCAAGTGTTCCTGCCAAGGACATTATTGGATTCTCAGCTCCGGTAGTAGAAGGCCACGTTGCCTCAATTCGCTCAATCAAGCTTCCAAGTGGAAAACATGCGTTGGTTCTTGGTGCACGCACTCACTACTACGAAGGTCACGGAGTACGTCGAGTCGTGCACGGTGTCAGGACTGCAGCTTCTACCGGTGCCAAGGTAATGATTTTGACCAATGGCTGCGGAGGTATCAAGGAGACCTGGAAGCCAGGCACGCCTGTTCTTATAAGCGACCACATCAACCTCACTGCCGATAGCCCTCTTGAGGGAGCAAAGTTTGTGGACCTTACAGATTTGTACTCCAAGCGACTTCGTGATGTTGCAAGAACAGTAGATGCTTCACTCGATGAAGGCATCTATGCCCAATTCCGCGGCCCGCATTACGAAACTCCTGCTGAAGTGCAAATGGTGAAACACATGGGTGGTCACTTGGTTGGCATGTCTACCGCACTAGAGGCAATAGCCGCGCGCGAAGCTGGAATGGAAATTCTCGGCTTCTCACTCATGACGAACTTGGCTGCGGGTGTTCAAAAGACTCCGCTTTCGCATGCTGAAGTATTGGAAGCTGGGCGTGAAGCTGAGCCAAGAATCAGCGCACTATTGGCAGCGATCATCGACAAGATATGAGCTCTCTTGAAACACTGATTGCCCAAGCTAGAAGCTGGCAATCCCAGGACCCGGACGATGAAACAAGGGCAGAACTTGAGGCGCTGATTACCTCGGGTGATGAGCAAGGCCTAGCCGACCGGTTTAGTTCTCGTTTGGGTTTTGGAACTGCTGGCCTTCGCGGCGAACTTGGCGCCGGCCCAAATCGAATGAACCGGGTATTGGTAGCTCAGGCGGCAGTGGGTATCGCAAGATACTTGAAAGCTAATTTTGATGACCCGAGCTGTGTGATTGGTTTTGACGCAAGAAAAAACTCGGACGTCTTCGCAAAGGACTCCGCCGAGATTTTGGTGGGGCTTGGAGTTCGCACCTTTCTATACGATTCCCTAGTTGCAACCCCAATGGTTGCCTTTGCGTTGCGAGAACTAGGCTGCTCGGCAGGAATCATGGTGACCGCCTCTCACAATCCACCGGCTGACAACGGCTACAAAGTCTTTGATTTCACTGGATCTCAGATCATTCCGCCCATGGATGCTTTGATTGCTACCGAAATTGGAAGATTTGCCGATAACGAATCGATAGCGGACTTGGTCCGATCAGATGCCTACTCGAGTGTTCCTGAAAGCATCTCGGTTGATTACCTCCAGGGAGTCAGCAGCCTTTTGAATCGCCACTCAGACAGAAAAAACCTAAAGATTGTTTACTCTGCCATGCATGGCGTCGGGGGTGAATTCATTGAGAAAATTTTTGATTTTTCAGGACTCGATCCCCTTCTCCCGGTGGCTTCACAACACAAGCCAGATGGCACCTTCCCCACGGTGGCCTTCCCAAACCCTGAAGAACCTGGCGCAATGGATCTATCCATGGAAACTGCAAGGGCAGCCAACGCCGATTTAGTTCTAGCCAATGATCCTGATGCAGACCGACTGTGCGTGGCATACAAGGACTCCTCTGGAAACTTTGTGCAGCTCTCCGGCGATGAGTTAGGTCTTTTGCTGGCTGAAGAGTTGGCTGGTCGCGCTAAGCGCGAGGGTCTTCTTGGTTCACTTGCCTGTTCAATAGTTTCTAGCTCCGCGATTGGCAAAGTTGCAGAACACTACGGAATGGGTTTCACTCAAACACTCACTGGGTTTAAGTGGGTAGGGCGAGTGCCAAACCTAATCTTTGGTTATGAAGAAGCCCTTGGCTACTGCGTGGATTCGAAGCGAGTAAAGGACAAGGACGGCTTGTCAGCAGCTCTTGTGGTTGCCGACATCGCAACAACTTTGGCAACCCAGGGATACACCATCGGCGATCAGCTTGAAAAACTCATGCAGCGTGACGGTTATTTTGCAACCAGTCAGATTTCCATCCGAGTTTCTGATTTGTCGACAATCAAAAAACTCATGGCAAGATTACGCTCGAACCCGCTTACCGAACTAGCGGGCGTAGCCGTGAGCTTTACTGACTTTATTGATGGCTGGGGAGATTTTCCTGGCACCGATGCCATCCAGCTAGATCTAGCCGATGGTCGCAGGGTAATTGTTCGCCCTTCAGGAACAGAGCCGAAGCTCAAGTGCTATTTGCAAGCAATCGGCGACAGTCGAGAAAGCTCCCAGAAGTTGCTCCTAGAGCTGAAGGCTGCGATGCAGCAAGTTCTTGACTAAGCCTTTGGGTTTCTAATAAATGCTTTTACGCTCTCAGGGACACTCAAAGCTTCTGATTCTTCATCCCCGGCAATAGCCTCATCGGCAACCACCCGAATGGGGATAACTCCTGACCAAACCCCAGTTCCGCAACCTTCGCCGTCTTCGGGCATGCCGCTTCGAACCTTTACCGAAGCTTCTTCCAGAGATAACGACAGCAGGGTTGTTGCTGCTAGCTCTTTCGGGGTGGAAGTTCTAACCTCACTGACTCGACCCGGGATTAGACCTTCACTAACTTTTTCAAGAAGTTCATTCTTCTCAGGCCCTGTTATTTCTTCAGCCGATCCAAGGATTACGACGGAGCGATAGTTCATGCTGGAATCGTATGTGGTTCGGGCAACAACCATACCGTCGAGTTTTGTGACCGTTACACAGGTTGGAATTCCCTTGGCAAGTTCTCTCATGAATCTGGCACCAGATGAGCCATGAATCAAAATTCGGTCTCCATCGCGAACAAACCCATATGGAAGAACAAATGGTTGACCGTTTTCGACGTAGCCAACATGACAAAGGATTGTGGAGTCAAGAATTTCATACATCTGGTCGCGGTCCTCGACGGAGCGCTTTTTTAGCCGGTTTATAGCCGTTCTGTCACTTTGACCAGGGTTAGGTAAAGACATGGCTAGAGCTTATAGCTTTACAGCAGTGCCTTGGAAAGTTTGGTGTTGAGTTCTTCAAGATCAAAAAAGTGATCAATCGGGATGACTTCTGCGTTGAGGCCTTTTAGGGACTCCACGAGCTCAGGGGTAGTTAGGACAATTTGAGCATCGAAAGCAGCTGTTCTTGCTGTTGCCATGTCGGCTGCCTCTACTACGGCTTCAACGCCGATCATTTTTAGAACTTTCTCGGCGTTGATTTTCAGGAGCACAGAGGTACCGATACCCATTCCACAGACAGCAATAATCTTCACTTAGCTATTGTGCCAACTACTCAGCCAAGAAGTGCGCGTATTTGGTCAGAATCGGAGCAAGTTAGCAAAGTATTCACATTGGCCTGATCTGAAAGAAATTCCGCAAGCTCTGACATGATGCCAATGTGTGATTCATGATCAGTAGCCGCAAGTCCAAAAACCAGCCTTACTGGGTCATTTTGCGAATGTTGAAACTCAATTGGTTGTGAAAGCAAAAGCAAGCTCAAGCCTGTCTCGAGAACATCATCACTTGGCTTACCGTGAGCCAGCGCAATTCCGGGAGCAATAACGATATATGGACCGAACTTCTCCACAGCCTCAAGCATCGAACTGACATAGCCTGATTTGACTTTTCCACTTGCAACTAGAAGCTCACCGGATATCGAAATTGCCGAGCCTCGATTATTTACCGAATCTTTTATGAGGATTGAACCCTCACCGAAAGCATCAGCGAGTGAAGCCATTAGGCGTTAGCGAACCCGTCGCTGATCATATCTATTAACTCTTCACGATCATCCAAGGCCTGGAAAGCAGCTTCAGCGGCATTTAGTTGGAACTGCTCAAGATCAGCCAGAGTATATCCAAAAGTTGACATCAAAAGCTCAAGCTCGCGAGTTAGCGAAGTTCTAGACATTAGTCGGTTGTCGGTGTTTACGGTGACCTTGAACCCAAGTCCATACAGAATATCGAAGGGGTGATCAGAGAACTGATCTCCAAGCATTGAGATAGCACCGGTCTGCAAGTTCGACGAAGGTGATAGCTCTAGAGCGATCTGACGATCGTGAACCCACTCGGCAATTTCACCAAGTACTACTAGATCGGTATCACCTTCGGTGCGGGAGAACATAACGTCCTCAATGATTCGAACACCGTGCCCGATTCGAAGAGCGCGACCGGAGACAATCGCGTCTTTGATGCTTTCTACCCCATCTCCTTCACCAGCGTGCACCGTGACTGGGAAGAAGTTTTCTGCAAGGTAGTCAAATGCGGCCTTGTGCCTAACCGGCAAAAAGCCCTTCTCGGCTCCGGCGATATCGAAGCCCACAACGCCGTTTTCGCGGTGTCGGATCGCCAGCTCCGCAATCTCCATGCCGCGATCCGCGTGACGCATTGCTGTCACTAACTGACCGGTTCTAATGAAGCCACCTGCCGCCTCAACATCAGACATACCCTGTTCTAGTCCATCCTGAACAGCTTCGACTGTGTCATCAAGGGAAAGACCAGCGCGAAGGTGCTGCTCGGGAGCCCAACGGATTTCACCATAGATGACACCATCATCATGAAGATCCAAAACGAATTCCTTCGCTACTCGAGCGAGGCCTTCTTTGGTCTGCATAACAGCGGTTGTGTGATCAAAAGTCTCCAGGTATCTTTCGAGGGAACCTGAATCAGCAGCGCTGAAAAACCAATCTCCCAATTCCTTGGCATCGGTTGCAGGGAGTTTGTGGCCAACGGCGTCCGCTAGCTCGATTATGGTTTGAGGTCTAAGCCCGCCATCTAGATGATCGTGTAGTGAGATTTTCGGCAGAGCCTTGATCTTTGATTCCATAAGTTTTTCCCTTGAAAGAATTAGCCACCGATTCGGTCGAGAATCAGCTTTCTAGCAACCACTGCTTGAGCCTCAATGCTATAAGCATTCTCGATCGTCTCGCTTGCGCGCTGGAAGCGAGCCGGCTCATCGGTATAAAGCGTGTAAAGAGGATCTCCTGACTTTACGGTGTCTCCCAGCTGGGCGTGAAGTGTGACTCCGGCACCAAACTGAATTGGGTCTTCTTTTCTTGCCCTTCCAGCACCCAATCTCCAAGATGCGATTCCAACTGATAGGGCATCAAGCTTTGTGATCACCCCATCCGAAGTCGCCTTGACGGTTTGTGACTCTCTAGCCACCGGAAGCTTCGCATCCGGGTCTCCGCCTTGAGCGCTGATCATCGCGCGCCACTTATCCATAGCACGACCATCTTTTAGGGCCGCAGCAACATCGAGTCCTGGCTTTCCGGCTAAATTCAACATTTCGGTTGCAAGAGCCACTGTGATCTCGACTACGTCAGTTGGCCCCCCGCCGGCAAGCACTTCTACTGATTCTTCAACCTCAAGTGCGTTTCCAATCTTGAGTCCAAGTGGTGTCGACATGTCGGTGAGTAATGCTGAAGTTTTTACTCCAGCGTCTTGACCAAGTTGCACTAGAACTTCGGCTAGCTCGCGAGCTTTGGCAAAATCCTTCATGAAAGCGCCTGAGCCAACTTTGACGTCAAGAACTAGTGAGCCAGTTCCTTCAGCAATTTTTTTGCTCATGATTGAGCTTGCAATTAGGGGTATTGCCTCGACGGTTCCGGTCACGTCTCTGAGTGCATAGAGTTTCTTATCTGCTGGAGCAAGGCCCGAACCTGCGGCACATATCACTGCGCCAACTTTTTCGAGTTGTTTGGTCATTTCCTCGTTTGACAAATTTGCGCGCCAACCGGGAATCGACTCAAGTTTGTCGAGGGTTCCTCCAGTGTGACCAAGGCCTCGACCAGAGAGCTGAGGCACTGCAACTCCAAATACTGCAACCAGTGGTGCAAGGGGAAGAGTTATCTTGTCGCCTACTCCCCCGGTTGAATGCTTGTCGGTGGTAGGAACACCAAGTGAATCAAAGTTCAATCTCTCGCCTGAGTCGATCATGGCCATAGTTAGGTCTTTGATCTCGCGGCGGTTCATTCCATTTAGCAAGATGGCCATCGCCATTGCAGACATCTGCTCGTCGGCTACATACCCCTTTGTATAGCTATCGACTAGCCAGTTGATTGCCTCGGTGGAGAGTTCCTCGTTGCTTCTTTTGGCGATAATCAGTTCAACTGCATCGAAACCGCTCAAGCTCGCTCACCTAGGTCCCTTGGGCCAAAAGCGTCCGGCAAGACCTCTTCAATGGTCTTGATTCCAGAGACAGTCTCAAGAAGCATCCCAGGAGCTGAGTGTTCATAAAGTAGCTGTCGGCAACGGCCGCAAGGCATAAGAACGTTTTCATGTTTGTCTACGCAATAGAAAGCAACAAGTTTTCCAGGGCCGGTTCTGAATAGATCAGAAACTAACGAGCATTCCGCACAAAGTGTCACTCCATAGGAGGCATTCTCAATGTTGCAACCAGAAACCACACGCCCATCATCGGTTAAAGCAGCTGCTCCAACTGGGAAGTTTGAATAAGGCACGTATGCCTTATTCATTGCGGCGATTGCCTCTTGCTTGAGAGTGTTCCAGTCGATGTTCATCATCAACCCTTCACGTAAGGGATGCCGTCGGCGGCGGGCGCCCTAGAACGACCTACGAAACCTACCACGGCGATTATGGTCACGATGTAAGGAACCATTGTGATGAAGTTTGTTGGGATTCCAGGACTTACCTGGTTTGCCCAGACTCTCAAGATTATTGAGAAACCAAATAGCAAAGCTGCTGCTGTTGCATAACCAGGATGCCAGCGGCCCAGGATAACAACGGCTAAGGCAATAAAGCCCAATCCGCCTGACATTTCTCTCCCGAATGAACCAGAGCTGCCGATGGTTAGAACTGCTCCTCCGAGGCCTGCAAGTAGCCCACCTATAGTCACCCACCAGAAACGCGTACGACCAACATTGATTCCGACCGTGTCAGCTGCAAGTGGGTTTTCTCCAACCGCTCTAGCCCTAAGACCCAACTTGGTCTTGAAAAGCACAAACCACAAAACAATAACGATTGCAATAGCGAGCCAGACCGTAATGCGGTTCTGGAACAGCACTGGGCCGATAACTGGAATATCACCGAGGAACGGGATGTGAATAATCGGAAGGGTTCCCGGGCTATTTGTGGCTGACTCGTCTTCTGTGACCCACTGCTGGTACAAAAAGTTTGTAATTCCAATCGCGAGTACGTTCAACACAACACCGACAATGATTTGCTGGGCCAAGTAGCGAACCGCAAACACAGCAAGCACCGCCGAGAAAGCGGCGGCCGTGATCATTGCTGATATGATTCCAAGAATCTGATTTCCAGTCAATGTGCTAACAACCGCGGCCATAAAAGCTCCGGTTAGTAGCTGCCCCTCTATGGCGATGTTCACTACGCCGACTCGTTCGCTCATGACTCCGGCCATAGCACCAAGCATGATTGGAACTGCAAGCACTAAAGCGGAACCGAGGATGAAAGCAACCGGGACGATCGCCCCACCAGCGAGCCAACCAAGGAGGGCAACGAGAGCGATGCCCCCAAATGCCAACGAGTACCAAATGGAAGAACTAACGTTTTTCGAAACTCGCCATGCCACGAACCCAGCAATCGCAAGCAAAATAGCACCTGCAACGGTTCCAAGTAAGTTCGAAGCCACGTCAATGTTTGGAAGCTGAATAGCCTCCCTGACTCCGGTTAACTCGAAAGATACTGTTTCAGGTTTGCCGAGTATTCCAAAGAAAACCAATACCACTGCAGCCAGTGAACCCATCACGGCTGGTGTTTTCCAAGACTCGCGGATTTCCTTTTTAGTCTCAGTGCTCATTTGCTTCCTCCTCGACTAAACAGCTTCGACTTCAAAGCACTCAACATGCTGGTTGTCTGAGGTGGCGGTAAGCGGAAAATGGCCCTGATTAGAGGAGGGGCTGCGATGAACAAAACAATTGCACCCTGAACAATTCCCAAAACGTCAGGT
>ERZ1022756.554-NODE-554-length-10201-cov-4.054209_pt1 | contig 10201 bp, 6 predicted proteins | sample MGYA00520902_ERZ1022756 | MGnify/ENA primary metagenome ERZ1022756 (study PRJEB33162, sample SAMN09537601) | freshwater metagenome | isolation source: freshwater | place: Canada:Alberta | collected 2017-07 | study: EMG produced TPA metagenomics assembly of the... | reverse complement strand
CAAGGGTTTGGTCGTTTTGGTAGTAGGCGACTCGGTAATGCTGGATGAGCTCTCTGAGCTCATTGATTCGCTCGCTAGACAATCGAAGCCGCCGCACTCACGGTTCTGTCGATGGTGGTCTGGCCCAGCACTCGGGTGCCTAGGTACAACACAGCTGTCTGCCCAGGTGCCACTCCATAAAGTGGTGCAACCAACCTGATTACAAGTTCTCCATCGATTACGGCAGCTTGTGCCGCAACAGCGTCGCCATGCGCTCGAACCTGAACCTCGCAATCAAAGAACTCAGACACATTCTCAGGAGCCTTACCGCACCAACTGAAACGGTCCCCGGCTAGCTCTGCAATCTCTAGAGCTGCCTCTGGACCAACAACGACCTCTTTGGTTTTGGGTCTGATCTCAAGGACATAGCGGGGCCTGCCGTCTTTGGCTGGCCTTCCTAGGTTCAGACCCTTGCGTTGTCCGATGGTGAATCCAACTAGGCCATCGTGCTCACCAACCACTTGACCGTCTGTGTCGATGATTTGTCCCGGCTCTGAGTTCACGAACTCCTTGAGCCAATCGCGGGTGTCCCCCTCCGGGATGAAACAAATGTCGTAAGAATCAGGCTTATTGGCAACACTCAGACCACGCTCGGTGGCTTCTTTTCTCACAAGGTCCTTAGAAGCAGTTGCTCCAAGGGGAAACATTGAATGCCTTAGCTGCTCTTGGGTTAGAACACCCAGCACATAGCTTTGGTCCTTTGCCATGGCCAAGGAACGATGTAGCTCCAAGTTGCCGTCCAGGTCACTCTCGATGCTGGCGTAGTGGCCGGTGCAAACTGCATCAAACCCAAGAGCCAGGCCTTTTTCCAAAAGCGCTGCGAACTTGATTCGCTCATTGCAGCGCATGCAGGGGTTAGGGGTCCTGCCAGCCTGATACTCGGCGACAAAGTCATCCACCACATCAAGCTTGAAGCGCTCGGAGAAGTCCCAAACATAAAAGGGAATGCCAAGTTTGTTGGCTGCTCGCTGCGCATCCATCGAATCTTCGATGGTGCAGCAGCCTCTAGATCCAGTTCTAAGAGTCCCGGGCATACGAGAAAGTGCAAGGTGAACTCCAACGACCTCGTGGCCCTGCTCAACCGCGCGTGCAGCAGCAACCGCGGAGTCAACTCCGCCACTCATTGCCGCTAATACCTTCATGCTGGAAGTCTAAATTGCCTTTTGATTCGCGGCCTCAAGAACCGCTACCGGGTAGGCGGCCTCAATGGCGGACACGAATGCATCGATGTCGGATTTTGTTGTGCTGTGGCCCAGTGAAACTCGGATTGAGCAGTCGGCTAGCTCCGGCTCAATACCCATGGCAAGCAAAACGTGTGATGGCGCTAGCACGCCTGCGGTGCAAGCACTGCCTGCCGAGGCGCTGATTCCGGACTGGTCAAGCAGAAATAGCAGGTTGTCACTCTGCGCTCCGGGAAAGATGAAGTGGGCGTTGTGAAAGGAACGCTTGGAATTGGCAACAGTAACCATGGCGTTTGGAAGCTTGACCAAAACCTTTGCCTCAAGCTCGTTCCGAAGTTCCAGGAGCCTTGTTTTTCTGGCATCGAGATCAGCGCTTGCAGCCGCGGAGGCGGCTCCAAAGCTAGCAATCATCGGGTAGCTCAAGGTCCCGGAGCGAAGTGAACGCTCCTGGGAGCCACCATGCACCAGCGAGCTTGGCTTCTGGTCACGGCCTACTATCAGGGCACCGACACCAATTGGTGCGCCTACCTTGTGTCCGGAGATTGCCATGGTTGATAAACCAGAGGAGGCAAAGTTGATATCTACGTTCCCAAAGGCTGCGACTGCGTCAGAGTGAACCGGAACATTGAACTTGTTAGCCACCGAGGTAACTGCAGGAATATCGGTAACAACACCGGTTTCATTGTTGACCCACATCAGCGCAATCAACGCGACCTCTGAAGCCCTGGCATTCAAGACAATTTGTAGATCGGTTAAATCCACCTGACCGCCTCGGTCAACCTTCAACCAGTAAACCTCTGCCCCTTGGTTTTGCTCCAGCCACTGGATTGGGTCGATAACCGCGTGATGCTCGAGCGGTGAAGAGATGATGAGTTTCTTGCCACTTGCCCAGAAAAGGCCCTTGATTGCTTGATTGTTGGCCTCGGTTCCGCCGGAGGTGAAGATAACTTCTGAGCGATTACAGCCCACAGCCTGAGCCACCTGATCTCTGGCATCTTCTACAAGCGCTCTGGTCTGCTGGCCGGAGGAGTGAACTGAGCTTGGGTTTCCAGTTAGCTCAAGGGCATTGGTCAGCGCCGACTTAGCCTCGGGCCTAAGCGGTGTGGTGGATGCGTGATCAAGAAAAACTCTCATAAGACCCGCCAATTCTCCCACGATAGACGCCTTTTCGGGATAGTTTGTTCTCTCCCATGCAAGACCACGAATCCCAGCTAGAGCTAGCCCCGCTAGGGCTCTCATTGGTCGATGGCGGCGCATTCTTTAGCACTTGGTCCGAAACAGCCGAAGCGATCTCGCTTCACGTCCTAGATCCCCAGACTCGTGAGTCAGCCCATGAGATTGCCCTCGAAAGAGGTTCAGGGGGCATCTGGAGTGCAGGCGATGACCGACTGCAAAGAGGAATTCAGTATGTGCTTCGGGCAAATGGTCCGGTCGGTCCAAGACACGCCTTTGACCCCAGTCGAAACCTACTTGACCCATACGCCAAGGGGCTGGTGAGAGATAACCCCAAGGATTACCACTGCGTGGCAATCGACACCGGGTTTGACTGGCAGGGTGTTGAGAAGCCTGGAACAGGCCTCTCCGAAACCGTTATCTATGAAGCTCATGTTCGAGGCCTAACTCGAATCAACCCGGCTATCCCCGAATCAATCCGTGGCTCCTACGCAGCGCTTGGCCACCCCTCGACGATTGATTACCTGCTCAAACTTGGAGTCACTGCAATTGAGCTCCTGCCGATTCAGGCATTCATATCTGAGCCCAGGCTGGTGAACCTGGGGCTAATCAACTACTGGGGTTACAACACAATCAACTTCTTCACCCCGCACATGCGCTACGCGGCTGAGAGCACTCGAGCTGCGGGTCCTGAGGCAATGCTGACTGAGCTAAAGACCGCCATTAGAGAGCTGCACCGAGCGGGCATCGAGGTTTTGCTAGACGTTGTATACAACCACACAGCTGAGGGTGGACATAAGGGTCTCACCTACTCCTACCGTGGTTTAGACAACTCGAGCTACTACCGACAAGACGATAGCGGCAACTATCACGACACCACAGGGTGCGGAAACTCGCTGAACTTTGGAAACCCAATGGTTCAGAAGCTTGCTTTAGACAGCCTTCGATACTGGACCCAGGAGCTGCAGATTGACGGCTACCGGTTTGACCTTGCGGCTACTTTGGCAAGGGATGAGAACAACCACTTCAACCCTCAGCACGAACTTTTTGACGCAATGAAAAACGACTCAATCATTTCCCAGGCCAAGCTGATTGTTGAGCCATGGGATGTTGGCATGGGCGGCTGGCAAACCGGAAACTTCCCACGTGGTTTTCCAGAGTGGAACGACAGATTCAGAGACTCGGTTAGAAAATTCTGGCTCACGGATGTTTCAACTGCGAGAAACAGCGGATCACACCAAAACGGAGTGCAAGAGCTGGCTGGCAGGCTTGCAGGATCCCAAGATGTCTTTGGGGACGGTAGCCCGCTGGGAACAGTGAACTTCATCACCGCTCACGATGGCTTCACCCTGAATGACCTGGTCTCATACAACGTCAAGCACAACAGTGCCAATGGCGAGGGTAACCGTGATGGAGCCAACCACAACCTGAGCTTCAACCACGGTTTCGAGGGTGAGACCCCGAGTCCACAGATCAACTACGCCAGACGGAAGGCAGCAAGGAACTTGATGGGAACCCTGCTACTTTCGGCTGGAGTCCCGATGATCACCGCAGGTGATGAGCGGCTCAAGACACAAGGTGGCAACAACAACGCCTACTGCCAAGACAATGTCATCACCTGGCAAAACTGGGATCCGACCCCACATCAGCAAGACTTCGAAGCAACAGTCGCTCACCTGATTGCCACCCGCAAAGAGCTTCCAGCTCTGAGGCCGCGAACTTTCACCCACTCCGCGGAGCCGACTCCAGAGGCAGATCAGATGCTCTGGTTCAACGGCAAAGGCGACGAAATGAGCCTTGAGGATTGGCACAACCCCGAGCGCAGAACCCTGCAGCGTCTGAGCTTCCACCTTATGAATGATGGCCGCAAGCAGGGAGTTCTGCTGGTTGTAAACGGCTCAGAGCGAGCCAAGAACGTGACACTTGCCATGCGCGAGGGAATCAAATCGCTTGAGCTTTTGTGGGACAGCTCATTGGAATTGCCGCCTAAACGAACTCTGGTTCTGAACCCAGGCGCGAAGCTGCGCATGGTTGAAACCAGCATGCAGCTTTTCCTGGTTGGCTAACCAATCACAACTTTTGCAAGCGGTTTCAGCTCAGCAACACTAAATTGTGAACGTGGAGAGCAGAAATTTCTCGATTAGTCGTATTCCGATAACTCGAACCTGGCCTGAAGTTGATGGCGGTCGCTTTCCAGTCAAGGCCTTCCAGGGTGAAGTAATCGAATTTGGTGCAACCGCCTTCCGCGAGGGTCACGACGCCATTGCTGTCGAGCTGCTTCTAACTTCTCCAAGCGGCAAAACCACCCTGCACCCGATGCAGGCTGGCCCCTATGGGCTTGACCGCTGGACGATTTCGCTCCAGCTCACTGAAATTGGCAACTACCGCTACCAGGTTTCTGCTTGGGATGACGCCTACCACAGCTGGCTGCACAACACTGAGGTCAAGCTCAAGGCTCAAATCGATGGCGAGCTAATGATGCTCGAGGGTGAGCGCTTACTAAAGGCTCTAGCCGAGAAATCCCCCAAGGACAAAAAGGCTCTACTGGCTATCGCCAAAGACTTGGTAACCCCGGGCACAGAACCCACCGAAAGGTTAAAGGTTGCCCTTGATGCTGGCCTAAGCCAGCTCGCTGAACGTAACCCGCTTCGCGGCCTAGAGTCGCGCTCCCCTGAAGTTCAGATTCTCTGCGAACGCAAACTTGCTGGATCTGGCAGTTGGTATGAGTTCTTCCCTCGCAGTGAGGGGGCAATCAAGAAGGCAGATGGAAGTTTCACCTCGGGGAATTTCAAGACAGCAACCAAGTCTCTGGCTCGGGCTCAGGCAATGGGCTTCGACGTGCTTTACCTACCTCCGATTCACCCAATTGGTTCAAGCCACCGCAAGGGTCCAAACAACACCTTGACCGCAGGACCAAATGACCCGGGCTCCCCCTGGGCTATTGGATCAGCAGCTGGTGGTCACGACACTATTCACCCGGATTTGGGCAGTGAAAAGGATTTCAAGGACTTCACTAAGGCAGCTAACAAGCTCGGCCTAGAGATTGCTATGGACCTTGCTCTGCAAGCCTCGCCGGATCACCCCTGGGTGAAATCAAATCCCGAATGGTTCACCACCCGAGCTGATGGATCAATCGCCTACGCCGAGAACCCACCAAAGAAGTACCAGGACATCTACCCGATCAACTTTGATAACGACCCTGAGGGCATCTACCAAGAGGTGCTTAGGGTTCTGACCAAGTGGATTTCATTCGGCGTGAAGATCTTCCGGGTTGATAACCCGCACACCAAGCCGGTCTCCTTTTGGCAGCGACTCATTGCTGAGGTAAACAAAGCCAACCCCGAGGTGATCTTCCTTGCGGAAGCCTTCACTAGGCCAGCCATGATGCATGCCTTAGGCAAGGCGGGATTCCAGCAGTCTTACTGCTACTTCTCCTGGCGCAACCACAAGGATGAGCTAGCCGATTACCTAAAAGAACTTAGCCAGGATTCCGCCGATTTCTTCAGGCCAGCGCTTTGGGTTAACACCCCGGACATCCTCACCGAATACCTGCAGTTTGGTGGAAGACCCGCCTTCAAGATTCGGGCAACTATCGCGGCAACCGCAGGTTCAACCTGGGGCATGTATTCGGGGTTCGAGCTTTTTGAATCTGTTGCCAGACCAGGTGCGGAAGAGAACATCGACAGCGAAAAGTTTGAGTACAAGATTCGTGACTTTGCTGCTGCGGAAAAGGCTGGAGACTCCCTAGCCCCGAGGATTGCGCTTCTCAACAAGATTCGTAAAGAAAACCCAGCACTGCAGCAGCTTCGAAATCTAAAGCTGCACTGGAGTGATGACTCCGAAATCCTGGTGTATTCCAAGCACTTGGATGCTGAGCATGCCGGCCAGAAGGCAAGCACCATTTTGGTGATTGTGAATACCGACCCGCACTCGGTTCGAGAGACCACGGTTCACCTAGACCTAAAGGCATTGGGAGTTCAGTCGAAGTTTCGAGTCACGGACTTGATCACAGGTCAGAGCTATCAGTGGGGCGAGCACAACTTCGTTCGACTCGACGCCTTCACCGAACCGGCACACGTATTTAGGGTGGAGCAATGAATCCAGAGGCACACGAGCTCCAAGCCATCGCCGAAGGAAGGTTTCACAATCCCCACGCCTACCTAGGCCTCCATGTCTCTGGCAAAGAATGGGTTCTGCGAGCCCACCGGCCATTTGCCAAGTCAGTCACCGCGATCACCAAGAAGGACTCAATCGTCCTCGAGCACCGCTATGGCGGCATTTGGGAAGCTAGCGGAACTGGCAAGGTGTCGGATTACCGGCTTAGCGCTGAATATGAAAATGCTCCCGCTTGGGTCTCTGACGACCCTTACCGTTTTCTTCCAAAGATTGGCGATCTGGACATCCACCTAATCGCAGAGGGTCGTCACGAACAGCTTTGGCAAGCACTGGGTTCTCACTACATTGAGTCCAAGGACACCCTCGGCGACACCTCTGGTGTGAGCTTCAAGGTTTGGGCCCCAAATGCCACCAGTGTGAGAGTGGTCGGAGACTTCAACCACTGGGATGGCACCTGCTACCAGATGCGCTCAATGGGATCCTCGGGAGTCTGGGAGCTTTACATCCCTGGAGTAAAGCCGGGGGCGCTCTATAAGTTTCAGATCCGAACCAAGGCTGGTAACTGGATCAACAAGATTGACCCTATGGCAAGGGCATGCGAGATTCCTCCCGCTACCGCCTCGGTGGTGGAGTACTCCAGCTACAAGTGGCGAGACTCAAAGTGGATGACCGAGCGAGCAAAACGCGACGCACTCCGCAGTCCAATGAGCACCTATGAGCTTCACCTTGGCTCCTGGCGTGGACCAAAGAACTATCGCGAGCTTGCACCAGATCTGATCGGGCACGTCAAATACATGGGCTTCACTCACGTTGAGTTCATGCCACTTGCCGAGCATCCTTTTGGCGGCAGCTGGGGTTACCAGGTGACCGGCTACTACGCGCCAACATCACGCTTTGGCTCCCCGGATGACCTGCGCTATCTAATTGACGAGCTGCACAACGCCGGAATTGGCGTAATCATGGACTGGGTGCCGGCACACTTTCCAAAGGATGACTGGGCGCTGGCGAAGTATGACGGTGAGGCGCTCTATGAGGACGCTGACCCAAGAAGGGGCGACCACCCAGACTGGGGAACCCATGTCTTCAACTTTGGTCGAACCGAGGTAAAGAACTTCCTGATGGCAAACGCCACCTATTGGCTCGAGGAGTTCCATGTTGATGGACTTCGAGTCGATGCGGTTGCATCAATGCTTTACCTGGACTACTCAAGAGAAGATGGCGAGTGGCTACCGAACGTTTATGGCGGACGTGAGAACTTGGATGCAATTGAGTTCCTAAAGGAAACCAACGCCACCGCCTACCGGAGAAACCCGGGCGTGATGATGATTGCCGAGGAATCAACTGCATTCCCCGGGGTCTCTGCCCCAACCGACCAGGGTGGACTTGGCTTTGGTTTCAAGTGGAACATGGGCTGGATGCACGACTCTCTTGAGTACATTCAGCGTGATCCGTCACACCGTCGCTATCACCACGGTGAAATTACCTTCTCGATGCTCTATGCCTACGACGAGAAGTTTGTGCTTCCGATTAGCCACGACGAAGTTGTGCACGGTAAGGGTTCGCTACTAGCCAAGATGCCCGGGGACCACTGGCAGAAGCTTGCGAACATGCGCACCTACCTAGCCTTTATGTGGAGCCACCCAGGCAAGAAGCTTTTGTTTATGGGCCAAGAGTTTGCTCAGCCATCCGAGTGGAGCGAATCTCGAGTATTGGACTGGTGGCTGCTTGACCACCACCCACACCGCGGAATGCAGCAGCTGGTGTCTGATATGAACAAGATCTACACCTCAACCCCAAGTCTCTGGGAACTCGATCACGAGGGCTCAGGCTTCCAGTGGATCGATGGTGGCAACGCTGACCAAAACATCCTCAGCTACCTAAGGTTCGATGCCAATGGCAATGCGATTGCTGTCATTGTGAACTTTGCTGGCCACCCCTACGAAGGATTCAGGATTGGGCTGCCCAATGCTGGAGTTTGGAACGAGATACTCAACACTGACGCAGAGGTTTATGGCGGCAGTGGGGTAGGTAACTTTGGCTCGGTAACCGCAGAGCCAATCCCCTCCCACGGCAGAGAGTTCTCAGCGGCAGTAAATGTCCCGCCGCTTGGATCGGTTTGGCTAAAGCTCTAGAACATCAGAGAGGTGAGCTTACGCCTCGCCTCAAGAACTAGAGGTTCGCTCTCCCCCACCAGCGTGAATAGCTCAAGCAGCCTGGCCTTGATCACATCGCGCTCGTCAAAGTTGTGCGCAAACCCATCCAGCAGCAAGTTGAATGCTTTACCGGCATCACCAGACACCAGCGCTTGGTCGGCTGAGGCAAAGAGCTCGCCGTTTGGACCCTCTGGGGTGATGGCCAAGCGAATCATCAGACCCACCTGAGCCAACCCAGCCTTGGCGTCCTTGTCATTTGGATACTCAACCAAGAGCTTCTCGTAGATAGCTTTGGCGCCTGTCAGGTCTCCCCGATCAATCGCATCGAAAGCAGCTTGGTGCTCTGGGCTTAGCGGCTTTTCAGCCTTAACTTCACCGATGCTCACTCGTCCTGTGACGCCATTTTGCTGAGCTGCCTGCAATACCTGACCCAATATCTCGGCAATCTGCTGAGGCTGCGCCTCGCCCTTGAATAGCGGTGCGGGCTGACCAGAAAGTATGGCAAGTGCTGCTGGGGCCTGGGCAACAGAAACAGCCTGGGCTAGCTGTGGAGAGGTCTCGATGCTCACATCCAAACCAGCAAACCTGCCCTCGCTCGCGCCAATCATCTGCTCCAGAGCTGCTCTAACGCGCTTGGAGGCGTCTGATGAGTCTGATACGAGCATGATTACTGGAACTCGCTCAGATAGCGCTAGGTAGCTTCTGAGGGTGTTCTCATCGGCAGCAACCATCCAGCCGCTAACAATGTCTCCCCCTGGAGCCTGAGGCTTCTTAGTTAGCGCTGATAGGTCAAAGGCTGAACCAAAGTTACTCATTGGGATCCTATGGTGATTGCGGTCAGAAGCTGCTGGGTGGCACCAAGCAGCTGAACTGGTGATTCGGAACCACTGGCCGGGACATGGAACAAAAGCATGGCTCCGTAGCGGGTTTCAATTCCGGTTGCGCTGCCGCCGGTTCCAAGCAGCAGTGCCTCATCTCCGGTAATCGCGACTGCGTCACCGGCTGATCTAGGAATGATTGTGTAGGTGTCGACCATGTAGAGCGCTACAAGCGCTCCACCATCGGCACTAGAAAGCAGCACAATCTGGTTATCTCCAAGCCGGTGGCCAAAGTTGAGGTTTGCATTGCTTAGCGTCTCAGCCAGCGCAGCCTGGAATGTCACTAGATCAGAGATGTACTGATTATCTGCGTTGATTAGTGCAGACCAAGCACTCTCGGCAGGGTTATTGATCAAATCCCCAACTGCCTCTGGGAGCTTCTTGGGGTCAAACGACAAGAACTTGCTGTCGACCTTGACTGCGTTAGCCCCTACCTCTTCGGCCGCAACCTCAGGGAAGGTGGCTCCAGGTAGCAGTGCGGTGTAGTTCTGAAGCTGATAGTTGTCCCTAGGGCTCGATTGCGTCAGCACTAGCAACTGAAGTCGTTCCTCACCCGTCACAACCATTACTGACCTGGGCCAGGTGTCAGTTGCGCTTGGCAAAAAGAGTTTTATTGGCCCGGCGACAATCGGCTCGGGACCATCATCCTCGGCAGCGGTTC
>ERZ1022756.553-NODE-553-length-10222-cov-13.570670_pt1 | contig 10222 bp, 8 predicted proteins | sample MGYA00520902_ERZ1022756 | MGnify/ENA primary metagenome ERZ1022756 (study PRJEB33162, sample SAMN09537601) | freshwater metagenome | isolation source: freshwater | place: Canada:Alberta | collected 2017-07 | study: EMG produced TPA metagenomics assembly of the... | reverse complement strand
AAACTTTCATTCGTGTAATTACACTGTTGTTATTCACCTGTTGTCAAGTTGAAATGCCAAATCTGTGGGGTCCCCAGCCCCCACAATCCGCCAGTATCCTTGGGTTTATGAGCGTGTTGGTGACCGGTGGAGCAGGGTATATCGGGTCCCATGTAGCCCGAATACTGAGCCAGGCTGGCACTCCAGTCGTAGTGGTCGATGACCTCTCCCAAGGCTTAGATTCAAGGGTTTCGGGCCTTCCAAGCGTCAATTTGGAGCTATCTGGTGCTCATGCAGTGCCTGCTTTAGAGCAGCTTTTGATTGAGCATAAAATCACTGCCGTAGTGCACTTAGCTGCCCTAAAACAGGTCGGGGAATCTGTTAAAAACCCCGAAGAATATTTCTCAAAAAACCTTGGCGGGCAGGCGAATTTGCTTACTGCCATGAAAAACACGGGGGTCAAGAAATTCGTGTTTTCATCAAGTGCGGCGAGCTATGGGGAACCGAATGTGGAGTTGGTTTCTGAAAACCAAACTCCCGAGCCGATCAATCCCTACGGTCAAACCAAACTAATTGGTGAATGGATGGCCCAAAATGCCCAAAAGGCTTGGGGGCTATCGCAAGTTAGCCTCCGCTACTTTAACGTTGCCGGTGCTGGCTGGCCAGATCTAGCAGACACTCAGAAACTAAACCTGATTCCAATTGTTTTTGCAGCCCTAAAAGACGGTGTGAAGCCAAAAGTCTTTGGTACCGACTATCCAACTCCTGATGGAAGCTGCGTTCGAGACTATGTACATGTGATGGATCTGGCCAAGGCTCACGTCGCTGCGCTTGATTATCTGAACCAGGACCAGAGAGAGTTTTCGGTTTTCAACGTTGGGACCGGATCTGGTTCAAGTGTGCTTGAGGTGATGGATCAGATAAAGAAGACCACGGGTGTTGATTTTGAATGTGAAATTTTGCCCCGCAGAGCCGGCGATCCCCCGAGACTTGTGGCCGATGTGTCAAGAATAAACAAAGTTATGAACTGGAAATCAGAAAACACTTTGGTTGAGATTATTGAAAGCGCCTGGCAGGCGCTGAACTAACTGGTTGCTTTAGGAACCAAGTACTACAAAAGCGTCTCCGCTGCCGCTAAGGCTAAACTTGTTAGCCTCGCTCACGAAGACAGCATCGCCTTTTTTCAAAACTTCGCGCTCTTCTAGACTCGTGCCAACTGCTATTTCTCCACCAACACAAACAATCACTGCTCCAGTTGGAAGATCTATATCGGCCAACAAGTTCGACCCCGTAATCTGAGCGCGATAGACCCGAAATTCTGGGCCTTCAACCAGGTACTCAACCAATCCCTCCGCTAGCCTTCTAGACACCACAACAGGCTCCAATAGCTCAGAAAACTCAGTGATTTTCTTTAGCTCAGTCTTGTCCACGTGCTTTGATGTCAGCCCGCCTCTGATCACATTGTCGCTTGCAGCCATAACCTCTAACCCAAGGCCAGAAAGGTAAGAGTGCAGATTGCCAGCGGGAAGATAGATTGCTTGACCGGGTGATAATCTCACGTGGTTCAGGCTCAGGGCTACTAGTGCTCCAGTATCCCCTGGATACCGACTCAATAGACCAGATGCCAAAACCCTTGCCTGTTCAGCTATTGAATCACCTTCGAGGGGTTCAACCGTTGAACTAAACCGCTCGGCAAGAGCATGATCTTCAAGTAATTCACTAAAGATTTCTTCGATGGATGCGTCAGTAGCGGCTAAGGCTGCAAGTTCGCCAAACCTCGGTTCAGATTCTGAAAATGCTAGGAAAATCTCCAGGAGCTGAGCTCGCGGCCTAAACCCACACAGTGCTTCAAATGCCGTTAAGGCAATCAAAATCTCTGGCTTTTGTGACTCGTCTTTGTAATTGCGTTCTGGAGCAGAAAGTGCAATTCCAGCTAAATTCTCTTTTGCAAATCCAGCTTTTGCCTGGGAGGGATTTGGATGTACCTGAATTGAAAGTGGTGCATCGGCAGCTAAAAACTTCACTAGGAAGGAAAGCTTTGCCCCAATTGCCTCTGAAAGATTTTGACCCGAAGACAGAAGTTTGGACTGTCCACCTTCGTGGGTTCCAAACCACACTTCAGCAAGTGGCTGATTTGAAGAACCGATTCCAAAATGGTCCTGGATAAGGTTGCTCGAGCCCCAAGGGTAGTTTTTTTCTACTCCGCTGATTCGAACTAACAAGCTAGTTCTACCTAGCTCTTGAAGTGCTCGTTGGCTCGCTCGAGATCCTCTGCAAAGTCAACCTCGACGGCATACAAATCGCTGATGTCCACGGCTTGGAACCTCAGGCCGTCAGATTCGATTCCAACTTCTATGCCGCGCTCGAAATAGTCTTGGTCATCAACCCCTGCAAGCCGGTTTATAAGTGCTTGCTTATCGGCTGAAGAAACAAAGTTGATACCCACCGCTTCACCAAGCCCGTTTTCAACTTGCTTGGAAAGCTTTGCTATGAAGCCATCAGCCGAGAGGGTGTATTTGACCTCTTCATCGCTGACCTTGGCGGTATTGACAACAACAAAGGATTGATTGGCCTCAATAAGGGGTAGTACGCGAGTTAGCACCTCAGGGTCAAACACCACATCGCCGTTAAGCCAAAGGGCGCCGCCATCATTGGAGGCTCTAAGGGCCTTCAATAGTGATTTCGAGGTGTTGGTCTGGTCATAAAGTTCGTTGTAAACAAACGTTGCCTCAGGGAATCGTTCGATTATGGCCTCTAGCTTGAAGCCGACCACGATCATGGCCCTGAAGTTACCTCCGAAAGCGTGGGTCAGATTATCCATCTGCTGCTTCATGATCGATCGGCCATCACGCAATTCCGTTAGTGGCTTTGGAAGCGGACGGGCAAGCCTTGTTCCCATCCCGGCGGCCAGGATGATTACTTGTTTAGACATAAGTACAAGTTTAGGGAAGTTTGAGGACTTGACCTACGCGAATTCGATTCGGGTCGGTGATTGAGTTCAATGCCATTAGCTTCCGTGCGGTTGTGCCGAAGCGAGAAGCGATTCCTGACAAGGTATCGCCAGCTTTTACTGTGTAGGTCTTTGTGCCTGGATTACTCGGTGCAGGATCTGCAACATCACTATTATCAACTGACGCCCCGGAGCTCACCTTAGACCCAGATGGAATCTTGCTTGCAAAAAACGCGTTGACTGAAATTGCTTTTGGACCTGAGCCCTTTAGGTCAGCATATTTTGCCTTGCTAATTGGTTTTTTCTTGCCGTCTTCAACAAGGAAGTACTTATTGTCTGGAGTAAGAATGAATCTTGAACCAGATGCTTTTGAAATTGTCAGCTTGGCGCAGGTTCCAGGATCCAGTTCGCGAGTTGTAGTTGGGTAGTTACCGAATGTTTCGGCACTAACGGGAACTAGCTTGCCAGCAACAATTAGATGGGGCTGGGCACTGCAAGTGACCTTGATTCCTGAAAGACTGCCGCCTCGCTTGTATGACGAAACAGCAGATTTCTTGACGGTCCTTGCAGCGCCAAGACCTAGAGCGCGAGCCTGTTCGGTGCTTGGGATCTTATACAAGCGGCTTAGACCATCAACTAAAAAGTTTGTGCTTCCAACGCGAACCTGGGCACCAGGTGGAATTACCTGACTACCCTTTCGCATCTGACTTAGAGCTGAAGGGGAGATCCGGTGCACGGTGTTTTCTTCAATGCTGGCACGTACGGCCTTGCGGTCGGAGGTTTGAATTGGGCGAAGCTTGCCTTCATTGACCAGGAACAAAGTGGCGTTGGTTGTGGAACGAACTACAGCGGGAGTCACAATCTCTTCGGCGACATCTGGAATAAGTTCAAGGACTGCATCGGGAAGAACACTTGGTTCTTTAATCCAGTTCTCAGTGTCTTGAATCAGTCGCTTTCCTGCAGGTGTCAAAAGATACTGCTCACCAGCCTGATCAGCCACGATTGATTGAATAACTGGACCAGCAGTAAGTGTCTTGATGCTCGCAGCGCTCAAGGTCGAACCTTCGCCCTGGAACCAGGATCCAAAGTTCACATCTTTGGCGGTAGCTTCGTCAATTTCAAAGAAGCTGCCATCAGAAACAATCCCAAGAGACCCGTTCTCACGGTTTTTAACCAAAGAGCCATTATTAGCAATTGGTAAACCAACAGTTAGGTAGTTCAAAGAAGCACGTCTAATTTGGGACGGGGCATCGAGGACAATTGCCGCCTCAGCTGCAGACTCGTCGTTTAGAACTTCTCGCAACTGACCCGCTTCGACTAGGTAGCGTTCGTTGCTAGCTCCCAAAACCACATTTGTGACTTCGCCGCCGGAAGCCAGGGCACTGAACTGCGGTCCAGTTAGCGTAATGGCAGTGCCACAATCCAAACCGAAGGCAGCGACCTGTTCACAAGTGGCAAAACGTACGCGCTTTCCGTTGTCAACAAATGAGTATCTATCGGTGGTGGCATTTCGAATCAACGGAATCATATCGCCTACCGTTGTGAAGCTATCTAGGTAAGCTTTGGAGATTTCACCGATTGGGCCAAGTGGGGCCAAAGAGGAAAGTAGTTCAGGGTCGGTAACTCGGTACTTGAGTTCGTCGACAATAAAGAATGTGTCGCCCTTGGCTGCCTTCAACAAGAAGCCACCGCCGATTGGAGAGCCGAACCAGTCGGAGAAGAACCTCCAGAAGTTACGGTTTCCGTAGGAGCTACAGCTATCCCCAGTCGAATACAGGTTATCTAGCGCAGCCTGGTTGGGAACGTATGGGGTGTAATAGTAAAGCGCAGCGGTTGCTTTGTTCTGAAGCTTGAAAGATTGCGATCCACAACTTGGTCTGTTTGGGTAGTAGGGCCTTGAGATGGTGGTTCCGGGCTTGAGCCATGTAAATGAACCGGCAGGGTTGCTGTACCAGTTCAGCTGACCTACACCTTTATACAGTTGCCAGAAAAAACCTGCAGAGGCTGCGCTACAACCACTTGGACTATCAGGGCAGTCCATACCCAGGGCAAAATCGTATGCTCTTGGACTTGGATCTGTTGAGGTAACCAAACCCTGCTCTTTTTGAAGCTTGACCAAGATCACCCTCGGGTTTATGCCACAAGCACGCGCGATGTCATAGATTAACTCGGCTGCGGTGATGTTTGATTTGGCTGGAACTGATTCACATCTTCCGGGTGATCCGGTAGCACCTGGTGTGCTTAAGCGATAATCTTTCAAACACCCTGGTCGCTCAGGGGCAGCACGACAAGCTGAAACACGCCCATCCAAAAATCTCTGAATGTCAGCTACCGACATAGTCCCAAAGTCATAGAACACGCTGTCGCTGATGATTAGACCTGGATCAAACATCGAACCGTTGAGAGCCGATGCTGGCTCTTGCTCAGAGGGTATTGCAACTAGCCCGAACACGGTCAGTGTCATAACCGTCGCGGCAGCCCAAAACTTTCCAAGCGATTTGAACATTAGGGAATAATCACCTCAGACTTTTCAGACTCCCCTGCGTACTTGGCCGACTCATAGCCAATTACTACTTCCACAATTCCTTTGGGCAGTCTAGAAAGTGCCGTTGTTAGAGGAAAGCACTGCGTGGTGCTTACGTTGTGCTCGGCTGGGACACGTTCCATCACTATTGGAGTGTTGCCGGAGTAAAAAGTAATGATGCATTCCCCGCCATCTTCTGCAAAGTTAACAACTTCACCGATGACCCGAATATCGCTTCCAGCAATCTCATAGAACACAAGGCGAGGCTTAGCTAGTTCCTTTGGTGCAGCTGTTGGAGTTTCGGATTCCGTTGGAGTCGGGGTGGTTTCCGAGGCACTCGGGCTTGGATCCATGGGATCGCTTGGGCTCTCATTGCTTCCAAGGTTTGGATAAAACAGGGCGCACCCAGCCAAGGTTGCAACAGCAACCAGTGTTGTGGCGATTAAAAGGGTCCGCTTCATGGCTCAACTCCTAGACACTCTAAAGTCTAGGTTTAATGTTCTGAAAACATGCTGTGAAACGCGGTGAGTGTTGCATCCACCACACGCTTCGAAGCAAAACCATCCTCCAAATTGTTAAACTTCTGCTGCCAAGCCAGATAGCGCTGTGCGTACTCATCTTTCTGGCTATCAATACCTTCTAAGGCTTTTCTCAGGAATGAAGAATCTCTCAAGATTGGGCCTGGGGCAAGTTTCTCGAAATCAAAGTAAAAACCTCTTTTTGCAACGTAGTCGTCGAAATCAGGAGCTAGAAAAATCATCGGCTTTCCAGTTACAGAAAAATCAAACATAGAAGAGGAGTAGTCGGTCACTAGAACATCGGCAGCTAGATACAACTCAGCAACGTTTTGATAATTCGTGACATCAATTGCTCCACTAGCAACCATCGCGCTGTGAGCTGAGTGGGTATTGGTGTGGCCGCGAAACAAAACAGTGACAGTCTCCCCCAACGACCCCTGCAGGAAGTTAACCGGCTTCCAGTTTCCAGTAGCTGTCCTTTGAGAGTCTCTCCAGGTCGGCGCATAAAGAACAACCCTTTGGTTGCTGTCTGTAATCCCTAGTGATCGCCGGATCATATCCCGTTTGGATACCTGATTTACCAGCACATCGTTTCTCGGATAGCCAGTTTCCAAAATGGTTCCTTTGTACCCGAAAGTGGAAGGAAAAATCTCTGTGCAGTAGTGGCTAGGAGAAACTAGAAAATCCCAATATGAAGCTTCTCGATCCATCATTCTCAGATAGCTTCCGGTTGGAACAACATCGACTATGTCACGTCCTAGACGCTTTAGAGGAGTTCCGTGCCAGGTCTGGATGTAAAGCTGACCTTCTCGTTTCCTAAAGTAGCCAGGAAAATTCGTGTTGTTGATTAGAACCTTTGAAGTGGCAAGTGCCTTAAGCCAGGCAAGCGATCCGTACTTTACGCCTTCGGCACCTGCCGGAGCGTTAGTTTTTGAATTGACTGTGAACAAAAGTTCAAAGCTAGGATTACGTGAACCTATCTCGGTGAACATCGCGTAGGGATTATCCCCGATCACTTTGCCTTGGAAAGATTCAAAAAGGATGCTGTTAGATAGTTTTGTATTACTGAAGACTCGATAAACCAAACCGCGAAACCAATCCATCTGACGCCTTCGAAGCGCACCGAGAATTCGCGTAGGTGAGTACTTCATTTTTTATCCCCGGAATCAACAATTTTCTTGGCTCCAAAAGCTAAACCAATCCAAAATCCAGTCGCCCAACTCAAGTGCATTACCGGCAATGCAACGAAGATTGAGAGGCGATCAATTACGCCAAGCTGCTTCGCAGTTGCTGAAGCAAAGCTCAAAATCAAAAGATAGAGCGCAACTGGGATAATCAGCGCTAGCTCGCCAATAACTCCAACGCTTGCAAGCACCACCAAGTCCACCAATATCAATAAAGCAAGCGGCGGAAGAAAGTATCTAAGTGATGCTTTACCCGGTGCTCGACGAGTGAGTTCCCCGCGCCAAACGCCAGTCGAGTAAAACTGCCACGCTAGTGCCTTGATGTTGGATCTTGGCCAATACTTCACAACAAGTTCTGGGCTAAACCAAACCTTGCCACCTGCTGCCTTTAGTCGCCTTGAAAGATCCCAGTCCTCACCGCGAATGATTTTTTCGTCATACCCGCCAACGGCTTTAAGAGCCTTAGCGTCAAAAATCCCTAAGTAAGCAGATTCTGCTTCCCCAGCTTTTCCACCAACGTGATAGCTGCCACCACCAAGCCCAAATCTTGAGCCATAGCCAAATGCAACCGCTTTTTGCAGTGGAGTCTTGCCTGTCGCGCTCATTATTCCGCCGACTAAAACTGCACCAGTTTCTTCCAGCAAAGCCACACCCCTGGAGATATATCCCGGGCTCAATTCGCTGTGGGCATCAACACGAATAATGACATCACTTACCGATTGCTCGATTGCAAGGTTCAAACCGGCAGTTGTTAGCCCCTTGGGGTTTTCAATCACTTTGATGATTGGATGCTTGGTTGCCAGTTCTTTGGCAACGCGGTCGGTTTCGTCAACCGAAGGACCAACCGCTAGAATTATTTCTAGTTTTCCTGGATAGCTCTGGGACAAAACGCTTTCTACTGCGGCCACTAGATGAGTCTGCTCGTTTCGAACCGGCATCAGCACGCTCACGGTTTTTGCGGTGCTACTCATCTACTCGCTGTCACCCTGATCCATGGCGGCAATAAAGGCGTCACAAACAGCCTTTGGTTCCCCGTCCATGAGCAGTTCACCCTTCTCAAGCCAAATAACTCGGTTGCAGGTGTCTTGAATAGATTTCATATTGTGGCTAACAAGAAACACAGTTCCCGCGTCTTGGCGCATCTGACGAATCTTTTCTTCAGCTTTCATTCGGAACTGACGATCGCCAACAGCTAGAGCTTCATCAATAATCAAGATGTCGTGTTTCTTGGAAGCAGCAATTGAAAAGCGAAGTCGCGCAGACATACCTTGGGAGTAAGTGCGCATTGGTAGATCAATGAAATCCTTCAGTCCTGAAAAGTTAATAATTGACTGACTGGCTGCAGTTATTTCTTTCTTGCTATAACCCATCGCAAGCCCACCTAGCATGATGTTCTTTTCCCCGCTCAGGTTAGGCAATAGCGCTGCTCCAACACCCAGCATCGTAGGCTTCGCAAAGCTATAGACCGCGCCTTTGGTCGAAGGGTAAAGACCTGCGATTGCTCTCATAAGAGATGACTTGCCAGAGCCGTTTGATCCAACAATTCCAACGGTCTCGCCTTCGTAGACCACAAAGGATACGCCCTTGACCGCGTGGACTTCGCGCATCCGAGATTTCTTATCAAGTGAGCTTTTTACTGCCTTGGCTTTTTTACCTGTTCCAAAAACTTTGTAGATAACGTGCACATCGTCAACTACAACGACTGGCTTTTTCTTACCTGCGTCAATCGCGACCATAGCGCGCCTCAGCTTTCCAGAAGTAGAAAACACCCACCACAAAGGTCACTAGCGCCCAGCTGGATGCGGCAATCCACAAAAACGGGGTTGTCTGCATGTCGTTGATTAGAGCTCCTCGAGCCAGGCTTATAAAGTCATAAACCGGATTCAGCATTGCTATAGCAAGCAGCTCTGGGTAACCGGCGAAGATTCGCTCTATCTCAAAAAAGATTCCGCTGGAGTAAAACATCAAGCGGGTAATAAATGGAACTAGCTTTCCAAGATCCTTTACCTGAACTGTGAGCCTGGCCGAAATCATGGCAAGCCCGGTACTAAAAAGGAACATCAAGAATGTGATTGGAATCAGATACAACCACTCCCAGCTAATCTGCTGCCCGAATGCCAGCATCACAATAGGAAGAATCGCTAGCTGAGGAAGTAAGTTTATAAATTCTCTAATCACCGCTGATAGTGGAAGAAGGATTCTAGGGAAGCTAACTGTTTTGAGTAGTCCTGAGTTTGAAGTAATTGCCTTGGCTCCTGAAGAAAATGAGCCCGAGAAAAACGAGAAGAGGAAAACTCCGGTAATCAAAAAGGGAATGAAGTTAGCTGGCCTTAAGTCTCCAAGAATCAAACCGAAAACTAGTCCATAGGCAAATGCCTGTAAAGAAGGCAATAGCACAAGCCACCAACGACCAAGTCTGGTTCTGGCATTTGCTGATTCAGATGCATAAAGCGACATCGTAAATGCCAAGTCCCTGCGACCCCAGGCCTGCTTTAGATACTCTCGAAACTTTGGACGAACGCCTACCTGCGTCAGACCATGCGATAGTGCATAGTCAGCTAAATTCATTTTCCGCCTCTGGAGATTTCGGCTTTGAGCTGCTCGTTTTTCTCAGCGACCAGAGATGCCAGTGACTGGCCGTACTCAATCAGCTTTTTTTCAAGACTTGGGTCGTTGGTTCCCAGAATGCGAGCTGCCAAAATTCCAGCATTTTTTGCTCCGCCGATTGAAACGGTGGCAACTGGAATGCCCCCTGGCATCTGAACAATTGAAAGAAGCGAATCCATTCCATCGAGTTTGCTAAGCGATACAGGGACCCCGATAACAGGAAGAGTTGTAACTGATGCGAGCATGCCTGGAAGGTGTGCGGCTCCGCCGGCACCGGCAATGATTACCTTTACTCCGCGCGAGGCGGCAGCTTTACCCCACTCGATCATCTTCTCCGGTGTGCGGTGAGCCGAAAGAACCTCGACCTCATACTCGATCCCGAAATCTTTCAGGGCCGCGGCTGCATCCGACATCACGGACCAGTCTGAGTCTGAGCCCATGACAACGCCGACCAATGGAT
>ERZ1022756.552-NODE-552-length-10272-cov-12.927767_pt1 | contig 10272 bp, 11 predicted proteins | sample MGYA00520902_ERZ1022756 | MGnify/ENA primary metagenome ERZ1022756 (study PRJEB33162, sample SAMN09537601) | freshwater metagenome | isolation source: freshwater | place: Canada:Alberta | collected 2017-07 | study: EMG produced TPA metagenomics assembly of the... | reverse complement strand
TATGGCCTGGCTGCAGCAGCTGCCGGGCCATGGCCAGGCCCATGCCGCGCGAAGCGCCCGTGAGGATGTAGAGGTGTTGTGTCATGGACCACATGGTAGAGGGTTGCACCTGACCATGGGGTACCGCAGATGACAGGGCTTTGCCCAGCATTTAACTGCCTTGTGCAGCCCGGATCCGGTTGACTTGCAGTGGCGTGACCTCGCCCGCCTGGTTGCCCCAGCGGGTGCGCAGGTGGGTGAGTACGGCCGCGATGTCGCGGTCGTCCAGTTCCAGCACAGCGGGTGGCATGCCAAATGGACGTGGGTGGCCTTGAGTGGCTGGGCCGTAGCCGCCGTAAAGGACCAGCTGCACCAGGTTGGTGGGATCCTGCAAGAGCACGGCCCGGTTACCAGTCAGGGCAGGGTAGGCCACTTCGCCCAATGCGGTTTTTGCGCCCTCGCCCTGCTCGCCGTGGCATTGCAGGCATTGGCGTTCGTAGACCTTGGCACCCTGGGTGGCCACTTGCAGCGAGATGCGTGCGGTTTGGGGCGGTGCAGAGGCTGTTTGGGGTGTGCTTTGGGCGCGTGACTTCAGGTACACCGCCATGGCCTGCAGGTCAGCGTCATTCAGGTGTTGCAGGCTGTGCTGCACCACTTCGCCCATGGGGCCACTGGTTTGGGCCGTGTTGGAGGCGCCTGTGCGCAGCAGCTGAACGATCTGGGGCAATGGGGTGCTGGCCATGCCGCTTTCGGCGTCGCGTGTCAGGTCGGGGGCGTACCAGTTGGCCACGGGCATCAGCCCGCCGGACAAGTCATGCACGGGACCGCTGGCTCCCAGCGCATTGCGCGGGCTGTGGCAGGCGGCGCAGTGGCCCAGGCCCTGCACCAGGTAAGCCCCCCGGTTCCATTCAGCGCTTTGCGCTTTGTCGGCCTGAAAAGGGCTGGGCTCAAAAAACAGGCTGCGCCACACCGCCAGGGCCGGTTGCGTGCCAAAAGGCCAGGCCAGGGTGTGGGGAGACTGAGGCTGCACCACAGCGGGCAGGCTGCTCAGCCAGGCGAAGATGGCGTCGCTGTCATCGCGGGTGATGACGCTGGTGTGGTTGTACGGAAAAGCCGGGGCGAGCAAGCGAGAGTCTTTGGACCGGCCTCGGTGCATGGCTTGCCAGAAGTCTTGCGCTGTCCAGCGGCCCAGGCCGGTGTCGGGGTCGGGCGTGAGGTTGCTGCTGTACACGCCGCCAAAGGGTGTGTCGATGAGGCGACCGCCCGCCAGCGGGGCACCGCCACGGGCGGTGTGGCAGGCCATGCAGTTGCCCGCCAGAGCCAGGTAGCGGCCTTTTTCGATGTGGGCCTCGGTGGCCTGGACGCTGAGAGCTGTTTGGTCGGATGGCGGCCCCAGCAGGTCCCCCCAGTTGTCCCACACCACGCCCATAGCCAGCACCAGCAAGCTGACGAGCGTGACCCAACTCAGACGCTGGACAGGGTGCATTTTGTGCAATGGGCCTTTCATGGCCGACCCCCTGATGTGGCTTGATGTGAGGACGAGCGTTTGGCCGAGAGTTCGGGTGCACTGCCGCAGCGCAAGGCCTCGGGCAAACCAGGACCCGCAGGAGGGCGTTCGGCCGGACGCGTGTCGGCCGGCAGCGGCTGGCGGGCCAGCCAGCTGGAGACGGCAATCAGGTCTTGCGCGGGCATGCGCTGGACGATTTCGGCCATGCAGTCGGGGGCGTGGGCGCGTCTTTGCGCCGTCTTCCAGGCGCCCAGCTGGGCATTCAAATAATCCAGCGGCAAGCCCAGCAACCCCGGCACATGGGGCTGCACCCCCGTCAGGCGCACGCCGTGGCACTGGGTGCAAGCGGGCAGGCCACGTGCGGGGTCGCCTTGCGTGACCAGTTGCTGGCCTTTGGTCAGGCGCTCGGGGGTGATGGCGTTGTTGGCCTTGGGTGCGGGGTAGGGCAGTTGAAGACTGGAAAAGTACTGCGCCATCTCGCCCAAATAGGCATCGGTCAGGGGGTCGACCAAGCGGGCCATCAAATCGTAATGGCGACGACCCTCGGCGAAGTTGCGCAGCTGGTTGTGCAGATAACCCGCTGGTTTTCCAGCCAGCCGTGGGTAATAACCGTCAGGCCCGGCGCGGCCTTGCTCACCATGGCAGGCGGTGCAGGCGCGGGTACGCTCGGCCATGTCGTCGGCAAAACGAACGGGGGCTTGAGCACTGGCCATACTATGTAAAACGGTGAAGGCCGTCACCACACTGAGCCTCAAAAACCAGCTTTGGGCACATTTCAAAATCAAGCACATCCGTTGAAGATAACCGATGCGGCGACAATGTCGGGTTCGGCACCGAATGACCTGAGGTCGCGGTGCGTTGTTTTCCTCTCTTCAAGTTCAAGCCATGTCCGATATCCAAGTCCGATTTGCCACCCTTCAAGACGCCTCCGCCGTGGCTGCTTTGCATGTGCGTGCCTGCCGTGTCGCTTATGCAGGCCAAGTGCCTGATGCCCATTGGGATGCCACGCCCATGCCCAAGCGGGTGGCCTATTGGAAAGAAGCGATCGAGTTTGGGGAGCCCCAAGTCATGGTGGCCACCCAAGGCCAGGAGATGCTGGGTTTTGTGGGCTTTGACCGCTCGCGTGACCCCAAAAGCAAAAACACCACGGGTGAAATTTGGGCCATTTACGTTGCACCCGAGCGCATCGGTCAGGGCGTGGGCCTGGCCTTGTGGGATGCCGCACGTGAAGGTCTGGAAGACGAGGGTTGCACCGACGTCACGGTGTGGCTGCCTTTGCTGCATGAACAGACATTGCGTTTTCATGAAATGGCGGGCTTCAAGCGCGAGATGAACACTGCGCGTACCGTGCCCCTGGGCGGCGTGAAAGTTGAAGAAGTCCGTCTCAAGCGCAAGCTGGGCTGAACGCGACGCCTCCAAAACAACGCCCATGCACATCATGCTGGCCCCCATGGAGGGGTTGCTAGACCACACGTTGCGCGATGTGCTCACGCGCGTGGGCGGGGTGCATGAGTGCGTCTCAGAATTCATCCGTGTGACCAACACGGTCTTGCCGCGCCGCGCTTTCATTCGGGTCGCTCCCGAGTTGCTCAACCGCAGTCGCACAACAGCCGGCGTGCCGGTCAAGGTGCAGTTGCTGGGTTCGGACCCGGCGTGTCTGGCCGACAATGCGGCCGCCTTGGCCGAGCTGCAGCCGCATGGCATTGACCTGAACTTTGGTTGCCCGGCCAAAACCGTGAACCAGCACCGGGGCGGTGCCGTGCTGCTGGACGAGCCCGAGCTGGTGGGGCAGATCGTGGCGGCTGTGCGCCGTGCTGTGCCTGCGCACATTCCAGTCTCGGCCAAGATGCGCCTGGGTTACAACGACGACCTCCGTGCCGAGGACTGCGCCCAAGCCATCGAGGCGGCCGGGGCCAGCGAGCTGGTGGTGCACGCCCGCACCAAGGCGCACGGTTATCGCCCGCCTGCTTACTGGGACCGCATTGCCGACTTGCGCCAACAAGTGCGTTTGCCGATTGTGGCCAATGGAGAAATCTGGACCGTGGCCGACGCGCTGCGTTGCCGCGAGGTGACGGGCTGCGATCGGCTCATGATTGGGCGCGGCATGGTGACCGATCCGGGTCTGGCGCTGGCGATTGCACAACAGCGGGTGACTGGGAAAAGCCCTTTGCCGGGGCATGGCGTGCCCTGGTCCACGCTGCTGGCTTTGATGCAGGTCTTTTGGTTGGGTGTGAGTGCCCGGGTGGCCACGCGGCACCGTGCGGGCCGGCTCAAGCAGTGGCTCAATTACATGCGCCGTGTCTATCCCGAGGCCCAGCAGGCCTTTGACGCACTCCGGCTGGTGCATGACGCGCGCCAAATAGACGCCTGGTTGGCTGTACAACAGTCTGGATGAGCTTTTCAGGTCGAGTTTTGCAGGGCCAGGTGAGCCAGCACTTCGTGGCGCAGGGCTTCGAGCTGAGGGGCCAGTTGGCTGTAGGCCGCGCGCAGCGCGGAGGTTTCAGCGTGCTTGCTCAAGCCTTCCACGCGCACCACGTGATCGACCAAACTGTCCACGCAAAAGACCGGGGTGAAGCCTTTGAGTTGGTGCAGGATGCGTTGAGCGCCAAGCACATCACCCTGGTCGATCAGGGCTTGTAGCCGGGGCAAGTCATTGCTCAGGGTCTCTTGCAGTGTTTCGAGCAAAGTCAAGACGCCTTGGCCATCCCCAATGAATTCCATGGCCCTGCCGATGGACAGATAAACGGGCGCTGGGGTGTGGCTCATGGGCTTGGTGGCGATGGGTGACAGAAATCACATGGACTGAACCCTGTGAAGGGCTGCATTTTAGTCAAGCAAGGCCGCCAGGCCCTGTTCGGGTTCAAAGCGTTTGTTTTTGAACATCAAGCGGCTGGGGCCGGGGAAGGCAGCTTGCCGGACCGAGTGGCGCGGGTCGCCCGGGTAACAAATGGTGCGGATGCCGTCCTGGTCAAATGGCTCGGGCTCGATCACCGGCGGACGGCGACTTTGGGCCTCGGTCAGCACGCTTTGGGCGTGCGGGTGGCGACTCAGGTGGACCAGGCTCATGATCTGGGGCGGGGCCAGTTCGATTTCGCGGTCCCAGTAGCGCAGCAGCGCCTCACGCGGTTGAATCCACAGGGCTTCCGTGGCTTCAAAGTTATCGTGCTCGGCTAATTGGTCATCGGGCACCTGGGTCACAAAAAATCTGGTATCAAAGCGCTTGTTGGTGACCGAGGCCTGTCGCGGTGTGATCCAGCGGCACCAGGGCAGTAGCGATTCGGTGTGCAAGCTGAGGGTCTGGGACTCAAAGGCCTTGTGCCAGCTCTGGCCGTTGCGCAAGGCTTGCAACAGAGCCTGTGCCTGAGGTCGGGCATGCGGTGCGCAGCCCAAAAGCACGCGGCATTCCTCATAGGCTTCACGCATGGCGGCCACAAACAGCCCACTGGCACGCTCGCCCGGAATGTCGGGCTCGCTCAGCCTTTGGTGCAAGGTGGCGCTGTCCTGGCTCAGGCGTTGTTGCCAAGCTGGGTGTTGATCCTCCAGATCGAGTTTGCCACCCGGAAACACATAGGCACCGCCCAGCACATTAGAGGCCTGGTGTCTGCGCATCAGCAGCACCTGCAGGCCGCCAGGGCCATCGCGCAGCATCACTACCGTGGCGGCGTCCAAAGGGGGAGCGGTCAGGAGTTCGGTGTTCAGTTCCATGAGGATGTCAATCGGGTAACAGTCTGCGCCCGGAGGCTGGATTAAAGTCGGTGCGCAGCGGGCTGCGTGGTCATGCAAGCCAGATTAGCAGATCCAACCGGGCCGGCCGGTCTTTCAATGTCACAAGGAAAACACATGAGCATCGATTTCAAAGGCCGCGTGGCCATCGTCACGGGCGCAGGCGGCGGTTTGGGCAAACAACACGCGCTGGCGTTGGCCGCGCGTGGGGCCAAAGTGCTGGTCAACGACCTGGGTGGCGATGTGCACGGTGTGGGCGGCTCGGTGTCGGCCGCGCAGGCCGTGGTCGATGAAATCCGCGCAGCCGGTGGCGAAGCCCTGGTCAATGGCGCATCGGTCACCGACTTTGAGGCGGTCAAGGCCATGGTGCAGCAGGCGGTGGACGCCTGGGGCCGGGTGGACATTCTGGTGAACAACGCGGGTATTTTGCGGGACAAGAGTTTTGCCAAGATGGAACTGGCCGACTTCAAACTGGTGATGGACGTGCACGTCATGGGCGCGGTGCACTGCACCAAAGCCGTGTGGCCGATCATGCAAGCGCAAAACTACGGCCGCATTGTCATGACCACCTCATCGAGCGGTCTGTACGGCAACTTTGGCCAAGCCAACTATGGTGCGGCCAAGATGGCGTTGGCGGGCCTGATGCAAACCCTGTCGATCGAGGGCGAAAAACACAACATCCGGGTGAATTGCCTGGCCCCTACAGCGGCCACCCGTATGACCGAAGGCCTGATGCCCGAAGCCGTACTGCAGGCCCTGGACCCCAGCGCTGTGGTGCCCGCCATGCTGGTCATGGCCAGCGAAGACGCGCCCAACCGCACCATCATTTGCGCAGGCGCAGGCAGCTTTGAAGTGGCCCACATCACCCTGACCCAGGGTGTACATTTGGGCACCGGCCCGGACACCGCCGAGCGCCTGTTGGCGGCCATGGCGCAGGTCACCGATCGCCAGGGAGAGTCAGTGCCGCGCTCGGGTTCAGAGCAGGGGGCGCTGGAAGTGGGCAAGGCGATGAAAGCGCAGGGCCAGCCATGACCACAGAAATCCCCACCCTCACCAAGCGCAAGCTCCAGGCCCAGGTGATTGGCCCCATCTTTGCAGAGATGGTGGCGCAGATCGGCGAGGAGCGCGCGGCATCGATTCTGGATGCGGCCATTCGCAAGGCCGCCGTGGCCGAAGGCCAGTATTTTGCGCAGAAGGTCGGAGGGCAAACCTCCATGGCCGACTTCATCCAGCTCTATGAACACTGGACAAGTGACGGCGCGCTGGAGATGAAGGTGATCGAAGCCAGCGACACGGTGTTTGACTTCGACATCACGCGCTGCCAGTATGCCGAAACCTACCGGGACATGGGCTTGGGCAAGATCGGCCATTTGCTGTCTTGCAACCGAGACGGTACGTTTTGCCAGGGCTATGACCCGAACATTTCATTGGAGCGCCAGCAAACCATCATGGAGGGGGCGCCCTGCTGCACCTTCCGTTACCGCTACCACGCGAAGCCGGCCGGATAGTCTCGGTGGGCGACAAGGTTTATCCGGTCTGAAGGCCGCGCTTTTTTTCTAATGCTGGGTTCCAAGCACGAAACCTGGCTCCATCATCTTGATATGAACACTCAGCCATCCTCTGCCGTGACTTGTTTTTGTCAAGCCAAATCCTGGGGGTTGTCCCTTGCGCTGCTCGTGGTCCATGTCCCCTTGATGGCCGATGTTGTGATCAGCAAAGTCGATATCCCTGTGGTGGGTTCGAAATGCAATGACCGTGTCAAGGAGGTCAGCGGTGTTTCAGGTTTGCTTCGGTTGCCCTCCAAGACCAACGGGCAAGTTCCAGCGGTGGTCATACTGCACAGCAATGCCGGAATCGTAGGAGTAGGTGATTTTTATGCCCGAGCCTTGAATGCAGCGGGCATGGCCACCTTGGAAGTTGACTCTTTTTTGCCGCGAGGCGTGCGTCAAGGCAGTGAACGCAATGCACCGGTTTTATGTGACCGGCTCCAAGATGCATGGGGAGCGTTGGTGTTCCTTGCGAAAGATGCCAGGATCGATTCGCAAAAAATTGGTGTTGCAGGATTTTCTAGCGGAGCCGCTGTTGCAATCATGGCGGGCATGGGGGTCAGGCCGGCTCGTTTGCCTCGGGACAATACAGTTTTGCCGAGGGAGTTGGTTTATGCAGCGCACTTCGCCCTCTACCCCGCTTGTGCCAACATCATGGACGACCAGCAGAGAATTCGGACTTGGATCAATCCAGGACGCCCTCAAAACTGGGGTGCCACGGGTAAATCCATACACATCGTTTCAGGGACCCGCGATGATTTTGATTTCAATCCAAAGACGGATTGTTTGCGCATGCGCGAAGAATTTCCCGACATTGCCAGCCAATTGACCGTGCGGTTGGTCGATGGTGCGACGCATGCTTTCGATTGGCCCCATCCTCCACCGCCTGCATTCAGTCCATTTGCCAAGGCCCAGACGGGTGGCATCGTCACCATGCGCTACGACGCCAAAGAAGCTGAAATCGCTCAAAAGGAAATGGTCGAATACTTTTTGAAAAAACTAAACTAGGCCGTAGGCGATTGCAGCAGCCTCACTGCCTTGGCCACTCACACCCATCCCTGCCGCCACACACGGTCATCTTGCAAGTCACGCCACCGAATGATCTGAGTGGCTTTCGAGAACACTGCCTCGATTTCCACCCACTTGACCGCTTGCGTTTCCAACTCGGGTTGAATCACCCGACTGACCAGAAAGTGCTTTTGTTTGGACACGGGCGTGACGGCGGTCCATTTGGTCAGCAACAGCTTTTTGGGGTTGAGGGGATTCATGGGGGGATGCCCTCAGCGGCTGTTTTTCACTTCGCGTTCCACCGCCTCGGCCAGATCGATCACCGCCATGGCGTAGTAGCTGCTCCAGTTGTAGCGCGTGATGGCGTAAAAGTTTTCAGTGCCCGCCACATAACTGGGGGCTTCGGTGCCGTTGCGCAACTCGATCAAGGCCAAAGGGCCTGTGTGCTGCAGGGCAGCACCTGCCAGCCCAGCGCCTTTGCTCAGAAAAGTCTGTACGCTGAAAGTGGGCAAGATGTCGGGGGCGAGCAGTGCGTCCATGTCGGTTTGACCAGGGGTCAGCGTGACAGGGTAATGCGTGCGCATACCCGTGCGCCATTCAAAGGCTTTGAAGTAGTTGGCGACCGACCCGATGGCATCTGTGGGGCTGCCAAACAAGTCGATGCGGCCATCGCCGTCGAAGTCAACCGCAAATTTTGCCCAGCTTGACGGCATGAATTGCGGCAGGCCCATGGCACCAGCGTAGCTGCCACGGATGGTCATGGGGTCTGTACCGCTGCGCGAAGTCAGCACCAAAAACTGTTCCAGTTCGCCTTTAAAAAAGGTCTCTCTGGCAGCGGCTCGAGGGTGTGAAGCCGGGAAGTGGAAGGCCAGCGTGGCCAAGGCATCGATCACCCGGAAGTTGCCGGTGTATTGTCCGTAAAAAGTTTCCACACCGATGATGGCCACCACCAATGAAGCGGGGACACCGAACTCACGCTCTGCCCGTTCGAGTGCGTTGCGGTGGGTTTGCCAAAAACGCAGTCCGGCTTGAATGCGCTGCGGCTCGATGAACCGAGCACGGTAAGCCGCCCAGTTTTTGGCAGCAGGGCTGCTGGGGGGTAAAACCAAGCGTTCTACCGAAGGCAGCCGACGTGCCTGACCCAGATGGTGTCGCACCCATTGCGGGTCCAGTTGCAAGCGCTCTGCCGCTTGGTTTGACCACTCCATGGCCGCGCTCGATTCGCCGAAAAGCAGACCCGCTGCCAAGGCGGAAGGGGCAGCCAAACCTTTTGCAAGTTTGGGCGCATTGGTTTTTTGGGATGGTTTGGGGACCTTGGATTTGGCCAATGCCCGCGGTTTTTTGGCCAATGTTTCGCGTTGTCCTTTGGCCGAAGAAGTGCTCGCATGGGTCGTTTTTGGGGTGTGGGCGGTCGTTTCCGAGTGTGCCGACGCGGCGCTGCTCCAAGCACTCAGCACCACCGCCAAGGCCATGGCTGACCAATATGGATGGGTATTCAGGGAGGGGATGAGAGGCGGATGTTGGCACATGAGTCAGCAGTTTAAACGCCGAGTTGGCGCTTGATTTCATGACAGGAATTGGGGGCGAACCCGTGATAAGCTAAAACTTACAAAATCAAATGAACATATTGAATACTTTAAAACTATGTCTTGGTCTTTCGGTCAAAAAACCGCGTGCTTGTCTGTTGGTACGCCATTCGCCTGCACCCACTTTTCAGATGCCCATTCAGGTCGGTGGGGCCAGCCCTTGCATGTGACTGAAACAGGCGTGTCACCATCGGCGCTTGTTGCAGTTCGGCTTGGGGTGAAGTTTTCTCATGGTCTGGCATCAGGGTGCTCACGTTGAAGCACAGATTGCGCGTTTTTTCTTTGGTCCTGGGCTCGTGTTTTTTGACGCTCTGGGCGGTTCATGCGGCCCTTGCACAGACCCGGTTGGCCACTGAACCTGCCACCACCTCCAAGAACGCTGCCGATGAGGTTCGCAGCCTGATTCAATCGGGGCGATTGGACGCGGCGGTCAAGGAAAGTGCCCGTCAACTGCAAAAGCCCGATGCCGAGCCTAACCTGCAACTGCTGCACTGCGTCGCGCTCGCCAATCAAAATCAAACCGACAAAGCCATCGCTTGCTTCACATCGTTGGTGAACCTGCGTCCAGACATGCTGGAGGCATACAACAACTTGGGCGTGCTGCACGCCAGTTTGGGGCAACACGAAGAGGCCAAGCGCTGGCTCACTGCGGGCATTCAGCGCGTGCCTTCCCTGTGGGTTGCGCACCAAAATTTGCAAAGCCTTCAGTCTGACCTTGCCCGCAGAGCCTATGCGCGTGCATTGCAGGCCGAACTGCCCCTGAAAGAAAGTTTTTCCAAGTTGACCCTTTTGGCCATACCCCCAATGACCAACCCGACCAAAATGGCCGAAACAACGGCAGTGGCTTCAGCCAGTCTGCCGGCCACGCCCTCTGTGGTGCCGCTGGCCAAGTTGGACAAAAAACCGGTACAAGTTGAACCGC
>ERZ1022756.551-NODE-551-length-10280-cov-8.469046_pt1 | contig 10280 bp, 10 predicted proteins | sample MGYA00520902_ERZ1022756 | MGnify/ENA primary metagenome ERZ1022756 (study PRJEB33162, sample SAMN09537601) | freshwater metagenome | isolation source: freshwater | place: Canada:Alberta | collected 2017-07 | study: EMG produced TPA metagenomics assembly of the... | reverse complement strand
ACGACAACCGTGGCACCAACCACGACACCTGCTCCGACAACAACGGAAATGCCTACGACAACGATTGCGGCAACAACCACGACTTCTGCAGTTACTACAACGATCGCGGCAACAACGACAGTTTCATCTACAACAACTGGCGCGCCTACAACAACACTTGCGACAACGACAACAACTGTTGAAGTTGTTGCTCCACCGCCAGTCACATCGACATCTCAGCCCGCGAGCACTCCACTCAGCCTCGCCGGTGTGGGTGCAGTAAAGCTGGTAAAGATACGACGCCTACGCTCCATGACGGCTGCAAAGATTGCGTCGGCAGTGTCTTTGAAGATTCCAAAGCGTTCGCAAGGTTCCATGCGCATCTCAATTACACGTGGAACAAAATATTGTCGGTTCGTTGGCAGCACGGTACGGGGTATCAAAAAAGGCACCTGCACTGTCACGGTTGTTTTGCTTCCCAAAAAGGGGAAACCAACCGTGAAGACTCTGAAAATTCAAGTGACATAGCGCATCGGTGGCACCGGAATCTGCAGGGAACGCCAGCGGCGCAAGAAGCGATAGCGTCTCCAATGTGGCACATAATCACACACCGTCATCTCGTGAGCGAATCATCAGCGCAGCTCGTGCTGAAGTAGAAGGCAAGGGCATTCTCGGATTGCGCGTGCAAGATGTTGCACAGCAGGCCAAAGTTTCTGTGCCACTGATTTACAAGTACTACGTCGACCGCGACGGGTTGCTTGCCGAAGTGTTAGGCGAAATGTTTGAGGAGTTTGTTCTTGAACAACTTGATGCGTCTGAGGCATATATCAATGCTCTCGAGCAGCCCACCATCGATGATGTGATGGCGATTCTCGCACTGCCACAACAAGACTTCCGTCGTCCTCGTCGTTGGACACGGATGCAAATTCTTGCTGCGTCAATGGAAATTCCTGCCCTTCGTGAACGTCTCGGTCTTGTGCAGGCCGTGATTCAAGAGCGCATGACTGCATTTCTTGATGACATCCAGCGCCGCATGACAGGTGGTCGGATCCCGGTGGACTCATCAGCTCTTGCAATGTTGGTCCAGTCGTATTCATTCGGCTTTGTGCTCAATGACCTCTTAGTGGAGTCAGGTCAAGGCATTAAAGACGATGACTTTGCAGCGCTCATGAGGGCCTTCCTGCAGGCAGCCATTCTTGGGAATCAAGTAACTTCCGTAGAATGAGTTCTATGGAAGTCGAAATGATCGTTGAGATCCCTCAGGGGTCACGCAATAAGTACGAGATGGATCACGAGACCGGAGCAATCTGGCTTGACCGCACCTTGTTTACTGCCACGCAGTATCCACTTGATTACGGATTCTTCCCGGGCACTCATGGCGAAGATGGCGACCCACTTGATGCATTGGTGTGGTTAAACCAGCCCACATTTCCTGGCTGTCACATTTGGGTGCGCCCCGTTGCAGTGTTCTGGATGTCAGACGAGAAGGGTCCAGACGCCAAAGTTCTTTGCGTCGGATCTCATGATCCTCGTTTTGCGCAGTACAAAGACATTGAAGACTTGCCTGAGCATCTGTTAGACGAAGTCGGCAACTTTTTCGAGACGTACAAGCTTCTGGAGCCCAACAAAGACACCACGGTGAAGGGCTGGGAAGGTCGTGCTGCTGCGACAAAAGAAATTGAAGACGCCGTCGAGCGCTTCAAGCATCTCGCGCACTAGGTCTTTGTTATCGCACAACAGTGCGTACAGGGCGAGACAATTTGCCAGTCCCTGTCACGTTGGTTGCCCGAACTCGAATTGAGTACACGCCCCTCTTGAGGCCGAACACGCGAATGCCTCCTGAAGCAACGGTGACAACCTTCGCAACAATCTTTCTGTTTTGATAGAAGACTGTTTCGTAGGAAGACGCAACAGCATTTGTCGGCGGTGTCCACAAGATGTTGAGAGAAGATCTCACTTGTGAAGTGGCAACTTGGGTTGGTGCTTCGGGAATGATGTCGGTTGCACTTGTGGATTGTGATTTCACAAATGTTCCTGAGTTCCGTAATGGAATGATTGTGTTCGATGGTGCGGAAAATGGTCCTGCACCGACTCCGTTCATCGCCGCCACCGTGAAGAAGGTCGATGAACCTGCAGTGAGCCCTGAGATTGTATGGAAGGTGTCGGCGTCCACGACTACCTGCCCAACAAGGGACTTCTTGCGATAGATACGGACGATATGGCCGGTGATAGGACTTCCGCCAGTGGCAGCTGCTGTCCAGTTCAACCAGGCAGATGTTGCTCCTGCAAGTGCCACTGGCGTGCCAGGCACACCAGGAATTGAAGGCCGTGCTTCTGTTCCCGAACCAGCAGGCAAAGTGGTGGAGCCAGGAGCAGAGGTAGTTGTTGAAGATGTTGGCGTGAGGGCTGGATCTCCGTAGGCAAGTCTGTTGGGAGACAACGTGCCCGGATTCGATACAACATTCGCGGTGGATGAGGTGATGAGTGAGTTCATCACCTGTGCAGGTGACGCTGTTGTCACAGCAGAGAGGAAGCGTGCGGCAAGACCAGCCACGTGTGGTGCTGCCATTGATGTGCCTGACATCGTTGCGATCGCTGTCGTTGAAGAGATACCAGCAGAGACAATGCCCGAGCCTGGTGCGAACATGTCAAGACATGCTCCAAAGTTTGAGTAGGAGGCACGAGCATCGGTAGTTGTAGTCGCACCAACTGTTAAGCCAGACGCTCTGTTTCCACCTGGTGAGGAAGTACACGCATCAACGTTTGAGTTGCCGGCTGCAGATACAACCGTGATGCCGTCATTGAAAGCGCGGTCAACAGCGGACTCAAGTGATGCACTCTTGCCTGCGCCAAGACTCATGTTGATGACAGCGGGACCTGACACGTTGTCATTGATGACCCAGTCGATACCGGAGATGACACCTGAAACGGATCCGGCACCGGCACAGTCAAGGACTCGCACAGAGATGAGTGATGCGGCAGGAGCGACACCGTAATTGGCACCTGCAACTGTGCCGGCGACATGAGTACCGTGCCCATTGCAGTCGATGCTGTTGCCACCGAACGCATCGAATCCTGCTCGCGTGCGACCTGTGAATTCTGTGTGAGAGGCCAAGATGCCAGTGTCGATGACGTAGACCGAAACACCTGCACCAGTAGTTGTAAACGAGTAGCTGTTCGTTGGTGTGTTTGTCCGTTGATCAATTCGATCGAGTCCCCAAGAGCCAGTAGGTGTGACAGTGGCTTGTGTGGTGACACCCTTGTCTTCTTCTACCCAGAGAACTTTTGCACTCCTTCGCAACTGTGCAGCTTTACCTGGTGTCATGTCGGCGATAGCGCCATTGAAGACTTTGGAGAGACGGCCCTTGAGACGGCCATTGTTTTTTGAGAGCTCTTCATTCACAGACTCATTGGACTCTCCATCGACATAGCGAATGATGTAACGCTTCTCACCGGCAAGGGGGGAGTCGCCACTGCGAAAAATGGGCGTCAAGGGTGGGATGGTTGATGGGTTTGTTGGCGCTGGACTGATCGTTGTTGTTGTCGCGGCATCGACGATGGCTGGAACGGCTATCGGGGAGAGCCCGAGTACGAATGCACTGACTGTGGCGAGAGAGATAACTCTTCTTGAACGGTTCACAACAACCTCCAATTTGTGGGGTAAGGACAACGCTACCTAGTTGCTGAAACAGGTGTCCTTCAGTTGGCCCTGAGAATGGCTAACCTCGGGAAACCCTATTAAAATAAGGGTTTTAGTACTCCCTATAAAATAAAATTTCGGTCTAGTCCCCTTATGGTGGACTGATGAAGTCCCAAAATCGCCGACTGTTGAGCGGTGTGATCATTGCAAGTTTTTGTCTCTCCCTCTTTGGAGTGGTTGCACCCACCTCTGTGTCTCCCGCCAGTGCCGCACGTGCGAAGGCCATTAAGTACGGAGTGTGTCATCGCACGAACGCGATCAAGAATCCATACCGATTCATCACTGTGGCATGGAGTTCGGTCGACCCCAATGGCAACGGGCATGACAATCCGTCGCACGATGGTCCCGTTTTCAACATTGCGAACCCTGCAGCGAGCCATGGCACGACACCACGTGACAGTGGTCTGGGCGCCGAAGCGGGCGGTAGCAACAACCGTTGGGGTGACATTTTTGTTGCATCGCGTGGCAATGGCAACGGCAACAACTTCAACTCGAACAACTGGACCACTGCCGGTCAAGCAATCTTCAATGGGGCAACGTTTACCTACAACGGCGTCACGAAACCTGCCTGTCGTCAAATGAGCGTGACGGAGTACATCGCAGCTGAGCGAGAAGAGAATCCGAACAAGCCGATGTCTGACATCATGACGGAACTTGATGACATGGATGCAGCCGAAGATGTTGCCGTCAAGCAGTCCTTGGGTGGGTCGTTCACTACCTGGTTCTCTACCTGCAATCAGGCGACAACAGATTGTGAAAACACAACAATCATCTCGGCACAGATCGCTTCAGAAAGTCCTTCTGTGACGACACAGCCTCCCACCTCAATAAGTAGTGGTACAAGCACAAATGCCGAAACTGCAACATTGAATGGCACGATCTCTCCTCTTGGAATTTCAATGATCTGGTATTTCGAGTTTGACGACGATGCAGATTTCACAACTGGTGGAGGTGACACAACAGAAGTCATTGAAGTTCCGGGCACGCCGGGTACAAGCTCTAGCGCAACAACTGTGAACGTGACGTTCAACGCCACTGGTCTGAACTCCACCAAGACGTATTACTACCGCACGGTCGGTGTAGCGACGACCGGCACGGGCGACACGTTGGTGGAAACATTCCTATACGGAGTGACGAAACAATTCGTATACGGTGCACCTTCATCGCCCACGATTACGGGAATTACGTGCGGTAGTCAATCTCTCAGTGTCGCGTTCACGGCGGGTAGTGCCAATGGTGGCACGATCACCAACTATGAATACTCGACTAATGGTGGAAGCACTTTCACCGCTGTGTCTCCGAGTGCAACGACAAGCCCCATTGCAATCTCAGGCCTTGTCAACGGAACCGACTATGCAGTAGTTATTCGTGCGGTGACCTCTACCAAAACCGGAGTTGACAGCACTGTCGTCACTGGTACGCCATGTGGGGCACCAGGTTCAACCACGACCGCAGCAACAAACGTGCAGCCCACAACAGCAACGTTGAATGGACACCTCACGGGCAACGGCAATGCTCTGGCCTCGATCTCATTTACGTGGGGTACGTCCTCCACATTGGCTTCGGGCAACACGATCACTGTGGCTAACACAACGTCGTTAGCCGGCAACGCCGTTCAGTATCCCGTTCTTGCGAACATCACAGGTTTGACTGGCGGCACAACGTATTACTTTGAGGTGTCGGGAACCTACGCAAGTGGCACCAGTACAACACGAGGCGGAATTCTCTCCTTCGTTACTCCAGCGGCTGTTGTTCCGCCAACCACGACCACTAGCGCGGCTACATCCGTGGAGGAAACGACCGCCACGATCAACGGTGTCGGAACTTCGAATGGTGCTTCAAGCACCTTGACATTTACGTGGGGAACATCGCCCACGCTTGCTTCTGGAAATACAACGGTAAACCCAAGTCAGTCTCCATTGGCACAATCAGCAGCGAATGCTCCAGCGTTTGTGAACCTCACGGGTTTGACTGGTGGCACGACGTACTACTTCCGAATCACAATTACGAATACGAATGGAACCGCAAACGGTTCAATTCTTCAGTTCACAACTTTGGTGGCGACGACGACTACTACTTCGACCACTACAACCACGGTTGTCCCAACGACCGCTCCGCCGACGACGGCACCAGCAAGCGCCCCTGCGCCGTCGGTGCAAAACAATTCAGTTGGTGGAAATGTCGTCGGAACTGTGTGGTTTGATCTCGATGAAGATGATCAGAAAGATACGACTGAACCGTGGCTTCCAGGAGTGACCGTGTTGTTGACGGGAGGCGCTGCACGAACTGCCATCACAGACACTGCAGGTTCCTTCAGTTTCCTCGGATTAACTCCTGGAAGTTATGTGGTGAAAGCAGTTCTTCCGAGTGGTGAGTCCATTCTCGCTTCGTGGGACTCTCAAGGAATTGCTGATTGGCAGGTCTCTGTCACTGTTGTGAATTCTCAAACGGCGAGTGCGCAATTCGCAGGAATCGGATCAACAAACGTTGAGGGGTCAATTCCGACTGCAAGATCTCGATCTGTAGTCCGAGCGCAATGGGATGGCATCGATGATGCATCGGGTACCAGTGATGACGTCGTCTTCGAGGCAAAGGTAGACAATGACAACTCTTTCTCATACGAAAACATCCCAACTGGAAAATACAGAGTTCGCGCGTTCAGTGTTGCCGGACGAGAAATCGCATCTGCCTCAATCAATGTGAATAACACTGGGGCAACGTATCGGTCGCAAGAATTTACATTTGTTGCAAAGGGAGCGGAGCTTCCAGAGACCGGAGCCAATCAGATGTTGAACGCAGCAGTATCTGCATTTCTGCTCTGCATATTCGGAACTGGATTTACGACGACCGTGCGACGACGTCGACGGCACGCATAACGAAGACGTTAGGTTGATCGCCTACAGCGCTTAACTGTTGATTGAAGGAGCGTCTTGCATCCAGAAGCTGACGAGACCTGCCGGTGAATCATCAATGGTGACGGAGATGTCAATCTGGCCGGGACGTGGTGCTGCAATCGTTTGCAGTGGCAGAGCAAAGTGGAAGTTCAGACCTTCACCTGGGTTGAGTTCAGCGTCGCCTTCAAATTGAAACTCAATACGCGCAATCTCCTCAATCGTGTCGGGGTAGCGCATGATGAGTCGACCTGAATGAACTTGCCCCACGCGATGAGGGTGGACGTACACAGACATCGCCACAGTCGCGTCAATGCCGGTCGGGAACCCGTTAGTGACCCCAATGCGGGTTATACCGCCGCTGATGATGTTCAACATGCCCTCTCTGATGTTGGCGAAGTCGCACAACAGCAAGGTGGTGAGGTCAATGCCGGAATCGGCGAGAGGGTCGAGGTTCATCCCCTCACGGTAGTTACTCGACAGCGGGAACGATGACTACTGGCACTTTTGAGTGGCGAGAGACATAGTCAGCCACTGACCCAAGAAGTAGTCCGACGACTCCACCGTGGCCGCGTGCCCCGATGACGATGAGGTCGCACTTGGCCTCAAGTAGTGCGTTCCTTGGATCATTATTCTCGAAATGAACAGCGAGTGATACGCCTCTGTTCGCGGCAGCTTGTGCCACTCGTTTGTTCTCTTGGTCGAGGATGCTGCGTGCACCTGTGTCATCAAACGTGTACGACATCGCCATCTCGGCCGGGACAACAACTGGACTCCATGCCGAAAGTAGGACAACAGTGTCACCTGAGTGAGCAAATGAGATGGCCCAATCAACAGCTTTCATTGAATTCGGTGATCCATCGACCCCTACAACGATCCGACGCTTACCAGCTGTACTTGTTGTCATGACTTGACCGTACCGCTGGTAAGGATGCATGTGAAGAGTTCACTTCACATTGAGTAAACACATACCTCGTGTGAGGGATGGCTCACAAACATCAATGAAATCAGTGTGAATGGTCGTGATCATGCGTGTGATGCACATATGTGCGATCTGAAGTAGCAAAACGAATTGCATACATCACGATGAACACCGATGTTGCACCCAGTGTGATTGCTGGGCCGGGTGAGAGATCAAAGTGATAGGCGACAATGAAGCCCGCAAGAACTTCGGTGAGTCCGATTGCAATTGCAGCGCGAGTAATGGTGCCGACATTATTGAAAAAAAGTCGCGCTGTTGCAGTGGGCGTAATGAGAAGTGAAACAGTGAGTGCGATGCCGACTGTGTTCAGACAGACCACCACGCACACTGCCAGGAGAACCAGCATGGCGGCATCAAGACGCTGCACGCGGATTCCGATTTGTGTTGCATGGTCACGGTCGAAGGTGGCGAACTTCAAATCGTCAAAGCGGAACCAGACAAAGAAAACCGCAGACACAGTGAGAACGAGTGTGATCCAGAGGTCGACCGTATTGACGGTGAGCAGTTGACCAAAAAGAAAGTGACTAATGGAAACAGTGGTGTCCATCTTGCTGAGCAGTAATGCGCCAAGTGCGAACATGCCGCTGCCGACAACAGCAATCACTGAATCGGTGGCGATGCGACGGTTTTGGGAAAGAAAGTGAATGACGAGAGCCATGAAGACACCTGCAACAAGAGCCCCGGGGAGAACTGCGTTGGTGCCGAACCACGCAAAACCAAGTGCGACACCGCCAAGGACACTGTGTGACATCGCGTCACCGAGGTACGCGAGTTTGCGTAGGGAGATCCATGTGCCAACAACAGGCGCGAGGATGCCCACCATGATGCAGATGAGGCCTGCGCGTTGTGTGAAGTCAGATTGAAACGGGTCGAGAAGCCAACTCATGAGGCTTCTCCCCATGAAGAATGACTAAAGAGCGCCTCAAGTTTTGAACCTTCAAGTTCCGTTGATGGTGCTCCATCGCCTCTGACGCGGCCGTTCACAGCAAGGCAACGAGTAAAGCGAGTGCGCACGAGTCCGAGGTCATGAGTGGAGACCAAGATGGACGTTCCTGTGGCGCAGAGATCAGCAAAGAGAGCAATCAGTTCTTCGGTATGTCGCGTGTCGACACCCGACAAAGCTTCATCGAGCAATAAGACATCGGCTTCTTGAGCCAATGCACGGGCAAGTAGCACACGTTGCACTTGTCCACCAGAGAGTGTGGAGAGTGAACGCGATTCCATCCCAGCTAGATCGACTTGAGAAAGACATGTAGCCACTCGTGCGGTGTCCTCATGTTTCACGCGCATGCGACGGCCATGGAAACGACGACGGCCGGCCATCACAACTTCGCTCACACTGAGGGGGAAGCGAAGGTCGAGGTCTGACTGTTGGGGAATGTACGCAATGGCTTTGCGCTCGAGGTGATGGCAATGTTCGCCATGCACCACGACATCGCCCTCGTGATCAACGAATCCGGCGAGCGCTTTGAACAAGGTGGACTTCCCAGCGCCGTTGGGGCCGACGACAGCGACTAATTCACCGGCACCCACGGCAAAAGTCGAAGAGGACAATGCGTTTGTGTCTCCGTATGAGACCGCCAGGTCAATTGCCTGCAAGACGAAGTCATTGTTGGTCATTTGCAACCGAGTGCTGCTGAAATCTTTGTGATGTTTGATTTCATAATTGAAGAATAGGTCGCACCGTCGTCAAGGTCTGACTGTGAAATCGTTTCCACGGCACTGATGGAGTCAATGGAAGCCCCGATGGCCTTGGCAACTGTGTCGGCGAATGCCTTTGGAAGAATCTCCTCATAGAAAACTGTGGTGACATTGCCGTCTTTCGCGACCTTTGCTGTTGCCTCCATTTCTTTCGCTGATGGCTCATTCTCAGGATCAATGCCCGAGATGGGTACTGCTACGAGGTTCGCGCGCTTGGTGAAGTAGGCAAATGCATCGTGAGCAGAAACAAGCTCTTTACGGTCACATGTTGCAAAAGTGGTGTCGATCAGTGTTCCGAGCTCATTGAGTTCATTGGCGTATTCGGTCTGTCGTTCTGTGAGGACAGACGCGAGAGAAGTCTGTGCTTTTGCAATCTCTTCAGACACGGTGGCCGACATTTTCACCATGTTGGCGGGGTCAAGCCAGACGTGAGGATCGTTTTCTGAGTTTCCATGGTCATGTCCATGATCGTGACCGCCCCCTTTCTCTTCTTCTTTAGATGCGATGAGGTCAACCGACTTGAGGAGATCAATTGCAACAGTGGTAGCGGGCAGCGAAGCAATGGCCTTTTCAAGATCAGGCTGAAACCCACCACCGATGTAGAAGACGATGTCGGCCTTAGATAGTTCTTCTAATTGCTTTGCAGACAACTCTGAGTCATGTGGTTCGACTCCTGGTGCGGTGAGTGCAAGAAGTTGAACATCATCTCCGCCGACACGCTGCACGATTTCTGCGATGGGGTAGAAGGAGGCAGCCACCGTGAGTTTGTCGGTCTCAGGGGCAACAGTGCTGTTCTGGGTGCCTCCACAACTAACGAGGAGACCGGTCATGGCCATGAGAGTGACGATTCGAGAGATTCGCATGCTCACACAATACAGATAATGAGAACCATTCCCAATACGGAGATAGAATTTGACTCGGAAGGTGATCTGTGGGGGCGCGTGATGGCTCTAGTCGGCGATGCGAGGTAGAGGTGCAGACCATTGCTTCCAACGACTGACGACCCGAAGAAGAAATGCGCATGCGA
>ERZ1022756.550-NODE-550-length-10284-cov-10.338352_pt1 | contig 10284 bp, 12 predicted proteins | sample MGYA00520902_ERZ1022756 | MGnify/ENA primary metagenome ERZ1022756 (study PRJEB33162, sample SAMN09537601) | freshwater metagenome | isolation source: freshwater | place: Canada:Alberta | collected 2017-07 | study: EMG produced TPA metagenomics assembly of the... | reverse complement strand
CTGCCCTTTTTCCAGCGTGGCACTCCTTCGCTAAATGAAACAGCACATAGGACTTTGGTAGCACCAAATTCCACTAGCACGCTGCCTTCGGCATGATCTAGCCATTGGCGATTGAAAGTTACATTACGAAGTTGGTCGGCCGTTCGGCCATCTGAGCGATTAGTCACGTATCCGACTCTATTGCAAGGTCAGGCGCCGCCGCGGACTACATGGAATGGTCAAACTTGAACATCCACGTTTGTACGCAGCGGCGCCTGGCTCATTTGTGAATCTAGTGATGTAGTGCTCTCGGCTTCCCCATTATTTTGTTCAGCCAGTTCGGAATCCACCAAGCCTTGTCGCCGATGAGACTGAGTAATCCTGGCGCCAAGATTAGACGAACTATCGTCACGTCAACAATTACTGCAACTGCAAGACCAAGTCCGATCATCTTTACTTCAGTTTCATCTGTAAGCATGAAACCAAGAAAAACCGTCGCCATGATTGCGCCTGCAGTAGAGATCAAACTTGCCGTTCTACCAATTCCCGACACTACAGAGGCTCGCGCTGTTTCCCCTCGTTCCTTAGCTTCCTTTACTGCTGATAGCAGGAATACGTTGTAATCCATACTTAGTCCAAAAAGAATTGCAAACATCAACATTGGAACAAACGAAACAACCGGCTGTTGGTTCACACCAAGAAGTTGCGCTCCAGTCTCTGTTTGAAACGCAAGAGTTACAACGCCATAGGCAGCACCAATTGAAAGCAGATTCATGAATGCACTTGCTATCGGTAGCAGTACCGACCTAAAGAAGAAGGTAAGCAAAACAAGTGACATTCCAACAACAACCAATACAAGTGTTAACAGACTGTCTTCTACCTTTTGCGCCAAATCATCAAATGTTGCAGTTTGTCCACCAACATAAGCATTCGCGCCCGAATCTCCCAAGGCAGTCGGAATCACGTTAGTCCGCAGGCTTCTGACCAGTTCGCTAGTTGCTTCATCCTGAGGAGCGGTCGAAGGAATTACTGCAATCACCGCTGTGTCTCCAACGCTGTTTAATTGCGGTGGAGCTACTACTTCTACTCCGTCGGCTTCCCTAAGCGAATCTCCAAGATCGCCAAGAACTGAATCCTTGTCACTTGCATCTGTCAGATCTACGGCGATCACAAGAGGTCCATTGAACCCTGGTCCGAATCCGTCTGATAGTCGTTCATATGCCACGCGCATTGTGTCTCCGGCCGGACGATTGCTGTCATCTGGTTGCCCGAGAGTTAGGTTGGCTGCTGGAGCAGCGAAAGCCAACAATGCAATTGTTGCGCCAATTGTTGACAGCCATGGCTTACGTGCCATTGCCGCTGCAATTCTTCCTGAGGATTTACCTTGCCCCTCGTCAGGTGCAACATTAACTTCTGCAGATTTTCTTTCTGACTTAGGAAGAACGCGACGTCCAGCCATTTTCAAAAGTGCAGGAACGAGTGTGACGGCAGTAACTGCTGAAACAGCAACAACAATTGCGGCTGCAAGTCCCATTCGGCCAATTACATCAATACCTGTTACGTAAAGTCCAAGAATTGAAACAACAACAATCGCACCTGCAGTGATTACTGAACTACCAGTCGTGCTATTCGCGTTCGCCGCAGCGGTAATCAAATCGTCACCTGCTCGCAAGCGATTTCGATACCTTGCAACTAGAAACAGCGCGTAGTCAATACCTGCACCCAATCCCAGCATGATTGCAATTGTTGGCGCAACACTTGGAATGTCTACAAAGCCTGAAACAACTGCCAAAACGCTATTTCCGAGAATTAAACCAAGTAGAGCGGCTCCCATGGTTACCAAGGTTGCGAAAAAGGATTTGAATAACAGAGTTACCAGAATGATTGCAGCGAGAATTCCGATGAACTCACCAACAGGAGGCATCCGGTCTCGCCAACGGTCAACAACTGGTCCACGCATGCTTGATTCAACACCAGCTGCAGATACCTTCTCGATCGACGCTTCGAGTCGGTTCAAATGCTCAGCAGAAAGATCTGATGCCACTTTTGTGTATTGAACATTTACGAATGCCGTAGTTCCATCAGGTGAATACTGCAGCGGGGTAATTGTCTCAACATCAGTTTGAACTGAGATTTCCTTTAGAGAATTCTGTATGGCGGTGGCTCCAGGTCCCTCTTCCAAGTCCGAGACTGAATTGGAATAGAAAACCAAAGTGGCGCTATCGCCTGATGCGGATGCAAAGCTGTTAATGAGAAGGTCGGACGCTTTCTGGGAATCTGTGTTACCGAGACTGATTTCAGTCGAGTAGCCAGCCCCGACCGCTCCAGCAACCCCACCCAAAATCGCGATACTTGCAATAAACGTAAACAAAACGCTACGAGACTTCGTAGCTGCAGATTTGCCTAGTTTGTAGAGAAAGTTATTCATATATGCTCCTTTTCAATCAATTGATTGAATCAATTGATTGAAATCTTGTCAAGTCTGGCAGAATGTAGGCATGTCGAGTCAAACCCCTGAGCGCCTAAAACTGGCTGTTGAGGAGCTTTTGCTAACTAAGGGTGAAGCCGGCACAACTCTTAGAGATATAACTGATTCCGCAAATGCCAATGTTGCAGCGGTTGCCTACCACTTCAAGTCCAAAGACGAATTAATCTCTTTAGTGTTTGGCGAAGCAATCGAAGAAGTGACAGGCCTTCAAGTTGCTCGGGTTCAGGCTTTGCAAAAGAATCACACGCTTCGAGAGTTAATTGAAGTTTGGCTTCACCCATTATTGGGACTGAATGGTCCTGATGATCGTGAAGCAAAACTTTGGCGGATCATTCAACGAGGCGCGGCGGAAAAATCACCAGGAATGGCAGCGAGTATGGCCAGTGCTTCAAATGCCGTTGAAAAAACTTTGCTTCCACTCCTTGCGTCGCACTTACCTCACCTTGAGATGGATGAATTGCTGTTTCGGCACAATGTGATCATGGGCGGTCTAGCGGGATTAGCAACAAGTCCTGTTGGAATAGGAACTTCAAAAAACTCCAGTAGCAAAAAATCACGAGAATTCTTGATTTCTTGGATTATCGGAAGCTTAAAAGGGGCAGCTTCGAAAAACTAGATTCAACCGATGCCGATTTGTTTTCCCTAATGACAAAGTGACTTGCTAGCGATTTAGCGAATTAACTTCCAGAACTTCAGGTCCTAAGAATCTTCTTGCTAGGTGTGTAAATGAATCACCTGTTGCCAAGAACTCATGAGTTGGGGGTGGCAAATTTGGATTGCGAATCAAGTCTTGTTCAACCAAAATGCGATAGACATCTTTTGCAGTTTCTTCGGCGCTTGATACCAGAGTTACTTTGTCACCAGCAATCATCGAAATTACACCTGTAAGTAATGGGTAATGCGTGCAGCCCAAAACCAATGTGTCGATGTCTTGACTCAATACGGGTTGAAGATACTCGCGCGCAATTGCAGTTAGCTCTGCGCCATTGGTAATTCCGGCTTCGACAAACTCAACAAACTTAGGGCAAGCCTGCGAAGTTACCGCTACATGAGGAGCGGCAGCGAAAGCATCAGCGTAGGCATCACTTGTAATTGTTGCCTGAGTTCCAATCACACCAATTCGACCGGATCGGGTTGCACCAACCGCGCGGCGGACTGCTGGCTGAATCACTTCCACAACGGGAATTGAATAGCGCTCTCTAGCATCTCGCAGCATTGCAGCGCTTGCCGAGTTGCAGGCGATTACCAACATCTTTACATCGCGCTCAACTAGAGCATCCAATACATCTAGTGCAAGTTCTCGGACTTGAGCAATCGGCCTTGGGCCATATGGGCCATGAGCAGTGTCGCCTACATAAACAACGGGTTCATTTGGCAGTTGATCCAAAATGGCTCTAACTACGGTCAGGCCACCTACGCCTGAATCCATAACACCTATTGGACGATCGTTCACCACTTAAGAGTAATCTGACTAAGTGATGAAATTGCGCAATGCACCGACGTCAATCTTGATTGCAACATTTCTTATTTCCGTGGGTGCGATTTTCAATTTTTCAATTGGCCTGCTTCTGGCACTTGCCCCCCAGTTGTTGGAAGGTGTCGATTTATCAACTGCACCTGATGGCGCCCCATCCCAGCTAGTTTTGATTGCAGGAATTGCCTGTATCGCATTTGGATTTGTGTTTGTTTGGATAATCAAAGAACTTTTCAACAAATCGCAATTTGCGATCGTGATGATTTATACGCTTTCAATCATCAATATTTTGTTTGGACTATTCAGGATGCCCCTTGGATTGTTAACAATTTCCCTGAACCTATTAGTTATATTTCTAGTTAGATCAAATAGCGCTAAGCAGTGGTTGGCGTCGAGCTGATTGTTGCAAAGCATTCGCAACAGTGAATAGCACGCCAGCATTTTTCTTATAAATCCAAGAGAATTAACTCAGCAAGAAGTGTTATCCGATTTGATTTACACTTAGGTATCAACTCTTTTGAAAGCGTCAAAAATGTCAATAGCAGTAAGCATCCCAACCATCCTTCGTAGCTACACAAACAATGCTCGATCGGTCTCGGCAACAGGTGAGACGCTGGAGCAGGTTATTGCTGATCTTGAGACTCAGTTCCCTGGAATTTCAGGACGCTTGATCGAAGATGGCAAACTTCGCCGCTTTGTAAACATCTACATCAATGACGAAGACGTCAGATTCACTGGAAGCCTAGCTGCACCAGTATCTGAAGGCGATTCAGTTACTGTCTTGCCTGCCGTTGCTGGTGGCTAAAGTTAACTATGCGTTATGACTCATTGCTCGAATCCGTTGGAAATACTCCCCTAGTTGGGCTGCCAAATCTTTCGCCATCTGCTGATGTGCGGCTTTGGGCAAAGCTAGAAGATCGAAATCCAACCGGGTCAATCAAAGACCGCGCTGCGATAGCAATGATTGAAGCCGCTGAAGCCGATGGAACTTTAACTCCGGGCTGCACCATCTTGGAGCCAACTAGTGGCAACACTGGCATCTCGCTGGCTATGGCATCTCGCCTTAAGGGCTACAAACTTATTTGTGTAATGCCTGAAAACACTTCACCTGAAAGAACTCAGCTTTTGAATATGTGGGGTGCCGAAATTAGGTACTCACCCGCTGCAGGCGGTTCTAACGAAGCAGTTCGGGTTGCTAAGAATTTAGCGGCGGAGAATCCAAGTTGGGTAATGCTTTATCAATATGGAAATCCAGCCAATGCTGATGCGCATTACCGAACTACTGGACCTGAGATTTTGGCTGACTGCCCAACCATTACCCACTTTGTAGCCGGACTTGGCACAACTGGAACGCTAATGGGAACTGGCCGCTACCTTCGAGAGCACAAGCCTGATATTGCTATCGTTGCTGCCGAGCCTCGCTATGGTGAACTCGTTTACGGTTTACGCAACATTGACGAAGGATTCATTCCAGAGCTTTACGACGAATCAGTGCTTACAACTAGATTCTCAGTTGGCCCACTAGAGGCAGTTGCGCGCACCCGAGAGCTTCTTGATCGCGAAGGAATCTTTGCTGGAATCTCAACAGGTGCAATTTTGCACGCAGCAATAGGGATGGCAAACAAAGCTGTTAAAGCAGGACAAAAGGCCGACATAGTTTTTATTGTTTGTGACGGTGGTTGGAAGTATCTCTCGACCGGTGCTTATGAAGGAACTGTCGAAGAAGCATCAGATGCACTCGACGGGCAGCTCTGGGCTTAATCATTTAAGTGATTACGATCTCTTCTTCGGTAATTACGCCGTCAACAATTCGATACGAACGAATCTCATACGGGCCATCTTGAGTTCCGGTTTCTCTGGTGGAAATCAGTACGTAGTGAGCAAATGGCTCAGAGGCATAAGCAACGTCGGTGCGTGATGGATACGCCTCAGTGGCAGTGTGTGAATGGTAGATAACAATCGGATCTTCGTCGTTGGAATCTAGTTCGCGGTAAAGCTTAAGCAAGTCTGCTGAATCGAACTCATAAAAAGTCGGTGATCTGGCGGCATTTATCATCGGGATGAATCGTGTGGGGGCATCAGAACCCGCTGGGCCAGCAATTACGCCACAAGCCTCGTCAGGGTGATCCTGCCTGGAATGGGCCACCATTTGGTCAACTAGGGCTTGAGAAATGCTCAACATATTCGGATATTTCTCCCTAAATTATGGACTTTTTCAATAATACCGTGTTTATATCGCGTGTTTAGGTTGCAAGTGCGCTTGAGCAAGAGGAGGCTGGGGTCAGCACCAAAATGCTGCGCGCGCAGCATTAAAACCGAACTGATTCGGCAGTTCCCAATTAAAGGAGCAACACTTCATGGATGGTATCTATGATGTAACCACGCTGACAGCAACACAGTACGACATTGTCAGTGGGTTCTTGTCAATGGGCTTTGCAGCAATGCTTGCCACGACAATCTATCTATACCTAAGTCAGGCACGCGTACTTCCAAAGTACCGTCAGGCAATCGTAATCTCAGGAACAGTAACCCTGATTGCGCTTTACCACTACTGGAGAATCTACGATTCATTCAAGTCAGCACACGCTGGTGGCGAAGTTTTCAACGAAGCATACCGCTACGTTGACTGGTTACTAACTGTTCCACTTCTACTTATGGAAACCATTGCAGTTCTTGCACTTCCAGCCGCACGTCGTAAGTTCCTGACAATGCGTCTAGTGCCTGCATCAGCAGCAATGATCATCCTTGGTTACCCAGGTGAAGTTTCTTCAGACATGATGACAAAGGGTATCTGGGGTGCACTTTCGTCCATTCCGTTCTTGTACATCCTTTACATCTTGTTCGTTGAGCTAACCAAGACTCTTGAGACTCAGCCAGCAGATGTTGCAGCAACAGTTAAGCGTCTTCGCTTGCTTCTTGTCGCAACCTGGGGTGTCTACCCAATCTCGTACTTGCTACCAATGATTGGTGTGGATGGCGGAAATGCCTTCGTAGGACGTCAGGTCGGTTACACCGTTGCTGACATTCTTGCTAAGTGTCTATTCGGTCTGACAATCTACAAGATTGCCCGCCTAAAGAGTGCGCATGATGATGCGTCATACGCAGCATCAGAAGGCACTCACTAGTACTAACTAATAAAAACCCCCTAGCTGGAAAGCTAGGGGGTTTTTATTTGCCTTAAGTTAAGGCGTCAATCAAGGTTCCCTGTAGGTAAGTCAAATAGTTGTAGAGATGGATTCCAGGATCATCTGCCTCGAAGTCCGTTTCTGCTTCATCAGTAATCTCTAGCCTGGTGCCCAGCACCAATCTCAAGTCATTTATTGCCTTTAGCCAGTCCTGAGCCTGTTGATCAGTGATGCTTGCCTTGCCATTCCAGTTGGTTAAGGTTCCCCGAACCGTAGCCAAAGCGGAGACTTTTTGGGCTCGTAAGTCTTGCTCGGTGAACCTGCGGAAGTCTGCACTGGCATGCTCATCATCGGAATACCCATCAGGGAAAAGTCTGGCTAATGCTGGGTCTTCGGAGATATGAGTTGAGCCACCCATGTTCAAGAGCTGGGCTAGTGGGTCGGAATTTGTTTGACTATCCGGGTCATCTAGCAGTTCTGCCATCTGCTCGAATAACTGCGATAAGACAGCCTGCTCCGCAGGATCGAGTTTAAGAGTTAGCTTTCCACCGATTCCAGACTTAAACACTTAGTCGTCCTTTTGCAGGGTTGCCCAGAGGCCGTAGGAATGCATCGCTGCCACATCACGTTCCATTTCTTCTCTGGTACCAGAGCTCACTACCGCTCTACCTTTTTCGTGAACATCAAGCATCAAAAGCTCGGCCTTTGGTTTGTCGTAACCAAAGTAAGTCTGAAATACATAAGTCACATAAGTCATTAGATTTATCGGATCGTTCCAGACCAGAGTGATCCAAGGCCTATCGGTTAGGACGTCTAGTTCCACGTCTTCGATTGGCAACGCCGTCATGGCTTTAGTCTCTCACGCAACACAAGGGTTCTTGAACATAAATCAGGGGCTAGTCCCAACCGGACTAGCCCCTGATTTGAATTGCTTTTGATTACTTCTTGGAAAGTCCACGAAGTTGGAACGATGCAACAATTTCCATTACACCCAAGATGATCAAGAAGAATGACATGACCTGAGTGATTGTGATTAGTGATGCAATTGGGTTGTTGATGGTGATTACACCAGCAATCAAAGTAATGATGCCCATGAAGATTGCCCAGCCACGACCAGGTACACCCTTTGATGCAATACCTGCAACAAGTTCAGCCATACCGCGGAAGATAAAGGTAATACCCATAAAGATTGCGGCTAGCTGTGCATCTTTAACAATTCCACCGTTGAAGAAGATCACTGCCAAGATGATGGACAGCGAACCGCTGATGATCATCAGGACTTTGCCTGATCCTTCAGTGTCGTCAGCTAGGGCACGAACGATTGTTCCAATACCGCTGAAAAGCAGCCAGATTCCAAACAGCAATACAAGTGTTGCAGTTGCTGAAACTGGGTTGTTTAGCGCCATTACGCCAACGACCATGGAAAGGATGCCGAGAATTAGTAGAAGCCACCACTTCTTGCCAAATGCCATCAAGGCATCTTGTGGGGACGAGGTATTTACTGTCATTTGTTCTCCCGTAGGTTAGGTCTTCACCTAGATTTTATGGGCGGATTGTCGCTTTCCGTTGGATTTGAGGGATGAACAGCAAGGCGCTCAGGCCTAAAACGACACAGAAAATCCAAATAGTGACAAAGTTTGCACTGTCAATCCCTTGCCGAACACTTGCAAGGGCCAGAACTGATCCGGCTATCGCTGTCGCAATAACTACACCAAATGAGTCAGACATTTGAAGTGAGGCGCTATGTCTTGCGTGTTCTTCATCTGGTGACTGATCCAGCATCAAGACACCAAGCGTCGGAAAAACCATTCCCATTCCAAAGGCAGCAATACCCCAAACCACGCTGGCAAATATTGCAGATACGAAGATGCTCGTTGGAACGAAAACTGCAACGGGAGTTAATGCAATACCTAGCGCAGTGAGCACGACACCGACGAATAAAACTTGTTGTCTGGAGTACTTAAGTTTGTGGCTTCCTTGCAGCCAGGATCCAGCGAACCAGGTAATTGTCGCAGCTGTCAGGACGCCTCCCGAAAGCGCAACTGATGTTCCCCGAATCTCTTGAAGTGCCAGCGGAACATAGATCTCTGCAGCAAAAAAGGCGCCCGCTACCACTCCTCGCATTCCGATGATGGCTGGAATGCCAGGTGCCATTCGCAGAAAGCCCGCTGGCATCAATGCCTTAGTGGACCAAGCGGCGACAGCGAGTGAGCCGACAAAGATGGCGATAACAATAAAGGTATTCCAACGACCAACGTGCGATGCCCCGGCCTGAAAGGCCGAGAGCGCAACGATTGCGATAAGGACAGAAGTGATTTGGATTCGGGCATCAGTTCTGACTGGCGAAGGAACGAATGGGAGCTTCCTTAGTTCTGGAATCAAAAGCATGATCGGACCGATCAAGAGCAGTGGAACAATCCAAAACGTCATCCGCCACGACGAGACTTCTACCAACAAGCCTGCAATGCCTGGCCCAACTAATCCTGGGACTACCCAAGCTGCGGCCAACATGCCCAGTGCTTTGGCGCGAAGGGCTTCTGGATACATTCGTCCAATTACGACGTACATCGTCACTAAATCAATTCCCATGGCAAAGCCTTGGATTGATCGACCTAGGGTAAGTACTGCAAGGTTTGGTGCAAAGCCAGCAACCATAGATCCAAATGCCAGGGCAGCAACTGCAAAGATAACGACTCGGGCTAACCCAATTCTGTTCGCCCACAATCCAGCAAATGTCATGCCAAGCAATGACGCCATCGTGAAGCTCGTAAAGGCAACCGCGTAATTGCTAATTGCGTTTAAGTCAGCTGCGGCAACTGGCATAACAGCGCCAACTGCAATTCCTTCAAATCCAAATACGCTAACGAGGGCAACAATGCCAATGCTTAGTCGCCGATATTCAGGAGCCCAAGGCGAGAGCGTCATTCGGAGTTGTCGCTGTTATCTCCACCAGGAGGCAAGCCTTCAAAAATTGCTTTGCACTGTGGGCAAACTGGAAATTTACCTGGATCGCGATTTGGAATCCAAACTTTGCCGCACAACGCAACAACCGGTGCGCCCATGACTGCACTCTCAACGATTTTTTCTTTTTGAACATAATGCGCGAAGCGCTCATGATCCCCTGGCTCGACTTGTTCCTCGACGCGCTCGTCGACGATTAAGCCACCTTCAGTGCGAATTTCATCAGCCATGACCCCTACCCTAACAAACGCAAAGGG